>Ga0209415_10007466_pt1 | contig 19090 bp, 16 predicted proteins | sample PeaSoiSIISIP2007_FD_187696 | JGI IMG/M metagenome (GOLD analysis project Ga0209415, IMG submission 187696) | Peat soil microbial communities from Weissenstadt, Germany - SII-SIP-2007 (SPAdes) (version 2) | ecosystem: Environmental > Terrestrial > Soil > Wetlands > Peat | place: Germany... | reverse complement strand
TTCCACGCTGAGTCCGTAGTGCTTCCCGGCCTTGACCTGCCCTCCAATTTCGTTCACCACGCTCATGCAAATGTCTAGCTTGAGGCCGAAGACAATCACTTCAGGATGGGCGAATGAATGAAACAAGCCGACTGAAAACGCCCATTCGGGTCCAGGTTCGCCTTTCGACCTAAAAATGCCTGAGACATGCCAGCCGTGCGACTGGATGTGTTCCAAGACCTCTGCATCGGCCGCGGAAAGCCCATCCCTATTTTCGAGGCTACGAGTCACCGCGTGTCACCCACGGCCCATCCGTTCTTCCAGCCGCGCCTTCACTTCCGGCCATTCCGAATCAATCACGCTGAAATAAATCGAATGCCGGATGCGCCCCGTCGAAGTGATCATGTGATTGCGAAACGTTCCTTCTTCCTTCGCGCCGATCCGCAGAATCGCGTTGTGGGAGCGATCGTTCAGCGAATCCGTCTTTAGCTCCACGCGAATGCAGCCCCACACCTCGAACGCGTGCCGGAACATCAGGTATTTCGCTTCAGTGTTGACCGGCGTTCGCTGCCACGCCACGCCGATCCACGTTCCGCCGATCTCCAGGCGCCGGTGCGGACGCTCGATGCTCATGAATCGCGTGCTCCCGATAACGCGCCCCGTCGCACGCTCGATGGTCACGAACGGCAGCGCCGAACCCGCCGCCTGCTCCCCCAGGGCGAATTCGACAAACGCACGAATCCCAGCCCGGTCCCCGACCTGGATGTACGGATTCCAGCGCCAGATCTCCGCGTCGCCCCCGACTTCGCACAGCGCGTCAATGTGTCCCAGCGTGAGCGGCTCCAACCGCACATGCTTCCCTTCCAATACCACCGGCTCGATTTTCATCATCCAATAAATTTAACATGGCCGCGCATTCCTGCATCCATTGCTTACGCCATCGTCGTTCCCTGGCGTGCGCACTTATCCTGCGACCTTGAGTGGCACAGTCACTCGTGACTGTGCTCCCTTCTCCGATTTCTGTCGAAGGCTACTGAGCTCTCCGCTTCTCGTACTCATCCAGCCGCTTCTTGTAAAGCAGCAGCACGCTCGGCCCAAACGACAGCAGCATGATCGCGATCCCCGTGGTGATGCCGAAGCTCGTCGCAATCGGCGCAGAACAATCCTGACGCCGCCTCACGATGATGTGGCATGGCACCGCGATCAAAAGCTCCAGCACGCTCCCGCGCAGCAACCAGGAAATCACCCGCGACAGCGCGGCGCTCGAATTTCGAAGATAAGCGTAAAAGAAGATCCCCCAGAGCAGCCACAGCCCCAGCAGGAAAGCGGCAACGTATAATCCGTTGTTCCAGAAGGCGCTCCAGAAATCGTCACCCCGCGCCGCAAATCCAACCGACCAGATTCCTGCCGCCGCCAGCATCGCCGTCAGCATCGCCGCCACGATCACCGACACCATAAAGTGCGCGCGCGGCTTCAGGCGTTGCCGGGACGCGTCCACCGTCAGAAAAATTAGCGCCGCTTCGCCAACAAGAGCGGCTCCGGCCGGAACCCAGTAGATCAAGGTCTGATACGCGCCCCACAAGTCTCCCAGTAAGTCGGCCAGATGAACCCCGGCCAGCAGCATGGCCACGGGCGTCAGGAGCACCAGTACCACCAGCGCGTAAACAATCGTGATGACGATCCCCCATTTGCGCATAGCTCCTCCTCTCCGAGTTGCCTGTCTATCACAAATCGCCCCCCTTTGCGCGGAATCTCCCCTCCGAGGCTGGAGAACATCCATCGCACCCAATTCCACGTAATATAGGTCGGCTATACTTGTGACGGGGGAATGGCGATGTTTGATTCCAAATCGAGCGATAGTCTATCCTCGAAACTTGTGGCGCGAAGGACGTTTGTCGTCCTCGCCGGCGCGGCTCTTGGTGGGCTGGCCCTGTGGCGCTATTTAAGGTCGGCGCCCACGGAGGCCGGCGCCGAAACGCCCGGCCCGCCCCGGCAAGTCACCATCGTTGAATTCACGGACGACGGCGTGCGCAAAGGAGCGATCACAGTGCCCAAGATTCAGAAAACCGAAGCGGAATGGCGAAAGCAACTCTCTCCCAACGCCTACGAAGTCACTCGCAACGAAGGCACCGAGCCGCCCTTCACCGGCGACCTTCTGAATGTTCACGATAAGGGCGTGTTCCGTTGCATCTGCTGCGACAACTCTCTTTTCAGCTCCGACACCAAATTCGATTCCGGCACCGGCTGGCCCAGCTTCTGGGCGCCCATCGCCAAGGAAAACGTAACCGAGATCACCGACGACAGCCTGGGTATGGAACGCACCGCAGTTTCTTGCAGCCGTTGCGACGCCCATCTCGGCCACGTCTTCGATGACGGCCCCAAACCGACGGGCCTGCGTTATTGCATGAATTCGGTGGCTCTGAAATTCGCGAAATCAAACACCTAGCGCGCTGTGCTCGCAAGCGCCCCTGGGGTCCTAGCCGCCCCGTGAAAGAGAAATGAAAATGAGACGCATCCTAGCCCGTGGAGTTTTGGTTCTTGTAGTCATGATCCTGCTTGGCGTACTCGCCGCGCGCTACAGCACAAGCGCGGCCGTTCCCGTAGGCGATCCCGCTGTGGACGACGCGCTGGCGACGACGAGCAGTCAGAAGACCGTTGTGTTGGCGGGCGGCTGCTTCTGGGGGATGCAACTCGTTTTCGAGCACGTCAAAGGCGTCGTCAGCGTGACCGCGGGATATTCCGGCGGCTCCGCGGGAACCGCGCAGTATGAAACGGTTAGCACCGGCGAGACGGGACACGCCGAATCTGTGAAAATTATCTACGATCCTTCCAAAGTCACATTTGGGACGCTGCTGAAAGTATTTTTCTCCGTGGCGCACGATCCCACCGAGCTCAATTACCAAGGCCCGGACGAAGGCACCCAATATCGCTCTGTAATTTTCTACACCGATGAAGATCAGAAACGAATCGCCGGCGCCTACATCTCTCAACTGGATGCAGCCAAAATCTTCCGCCACAAAATCGTCACGGAACTCACGCCGCTGATCGCTTTCTATCCGGCCGAGGCCTATCACCAAGATTACGCCGTCCACAATCCCAACAGCCCCTACATCGTCTTCAACGACCTCCCGAAGCTCGATCACCTGCGCAAGGAACTACCGGATCTCTACGTGAAATAGACGGCTTGAGTTGGAAAGGCATCCCCTTGGCCCCGCAGTCTTGCGAAGGGGCCGCCTGTCCTCAATCAAACCCCCAGCTTGAAGACTAAGACGCGGCTGGCACCTGGCCCGCGCCCTCCGCATCCGTGTGAATCCCTGTCCATCCGTGGTTGCAATCTCCTCTTCGCCCGCCCAAAACTTGTGACATACTCCCCCGGCTCGGACCGAACCGTCTAAAGCTCACGATGCCGCCGCAACTCGACCCGACATACGAGAAAGTCCCCCGCCGCCGGCATGCGATTGCCTGGCTCCTGGCCTTCGGCATCCTCGTCAACTACTTCGACCGCGTGAATCTCTCGGTTGCCAAAGAGGCGCTAAACACCTCGTTCGGCGTTTCGACTGCGATGTTTGGCATCCTTTCCAGTGGGTACGCGTGGACTTACGCAATCCTCCAAGTTCCCTCTGGATTGCTGCTGGACCGCTTCGGCGTGAAGACCATCGGCCGCGTGAGCACGTTCCTCTGGAGCGTGGCGTCTTTCGGAGCGTCGATGGCGATTGGAGTGCCCACCTTTTTTGTGGCGCGTTTGGTTCTCGGCGTGGGCGAGGCGCCCACGTTCCCCGCCAACGCCAAAGCCATCGGCTACTGGTTCCCGAAGGCGGAGCGAAGCCTCGGCACTGCGATCTTCGATGGGGCGGCAAAGCTCGGCGTGGGGCTTGGCTATCCGATCCTTGGTTTTCTGCTCTATAAATTCGGTTGGCGCTGGTGCTTCGCGGCGACGGGCTTCATCAGTCTTCTCTTTTTCGCGCTTTTCACGCTCTATTACCGGAACCCCAGCGAAGATCCGAAGCTAACGGACACGGAGCGGGAGTTCATCGCGCGCGGTGGCGCTCAGCCGGAGGACAAGGCCCTGGCGGCGCGGGGCGCGCCGATCGGTTATTTGCTGGGCCGCAAGAAGGTCTGGGGAATGTGCCTGGGCTACGCTTCCTACAACTACACGTTCTATTTGCTGCTCTTTTGGCTCCCGACGTTTATTTCCACGGCGCTGCACACTACGCCCGTGCGCGCGGCGTTCTTATCGAGCATTCCGTGGATTCTGGCGACCGCCTCCGAAATGCTCATTGGCGGCCTGCTCGTCGACAAACTAATCGAGAGCGGCTGGAACGGAGATCGCGTGCGGCGGGTTGTGCTGATCGTGGGAACCTTGATGGGAATCGGGCTCTTTGGCGCCACGATGACGTCCCGCATTCCCATCGCGTTGGTTTGGATCTCGATCGCGATCGGAGGCTTGTCGGCGGCGTCGGCGATCGGGTGGTCCATTCCCTCGCTGCTCGCGCCGAAAGAAAGCGTGGGAACGTTGGGCGGAATTCTCAATACTTGCAATCAAATGTCCGCGCTGGCGGCGGGTATGGTGACCGGCTTCATCGTAGCGCACCACTCGTTCGCGCCCGCGATGGGAGTTGCCGCGGTCTACCTCATCATCGGCGTTCTGGGCTACATCTTCCTGCTCGGCAAAATCGAGACGCTGCCCGAGCCCGGAGAAGCGCAACAGAACTAGCACTGCGACTCCGGCTCCTGCTTTCCTCGCCGTCGCATGGTGCTTGCTCTGCAACGAGTCGATCACGGTGGCGAGAGGACTCGCGGAATCGCTACGGCGTTGCGTTCCACATTGAAACACCTCTACGCAAATCAGTTTCTCTAGACACATGTCCCCCGATCGGCATTGACTGCGGATTGCGGTCTGCTAGGATTTCTTTACCCCTTCCTCTCGGTGTTTTTCCCTGCCCGTGTGTTTCCTTGGCCGCGGAAGAGCAACTGGGATTCACGAACAAAAGTTTTGGAGCGGCTATGCGTCTCTGCATATCTAGACTCGCGGCTTCCGTTGCTATCGCGAGGCGATCTTCATGAGTTCGTCGGAACGCCGCTGCCCGCTTAAAACGTTCTCAGGACGGCACCCGTCCGAATACCGTCGCGCAGGGGAACCAGCATGAAGCTGAGAACACCCTCGGGCGCGAGTTCCCATTCTCGCATGAAGGTTGCCAGCAAGGTGGTGACCCCATCTCCCACCAGAGCGACTCGCACCGAAGTTTTGCCGGCCCTGGTCGAATCGCCCGCGAGCGCGCCGCCGAATTCGGAGCTGGATTTCCGCACGCTCCTCGAAAGCATGAATGAAGGCGCGCTACATCTGAGTGTGGAAGGCACCATCCTCTACGCGAACGCCCGCTTTCTGGAAATGTCCGGGGCGGACCCTCAGCGCATTATCGGCGATCCGATTTTCCATTTCACAACGGCCGCCGAGAGAATCAAACTGCGCGAACTGCTCGCGGCCTCCTGGAACAACCCGCAGCGCGAGGAATTCACCTTTCGAAAATGCGATGACCAGCAGATTCCCGCTCTTTTTTCGGCACGCTCCCTGACCCTCCCCGGCGGCGTCTCCCGTATCGCGCTGGTGATCACCGATCTCACGCCCGTGCACCGCCGGCTCGCGGAACTGGAAGCGGTCTATCGCACCGCACCTGTTGGTCTGGCTGTCTTGGACAAGTCCCTGTGCATCCTGCGCGCGAATCAAAGCGCTGCGGAGATTCTTGGCGATTCGCTTGCGCATCTTGCGGGGCTGTCCATCTTCGACGCCGCACCGAGCGTAGCGAACACCCTCTCCCACGTTTTTGAGCGCGCGTTGCAACACGGTGAATCCGTCCTCGATCTCGAAGTGACGTCCGTGGCGGACGAAGAAACTCCCGTGGAACACACCTGGATCGTGAGCTGCCGCCCGCTGCTTGGCGAGAACCACGAGATCAACGCGATCAGCCTCGTCCTGACGGACACCTCCGAGCACAAGCGGACGGAAATGGAACGAATCGTTCTGAGCCGGGCCATCGAGCAGGCCGCCGATTCGGTGCTCATCACCCGGAACGATGGAACGATCGTTTACGCAAATCCGGCATGCGAAAAAATCTCCGGCTTCAGCCGCGCGGAGATGCTCGGCCAGACCCCGCGCATGTTCAAGAGCGGCAAGCACCCGCCGGAGTTTTACCAGAAACTCTGGGAAACGCTTCTGAATGGAAACGTCTGGTCGGGAAGCACGGTGAATCGCCGCAAAGACGGCACTCTGTACGAAGAGTCTGCGACGATCTCTCCCGTACGCGACGCCCAGGGCCGCATTCTCAATTTCGTCGCATCGAAGCGCGACGTCACCCACGAACGCCAGCTCGAAAGCCAGCTGCACCTGGCCCAGAAGTTTGAAGCGCTCGGGCGGCTCAGCGGCGGCATCGCGCACGACTTCAACAATGTCCTGGGCGCGATCGTCGGCTGGGCCGAGCTCGGCGCGGATCAGACCGAGCCCGGAAGCAAACTCCGCACCTACTTCGAGAAGACCCAAGCGCACGCCGAGCGCGCGGCCGGTCTCGTGCGGCAATTGCTCGCCTACTGCCGGCGGCAAATCCTCGAACGCACCGACCTGGATCTCAATCAACTAGTCGGTGAAACCGTCGCCATGTTGGGAAATCTGATCGGAAAGCACATCGAGATCCGGACGGTTCTCGCGCCGGACCTGCACGGCGTCCGCGCGGACGCCGGACAGGTGGAGCAGGTCATCCTGAATCTGTGCCTTAATGCGCGCGACGCCATGGTCGAGGGCGGCCGCCTCGTCGTTGAGACGCGCAACGTCACCATCGACGAAATCTACTGCCTGTCGCACTTCTACGTGAAGCCCGGATCCTACGTGCAGCTTTCCGTTGCCGACACCGGAGCCGGGATGGCCCCCGAGACTCTGGACCACATCTTCGAGCCGTTTTTTACCACCAAAGAAGTCGGCAAAGGCACCGGGCTCGGACTCGCCACCGTCTACGGCATCGTGAAACAGCACGAAGGCTTCGTTCATGTTTACAGCGAGTTGTCCCACGGCACCGTCTTCCACGTGTACTTCCCGGCGCTCGTCGAGCTTACATCGTCTTCCGCGAACTCCCCCAAGATCGAATGTGCGTCCGGCGGGCACGAAACGTTGCTCTTCGCCGAGGACCACGACGGCATGCGGGAAACCACCAGCGACAGTTTGTCTGAAATGGGCTACCACCTCTTGGTGGCCAAGAATGGAGCGGAAGCCGTCGAACTCTTCAACGCTTACCGCGACCAGATTGATTTGGCAATCCTCGACGTCGTCATGCCCGGCATGGGCGGACCCGAGGCGCTCGCTCAGATGCGGCGGTCGCGCCCAGGCCTCTTGGGGTTGTTCATGACGGGATACGCCTCCGGGGCGGAATTGATCGCACAGCTCGATAGCGAGAGCACGTCGCTCTTGCAGAAGCCGTTCGGCTCCAAGCAATTGGGCGCAAAAATCCGAGAAATTTTCGACGCACGCGCCCGCGCCAATAGTTGCCGCAACTGATTCCCAACAGATAAGTCGTCCGGCAAGGTGAAGCGGGTTCTGATCGCGCGCGCCCCGGTCCACGATCCCAAGGCCCTGCTCTTCGACGAACCAAGCAATTCGCTGGACATCGCCGCGCAGCGCCAGTTGCGCGAGACGATGCGCGAGCTCGCGCGCCGCGGCATCGCGATCCTGCTCGTCACCCACGACATCGCCGACATCATCCCCGAAATCGATCGCCTGGTCCTGCTCCGCCGCGGGAAAATCGCAGCCGATGGCGCAAAAGAAACGTTGCTTACAAGCGAGCGTCTCTCCGAACTCTTTGACGCACCCGTGAGTATCGTCCGCCAGGTCGGCCACTATCATCTCTGGTAAGTGACCGATGGATTGTGCCTCTCCGGTGGGGCGTTCACCGGAAACCAGCGCCGCGGGCGAAAATGTAAGACAATACGGGTGCGGGCTCCACTTGGAGCCCGCCTAATACATGACCATGCTTAGAACCGGCAACAGAGCGGAGCGGTCCGGCGCGGGATCTCGCGGTCGCGGCGGAAAACCCGAGACCAAGAGTAGCCTCGTCAAGATGCTGCCCGAAGTGTGGGTGTTCGTCCGCCCGCAACGATGGCTGCTGCTTTTCGGACTTTTCCTGATGACGATCAACCGCGTCGCAGGACTCGTCTTGCCCGCCTCGACGAAATACCTGGTCGACAACATCTTCGTGCATCACCAGGTGCAAATCCTGAAGCCGCTGGTGCTGTGGATTCTGGCCGCGACCGCGATTCAAGGCGTCACGTCGTATTCGCTCACGCAACTGCTCTCGAAAGCCGCGCAGCGCATGATCGCCGAGTTGCGGCGCGAAGTGCAATCGCACATCGCGCGCTTGCCGGTGAATTTTCACGACTCGAACAAGACCGGCGCGCTCGTCACGCGCATCATGAACGACGTCGAAGGCTTGCGGAACCTCATCGGCACGGGCCTGGTGGATTTCGTCGGCAGCTTCATGACCGCGGCGTTCGCGCTGATCTACCTGCTGCATATCAGCTTGGAAATGACGTTTGTCGCCTTTGCAATTCTCATCGGTTTCGCCCTCGCGCTCAATACGGCCATCGGAACGATCCGCCCCATCTACCGCGCCCGCTCGAAAATTTACGCCGAGGTGACGGGCCGCCTCACCGAATCGCTCGCCGGCGTGCGCGTCGTGAAAGGCTATCGGGCGGAGGACCGCGAAGATCGCGTGTTCGCCGGCGGCGTGCAGCGCCTCCTCGACAACATTTTGAAAACGCTGACGGCCACTTCCGTGATGAGTCTTTCTTCCACCGTGCTGCTCGGCGTCGTCAGTTCACTGATCATCTATATGGGGACGCAACGCATCCTCGCGCACACGATGACCCCCGGTCAATATTTCCAATACGTCGCGTTTTTGGCGCTGCTCGTCGCGCCGGTCTTTCAGATCGTCAATATCGGCACGCAGCTCACGGAAGGCATGGCGGGCCTCGAACGCACCACCGAAATCCTGAAGGAGAATGAAGAGGACGCCGACCCGCGCCGCACCGCGACCATCGGGAAGATTCGAGGCGAAGTCGACTTCGACACCGTCAATTTCGCCTACGACGAAGGACGACCCGTGCTGCACGAGGTGAGTTTCAAGGCGCGGCCGGACTCCGTCACGGCGCTGGTGGGGCCTTCCGGCGCGGGAAAATCCACCATCATCGGGTTGATCGCCGCGTTCTACACGCCGACCACAGGCCGCGTCTTGGTGGACGGAATCGATCTCTCGACCGTGCGGCTTGAAAGCTATCGCACCCAGCTCGGAATCGTGCTTCAGGATACGTTCTTATTCGACGGCTCAATCCGCGACAACGTGGCGTTTTCGCGGCCGGAAGCGAACGCAGAAGACATCCTCGCCGCGTGCCGCATCGCGCGCGTGGACGAGTTCGCGGAGTCCTTCGAGAAGGGCTACGAAACCGTGATTGGCGAGCGCGGCGTGAAACTTTCCGGCGGACAGAAGCAGCGCATCTCGATCGCGCGCGCGTTGCTGGCCGATCCGCGCATTCTAATTCTGGACGAGGCGACCTCCAGCCTGGATTCCGAATCGGAAGCGCTGATTCAGCAGGGATTGTCGCACCTGATGCGCGGACGCACGACGTTTGTGATCGCGCACCGTCTCTCCACGATTCGCCGCGCGGATCAAATTCTGGTGGTCGAAGGCGGGCGAATCATCGAGCGCGGAAATCACGCGTCGCTTTTCGCCGCGGGCGGACGCTACTACGATTTGTACACGAAGCAGCACGGCCTGGAAGCCAACTTATTCCTAGCGCCGGGCGAAGGCGATTCGGCGCCTGCGACTGCCGAGAGCGTCGCGGCTTCCGCGGATGACGAGAAGGATGGAGACGCAACGGCGGAATCCGGCCTCGCGCGCGCCGCGCGCATCCTGCGTGGCCAGGGGTCGTAGTGTCCGGGGAACCTGAAACGGAACAAGAGCGGAAGCGCGCGGGACTCTGCGCCGATTGCAAACACGCGCAAAAAGTAATCTCGGCCCGCAACTCGAATTTCTATCTTTGCGGCCGCTCGTTCAACGATTCGTCGTTTGCGAAGTATCCCGCCTTGCCGGTTCGCAGTTGCGCCGGCTACGAAGGTCGGCGTAATTGAGGAGCGCACGAGGTCGTAGCGAAGCGAGTCGTAAATAGGCCGTGCAGAGGGATGTGAGGTTATGGACCTTTAACATACTTAATGATTGAATTTAATAAAAAAGGACTTGACATGGAATTACCCCCCCTATAGTGCCCGCGTCAAACGAGGAGGGCCCCCATGCATTTGACGAAGTCTCTCGTTGGTTTGAGTCTTGTTGGGATTTGTGGGCCTGCGAGTGTCTCGCTCTGCCCTCACGCCCGGGCGCAGGCTCAGGGAGCGGCAAGTGGAGGGAACATGGATCCACACGCGGTTATTGACACGCTGGCCACCCAGGAAAAGGCTGAAGATGAGGGGTCTGTTCGTGCGCTTGCAGATGGGATATTCAGTCACCCGCACGTTTTTCCGCGCATGCCTGCGGAATTGGAGCAGCCCGTCAAGGACCGCCTGGTTCGCGCTGAGACCTTGTACCTGCAGGGTAAAGGGCCTGGGGTTCAAGAGCAAGACGTGGTCTCTCTGTTGAACACCCTCGCCGAGAAGCTAGGCGCCCCCGACTACGCGAAAACCAGTGTGGCCCAGGTGCGATATTTGCGGCTGAAGCTGGCGGTCCTCGAGCCAACATTCATGGGCAAGGGTGCCTGGCGACCCAACACAGCGGTCGGCCAATCCATGCCGTCCACAATGTCTCCGTTGCAGGCCGTACATCTACTCGGCCTTATCGTGGACCTCAAGGTTGTAGATCCGCGATTCCAAGTTACCGTGGAGCGCTGGACACCACCAGTTGAAGCACCGGCCGGAAGCCCAGTCAAGGGTACCCTCAGAGCCGGATCGAGTTCGCCTCACGAGACTGAAATGCGATCCACGCTCGCAGTGTCAATTTCCCAACTCACGCTTTCGGATGCGTCCCAGCTTATGGATCAGGCCTTCACTACCCTGAAAATTGACTAGAGCTGGAGGATACCTCCAATGAAGACACTTTTGCTCCGAAGGGTTGCGGTCACAGTCGTTTATGGCTCGATTCTCGTCATTGCCGTGGCATGTAACTCTGGCCCTGCGCCTGCTCCTACCCTCCCCGAGGGAACTCCCGGATTTTACATTCAGACAAACGAAGTTGACTATGTCCACTTCGTCGTGGGTCCAGTGCCAGGCGTAGAGGTGAGGGCGACCAGAACGCAAGCTCTCCCGGGCGCTAGCGGATCTGTGATCGCCACCACGGTAACGACGGATGGAGCTGGCTTGGGCACCGTCATAGACGGGCAGACGCCGGCAATGTGGAATTTTCAATGGGTCTATGGTCCCGGGTTCACCAGTGTGTGTAACGGCCAAACCGGCCCACCAATACAGCTGAACGTCGGCGGGACCGTATACCCCACCTGCTATATTTATGCAGCTGGTGGTAGCGCGCTGGTCGAAGGCTCGGGAGCCTTCGCCCTATCTCCGAACCCGATCCAGAATTGGTCGCCGCCAAGCTCGGCCACCATCACCGGGACCGGCTTCGATCCCACCTACGGGATGCCGTTGGTGCAGTACTACGGCAGTGACGGCACTCTGGTGGCCCAGGAGAATGCCACCTCCGTGTCCTCCGACGGGACAACGATTCAAATCCCGGGATTCAACACCTCGGCGCTCGCACCCGGCGAGTATGTCGGTTTTTCAGCAATGCAGCGTCAGGTGGCACGTACAGTTACCTCGGCACCGCAGCAGTCAACGTGATTGCCCCTACCGTGACAGTGATGGGGGCGGAGCAAAGTTGGAAGACAGATGAAGACTGCATTCAGCACGGCTACGGCTGTCCGCCTTACTACGGGTACGACTCCGGCCAGGTTGGACTCACAGTGAACGGGGTCACCGCATGGGCATACTACGGCAGTTCCGACGATGACAACTCGGTTGCGTCCAACTTAGCCGCGACGATCAACGGCATGTCGTCCTTTCCCGTAACCGCCACGGTGAGCGGGGCAACGTTGACGCTAGTGGGCAAGCAAACCAACGCGGGAACGAGTTACAGCGTGAGCGGAACCGTGCAGGACTATTATTCGTATCCGTATGTTAACGGGCCCTCCTTTTGGCTCGACCCGTCGAGTCTGAATTTCACATACGGCCCGTGACGGGATTCGAGGGGCTGACGTTTCCGCCCACGGCTCCCACTTTTTTCTTTGCCGACCTTCGTTCCGCGATCCATCGTTCGCGAAGTATCCCGCCTTGCCGATCCGCAGCTGCCCCGGCTGCGAATCACCGTCCAGCAAATCCTGATGACGCGCTGCCGCGCAAACCGCAGCTTTCCGGACCTCAGCGATTCAGGAAATCGTCGGTGTGGGTAAGGAATTCGGGGTAGGCGCCGGCGCCCAGTTCGTGAAGATCGAGTCCTTGGCGCTCGCCTTCGGCGGCGACGCGCTGAGGAAAGAAGCGGTTGAGCAGCGCGTTCAGGCCGTACGTCAGCGGCAGAACGAAACCGAATAAGGTCGCGATCCCTACGACTTGCGCCAGCCACTGGCTTCCGTTGCCGGACGCGCCGTTGAGCGGCCCGTCCGGCATTCGGGCGCAAATGCCCAGTGCCAGCAATCCCCAGATCCCGCAGACGGCGTGCACCGAAACCGCCCCGCCGGGATCGTCCACTCGAAAACGCAACTCGAACCACTCGACGGAAAGAGCCACCAGAATTCCCGCCACAACTCCAATCAGCACCGCCGCCGCCGGCGCAAGAAACGGCGCTGCCGCGCTGCTGGCGACGAGTCCCCCCACCCAGCCGTTCGCGCACAGCGAGGCGTCGGGTTTGCCGAAGCGCAATCGAGTGACGAGGGCGGTGGCGAGCGTAGCCGCGGCGGCGCATAATGTGGTGTTGATCGCAATCAGAACGCAACGCCGCGGATCCGCGCCGGCGAAGAGAATGGCACCGGCGGAATTCAAACCGAACCAACCGAACAACGCCAGCAAACAACCGAAGAGAACCAGCACCGCGTTGTGGCCGGGGATGGCGGCGGGCATTCCGTCCGCCGCGTACTTGCCCCGGCGGGAGCCCAGAATCCAAGCGACGGCAAGCGCGGTTAATCCGCCCACAACCTGAATGGTTCCCGAGCCGCCGGCGTCCACAAAGCCGCGGCCGATGCCGTAATTCGCGCCGAGTTGCGCAAGCCAGCCGCCGCCCCAAACCCAATGCGCGAAAATGGGGTAAGTGATGCCTGCCAGAAGCGCTGTGGATGCGCAGCACGCGCCGAGTCGCCAGCGATCCGCGCCGGCGCCGAGCGGGATCATGGCGGCGAGTCCCACGCAGAGCATCTGGAATAGCGCCACCAGAGAAGGCGCGGAACCGTCGTATCGTATTCCGTGAAGAAAGAAGGGCTGCGCTCCAAGCCAACCCCAATCCTTACCGGCAATTCTCAGAATGTGTCCCGGAGCTCCCGCAAACCCCGCGAACGCAAATCCGCAGAAAAAGAAAACGACCGCCGCAATCGCAAACACCGCAAGCGAAGCCATCATCGAATGCGCGGCGCTGCGCGAGCGGCCCAAGCCGGTGTTCAGGAGAGCGATACCCGCGGCTGCCAGCGGCACCAAAAGAATGAAAAGGATGCAGGCGACGAAAGTGAAATCGGGAAGGACGGGGACCACGGCCTGCGGAATCATTCGTGCTCCCTGTGGCCGCCCAAATGAGCGCGCACGCAGAGGATCAGGCCCAAGGCCTCTACGCCGCTCCCGGCCAGCGCAAACGCGGCTCGGGGCGTCGCGGAGGAAAGCAGTACAATCGCGGCGAGCACCAACAGCCATCCCGCTGTAAGCAAAGAGAGTCCCGCAAACTTCATTCCGTCAGCCCCGGCAAACGAAAGAGAAATCGCGCAGGCGCCTCGCGCGAACGCTAAAGATAACACAATCGCCCGAGTTGGAAATGGTTCTGATGGCATCCCAGACTGAATAAGACTGATGCTGCCAATCGCGTGGCTCGGCCTCTGCCATGGCGATACGTCCCTCTTGGAGCGAACCGCGAAGGACGCGCAACCTTGCAACTAATTGGAAATCAATAGCTTACGGCGACAGACGGGATTTACGGAAATCATACAAAAGTTTTATACGTGCAATTGAATATTTCCGTTTTACACCCAACGCGAAAGTCCGCATAGTTGCGGCCCTCATAGCAACACCCCCCTAAAGGAGGAGTGGCCTAGATGGCAGAAGAAAAATCAACAGCAGAAATGCAGCCGACATTGGGGCTTACAGGTCTGACGATGAACGCCATGGCGCTGATCGCGCCTGGGGCTTTCCTCTGGCTCACATTCGTGGGTCAGGCCACGGAAGGTGTTTCGGCGCCGTCGATGTGGATCGGCATCTTCTTCGCCTTGCTCCTATGTCTGGCGACGGCGGTCTGTTATGCCGAACTATCCAAGCTGTATCCGGGCACCGGCAGTTCGTACTACTTCGCAGAACAATCCTTCCTGAATCACGATAAACACTGGAAATGGGCGCGGCTGGCGAAGTTCGTCGTCGGCTGGGGCTCGCACCTCTACTACTGGATTTACCCCGGTGTGATGGTTTGCGTGACGGGCGTATTCTGCGGCTACGTTGTCGGGACACTCTGGCCGAATTTCATGAGCGCCGCAAATCCCGGTCCGATGTTCATGATGCTGGTCGCGGTCCTATTCTCCTTCGGTGTCGCGTACATCGCATATCGCGGAGTTGTAGGCTCGACTTCGGTGAACATCGCGATCAACGTGATTCAAATCAGCGCACTGATCGTATTCTCCGTGATGGCCATCGGCTACCGCACCAGCCATCCGGTGGGCACCGTCGCGTGGAATTTCGACTCGTCCACGGAAAATGCCTACCAATACCAGTTCAAAACCGCTGCCGACGGATCGATCGTCCGCGACTCGGCGGGCGTACCGTTGCCTCTGCTGGACACCGCTGGGAAGCCAGTGCCCTTCACGATTGACTACCCCACCGCAGACAGCTCGGGCAATTTTCTGAGCCATCCGAATGCGAAATCGGTAGTCGGAGTCCACAAGGTCGGCTGGATGTTCGTGCAAGCCACGGTCGCCATCCTGATCCTTGTCGGATTTGAATCGGTTACGTCGATGGGAGGCGAAGCAAAAAACCCCAAGCGCGACATCCCGATTGCTGTTATCGGCTCACTGCTCATTCAAGGAGCGTTCTGCTATCTGTTCGAGTATTTTGCGGCGAACTACTTCTTAAACTCCGGTTATCCCATGACCAGCGCCACGAGCTCGGCGGCGCCCATCGGCGACATGATGGTGATCGTCGGCAACTCGCTCTTCGGAGCGGGCCGCGGCCGCATCTTCATGCTCGTCGAAGCGTTCACCGTGTTCCTGGCGCTCATCGGCACGACGCTCTCCTGCATGAACACTGGGGCGCGCGTGACGTATGCCATGGGCAAGGACAACGAAGTTCCCGAGCACTTCGGAATGCTGCACGGCAAGAACCTGACGCCCCACCGGGCGATCTGGACCTTGGCGATTATCTCCGCAGTGATCGGCGTGATCGGCTGCTTGAACTATTTCGGAGATGGCGGAGCCATCGCGGACACGGCGCTTGCCGCTCTGCCGCACGGCTTCTGGTCGAGCGTAGGTTACCTGAGTCACGACAAGATGGCCGCTCTGCCAAACTCGTTTCTGACCATCACTCTGGCCTCCAACTTCGGAACGTTCCTTCTCTACATGCTCAGCTGCTTCACCTGTATGGTGGGCTTCGCGGGGCATCCCAACTACAGCTTCATCAAGCACACCGCTATTCCGATTTTCGGATTGCTGGCCAACTTGGCCTGCATGGTGTTCTATCTGGTCGGTCCATTCCTAGGCTTAGGAACAAAGATGGAACCTTTCACGGCCTTGGGCATAGCTGCAGTCTGGGCCATCTACGGAGGCATCTACTTCATCCGGTCGAGCAAAACGACTGGACGAACTACGTTCGTGAAGAGCAAGGTGGCGAGCTGATTCAGCTTGGCCAATCCTCCTCAAGCACCGGGCGGGCGGAAGCCCGCCCGGTCGTTTTTCGGGAGTTATAATGCTAGAGAGTTATCGAGGGCAGCAGTGGGACAGCACCGGGCGGGTGAGCGGCGCCCTACCTGCGCCCCAAACTTCTATGCTTGAAATAGAATTTGCGCAGATCTCCGACGTTGGGCGGGTCCGCCCGCACAACGAAGATTACTTGGGCCATTTTGAACCAGATGGCCACATGCAAGCGCGAAGCCATGGTTGGCTTTTTGTGCTCGCGGACGGCGTCGGAGGCCACGAAAAGGGCGAGGTCGCTTCGCACGCGGCAGTGGAAAGCATGCTGAACGGATTTCAGCACGCTCCCAAAAATGAACCACTCGCTGGGCTGCTTCACAATCTGGTGCAGGCGGCTAATGCACGCGTTTTTGAGGTCGCCGTAGCGACAGGCCCGTCCGGCGCAGGCATGGCCACGACTCTCGTGGCCTGCGCTCTGCGCTACGACCGCGCGACCGTGGCACACGTGGGCGACTCACGATGCTATCTGATCCGTAAGGGCAAGGCGTCGCTCCTGACGGACGACCATACGGTCGTCAACGAACAGGTGAAGTTGGGCCTGCTTTCAGCCGAGGAAGCGGCCGAAGGGGAGACGCGGCATGTGTTGAGCCGCTCGCTGGGCACCACATTGTTTGCGGGAGTGGAGACGAGCGAAACCGTAGTGCTTCCCGGCGATGTGCTGCTTCTCTGCTCGGATGGTTTGCACGGCTCCGTGAAGCCTGCCGACATCATACAGGCGATTGGCCGGCATCCTGATTTAAAGGGTGCGGCAAAATCGCTGGTAGAGATTGCCAACGAACGCGATGGGAATGATAATATCAGTGTCCAGCTAATCCGCGTTCGCAGCGTCGAACGCGTGGGCATGTACCGCGGGCGGCCTTACAAGCTGCGCTAAAGAGTAGCCCGGAAGGAACGGGCTGCCTCGCCTCCGGCCGCTGCCGCTGACCCACGCAGACGATGGCCCCAATACACGCCGGCGAAACCCTCGACCATTACCGCATCGACAGCCTCGTCGCACGCAGCGGCATGGCCTCGATTTTTCGCGCCGTTGACACGCGCAATGGCCGAGCCGTGGCCATCAAGATTCCCCACCCTGAGATGGAAGGCGATCCCGTACTGTACGAGCGCTTTCATCGCGAAGAGCAGATCGGCAAGGACTTGGACCACACCGGCGTGATGAAAGTATTTGCGGATGACGACCGCAGCCAGGTTTACATGGTCATGGAGTGGGTCGACGGCAGGTTGCTGCGGACGATCCTGGTCGAGAAGAAGAAGTTGCCTGCGGAGCGCGCCATCCACATCACCGTGCAGATCTGCCACGCGCTCGAATACATCCACGCGCACGGTGTCGTCCACCGCGACCTGAAGCCCGAGAACATCATGGTGGACCGCGATGACAACGTGAAACTAATCGATTTCGGCATCGCCGGCAGTGTCACCGCGCGGCGGCTCACGTTTGCAAAGCTGACTCAAGCGATGGGAACGCCCGACTACATCTCACCCGAACAAGTGAAGGGAAAACGTGGTGACGGGCGCAGCGACGTTTATTCGTTGGGCGTGATGCTCTATGAAATGCTGACGGGGGAAGTGCCGTTCCAGGGGCCCAGTCCGTTTGCGATCATGAACGAGCGGCTGCTGAACAATCCCAGGCCGCCGCGGGACATCAATCCGGAGATTTCGCCGCAGCTGCAGGAAGTGATTTACCGCGCCATCGAGCGCGATCCGAAAAATCGCTACGCTTCGGCGCGCGAATTTGCGCACGACCTCGAGCATTTGGACGAAGTGGGCGTCTCGGACCGTCTGGAGATCCGCGACTGGAAGAAGCGGCGTTCGCCCTGGCTTCGGAGGATCTTGTTCTACGTGGTGCTGGCCCTGATCCCCGTGGCGATTTTTTCGCTGATGCTGTACGTCGCGCGCCACACATAGAATCGAAAGGGCCCGGGATGGAAATCCCCGACGAACTGGAATTCTTGGCATGACAGATCAAGAACAATCACAATCCGCAGTGCAGGATGTGGCGATCCAGGCGATTGCGCTGACGCGCCAGTTCGGCGAGGTGACGGCGGTGGACCACATCCATCTGCAAGTCGGCCATGGAACCATTTTCGGGCTGCTTGGCCCGAACGGCGCGGGAAAAAGCACAACTATAAAAATTCTCACCACGCTGCTCGATCCGACGTCGGGCGCGGCGCGCGTCGCGGGCTTTGACGTCGCCAAGAATCCGCGCGAGGTCCGCCGCCGCATCGGCTACGTGCCGCAAATGCTTTCCGCCGACGGCTCGCTGACCGGTCGCGAAAACTTGATGCTCTCCGCCAAACTCTATGGGATGGCCCGCGCCGACCGGAAAGAGCGCGTGGCGGAAGCGCTGAATTTCATGGGCATTTCCGAAGCGGGCGACCGGCTCGCCAAGACGTATTCCGGCGGCATGATTCGCAGACTCGAAGTCGCTCAGGCGATGCTGCACCGGCCGGCGGTGCTGTTTCTCGACGAGCCGACGATCGGCCTCGATCCGGTGGCGCGATGGGCCGTGTGGGAGCGTCTGCGCGAATTGAACGAGCGCTTCGGGATGACGGTGCTGATTACCACGCACGACATGGACGAAGCCGATTCGTTGTGCAGCGAGCTGGCCATTCTGCACCGTGGAAAAGTGAGCGCGACGGGCAAGCCTTCGGAATTGAAGGCCGCGCTCGGACCGGAGGCCACGCTCGACGACGTCTTTGCGCATTTTAGTGGAGGCTCGATTCACGAAGGAGGCGATTACCGTGACATCCGCCGCACCCGCAGTACGGCCAGCCGCCTGGGATAATTCTTCTTCCGTGCTCGATTTTTTCAAGCAGAGCGCGGCGATTGCGGAAGTCGAGCTGAAAAAACTGATCCGCGATCCCACGGAACTGTTGTCGCGCGCCGTGCAGCCGACCCTGTGGCTCGTGATCTTCGGCCAGGTCTTCAGCCGCGTGCGCGGAATCCCTACGGG
>Ga0209415_10007465_pt1 | contig 19090 bp, 16 predicted proteins | sample PeaSoiSIISIP2007_FD_187696 | JGI IMG/M metagenome (GOLD analysis project Ga0209415, IMG submission 187696) | Peat soil microbial communities from Weissenstadt, Germany - SII-SIP-2007 (SPAdes) (version 2) | ecosystem: Environmental > Terrestrial > Soil > Wetlands > Peat | place: Germany... | reverse complement strand
CCCTTCGCCACCTCGACGACGGAGGCGCGGTAATCCTCGGGGGAGCCGAGGCCGAAAATGCAGCTCACCGACGCGACGATGAGGGTGTCGCGCCGGGTGAGGAGCGCCTGGGTGGCCCGGTGGCGAAGCCGGTCGATCTCCTCGTTGATCGAGGCGTCCTTCTCCACGTAGAGGTCGATCTGGGGGACGTACGCCTCGGGCTGGTAGTAGTCGTAGTAGCTGACGAAGTACTCCACCGCGTTGTTCGGGAAGAGCGCCCGGAACTCGCTCACGAGCTGGGCGGCGAGCGTCTTGTTCGGGGAGATGACGAGGGCCGGCCGCTGGAGCTGCTCGACGGCGTGGGCCATGGTGAACGTCTTGCCGGAGCCCGTCACGCCGAGGAGGGTGGTGAACCGTCGGTCGGCGCGGATCCGCGCGATGAGCTCCTCGATCGCGTGCGGCTGGTCTCCTTGAGGGACCATCTCGGTCTCCAGGTGGAATCGCCCCGGGAGGTCGGCCGCGCTCGGAGCAGTCGATGTCGACGCGCGGCCGGTCGTCATGCGCCGGCCCGCGGTCGGTATCCCGCTGGATCGAGCTCGACCGGATCGAACCCGAGCTCGGAGAGCTCCTGCCGCACCCCGCTCGAGGTCGGCTCGGAGAGCAACCGCTCGACCTCCCCGGGATCGACCTCGACCCGGGCGGCCGATCCCTCGACCCGGACCCGGACCCGTCGGAAGCCGCGCGCGTGGAGCCGGCCCTCGGCCGCCTCGACGCGCCCGAGGAGCTCGGCGGAAAGGCGCTGTCCGTGGCGGACCCTCGAGGCCAGGCACGCGTCGGACGGTTGTTCGGCGTTCGGAAGCCCGATCCGCCGCGCGTACGCCCGCACGTCGGTCTTGCGCCAGCCGGCCCAAACGAGGGGGTGGGTGAAGCCGGCCTCATCCATGGCCCGCAGACCCGGTCGGTCCTCCCCGAGGTCGTCGAGGTGGACCCCGTCGACGTATCGGGCGACGCCGACCGATTCGCCCCACCGCCGGATCCGGGCCGTCTCGACCGTCCGGCACGCGTAGCAGCGGTTCGACGGGTTCGATCGGTACGATTCGGACCCGAGCGGGTCGACGCTCAGGATGGCGTGGTCGATCCCGATCGCTCGGGCGACCTCCGCGGCCCTCGCCACCTCGGCGGAGGAGACGGCGGGCCCGCAGAGCGTGACGGCGTGTGCCGCCGCGCCGATGGCCCCGCGCAGGACGGCGGCGACCACGGCGGAGTCGACGCCGCCGGAGAGGGCGACGGCGCACCGTCCGCCGGCGGCGAGGTGCGCCCGCAGCTCCTCCGGACTCTTGCGCGGTCCGAGGCGCGCGGCATCGGAGAGACCTTCCATGGGAGAGCGGGGCGATGGGGTCCGGGTTGGATAACCGATTCGGTCGCTCCCCCGGGCTCCCTCGGTCCCCGAAGGGCCCATCTACCGCAGCGCCCTCGGCACGCCATGCAGTCGGTTTCGGAAGGCTCCCGGTGGATGCTGAGGATGGACCCGGGCGAGGAGCTGGTCGAGGCGCTGGGGCGGTTCGCCGAGACCCACCGGATCCGCGCCGCCGCCGTGGCGATGGGGATCGGCACCCTTCGCATAGCAACGCTCGGGTACTGGAACGGCAAGGAGTACGAGAAGAAGGAGGTCGGCGAGCCGACGGAGCTGGTCGCCCTCGGGGGCTCGATCGCCGAGGCGGACGGCCGCCCGTCGATCCACCTCCACGCCGCCCTCGGGACCCGCAGCCACTCGACCGTCTCCGGCCATGTCCACAGCGCGACGGTCAACCTCCTCGCGGAGATCCTGATCGAGACCTTCCCGACCCACGTCTTCGGCCGGCCGCTCGACGAGAGCGTCGGGCTGCGGATCCTCGACCTGGAGCCGGGACCCCGGACGACCTAAGGCCGTCGGGCCTCGCGGGGCAGGGACCGAAGCGTTTTCCCCCGTCGTCGGTCCCTTCGGCCAGCCATGGCGGTCGACGTCTCCCTCTCCCTCGGACGGCTCCACCGGCGCCTCCTGGATGTCCTCGCCCGCAAGGGGTGGACCGAGCCGACCGAGATCCAGGAGCTCGCCCTGCCCCTCCTGCACACCGGCTCCGATGCCCTCCTCGTCTCCCCGACGGGCACCGGGAAGACCGAGGCGGCCCTCCTTCCGCTCCTCTCCCGCCAGATCAAGGACCCATCGCCGCCGGTCAGCCTCCTGTACGTCACCCCGCTGCGCGCGTTGAACCGAGACCTCGAGAGCCGGCTCCTCGGCCTCGTCCAGGAAGTGGGGCTGACCGCGGCCGTCCGGCACGGCGACACGTCCGCCTCCCAGCGGCTCCGCCAGTCGAAGAAGCCCCCCGACCTGCTCCTGACGACCCCCGAGACGCTCCAGCTCCTGCTCGCGGGCAAACGCCTCCGGGAGGGGCTTCGGAACGTCCGGGCCGTGATCGTCGACGAGATCCACGAGCTCGCGCCGAACGACCGGGGGGCCCAGCTCTTCCTCACGCTCGAGCGGCTCGACGAGCTCGTGGGCCGGCCCGTCCGGAGGATCGGCCTCTCCGCGACGATCGGGAATCCCGAGGAGGTCGCGCGCTTCCTCGCCCCGGCGCCCCGGACCGTGGAGGTACGCGTCGCCCGCCGCCCTCGGCGGGTCGTCATCACGACCAGGGTCCCCGAACTCGACCTACCGCCCCTCGACCCGACGCTCGCCTCGGAGCTGAAGGCCGATGCGGAGATGCTGGCCGCGCTGCGGACCGTCGCCGGGGAGATCCGTCGGCACACGACCACCCTCATTTTCGTCAACACCCGTCCGACGGCCGAGGCCCTCGGGGCCCGGCTCGCCCGGCTCGCGCCGGACCTCCCGATGGCGGTCCACCACGGCTCCCTCTCCCGGGAGGTCCGAGAAGAGGCGGAGCGACAGTTCCGAGCCGGGGAGCTCCGGGCGCTCATCGCCACCTCCTCGCTCGAGCTCGGGATCGACGTCGGCTCCGTCGACCTCGTCGTGCACTTCGGTTCGCCGCACCAGGCCGGACGCCTCCTGCAGCGCGTCGGCCGGTCGGGCCACCGCTCGGACCGGGAGGCCCTGGGAGTCGCGCTCGCCCTCGACGACGAGGACCTCGAGGAGGCCGCGGTCCTCGCCCGCCGGGCGGTCGCCGGGGAGGTCGAACCGACCCGCTGGCGGACCACGAACCGGCTCGCGGCCGCCCAGCAGATCGTCGCGGCGATCCGCGCCGACGGCCCCCGAGCCGTACCGGGCCTCGTCGACCGGTTGCGCCGGGCCGCCGCCGTGAGCGGGCTCTCCGATTCCGACTGGAGCCGGTTGCTCGACTACCTCGAGGGCCTCGGGTCCCTGCGGCTCGAAGCGGGGGATGCGAGGGCGGGCCGGGCGACGCTCGAACGGTTCTACTCGACCCTCTCGCTCATCCCGGACGAACGGACGTACCGACTGCGCGACATCGCGACGAGGCGGCCGATCGGCGTCCTCGACGAGCGGTTCGTGGTGACCCGGATCCTGGCCGAGCCCGAGCAGATCTTCCTCCTCCACGGGCGGACGTGGAAGGTCGTCGAGTTCCGCGACCAGGAGCTCCTGGTCGAGGGGGTCCGGGAGATCGGCCAGGAACCCCGGTGGGTCGGGGAGGACCTTCCCGTGCCGTTCGACGTCGCCCAGGAGATCGGGCGGATGCGACGGACCCGGTCGACGGCCGGCTACCCGCTGGACGACGCCGCCCGGGTCCGGCTCCACGCCCGCCTCACCCAGCCCGTCGAGGGCACGCCCATTGCGGACGACCGGACGATTACGGTCACCGGCCACGGTCGCCTCGCGATCTTCGGCGCGACGTTCGGCAACCGGGCGAACCAGACGCTGGCCGTCGCGACCGCCGGGATGCTGACCGCCCGTCTCGGTGCCCGCGTCGACGTGCTGGCGGTGGAGCCGACGTGGTTCATCCTCGGCCTGCCCGTGGCGCTCGACGGCGAGGCGCTCGCCCAGGCGGTGCGGATCCCGCCGGGGACGCTCGAAGGGCTCCTCGAGAAGCTCGTCCCGTCCGGCCTCGAGTACCGGTGGGTCTTCCTCACCGTGGCGCGGAAGTTCGGGGTCCTGCCGGCGACGACCGACCCCCGAGACCTCCGCCTGATCGAGCCGCTCCTGGAGACGGCCCGCACCACGCCGCTCGGCGAGGAGGCGCTCGAAAAGACGCTCCACGACCGCTACGATGTGCCGAACGCCGAGCGGGTCGTCGAGCGGCTCGACTCCGGCGAGATCTCGGTGCGCGTCGTGGCGGCGTCGGCGTGGACCGACCTTCCCCTCTCCCGCCTCTCGTGGCGGGAGCTGCCCGACGTCCCGCCGCCGACGCTGCTCAAGGCGGTCTCCGACCGACTGAAGGGGGAGGAGCAGACGCTGGTCTGCCTGCGCTGCGGCTTCACGAGGACGACGACGGCCGCCCGGTACGACTCGGAAGGGGGCAGCGGGTGCCGGTTGTGCCACGGCTCGCTCTCGGCGGTCCTCTCCCCACGTCGGACCGAGGAGATCGAGCGGCTGGTCCGCTATGCGAAGGGGAAGTGGACGAAGTCGAAGAAGGTCCCCAGTCGCCGGCCCCGGGCGCCCCGCGCCCCCTCGGAGGGGCTTCCTCCGCTCGTCCGTCAGGGGTACACCTCCGCGGAACTGCTCGTCCACTACGGGACCCGGGCCCTCCTCGCCCTCGCCGGGCGCGGGATCGGACCGGACACCGCCCGGCGACTCCTCGCGAGGCCCTACCGGAGCGACGCCGACCTCGTCACGGAGATCCTCAAGGCGGAGAGGAGCTACGCGAAGACTCGGGCGTTCTGGGAGTAGCCGCAGCCCGACGCTGCGCGCTCTCCTTCGCGACCCGCAGGACAACGTCGTGGGGGGCCGGGGTCCGTAACGCCCCGGGCCGTGCGTGCGTTCGCGCCGCCGCCCAGCCGGCCCGCCGGAGCGCCTCGAGGAGGTCGGCGACCTTGGGCGGGTTCTCCAGCGGGATCTCCCGGGCGAGCTCGTTCGACTCGTAGTAGAATGGCGCGTCGACCCCGGCTTCTCCCCGAAGGGTGTCGAGGAACCGTCCCGAGGCGACGGGGTGCTCGCACGTCGAGGGGGTTCGGATGGCCCGGACGACGTTCGGGTCGAACAGCGGCCCGAGCCACATCGGCCCGAACGGGCCGTCGCCCTTGAGAGGGGGGCCCCCGTAGTCCTGCTTCGGGTCGATCATCCCGATAGGGAGGGAGGGGTGGCCGCCCGCCGTCTCGACCCATAGGTAGCTGCGCACGTGGTGGTCGCGGGCGTACGACGCGATCGGCCGGACCGACCGGCCTTTCGACGCCGCGGCGCGGGCGATCCACGCGAGAAGGATCCGCAGACCGCCCTCCGGTCCCAGGCGGCCTCGCACGGGGGCGGCACCGTAGCGGCGCTCGCAGGCGCCGCGCTCGACCCCGGCGAGCACCCGCATGTCGGTGGCGGTGACCGCGAGCACGCCCGATGGGGCGAGTGCGTCGAGTGCCGTAGCGATGTACGGCTCCGGTGTCCCGTAGGGATCGAGGTCGACATAGTCGAACGGCGAGCCGGGCGCGAGCCCCCGGGCATCATGGTGGAGGGCCACCGCCCCGATCCCCTCGTACCGCTGGGCGTTCGAGCGAAGGACCTCGAACGCCTGTGGGTCGAGCTCGGTGAGGAGCAACGAACCGAGGAGCTCGGACTCGTGGAGCACCCGGAGGCCCCGGACCCCGGTCGCCGAGAGCATCTCCCAGCCGCGCCGGCGGCGCGACGGCCCTCCGAGGGCGAGGGCCGCCCCCATCGCGACCGCGATGTCCCGGTCGATCGCCATCGCCCGGTTGTAGAAGACCGGACGACGACGGCCCGGGCCCCGCTCCCCGGCCGACGGCGGGAGGGCGAGCTCGGTCGCCCCCTCTCGGCCCGGGGCGACCGGCGTCAGTGGGATTTTCCCGTCAGGAGGGCGACGATCTTGAACGCGAGCAGGTTCTTGTTCACGGGCGTGACCTCGAGGAGCCGAAGCTCGTCCCGGCGCCGGATGTCCTGGAGGAGCGCATTGCGGGACTTCTTGTGCAGCGTCATCACGATCGACTTCTCGGTGTCGAGCGTCTCGACGATCGCCTTCGTGAAGATCTCGCTCTCCACCTCCATCTTGCCGACCTCGTCGATGACGATGACGTCGGCCGACTCGCGCGCCTCGGCCAGTGCGCGGGTGCCCAGCCCCTCGAGCGCCGCCAGGCTCACGCCGTAGCGCCCGGAACGGATCCGGGACTTGAGGCCCTCGTGGGCGAACACCTCGTGCTCCTTCGTCATCCAGTCGGTGATCTGGAAGCCCGCCCGCCGCTGCTTCTCGATGATCGGCTCGGTGACCATCCCCCCGACCTTGACCCCCTCCTGCTCGAGGAGCTGGATGATCCGTAGCAGCGTCTGGGTCTTGCCGGAGCCGGGCATCCCGATGATGCCAATCTTGATTGGAGCGGACAAACGCGGTGGCATGGAGGAACTCAGGAACATCGTAAGGACCCCGGGAAAGAAAAAGACCACCCCGGACCTCCCTAGCGCATGGCACGCCGCCCGGAACGGTCCGCCCCGGCCTCCGCGGTCTACCCGGTGCGCGAGGACACCCTGCTTCTCCTCCCGTTCGCCCGCGGCGGCCGCGGCGGCTGGTTCCTGGAGGTCGGCTGTGGGCAAGGGCGCGCCAGCCTCGAGGCCGCGCGCCACGGCTACCGAGTCGTCAGCACGGACCTCAACCCCGTCGCGCTCGCCATGGTGCGCGCCGATGCGCTCGCCGAGCACCTCGACGTGTCGCCCGTCCGGACGGACCTGGCCCGGGGGCTCGAGCGGTTCGAGCGGATCGTGGCGAACCCGCCGTACCTGCCGACCCCGCCGGGGGAACGCGACGCGGACCGGTGGGCCAACCTCGCGCTCGACGGGGGGATCGATGGCGCCACAACGACCGAGCGGATCGTTCGCGCTCTCCCGGCCCACCTCGCCCGGAGCGGACGGGCGTACCTGGTGGTCTCCTCCCTCCAGTCCGCGACGCGCCTCGGCGCCCTCGCACGGTGGTGGCGCTCCCGCCACGGTTCGGTGCGCGTCGTCGCCCGACGGGCGCTCGAGGGGGAGTCGCTGGAGGTCTGGGAGTTCGTCCGGAGCGCCCCGCGGCGCGGGCGGGCGCTCAGGCCCGGCGCAGCGCGTCGTTCAGGACGGCGTCGAGGAACCGGTAGCCGTCCCCCGGCCCGTCGGGGGAGCCGGTCCGGGTCCAATCCGGGGAGAGGGCCCGCCGGAAGCCGCGCTCGGGATGGGGCATCAGGCCGAAGACGTTCCCCTCGGGGTTCGTCAGGCCGGCCACGTCCCCCTCCGAGCCATTCGGGTTCCACGGGTAGCTCGCCGGCGACCCGTCGGGAGTGATCCATCGGAACAGGACCTGCCCGGCGGCCTCGAGCTCGCGACGTCGGACCCCGGAGGGCCCCGCGAGGACGAGCTTGCCCTCGGCGTGGCCGGACGGGAACATGAAGCGCGTTCCGGCGTCGACCGAACGCAGCGGGGGGAAGTTCCCCCCGGTCCAGGCCACCCACGTTGGCCGGCACTCGTAGCGTCCCGAGTCGTTCGACATCAAGACCGCCTGCGGGGGACCCAGTCGACCCCCCGGGCGCCCGGGCAACAGTCCGAGCTCGGTGAGCGTCTGGAAGCCGTTGCAGATCCCGCCGACCATGCGGCCGCTCGCGACGAACGCCTCGAGCTCGGGGCCGAGGGCGGAACGGATCCGGGCCGCGAGGATCGCCCCGGCCCGGACGTAGTCCCCCGCGGAGAAGCCGCCGGGAATGAGGAGCATCTGGTAGTCGTCGAGGCGGCGGTACCGGCTCGGCTCGACGTCGCGGTGCTCGAACTGCTTCAGGTGGACGATCTCGGGCTGGGCCCCGAGCTCCGAGAGGGACCGGTGGAGCTCCTCGTCGTTGTTCGTCCCCTCGATCGAGAGGAGCGCGACCCGGATCTCGGAGCGCCGCACACCGGCCGAACCGGAGCGTTCGCTAATGGCCTTTTTGCCCCGCGGCACCGGCCCCGCTACGGGCGGACCGACAGGACGGGCAGCTCCGGCGCCCCGACCACCGAGTCCGACGAGAACGCCGGGGTCGGGCTCGGGGTCTGGGGGCCGACGAAGAACGGTCGCCGCCGGTCGATCGCGACCTCGAAGGCGCGGACGAGTTCGGAGAGCGGGGCGTCGGGTCCCAGGAGGGGCCGTAGGTCGACGAGGCCGCTGTTCGTCATCAGGCAGCCCTTGAGCCGGCCGTCGGAGGTGAGGCGGAGGCGGTGGCAGGCCATGCAGAAGGAGGGGTTCTCGACGGGCTGGACGACCTCGACGGTCACCGGGCGGCCCGACGACTCGAACGTGTAGCGGGGCCGGTCGTGCAGGCGGTTGTGCTCCGTATGGAACGCCCGTCGCGCCGCCTCCTCCGATAACCGGCCGAGCTCGGAGTGCAGGTTGCGGTACACCGAGGGGTTGACGCGCCCGGAGACGTTCTCGAACTCGATGAGCTGCACCCAGGCCCCGAGCGACTGGGCGAAGGCGAGCAGGCGGTCGACCGACTCGGGTTCGCTGGTCGATCCGGCCAGGGCGACCACGTTGAGCTTGATGGGCGCGAGACCGGCCCGCGCCGCGGCGCGGATCCCCTCGACCGCGCGGGCCATCCCGTCGACGCCGGTGAGCTCCCGGTAGACCGCGGCATCGAGGCTCGGAAGGCTCACGTTCACCCGGTCGAGTCCGGCCTCGGCGAGCGGACCCGCCAGGCGATCGAGCCGGAGGCCGTTCGTGGTCATCGAGACCTCGTCCACGTAGGGGCGGATCCGTCGGACGATCTCGACGATGTCCGTCCGAAGGGTCGGCTCGCCGCCGGTCAGCTTGACCCGGTCGATCCCGACCTCGCGGCCGGCCTTCACCACCCGCTCGATCTGCTCGGCGCCCAGCTCCTCGGTGGTGACCGGCTGGCCTTCCATGTGGCAGAAGACGCAGCGCAGGTTGCATCGCTGCGTGAGCGAGATCCGCAGGTCGGTCGCCTCGCGGCCGTACCGGTCCCGCATGCCCGGATATAGCTTGGGACCCCTGATAATCTATACCTTAGTTCCCGAGCGACACCGGAACACTGCCGAGCGGCGGCAGGAGGACGTGGGCGGTCAGGCGGCTCCCCCGCCGTGGGGCCGGTCGGTCGGCCGGCCAGATGGCGAACGCATTGGCCCCCCCGAGGCTCGTGATCGCCGACGAGTCGTGGAACGTGGGCCGCCCGGTCCCCCCTAGGACCTCGAGCGGAACGACCGTCGCGAACGTGGACGTCGGAAGGTCGACGCTCTCGGACAGGCGGATCGGCTGGAGGGTCCAGGCGGGCCCGGGAAGGCGGGCGAGGCGACGGAGGATGGGCACCACGAGCCAGTAGGCGTTCGATAGGCAGGACGCGGGGTGCCCCGGCATCCCGATCACCACGCGGCGCCCGACCTTGACGGCGAGCGTCGGTTTCCCCGGTCGGATGGCGATGCCGTGGAACAGCACCCGTCCGAGCCTCGGGAAGATCGTCGGCAGGAAGTCCCGCTCCCCGACGGAGCTGCCGCCCGTCACGAGGACGAGGTCGCTATCGGAGAGCGCGCGCCGGATCGCCCCCTCGATGCGCCGGGGGTCGTCCGGAACCGCTCGGACGTGGCTCGCGCGGCCTCCCGACGCCTCGATGACCGCGCCGAGCGTGGCGCCGTTCGATTCGTAGATCTGGCCGCGACCTAGCCGAGTTCCCGCCTCGGCGAGCTCCGAGCCGTTCGGGATGACCGTCACGTGCGGGAGCGCCCAGACCGACACGGCGGCGTGGCCGGTGATCGCGAGAGCGCCGACACCCGCCGGCGAGAGCACCTCGCCCGTCCGGACCAGCGCGGCCCCCCGGCGGAGGTCCTCCCCCGCACGCGCGACCCGCTCCCCGACGCGAACCGGCCGGGGGAGGAGGAGCGCCGACCGTTCGACCCGGACTTCCTCGAACGGGATCACGCCGTCGGTGCCCGGAGGCATCGCGCCCCCGGTGGCGATCGCCACGGCGTCCCCGGGGCCGACCGAGCCTTGGAAGCCGCCCTCGGCGAACACCTCGCCGACCAGGCGTAGGCGCGTCGGCTTCTTCTCCGTGGCACCCCGTGTCGAGCGGGCCCGGAAGGCGTAGCCGTCCCAGGTCGCACGATCGAACGGCGGAATGGAGATCGGCGATCGGTAGCTCCGGCTCGCGACCCGTCCGACGGCGTGGACGACATCGACCTCCTCGGAGCGGGAGATCGGCTCGACCGCGCGCTCCACCCGTCCCAGTGCGGTCGTCCAAGGAACGAGCGCGCCGAACGGTCGCATCTTCATGTTCGAGGGCCTCGGCGGCGGCCCGCGCTCGGGGGTCCGCCTCCCGTCTCGATCCAGATCCGGGAGGAGCGCACCCCAGCGACGAGGCAGCCATCGAGCGGCTGGCCCGAGAACCACGCCGCGTAGAACCCGCCCCGGAACGCGTCCCCGGCGCCGGTGACCTGCCGGAGGCGCCGCGGCCTCTCGGCGTCGGCCTCCTGGGTCCCGGCCCGGGAGTACGCTCGGACCCCCTTGGGCCCCCGGGTCATCACGATGAGCGGGACCTCGGATAGGAGGTCGTCCGGCCGACGCGCTCCGAACGCCTTCTGGACCGCCCGCACCTCCGATTCGTTCCCGAAGAGGATCTCGGAGTTCCGGACGAGCTCGACGAGCTCGCGGGGTCGCCAGCGGTAGTGGACCTCCTGGGCGGGGTCGGCCGATACGGTCCGGCCGAGCCGTCGGGCGGCGGCGAGCACCCGGAGCTGGAACTCGGGGTGGCCGGTCGTCAGGTGGACCCATCGGCTCCTCCGGAGGAGGGAAAGCGGTACGCGGGCGTACGAGACCCCGTCCATCGCGCCCTGGTCGATCAGCGTGATCTGGGAACCTCGGCCGTCCTCCACGATGTAGCAGCTCGGCGAGCGGGCGCCCCGGATCCGCTCGAGGCCCTGCACGTCCACCCCGTGGGCCGCGAGCGCGGCCTCGAAGGCCATCGGGAAGTCGTCGCCCACGCGGCTTGCGACCGCGCTCGCGACCCCCCACGACGCCGCCGACCGGGCGATGTTCGCGGCCGTTCCCCCGAGCTCCACGCGCGACCCGGTGACGGGCACGGTCCGGTCCGCTCCGGGGAGCTCCCGGACCTCGAGGAACCGGTCGAGGTTGGTGTGCCCGACCACGAGCAGGTCGATCGATGGGGGCGGGGCGCTCGATCGCTTCGGCACGGGCCGGCGGACGCGCCGGGGTGGATATGGATTCTCCGGGGCCCCGACAGGAGGGGCCAGCACGGCTTAGATACGGTCGGAGCGGTCGCGGCGCGGGTAGCGTCGTGATCGTCGAAGGCGCGATCGTCGACCTCGATGGGGTTCGGCCCGGCTACGTCCGGTTCCGGTCCGGTCGGGTCGTCGAGGTCGGCCAGCTCGGGACGGACTCGACCCGCGGTCGGGAGCGACGCCTCCACGGGATCGTCGTCCCTCCTCCGGTCAACGGGCACACCCACCTGGGCGATGCCGTCTCGAGCCGGGAGCCCCCGAGCGGGCCGCTCGCGCCGCTCGTCCGGCCGCCGGATGGTTGGAAGTTCCGGCTCCTGCGCTCCGTTCCGGCGGGCGCGAAGGTACGGGCGATGGCCTCCGCCATCGCGCGCATGCAACACGATGGGGTCGGGGCCGCCATCGACTTCCGGGAGGAGGGGATCCCGGGGGTGCTCGCGCTGCGCTCGGCCGCACGCCGCTCCCCGGTGCGGGTCGTCGCGCTCGGGCGGCCCCGGCGTCGGCCGGTCGAGCGCGGGGAGCTCGCGCAGCTCCTGGCCGTGGCCGATGGGGTCGGGCTCAGCTCGGTCCGGGAGGAGACCCTCGAGGACCGGACGGCGATCGCGCGCGCCTGCCGATCCCGAGGGAAGCTCTACGGGCTGCACGCCAGCGAGAGCGCCCGCGAGTCCCCCGACAGCTATCTGGATCCCCGTCCCGACCTGTTGGTCCACCTCACCGCCGCCTCCGACGCCGACCTCGACCGGGTGGCCGAGGCGAAGGTGACGGTCGCGGTCTGTCCGAGGTCGAACGCGCTGTTCGGCCGGCGACCGAACCTCGCGGGCCTCGAGCGCCGGGGGATCCCGACGATGCTCGGGACGGACAACGCGATGTTCCACGCCCCCTCCATCTGGCGCGAGCTCGAGTTCGCCTACGTGAGCGCGCGACTCGCGCGACGCCCGGTGCGGCCCGAGTTCCTCGCCCGGGCGGCGCTCGTGACCCCGTGGCTGCTTCTCGGGGCCCGCGAGCTCGCCCGCGTCCAGGCGGACGGGCCGGCGCGGCCGATCGTCGTGCGCCTTCCCTCGGAGGACCCGGCCTACCAGCTCGTCTGCCGGGCCACCGAACACCTTATCGTCCGTCCCGGAAGCCGGTCGGGATAGCGGGGTCGGAAGTTGAAGTCCGACGAGCTGTTCGCACTATTGCGGCGGCGCGGGGTCCTCTGGCCGTCGTCGGAGATCTATGGCGGCGCCCAGGGCCTGTACGATTACGGCCCGCTCGGGGCGGCGCTCAAGCGGCGCATCGAGCTCGCCTGGAGTGCGTGGTTCCTCGGCCTCTCGGAGGACTACTACCTCATCGACCCGGCCGAGATCCTCCCCGAGGCGGTCGTCCGGGCCTCCGGTCACCTGGAGAACTTCACCGACCCCCAGGTCACGTGCGCGTCGTGCGGGTCGGCGTTCCGGGCCGACACGCTCCTGGAGAAGGTCCGACCCGAGGGCCTCGACGGGCTATCGCCCTCGCAGATCGGCGAGCTGATCGAGCAGGCCCACGCCCGCTGCCCGCGCTGCGGCGCGTCGACCCTCTCCGTGCCGAGGCCGTTCAACCTGATGTTCGGCCTCGACTTCGGGGCCAAGGCCGGCGAGCGCGCGTACCTGAGGCCGGAGACGGCCCAGTCGAGCTACCTCGCCTTCGACCGGATGTACGAGGTCGGCCGCAAGGCCCTGCCCCTGGGGATCGCGGTGATCGGCCGAGCCTATCGCAACGAGATCGCGCCCCGCCAGCTCCTCTTCCGGATGCGCGCCTTCACCCAGGCCGAGCTGCAGATCTTCTTCGACCCGGCCGCGTTCTCCGTGCCGTTCGATTCCGTCGCCGAGTCGACCCTCCCGGTCCTGCGCGCCGCGGAGCGCCTCGCCGGGCGCGAGACGACGACCCTCGTCCGGGCGCGCGACCTGGTCGAGGCCGGGGGTCTCCCCGAGTTCTACGTCTACCACCTCGCGCAGACCGTCCGATTCTTCGTCGACGTCCTCGGCGTACCGATGGGGGCGCTGCGGCTCTTCGAGAAGTCCGAGCAGGAGCGGGCGTTCTACAACCGCCTGCAGTTCGACGTCGAGGTCCTCCTGGAGTCCCTCGGCGGCTACAAGGAGCTCGGCGCGGTCCACTACCGCGGCGACTACGACCTCTCGCGGCACGGCCAGGGGTCCGGCAAGGACTTCTCCGTGCCCACCGCCCCCGGCGTCCGGGTCCTCCCCCACGTGCTCGAGCTGACCTTCGGCGTCGACCGGAACCTCTGGGCGCTCGCCGATCTCGGGATCCGCACGGAGGGGGAGCGGACCGTCTGGGCGCTGCGGCCGTACCTCGCCCCGGTCTCGGTCGGGGTCTTCCCACTGCTCAAGAAGGAGCATGGTCCGTTCGCCCGATCGCTCTACCAGCGGCTGCGGGACGAAGGCGTCGATGCGGAGTACGATGCGGCGGGAGCGATCGGCCGACGCTACGCCCGCATGGACGAGGCGGGTGCTCCGTTCTGCGTGACCGTCGACGGGGAGACGATCGCGCCCGGGACGGAGCGGACCGGCACGGTGACGCTGCGCCACCGTGACACGAAGGCGCAGGAGCGCCTCGGTCCGGAGGATCTCATGGCGAGGTTGCGCGCGGCCGTACGGTTCCCACGCCCCGCCGTCTAGCGGTTCCGCACCGACGGGCCGAGCCGGCGATTTCCTGTCGTGGGGAACGAATATATGGCCCGCGCGGCCTTAGCCGAATTCATGTCGTCTCCAGGGGGTTCTGCCGGCGGGCCGGGAACCTCCTCTCCGACCCTTCATCGCGAGTCGCGTTGGATCGGGGAGGGGTATGCGGATATCACGAAACTGCGAGAGCTCGCGGCGAAGCACGACCGGCTCGCGACGCGCTTCCAGCGGCGGGCGGCCCGGATCCAGACCCGGATCGAGAAGCTGCGGCACGCCGGGGCGGTGCTGCGGGAGAAATCCCAGGTCGTCCTCGGGAAGATCCCCGAGATCCAGCAGGAGATCACCCAGCACGAGCGCAACGTCGCGGCCTCGACGAGCCGGACCGGGGGCATCGCGATCGGCTCCGACGTGACCGACCTGACCTACCGGATCCGCAAGCTCCAGCAGAAGGTCATCGACCTCCAGCACAAGGCCCACACCCTGGAGCACCGGGCCGCCCAGAGGACCCAGAAGGCGGCGGAGCTCAACGTCAAGGTCGAGCGCCTCCTCGAGCAGACCCGGCTGGAGGAGCAGGAGGCGGTCAGCTTCCGCCAGCGCGCCGACCGACTGCAGGTCGCCACCGAGGGCGAGGTCGCGGCGCGTCTCGCGCCGCCACCGTCCAGCGACCCCAACGCTCGGGGTGCGGGCCGCCTATGAAGCTCATCGTCAGCGTCGGGATGCCCGGCTCCGGCAAGGACGAGCTCATCGAGGTCGCGCGCCGGCTCGGCCTGGCGACCCTGAAGATGGGCGACCTCGTCCGCGACGAGACCCGGCGGCGGGGCCTCCCGCTTACGAGCGCGAACATCGCCCGGATCGCCAACGAGGACCGGGAGAAGCACGGGCCCGCCATCTGGGCCCAGCGCACGATCCCCAAGCTCACGGAGACCAAGATGCTCGTCGACGGGGCGCGCTCCGACGCCGAGGTCACGGCGTTCCGCCACAACTTCGGCGACCTCTACGTGCTCGGGATCTTCTCCTCCCCCGAGACCCGCTACGACCGGCTGATGAAGCGGGCCCGGACCGACGACGGCCAGACCCTCCAGGAGTTCTTCGACCGCGACCGTCGGGAGCTCAAGTGGGGGATCGGCAACGCGATCGCGCTGGCCGATGGGATGCTGATCAACGAGGGATCGCTCGAGGAGTTCCGCCGCACGGCCCAAAACCTGATCGAGTCGGTCCTGCGGCGCGACAAGGACTGATCGAGCGCCCGAGCGCTACCGGGCCGACCCGCCCGAGCGCAACGCGGCGACGACGCTCGCGAACCGCTCCCGCTCGACGACGACCGCGATTCGGGAGTGCCGGGACCCGAGGGCCCTCGCCCCAGCGGCGAGCACGGCGTCCCGGGCCATGGCGAGCCGGGCCGACCCGCCGCTCTTGGAGAGGCGGGCACCCCAGGTGACGGCGAACTCGTCGGCGGTCTTCGCCTCCGGGGGGCTACGGGTCAGCTTGCGTTCGCGCAGGGTCCGGCGCACGAGCTCGGTGTAGCTGATGTGGTCGGTGAACATGAGCGCGTAGTTGTCGTCAGAGGGGTCGGTGGCCTCGACCGGTACCTGGCGGGCCGCGCCCCAGGCGAGGACCGCGGGGTACGTGGGGTTCGGCACGCTGACGTCGCCGAACTTCGCGAGCGCGCGGACCTCGGCGACCTCGCTCGGGGCGAGCGGCACCAACGGCTCGCTCGACCGCCCGACGAAATGCTCTCGGAGGCTCGCCGCCTCGTCCGGCGAGAGCCCGACGGCGACCGCGTCCGGCGCGAACGCGTCGAGGCGCTCGATCAGCTTGGGCAGCTCGGAGAGGAGGCCGCGGACCGGGGCGAGGACGAGGTATCGGGCCGTGTCGTCGACGGTCCCCTCGATCACGCGCCTTCCCGCTCCGCGATCTCCTCGATGAGCTCGGCGCGGTCGCGGTGGCGCCGCAGCTCCCCGACGGTGAGCACCGGCATGCCGCCGATCGACCGGCGGCTCGACAGGTCGCGGACGACGTAGAGCGCGTGGCCCTCCGCCACGCGCGCGATCTGCTGGAGGAGCTCGGCCCGGTGCTGGGCGCTGCGGATCGAGCCGACGGCGGTAAGCAGGATCTCCTCCCCGCCCTTCGTCGCGCCCTGGCTGAACGCGTCGAACGGGCATCGGACGGTCACGACGACCCGCCAGCCCATCCCGTCGAGCTGCTCGAAGACGTTGTCGCGCAGCTGGTCGCCGGTCGGGATCGGCCCCCTCGGCCGGCGCGGTCCGGGCCTCGGCAGGTCGGTGTCGTCGTCGTCCTCCTCGTCGTCCTCCTCGTCATCGTCCGGGGCGGGCTGGGGCAGCGGCGACGTGGCGTGCAGGATGTCGATCGGCATCGCGATCGGCTCGCCGAGGTAGCTCTCGATCCGCTCGACGACCGTCATCTCGGCCCCGGCGCCCTCCTCGTAGAGCTGGATGGTCCGCCGGCTGACGCCGGCGATCCCGGCGAGGGCCCCGAGCGAGAGGCGCCGGGACTCCCGAAGCTCTCTCAGGCGCGGCCCGTCGACCCGGGCGAAGATGCCCCCGGGGCTCGAGAAAAGGAACGGGGGAACCCCCTGGGCGAGGTAGTCGCGCAGGCTCTCCTCCACCACGATCGGGATCCCATATCGGTTGTAGACGACGCCCGACTCGAGCTCGCTCGCGCCGGAGCTTTCGCCGACGAGGAGGACCGAGGCGCCGAACAGACCCGAGAGCTCGCGCAGTCGGGTGGCCTCCGACGGATCGAGCGCATCGATGTTCTTGAGGACCTTCACGATGAGGACGAGGGAGTCCCGCCGCGCGATCAGGTCGAAGGAGGTCGGCCGGATGTGGTGGGCGTCGGTGGCGAAGAAGCCCACGGACTCCAGAAGGGTCCGGACCCGCTCGATCGCGCGGTCCCGTGCTCCTTCCCCCGGCATCGTCCTCGAGAATCCCACCTACGCTTGTATATAAATGCGTATGGTTCAAAACTGTTGAGGGCCGGGGAGGTCGGCCCCGGCTCGTGGGCCGGCGGCGGAGGCGATGGCCCGCTCCCAACTGGGCACCCTCGGTCGATTGGGTCAGCGAACGTTGAAGGCCCCGTATCTTCTCGGTCGCATCGTGGAGCCCGCGCGCCTCGTCCCGGTCCCGGGGAGTCCCCTCCTCGAGCTGCGTCCCCCCGAGGGGGAGCCCCGCCTCCTCCTCGCCGACCTCCATCTGGGGCTCGGGGCGACGCCCGGACAGTCCCGCGGTCCACCGGGAGCCTCATCGGAGGAGATGGCCGCCTCCCTGACCCTGGCGGCCCGGGATGCCCGGGCGTCGGGGATCGTCGTCCTGGGCGACGTCAAGCACCCGATCGTGGGGACGCCGAGGCCGCTGCGCCCCGTCGTGTTCGACTTCTTCTCGACGCTACTGACCGCCGGTCTCACCGTCGACGTCGTCCTCGGCAACCACGACGTCGGCCTCACCCGGTACCTTCCGAAAGAGGTCGGCGTGCATGGGGCCAGCGGCTACGTGCTGGAGGGCGTCGGGTTGTTCCACGGGCACCGCTGGCCGTCGAACGCCGTGCTGGAGGCCCCTGTCCTGGCCGTCGGGCACCTCCACCCGGGGATCCGACTCGCGCCGTCGGCCGACACCCCGAGGGGGAAGGAGCGCTGCTGGGTCCGGGTCACGTTCCCGGAACCGGCCCCTCGGCCGGCGCGACGGCGAGCTCGGCCGCCCCCCGCGGCGCGCGAGATGATCGTCCTGCCGGCGTTCAACCCCCTCGCGGGGACGGAGGCGCTCAACCGGGGCCGGCCGAGGCTTTCCCGCTCCTTCCTCTTCCACCGGTTCGTCGCCCGAGGGAGCGCCCGGGCCTACCTGCTCGACGGTACGGACCTCGGGCCGATCCCTACCGGCCGGTCCTCGGAGCCCCTCGGAGACCCTCGGGAATCCCCGATGGCTCGCTGACGGGAGCGAGGCAGCGCGTCCCGAAGCAGATGAGCGCGCGGGCCGCGCGACCGCGTTCGCCCCGAGCCGCCGCGACGAGCTCCTCGGGGAGGGAGAACGGTTCGGGCGGCGTCCCTCGGAACACCCACAGGTCCGGGTGCCAGGAGCGCTCCGCCGCCCGGGCGAGCGCCGCGGCCTCAGGGCCCGACCCCTCGATGACGATGCGCGCCGGGGGGGTGTCGAGGAGCCCGGAGGCGAGCGCGCTCCCGGAGGCGAAGAGACCCGCGCCGTCCAGCCGGGGTCGCATCGCATCGAGCAGCGAGTGCGCCGCATCGAGCCGTCGGGGGTCGTTCGTCGCCGAGGACGCCCGGATCAACGCGAGGGCGCTCAGGGCGTTCGGCGAGACGTGCGGGGTGTCCTCGAGGGGATACGATGGCTCCGTGACCGGGCCGAGCGCGGGACCGTCGTACACGCTTGGAGCGAGGTCCCCGAGGAGCCCGTTGTCGCTCCGGAACGCCCGGAGGATGAAGTCGAGGGATTGCGAGGCCGCCGCCATGTAGCGGGGATCGGCCGTCGTGCCAGCGAGCTCGACGAGACCCCAGGCGAACCCGGCATTGTCCTCGAGCAGACCGTAGCCGGTCGCCCCGTCCCGGTCCAGTCGGTGGGCCACCCCTTTCGAGGGGTCGAATCCCCTCGCGAGGAAGGCGTCCGCCGCCGCGCGGGCCGACTCGAGCGGTCGAGGGTCGTCCAGGAGCCGCGCCGCCTGCGCGTGCGCGGCGATCATCGGTCCGTTGATGTTCGCGTACCGGGCCCGATCGACCGCCGGGGCGGCGCGGGTGCTCCGGGCGCTCCTCAGCTTGTCGAGCGCGCGGTCGAGCTGCCGACGGGCCTCCGACTCGGGAATGGAGAGTGCCCGGGCGAGGTCCGGGACGGGGAGCATCCGATACAGGACGTTCTGCTCGGGGTCGTGCGGCATCCGCCCGTCGGTCCCGATGCCGAAGAAGCGCGTCGCGACGCGAAGCTCCTCCCCCGAGAGCACCGCGCGCAGCTCCGGACGGCTCCAGGTGAAGTACCGCCCGTCGTCGCCCGGGGCGTTGTCCGCGTCCTGGCTCGCGCCGAACCCCCCTAGAGGGTCCTCGAGCGTGTCGTGGATCCATCCGAGCGTGCCGGTGACCGCCTCGAAGAACCTCGGC
>Ga0209415_10007464_pt1 | contig 19092 bp, 16 predicted proteins | sample PeaSoiSIISIP2007_FD_187696 | JGI IMG/M metagenome (GOLD analysis project Ga0209415, IMG submission 187696) | Peat soil microbial communities from Weissenstadt, Germany - SII-SIP-2007 (SPAdes) (version 2) | ecosystem: Environmental > Terrestrial > Soil > Wetlands > Peat | place: Germany... | reverse complement strand
TTGGGCGAAAGGAGTACGCCCATGAGTGTTTCCTCGCGTTTGAAGTCTTTTCTGGATAGCAAGCAGATCCCCTACGAATCGCTCTCTCACTCGACTTCGTACACCGCGCAGGGTGTGGCCGCGGTCATGCAGATCTCCGGCAAAGAGATGGCCAAGACCGTGGTGTTGCGCGCTGGCGAGCGAGGCGATGAGACGATTCTGGCGGTTCTGCCGGGCCCTCGGCATGTGAAGCTCGACAAATTGTCCGCGGCCCTCGGCAAGCCGGTGCGCTTGGCCACCGAGTTGGAGTTCAGCACTCTTTTCCCCGATTGCGAACTCGGTGCCATGCCGCCGTTCGGCTCGTTGTACGATTTGCCCGTCTACGTGGACGAATCGTTGGCCCAGGACGTCGAAATCGTCTTCAACGCTGGCACGCACCACGATGCCGTGCGCTTGCGCTATGACGACTTCCTGCGCCTCGCGAATCCGACCGTCTGCTCTTTCGCATGACGCTCGCTCGCCGCTACGTGCCTCCGCCTGGGTGACGATTGTTGTGTGCCTGCCCATGCGCTCCGTCGACTCCTGACTTCCCCGCACTCTCGGCTTCAATGAGGCCGCGGAACCCGTTGCCCTATCCCCCAACAAAAAAGGAGAGGATCACGCCCTCTCCTTTTGCCGTTTCAATTCTTCTTGCTCTTCTAAGTGTGGCAGCTTCCCTGCCCTCTCTTCTCTAAATACCGCTGGTGATACTCTTCCGCGCGCCAGAAAGGTCCCGCCGGAGTGATCTCCGTGGCCACCGGCCGGTGTCGCTTTCCACTCGCGTCCAGCGCTTGCTTGGATTTCAGCGCCTTCGCTTGCTGTTCCGCCGTGTGGAAGAAGATCGCCGTACGGTACTGCTTCCCGAAGTCGGGCCCTTGCCGGTTCACTTGCGTGGGATCGTGCACCTTCCAGAACACCTCCAGCAGTTGCTCGTAGCTTACTTTTGCTGGATCAAACGTCACCTGCACTACCTCGGCATGCCCGGTCTGATCGCTGCACACTTCCTTGTACGTGGGGCTATCCGTACGGCCCCCGCTGTAGCCAGACACCGCATCCACCACTCCCGGCACACGCCGGAAAGCCGCCTCCACTCCCCAGAAACATCCCGCTCCAAATGTTGCAATCTCAGTCATGCGCCTCCCCCTGAATCGTCGTCGCACACCTCTATAGGATCTGTTGGATGCGCTAAACGTGTTTTTCGATTCGCCGGGTTCCTACTCGGTCTTATGTCTTGGCACGGGCTTTAAGGCGGCCAATTCCTTCGCCTTTTCCGCGGCTGTTTCCTTGAATGGGGAATCCACGGAAGCGGCATCCGTGAACGCCTGAATTGCTTCCTGTTTCTTCTTCAGGTTCACGTAGGCATACCCTAGCCGGTACTGATTTCGCGCGTAGCTTGTCGGGTCGGACTTCAGCAGGGGCGCCGCGCTTACAAAATCCTTCACCGCTCCGGCACTGTCCTTCTTTTCCAGGCTCACTTGCCCAAGCGCGCTGAGCGCCAGCCCTTTTTGAAGGTCGTTCTGCTTTTTCCAATCTTCCTCGGTCATACTATCGGGCTTCTTCGCCGCATCGCAGAGCGCTCCTACCTTCTTCGCGTACTCCTCCGCTTTGTCTAGTTGCGTGCCGGCCTCGCTGTAGATATCCGCCGCGGCCAGCAGCATCCCAATGTTGCTCGGATCTTTAGCCAGGACGCCATTCACCAGTTCCTGCATCTTCTGCGGGTCCTTTGCCTGCTGGTAGGAATACGCGGCGCCAATCAGCGCGCGCTGGGCATTCGGCGATTCGGGAAAACTCTTCGCAAAACGTGTCAGGAAGTCCGCCTTCTTCGCCGGATCCGTCGACTGGTACGCCGCGCTCAGCAGCGACTGCTCGACGTAATCCTGGTCCTCTTTCGACTGCTCCAGCTTCCGCGCCTTTTGCTCCTCCCAATTCTCCGCCGCCGTTCCGGCCGGTGCGGGCGCTGCTTTGCAGCGCTGCAGGATCCCGGTCGTCTTTTCGCCATAGGCAAACAGGAGTTCCGGGTCTCCCTTCTCATTCGCCGCGCGCACCATGTTTACCCCGTTGGCATAGTTCTCCGGGTCGCGTGCCCACAGCTTGTCGCCATACTCGAAAGCCTTGTCGTACTGCTTTGCGGTGATGTAATAATTCTCATATTGCTCATCCGCGATGATCTGGAAATCATCATCGGGATGCGCCTTGGAGAATTCGTCAATCAGTTTCAGCTTCTCCGCAGGGTCGGTAGCCGCGCTGATCGCATCGAGTTGTTTGGCCTCATCCGAACCTGCTGGAATCAAAATAGTTTTGCCGAGTTGCGCCCTGCCGGCGGGAGCGATAATCGCTAGGAGCAACAACAGGCCAGTAAGAAATCGTGCGCGTGCCATACTTACCTCCCGTGTCTTTGGACAACTTTCATCGGTATCCTGGGTTACTTCGCATCTTAGTTCCCTGCGGCCCTCCGCGCAAACCCTTTCGCTTCCCCCTGCCCACCGGCCACCCATCCGCCAAACAAACCACCGCTACCTGGCGGGCCAAATTCCGATCACCCAGGTGATCCGGAGCGCGTCTGGCTCTCAGGCCAAGGAGGATCAGTCGGCTATGCTCGTCTGCATTGGCAGCACACAACAATAGACCCCAACTAGCCTGGTCGGATGAGTAGCTCACCCGGCAACTCGCAACTGGCCAAATGTCTCGCCTCCGTTGCCCCAACCCCTGGAGCCGTGCCAAATCTGCGCCCGGTCTGGCCAGTGCAGGTCTCCGCGTCCCTCAGGATTTCAGCAGCGGCGTCCAAACGAGCATCGGAGTAGGTGCGCGGTTCGCCCAGGCGTAATACGGGATGAATGTGAGCGGCACCTTGGTAGTGCTGCCTGCTGCGGCGGAAGAAGAGAAATAGAGCGCGCGGCGAGCCTCGGAAGCGTGCACAGTGGCACCCTCGTGATGCAGTACGACGACTCCGTCGAGGAGATCTTTCTCGAATGAATCAGAAAAGCCCTTCTCCGATTTTGCGCTGTCCGCGAGCAGGGCAACTTCGGCGAGGGCCACGCCCGGCGGTTGATCGAGTTGTTCCAGGCAATAAACCAGAGGACCCCGTTGGACGGCAACTCGCCCGTTGTCTTCAACAACTCGCGCGTTGGCTTCCAGAATTTGCGGCGACATATCGAGATCGAGCTGAATCACATCGCCCGATGCCCAGCGGCGGCGCAGCGGAAGGTAGCGGCCGGACACGTCCACCGGAACTCGCTTGCCGTTGACGGTAACCGTAGACCCTGCGCTCCAACCGGGGATCCGCAGATAAATCATGAATTCGGCGGGCGAGGCAGGGCTCACCTCGATCTCCACCCTACCCTGCCACGGATAGTTGGTCTTCTGAACGACTTTCAGCGATGTCCCGTTCTCCAGGTGCCAATTCAGTTCGGAATTATGGAAAAGGTGAACGTACAGGGCGTCCCGGCTCGTGCTATAGAAATAACCGGGCAACGAAGCGAACGTGCGCTCCAGGTTCGGCGGGCAGCACGTGGTGTCGTACCACTCGTTGCGGATTTTGTCGCCGCTCTCCGGATCGAACGCCAGCGGATTCCGGTAACAGTAGAGCGTCCCGTCCAGAGACATCCCGGAATTGATGCCGTTGTAGAGCGCGCGTTCGATGACGTCGGCGTATCGCGCATCACCTGTGGCCGCAAGCATGCGCCAGTTCCACATCATGTTGCCGATCGCGGCGCAGCTCTCACCATAGGCTTGGGCATTCGGGAGTTCGTAATGCTCGCCGAAGGCCTCGCCGTCGCTGCGCGCCCCCACGCCCCCGGTGACGTACATCTGCCTGGAAACGAGATCGTTCCATAGCGTATTCAGAGTTTTCCAGTAGGACTCATCGCCGGTCTCCAGGTAGTAGTCCGTGGCGCCGCAACACGCGTACATCGCGCGGACAGCGTGGCCTTCCAAATGCGTCCGCGAGGTAAAGGGCTTGCCACAGAAGTGATAGACATAATCGTGGTGCTCCAGGGAGATGCGGTCGTCACCGTTCAGAATGTACTCCGCGAGATGCAGCTGGCGCTTATCGCCAGTCGTGCGATAGAGCTCTACAAGGGCCAGTTCGATTTCCGGGTGACCCGAAAAAATCGCTTTCTTGTCCGGGCCGGGGCCATACGCGGGCAAAAGGAAATCGTTTACAAAGCGAATCCCCGCGTCCAGCAACGTGCGTTCCCCCGTGGCGCGATAGTAGGCCGTCGCTCCCTGGAGAAGATGGCCGATGTTGTAGAGTTCGTGGCCCCATTGCTGCGTCTTCGGCTCCATGCGTTCGGGAGCGCGTTTGCCGGCAAAGTATGTGTTTAGGTAGCCGCCGGGCTCCTCCGCTGCAACCACGTCTTTAATCATGGATTCTGCAACCGCGCGAAGCTCCGGGCGATCGGCGGACTGCAAAATAAATCCCACCGCCTCCAGCCATTTGTAAACGTCCGAATCGGAATACACCGGGCCGCGCTGCGGGGCATTGCTCTTGCCTGTTAGCCGGCGGAAATTGTCAAGGCGACCGTTGACCTCGAGCAATTTCCCCATGGAAGGAATGCTGTTCTCAACGTTGGCCGTGCGCCGCGATGCCCAGAAACCCGTGTCAATGTTCACCGCGTGAACCGGGATGTTTTTCAATTTAGCGTGGGGCGAATTTGCCAGATTCAGGATGCCCTGTTCGTTCCACGGAGGGTTGGCCGTCAGTGGAACGCCCGCCGTTTGCTTCGCGAAAAATGAAGCTAGGGGCGCGGGTAGATTTGAAACGACAGCAACCGACGTGGCGGCCGACACAAACTGCCGGCGGGTGACGCGTGTAGACATGGTGTAGCGCTCCTTCGATTTGGAACTGGGGCGATATTAACTTGCGGTGTCCCCCGACACAACTGTGGCGACTATCAGCCGGTAAACTGCCGATTCCGACGCCCCTGGTTTGCCAACTCGGGACCGCAGTTGACGCATCCCTCCCTCTCGCGAGAAAATTGAGAGTTTGAACTGCACCCTCGATCGACTCTGTGGGCCACCGTGCAGCAAGTGCGCAGTGCTCTCTCATCTAATTTGCGTGAGCGATTTAGGAACCAAGGAGTTGCGGAATGAAAATCCGAATCATCGACGGGGCGCCCATGGGCGCACGTTTCGTCCCATTGCTGGGCCTTTTCCTCGTTTTGTTCGGTGCAACACCTCGTCTTCACGCCGATGAGCCCTTCGCTCGCAGTAAGGACTACGATCTGGAGCACTCCCGCATCGCTCTGCGCTTTGACCTGGAGCAGAAAAAGGTCATCGGGGACGTCACCCACACGCTCACCATTCTCCGCGACACCCAACGCATTACCTTCGATTCCGCCGGCCTTCAGATCCAGAGCGTCACCCTCGACAAATCCGCGGCCACGTTCGAGACGTCCGAAGACAAGCTCCGCATCACTCTTCCCAAACCCGCCAAACCCGGCGAGAAATTCACCGTCGAGATCAAGTACGAGGGCAAACCTTCCAAAGGCCTCTACTTCATCCTTCCCGACAAGGACTATCCCCATCGCCCCAAGCAGGTTTGGACGCAAGGCGAGTCGGAGGACACACGCTACTACCTGCCCACTTACGACTATCCTAACGACCGTCTCACCACGGAAACGATTCTTACTGTCCCGGCCGACTGGCTCACCGTCTCCAATGGGAAGCTCATCAGCGTTACGGATGCTGGCGGCGGTCTGAAAACCTGGACGTGGCGCGAATCGCAGCCCAGTTCCACCTATCTCATCACTGTCGTTGCCGGCGAGTTCGCCGAAGCCAAAGATACCTGGCGGAACATCCCCGTTAACTACTATGCCCCCAAGGATCGCGGCGACCGCCTCACCGTCAACTACGGGCGCACGCCCGCCATGATCGACCTCTTCAGCAAGAAACTCGGAGTGGATTATCCCTGGGAAAAATACGCGCAATCGATGGTGGATGATTTTGTCGCGGGCGGTATGGAAAACGCCAGCGCCACAACTAATACCTCAAATTCGCTCCGCCATCCGAAACTCGTTCCCGAATTCCCGGACAACGAGGATCCCCTCATCTCGCACGAACTCGCCCACCAGTGGTTCGGCGACCTGGTCACCTGCAAGGATTGGGGCAACATCTGGCTGAATGAAGGCTTCGCCACCTTTATGGAATCTGTCTGGACCGAGGCGCATTTCGGAAAAGATGCCGCGGACTACGATCGCTGGGAAACCTCACGCCGCTGGTTTTCCATGCATGGACTTTATGCCAAGCCCATCGTGCGTCACGATTTTGACGATGATAGCGAATTTGACGGCAACGCTTACGCCAAAGGCGGCTGGGTCCTCTACATGCTTCGCCACCAACTCGGCGAAAACGCCTTCTACGCGGGCCTGAAACATTATCTGGAGGTCAACCGCGGCAAAAATGTTGTCACCGCGGACCTGACCAAGGCCATCGAAGAGGCCACGCACACGAACGTCGACCAGTTCTTCAACCAGTGGATTTACGGAGCCGGCGCCCCGAAGCTCGATGTCAGCTACACCTACGATGAAATCAAGAAACAGGTGGTGCTCACCGTCAAGCAAATCCAGAAGCGCGAGGGGTTCGTAGGCCTTTTCCGCTTTCCCGTGGATGTTGAAATCACCAACTCATCTGGCCCAAAGCTCTATAACCTGGTCGTCTCCAAAGAATCAGAGGGCTTTCCTATGCCCTCGGATACGGCTCCGCGCATGGTGCTCTTTGACAAGGGCACGCAGATCCTGAAATTTATCGAGTTCAAGAAAGACAAAAAGGAATGGCTCTTCCAATTAAAGAACGCCTCGGAGCTCGCCGATCGCGCGGATGCCGCCGTGGCGCTTGGCAAGATCAAGAATGATGACGAAGTGGCCGCCGCCCTCGGCGAGGCTCTGCGCAGGGACAAAACTGATGGCGTGCGCATTACTGCGGCCAAGGCTCTCGGTAAACTCGGCAGCCCTGCTGCTTCCAGGCAACTCCTCGATTCACTTTCCTCCGTCGCCCAGCCATGGATCCGCAATCACGTTGTTGAGGCCCTCGGTGATTTCAAGGACGACACCGGAATCGAGACAAAGTTGAGAGCCATGGCTCGCGAGGACAACTCTTTTCGCTCGCGCGCTGCCGCTTTGCAGGCCCTCGGCCGCATGAAGGCTCCCAATGCCTACGATGCCCTGACCGCCGCGGTGAACAGTGATTCCCCCGACGGCTTCCTCCGCGACGCGGCTCTACGTGCCTTCGGCCCGCTGGGCGATGACAAGGCTGTGCCGCTACTCCGCGATTGGGCCTCCCCGGGCAAAAACATGGAATCCCGCGAAGCCGCCATCAGCAGCCTGGCCCGTCTCCAGAAAGACAACAAGGAAATCACCAATCAAATTGCCGGATATCTCTCCGAACCGCACTTCACCATTCGTCTCACGGCGCTCTTCGCTCTCGGCTCCCGCGGCGATGCCTCCGCGATTCCCGCGCTCGAAGCGCTTCTGAAGAGCAACGATCTAAGCATCGAAGTAGCCCCGATGATCAGAGCCCAGATCGAGCGGCTGAAAAATCCCAGCGCCAAGGTCATGGCTTACGGCCCGATGGGTGAAGAGGAAGACGGCGCCGATGGTGAAGAAACAAACGCGAAGCCCACGGAGGATCAGCGTCTAAGCCATCTCGAACAATTGGTCCAGGAAATGAACGAGCGCCTGAAGTCCATCGAAACCCGCTTGCCCCCGCCCCCGGCAAAGGAATAATTCACCCTGGCTGGATAGCTTCTACTTTGAAGCCCACCAGATCAGCCCGATGAACAAAATCTGCATGGGCGTTCGCAGCCAGAGTGCCGTTGCAGGCTTGCCTCCCAGTGTCACTCCCTTCAAGGCAGCGTTTATGTTGGCGGTGAACATTCCTGTGAGCAGCAGGATGAGCCAGACTCCGGCAAGTGGGCGGAACCGCTGGATCAGCAAACCTGCCGCGCCCAGAAACTCGCAAACCCCGGTGATGTAGATGATGAACATCGGCCGCGGAAAAAGGGATGGGATCATCCGCGCCAGATCGTGTCTCATTTTGTTGAAATGCGCCACGCCCGTGAACACGAACATGACAGCGAGAGCATAACGAACCGAGTCGTGCCACGTTCCGAGTGCCGTAACCCCCAGCGCGCCGGCACCTCTCAGAATCAGCCACGATCCAAGTAGTACGAGTAACACTATCATTCGGAATCTCCTCCTTTCGCCTCAGAAACGGGGGGCGATTATAGGTTCAATCCACCGATCGCCACTACTCCTCCGCCAACAAAATCCTCAAATCGCGCAGATTATTCCCCGTCGGGCCCGTGACAATGGCATCGTCCAGCCCGGCGAAAAACGTGTACGCATGGCTCTCCCGAAACGCCGCCGCGGGATCCAGTCCCGCCGATCTGGCCCGCTCCACGGTCTCCCCGTCCGCCACCGCTCCCGCCGCCGGGCTGTTGCCATCAATCCCATCTGTACCCGCGCTCAGCACCGTGATCCGGCGTCCCGCAATTTTCTCCGCGGCGTCCAGCACGAACGCGGAATTCCTTCCGCCCACACCGTTGCCAGTCACCGGCGAACTCAATTCCCCATCCGCGATAATCGCCACGCGCTTCCCGGCGTTGATTCGCTGCCAATCTTCCAGTTGCGCCAAAAGCGCATCCGCAGCCTTCGCCACCGGCCAGTCGTCCGTGGAATTGTCGCAGCGCGTCGCATAACCACAAGCCTCCGCAGCATGGTGTGCCGCGTGAAATAGATCGTCCATCCCCAGCAAAAGATGAAAATGCGCGTTGGCAAACGCGGGATCGCCGGCCTTGGGCGTCTCCGGCATTCTCCCTGAATCCAGCCAGCGCACCAGCCGCTCCGGAAATCTCTTTCGCAAATCGTATTGCGCCACGATGCTCCCCACATCCGCAATCGTGCTCGGATCGGGCACTGTTGGCCCGGACGCCAGCGCCGACTCCTTGCCCGCGGGAACATCCGTGACCGCCAGCGTAATCTTCTTTGCCCTCCCGGCAGCAGCCGCCAGCCTTCCGCCTTTCACCGCCGAAAGATGTTTCCGCACCGTGTTCATCGCATCGATCGGTGCGCCACAGGTCACCAGTGCGCGATGCACCTCCTGCACATCCTCCAACTGCATTTCACCATGAAGCGGCATTTCCACCAGCGCGGATCCCCCGCCGGACAACAGGAAAATCACTGCGGTCCGCTCGTCACACCTCTCCAGCAACTGAAGAATGGCTGCGGCTGACTTCCAGCTCTCTGCATTGGGCAACGGGTGCCCGCCGACGAAATACTCTAAACCCAGCACGCGCCGCTCCGGGCCAACGGGCGCAACCACAATTCCCGAAAGTCGCGTTCCAACGGGCAGGATGCCTTCCAACCCGGTCACCATCGCGTGGGCAGCTTTGCCAATTGCCACCACATTCACTTTTTCTATTTGGGAGGGGTCAATGGCAGCGTTTGGCAGGATAAGCCACGATCCATCACGCAACAGTTTTCTTTCCATCACGCCTGGGATATCAATGGAAGCCAGTGTTTGCAGGAAAATCCGGCGCGCGATTTCTTTGCCCGTTGCCATCGCTTCGCTGCCTGCCGTGTCAGCGCTTCTTCAGAACCGAGGGATTCACCATGTTCGGAGGCATCTGCCCCTGGAACAGCGAGACCACGTTGTTCGCCGCCATCACCGCCATTTTTGTCCGCGTCTCCAGCGATGCCGAAGCCAGGTGCGGTGCCAGCACCACATTCGGCCGTTTCAACCCGGGGTGAATGAACGGTTCGTTCTCGTACACGTCCAACGCAGCCCCGGCAATTCTCTTGCTTTCCAGCGCCGCCACCAGCGCTGCCTCATCCACCACTGGCCCGCGCGACGTGTTGATCAAAAACGCCGTGCGTTTCATGCGGAAGAATTTTGGCGCATCAAACAACCCTTGCGTTTCCGGCAACAGCGGCACATGCAGGCTGATGAAGTCCGCTTCCGCCAGCAGCGTGTTCATATCCTGAAACGTGGCGTTCACCGGCTCTTCCACCTCTTCCGGAGCCCGCACCGCATCCGTATAGTTCACCTTCATGTTGAAGCCCAACGCCCGCCGCGCCACCGCGCGCCCAATCCGCCCAAACCCGACAATCCCCAGCGTCTTCCCCCAAATATCCGCGCCACAAAGCTGGTCGAGGTTCCAGCCTTTCCAGCTTCCGGAGCGCGCCAGTTGTTCGCCCTCGCCAAGCCGCCGCGCCACCGCCATCAAGAGCGTCCACGCAAAATCCGCTGTTGTTTCGTCGAGCACACCCGGGGTGTTCGTCGCCACCACGCCGCGCTTGCTGCACGCCGTCACGTCAATGTTGTCGAATCCCACAGCGATGTTCGCGGCGATGCGCAGCTTCGACGCCGCGCGCAGCAATCCCTCATCTACTTTTTCCGTCAGCAGACAAACCAGTCCCTCTTTATCCTTCACCCGCCGCAACAACTCTTCCCGCGGGGGACGATCCGCTTGCGTCCAGTATTCCACCTCGCATGTGGCATCCAGTATTTGGCGCGCTTCCTCAAACAGTTCGTGCGAACAATAGACTCTGGGTTTGGGCATCTCTCCCTCTTGATTTTCTGAAGCACTACACTAGCACAGCTATTTCGCAAGCCGGAGTATCTCGTTGCCAGAATGCTGCAAGTCTCACTATAGTGGAGGCGGACACCACGGAATCGCTCTATGCCCGCCTCATTACTCCGCGAACTGAACTCTCTGCTAGGCACATCGAACGTCCTCCACAACATCGAGGATCTGGTTCTATACGAGTACGACGGCTCCGTCGAAAAAGCCCGCCCGGACCTGGTCGTATTCCCCCACACCACGGAAGACGTCTCGCGCATCGTCAAGCTCGCGGCGAAATGCGACGTGCCCATTGTCGGCCGCGGCTCGGGAACAGGCCTCTCAGGCGGCGCACTCGCGCGCGGCGGCGGCATCATGATCGTGTTCGCCCGGATGAACCGTATTCTGGAGATCGATCTCGAAAATGCCCGCGCTGTTGTCCAACCCGGCGTCGTGAATCTCGATATCACTCGCGCGGTCGAGCATGCCGGTCTCTATTTTGCCCCCGATCCCTCCAGCCAAAAATCCTGCACGATTGGTGGCAACGTCGCCGAGAATGCTGGTGGCCCGCACACCCTGGCCTATGGCGTTACCGTGAACCATGTGACCGCTCTCGAACTCGTGCTACCCGATGGCGAAATCGTGCGCCTCGGCAGCAAGCACGGCGACGCCCCGGGCTACGACCTTTGCGGGCTCTTTGTCGGCAGCGAAGGCACGCTGGCCCTCGTCACCGAAATCACCGTGAAGCTTTCCCGCAAAGCGGAAGCCGTCAAAACCCTTTTGGCCATTTTCGACGCCGTCGACGACGCCTCCCGCACCGTCGCTGAAATCACCGCACGCGGCATCACTCCTGCCGCGTGTGAAATGGTGGACGGCTGGACCCTCTGCGCCATCGAGGACTACATCCAAGCCGGTTTCCCGCGCGATAGCGCCGCGATCCTGCTTATCGAAGTGGAAGGGTTGCGCGAAGCCGTCGAAGCCCAGGCCACAGCTGTCGAAGACGTCTGCCGAACGCATCACGCTCGCGAAGTACGCATCGCAAAAGACGACCGTGAACGGGACCTTCTCTGGAAAGGCCGCAAGAACGCCTTTGGCGCGCTTGGACGCCTCGCTCCCAGCAATTACGTCCTCGACGGCGTTATCCCCCGCTCCAAGCTTCCTCAAGCCCTGCAGCAGATTTCGCAGATCGGCAAGAAATACGGTTTTTCCATCGGCAACATCTTTCATGCCGGCGACGGCAACCTTCATCCCATCGTCCTTTACGACCCGCGCGATCCGCAGCAATTTGAAAATGCCATCGCCGCCTCCCGGGAAATCATCCGCTATTGCGTCGAACTCGGCGGCGCGCTCACCGGTGAGCACGGCGTGGGCATGGAAAAAAATGAACTCATGCCGCTGCTCTTCAGCGATGCCGATTTTGACTTGATGCGCCGAGTACATGACGCTTTCAATCCCGATTCCTCTCTTAACCCGGGCAAGATTTTTCCCTTGAGCAAGGGCTGCGGCGAAATTCGCGTGCGCAAGCAAGCAGGCGCGCTCCCGGCACAAGTATGACCGCTGCGGCCAATCTCGCAACACGGCTCGAAGGCATCCTCGGTGCGCATCGCCTCATCACCGCCGAGGCGGAACTCCGCGAGTACGCCATCGATGGCGTGGTGCCCTGCGCCATCGTGCGCCCCGCCTCCGCACAAGAAGTTGCGGAAGTCGTACGCTTCGCCATCACCGAAAAACACACCATCATCGCCAGCGGCTCTCGCAGCAAATTGGAATTGGGCATGCCCCCTACGCGTTATGACCTTGCCCTGGACATGACCGCATTGCACGACATCGCCCACTTCGATCCCGGTGACCTCACGCTCAGCGTGGATGCGGGCATGCCCCTGTGTCAACTCGCGACAGTGCTCGGCGAAAAGGGCCAGTTCCTTCCCCTGGCAGTTCCCTGCTATGAAACATCAACGGTGGCCGGTGCGCTCGCTTCCGGCATCGATTCTACTTTGCGCAGAATATACGGTACCGCGCGCGATTTCCTGATCGGCGCGGAGTTTGTTGACGGCAAGGGCGCGCTCTGCAAGAGCGGCGGTCGTGTCGTAAAGAATGTCACCGGCTACGACCTGCACAAATTGCTCATTGGCTCGCTGGGCACGCTCGCTGTCATCACGCGCCTCAATTTCCGCACCTTCACTCTGCCCCAAGCGCACGGCGGCCATCTCGCGTGCTTTTCAAATTTGGAGGGTGTTTCTGCTTATCGCGACGCTATTGAAAAGTCTGGCTTGCCGCTCGCCAATCTGGAAACACTCAGCCCAGAGATGGTCGCCCTGACTGCCGCAGTTCTTCGCGAAACACAAGAAGAATTCACCACAGATTTGGATGCCGGCAAATGGTGGGTTTACGCCTCCTACGAAGGGAGCGAGGCCGTCGTCCCCCGCATCGCCCGCGACCTCCAGAAACTTGCGCACGAGGCCGCCGCAGCCCCCAACGCAATCCTCGACGCGGCCTCCGATGCTCATCTGGGCGGAGTTCTCCGCGAAGCCTTCGACTGGCTCCGCTGGGCTTCTCCTAGTGCCGCTCTCTTCCGCATTGTGTCGCCACAGTGCCAACCCGCCAATCTTGCCGACCTTCTGGGGGTCGCTCATGAGTCTTCTCTCCGTGGAGCTCTGCTCGTGCGCGCCGCCGCGATTACCTATTTCGTCCTGCTGGCGGAAAACGAAGACGAATCCGCACTCCGCGCCATGGAAAACGCTGCCATGCGCGTTTTCTCTCTTGCCGCCGCAGGTCAGGGCCACGCAGCGCTCTTGCACGCCCCCAACAAACTCAAATCGCGTGTAAACGTCTGGGGGCCGAAGCGCGCCGATCTGGGCATGATGCAGCGCGTGAAACACTCCTTCGATCCGCAGTATATTTTCGCGCCCGGCCGTTTCGTGGGAGGCATCTGAGCAGTGCGGACTCCGGCAAACATTTCCGGCGCGGTTCCCATTTACGAGGATTTTGCGCGCTGTGTTCACTGCGGCCTGTGCTTGAACAACTGTCCGACCTATCGTCTCTGGCATCTCGAAGGCGATTCGCCCCGCGGCCGCATCCGCCAAATGATTCTGGTAGGCAACGGCGAATTGCCGCTCTCCGAAGGTTTCGTCGGCCACATTGATAAATGCCTCGATTGCCGCGCCTGCGAAACCGCCTGTCCCTCCGGCGTGGAATACGGCAAACTCGTCGAGCACGCCCGCGCACGCATTGAAACCGAATACCAGCGCCCACTCTTCACGCGATTCACACGTAACATCGTTTTTAAGCGCCTGATTCCCTACCCCAATCGCATCGCACTAGCCGCCAGATTGCTCCGCTTCTATCAGCGCTCCGGCCTGCAGTCCCTCGCCCGCGCCACCGGCATCCTCAAATTGCTAGGCCTCGCCGACCGCGAGCGGCTCATGCCCCGCATCGACGATCATTTCTTTTTCGGCGAACTTGGTAAGACCTTTCCCGCGCAAGGCGCCCGCCGTGCCTGCGTGGCCTTCTTTGCCGGATGCATCGCCAATGTCACCTTCACTAAGCTCAATGAAGCCACCATCCGCGTTCTCACGGCTAACGGCTGCGAAGTTGTCGTCCCCAGTGAACAACTTTGCTGCGGCGCGCTGGCCGCGCATGCGGGTGTTCGCGAAACCGCTCTCCAACTTGCCCGCAAAAACATCGCTGCGTTTGGCAGCGGCCATTTCGACGCCATCCTCACCAACGCCGCCGGTTGTGGCTCCACGCTCAAAGAGTACGACCGCCTCTTCTCCCCCAACGAGCCGGAGCACCCCGCCGCCGTCGCCTTCGGCAAAAGCGTGCGCGACGTCACCGAATTCCTCGCCGCTATCGGCCTCGTCGCTCCGCTCAAGGAAACCCTCTTGCGCGTCACCTACCAGGACTCCTGCCACCTCCTCCACGGCCAAAAAGTCCGCGAGGCTCCGCGTCAGTTGCTGCGTGCAATTCCCGGCATTGAATTCGTGGAATTGTCCTACTCGGACATCTGCTGCGGCTCCGCGGGCGTCTACAACGTCACGCAAACGGAAGCCTCTCTCGATTTGTTGAAGGAGAAGATGGACTGCGCGAAGGCCACGCGCGCCGCGACTATTGTCACCGCGAATCCCGGCTGTCTCTTGCAACTCCGCGCCGGCACCGAAATCCACAAAACCGGCCAGAACGTCGTGCACGTCGTGGAACTGCTGGATAGCGCCCTGAAACAACGGGTCATCCCATAAATGATTCTCGTCAGGGCACAGCTTCAGCCGTACCGAAATGCTTTGCCGCCTCATTCCGAACGCAGTCGGTGAAGTGAGGAATCACTCTTTCACTCTTTCACTCTTTCACTCTTTCACTCTTTCACTCTTTCACTCTTTCTCCACCTTCCGAACACGGAAACGCCCTCTCTGCCGGGAAGGGGACCACAGCAGAAAGGGCGCTCCGTCTTCAGGAGAGAAGATCGTCAACAAAAGCTAGAAGTTCACTCGCCCGGCGGAGGCGGCGGCATGTCTGCCGGGGCCGCGCCAAGTCCGCCCGGATGATTCATCTTGCCTCGTCCGCGAACTCCGCCCTGCTTCACCGTATAATCCGAGGGCACGGTAAACAACGCAGCGGCAGGCTCCTGTTTCTGAATGTTAGTGACCGTATAGGTCGTTTCACCGAAGCGTGGATCGTTCCGCACCGTCTTGACTACGATCTGCAAATCGGGCGAATACCAGCGCTCGTTGGTTACAACGATCGGCTTGCTGTTCCCGGCCTGGCCCGCGGGAATCGTCCTCGTGAATCGCGTTCCTTGTGCGTTGATTCCATTTATTATTTGCACGCCCAAGTCTTCTTTCTTCAAGCTTCCATTGGCAATTTCCGCCTGCATGCGCGCATTGAACTTGCTCTGCAGGTCCGGCTGTGCCTTGCGTCCGCCCTGGCGCGCTGGAAGCTTTTCCGCCACCTTCGTGTCCTGATGGAGCACAAATGCTGTCCCCGCTACCGGATCGTGAATCATCACAAAGGTACGCGATGCTCCCGTCGTGGACAGCGGCCCCACGCCGGTCAACGTTGTTTCCCGTCGCGTGCGTCCCTGGCTGTCGCGGAACACGTTGGCCTGCACCTTGCGGCTGATGGTGTTGCCATCGGCCAAGGTCTGCCGCGTTTCCGTCACCGCCACACCACTGTACGGCGCGCCCGTCACCACTTTTCCGGGATGCATTTCGCCGAAGCCCAGAATCTCCATCCGAGGTCCGAGAGGGCCCTCCGGCCCGCCCTCTTGTCCCATCGCATCGGGAGGAGGCGCGCCAGCCGGCGGCTCTTGCGCGCGCAACGCTCCAGCACTCACCAGGAGCGCTTCGCTTAGCAAAGCAAACACCCACTTGCGTTTCATACTTTCTTCTCCTCTTCTCTCCCAAGCTGCCGCAATTCTGCCGCAAAAACTCAGTTCGTGGTTTGCGCCAATCGCAACGCCTGCGGCTGCCCGTCATCACCCACAAGCAAGTCCACCTGTATTAAGTCCGCCGCGCGTTCTTCGTTTACCGTCAGCCCCAGTGCGCCCAGGGCCCCGCGCTGCATCTGTACACGCACCACCGTGGCGTCCCCCAGCATCCCGGGCAAACTTCCAGGCAGCAGCGTGAACTCGCCGGCATCGTTCGAAGCGACAATGGTTTCTCCCAACTCCGGTCCGGCCGGCACCGTCTTATTCATGTTTACGCCCTGCGCGGAATTGACAGCGGACGGCGTGGTTCCCACTCCATTCGTGTGCCGCCAGTTGACCCAACTGATCGCCGCAACAACCACCGCGGCTGCCGCCAGCGTCCATCCCGCATATATGGCAGCCCGCTGCGCCTTCACGGTCTTGTGCCGCGTCCGGAACTCCTGACGCAGCCGCATCTCTACGCGCGCGGGAGTTACAACATCTTGCGTTTCGGCCCCCACTGCATGCAAATCCGCTCGCAACGTCTGCCAGTTCTCGTGCAACGCCGCACAGCGGGGACACGATCGCAAATGTTCCCGCGCGGCGCTGTGCACAGGATCGTCTTCCTGGAGCGTTTCCAGGTCCAATCCCGTCAGTTCAAATTCTTCGCACGTCATGGCTGCCTCTCCCCCAAACTCTCATCGGCTCGCGCCCGCGCGCTTCGGCGTGTCCCGCAGCATCTCCAACTTCGCCAGCAGGAGCGCCCGCCCGCGGTGCAGCCGCGAACGAATCGTGCCCACCGGACAATCGAGCAGCCGCGCCGCCTCTTCGTAGCTCAATTCTTCCAGCCCGCACAGCACCATCACTTCCCGAAACTCCGCGGGCAGCCTCAGCACAGCTGCGCGAACCTGTTCTCGACGCTCGCGAATCTCGGCCCATTCGGCCGGCGTCATCGCGTCAAATGCCATGCTTGGCTGTCCGACGCTATCTTCCTTGAGTTCTTCGTGGAGAAATTCTCGTGGTGTGCGTTCCAGATGCTTCAACACGCGATTTCGCGTAATGCCATAAAGAAACGAGCGCAACGCGCCACGCTTAGGATCAAACTTTCGCGGCTCTCGAACCAGGGTCATGAATACGTCCTGCACAATCTCTTCGGCCGCCCAAACGTTTCCAGACATCCGGAGGGCAAAGCGATAGAGCGGAGCCTGGTGGCGGCGGTACAGCACCGTAAAGGCCTCTTCATCGCCCTTGGCCGAGCGGCGCAACAATACGTCGTCCCTTTCCTGTGACTCGGTGTGCATCTCTCCTGGTACGACGCCCGGCTTCCATTACATACTTCCCGCGCCACACAAAAAAGTTCCCTTGTCCCGGGCGATCGAACAACTCCTTTGCACTCAATCTCTTAGTCGGGGCGCATACTGCTCGACCCCATCTCGGCAAAACCTAAACTTTCCGGTTGTCCCGACCGGAGGCTCGCGCCGTTTGCGGGCCGAAGCGGAGGGATCGTGGCTAGATCGCTGCTTGCCACCAACCCTCCGGCCTCAAAGCGCGAATAAAACCAGATTGTCATTCAGAGCGTACCGATGAATACGCTTTTCGCAGATTACGGGGATATTACTTCGCTTGCGCCTTCTCCGGCCGGAACATTTTCGCGGCAATCCGAGCAACCGCGCGCCGCGGCACCAGGCGCTGCGTTTGTGCACCCAAATAATTACCCATGCCAGAGATGACGTAACTCTTTCCCTCCGCCAGCGCTTGCAAACCCGTGCGCGCCACCTTCTCCGCACTTTCTTGTGCATACCTTCCGGTGAACTTCTCCTGCCCCGCCACGACGTGAAATTCGGATTCCGTCGAACCCGGGCACAGCGCGCATACCTGTATGCCATAGGGCTTCATCTCTTCGGCCAGGCCCTCGGCAAACAATAGATCGAACGCCTTCGTCGCCGCATACGTCGAAATATAAGGCACCGCCTGAAACGATGCAGTGGACGCCAGAATCAGCACATCACCCCGCCGCCGCGCCACCATGTCCGCAAGATACAGCCGCGTGAGGTGCACCACCGCCGTACAATTCACCTGCACCATGTCCAGCAGTCGCTGCGTTTCCACCGCGGTGAGTTCTCCATATTGCCCGAAGCCGGCGTTATTGATTAGCAGGTCAATCTCGATACCCTTTTGCTTCGTGAAATCGTAAATCTCCTGCGGCGCTTCCGGTCGGACCAAATCGGCGGTAAAGACTTCTGTCCGTATGTCGTGGCTCTTTTGCAAAGCTTGCGCGAGTTCCTCCAACCGCTCGCGGCGCCGCGCTGTCAGCACCAGATGCGTGCCTCCCGCGGCCAACTGCTTCGCCAGCGCCACCCCAATCCCCGAACTCCCGCCGGTTACTAACGCCCACTTCCCCTTCCATGCCTGATTCATGTGTTTCCTTCGGATGGATTCCCTTTCGGCGCTTCGTTCCTGTTAAATCTCCAGACGGAATCCTTCAGGCGATTCCCTTCGTGCTTCATACGGTCCATCAATCGTCGCGCCCACACAAATTCTGCCGCCAGCAGAGTTAGCCCCAGGAAAATCACTAGCCAGCCCGGACCCGGCGTGAAAAACATGATGGCCCCGATTAAAAGTAGGGTGAAGCCCGCAAGGATGCGAAAAAACCGGCGAACTTGCTCGATGCTGCGAAAGATCATGGGTCCTCTCGGACGGAGGGACGGGAACACCTATTGTGCGGTCTATTCCCCCGTCAGGCAAGGCCCCTCCGAATAGTTAGGACGCCCGCGGCTCCAATTTGGCTGCCCCGCATGCCATTCACTCGTTGCGAAGTTTGTAACGGGCGAGCATGTCTTTCGTTGCCACCGATGAGGGTCAGGCTGGGGGTGGGGCAGGCTGAGTTGCACCGCGGTCATTTCCGCTCTGACCAGAGTAAGGAATTGCGAGGGATTGTGTGACCGAAATTCTGCCCGAGAGGGTGGGATTCGAACTTGAGGCGCCTTGCGGGCGTCTGAGCCCGCAGCCGAAATCCCGGCTTGGCCGGGACCACGGACGGCGTGGCGGAGAGGGTGGGATTCGAACCCACGGTAGGGGTTAACCTACACACGCTTTCCAAGCGTGCGCCTTAAACCGC
>Ga0209415_10007463_pt1 | contig 19093 bp, 11 predicted proteins | sample PeaSoiSIISIP2007_FD_187696 | JGI IMG/M metagenome (GOLD analysis project Ga0209415, IMG submission 187696) | Peat soil microbial communities from Weissenstadt, Germany - SII-SIP-2007 (SPAdes) (version 2) | ecosystem: Environmental > Terrestrial > Soil > Wetlands > Peat | place: Germany... | reverse complement strand
CTCCTGCGACGCGTGGGTGCGAGCCTGGAGAGCCCGGTCCTGCCCGCCCACGTGCGGGCGTTGGAGTGGATGGAGCACCACGCCACCCTCTGTGGATTGCCCAACCCCCGGAACGCGGCGCGCGAGGTCCTTTCGTCCTGGGACCTCCCGGAATCGATGGACGCCGACAAGCTCAGCCAGGGCCAGCGTCAACGACTCCTGGTGGCCCGTTGCCTGCTGCACCGGCCGGAACTCCTGCTCCTGGACGAACCCGCAGCGCACTTGGACCCGAGCGCCCGCGAGGAGTTCTGGACCTACCTGGAATCGTGGCGCGCCGCCACTGGGGCCGCCCTCGTTGTCTCCTCCCACCAATTGGAGGAAGCCGTCGATCGCGGAGGCGAGTGGATCGTGATGGGGGTCGGAAAGATCCTGCATCGCGGACCCGCCGAAACATTCGTGGAGACCTTTTCCGGATCCAGGATACTGCGACTCGTTTTTCCCCTGCACCTGGCCGACATGCGTCGGATCCTGACTCCATCGGGATGCTCCGTGGAAGGCGTCGGTGCCGATCCATCGCACGAATTTCGCCTCCATCCGGTCAATGGTTCCGCCGATCTCCCCGACATCCTCCGCTCCCTCGTGGAGGCCGGAGTCGGGGTGACCGCCCTGGGCGACGATTCCCTTTCCCTGCGGGAAGCCTACCGCAACTGCCTGGGGACCTCGCAGGCCCCGGCGGAAACGCGCGCCATCCCCCTCGGACCCGCGCCCCGATGGAAGGCGTCGTCCTTTTCGGACATCCGATCCTCTACTCGGCTGCATGTCGGGGCGCTCCTTCGGGAACGGCGACTGCTCCTCCCTTTCGGGATCCTGGTCGGGCTCCTGTGCGGAGGGATCCTGCTGGCGTTCCCGTCCGGCGCACCGTCCTACGCCGTCGCTTCGCTCCTCGCGATGGCCGCCCTGCTCCCCTGCGGCCTCGTGGCGGGACTCGCCGCCGATCTGGTGGCCGGCGAACGCGAGCGAAAGTCCCTGGAGACGCAGTTCACCCTGTCCACCCCCTTCGGACGCCTTCTGTCCGGGGGAGCGCTTTCCATCGCCCTTCCCGGCCAGATCCTGTCCACAATCGCCGTGATCGCCGCGGGTTCGGCCTTGCTCCGCACCGGAAACGCCCCCTCCTTCGCGGCCCTCGCGGCCATCGTCCTCTGCTTCGCTCCCGCCGCCCTGGGCCTTTCCACCGCCGTGGGGATCCTGTTCTCCCTGCGCGCCACCAGCTCCCGCGCCGCGGCGCAGTTCTCCACACTCACCACCCTGCCGCTCCTCGCCCTCGCGCAGGTCCTTCCCCGCTTTTTCTCCGGATCCGTCGGCCCCTGGATGGCGGGCGCCGCCGGACTCGCCGTCCCCGCCGCGATCCTGTCCTGGAAGATCTCCCGTTCGCTTTCGCCCGAAAGACTGCTCAGATGATCCTTCCGAAACGAGGGGTGAACCTGTCCCATTGGCTCTCCCAATCCGACCGGCGTGGCGACGAACGCAGGGCATGGACCACCCGCGACGATTTCCGTCGGATCCGCGCCTTCGGATTCGACCACGTCCGCCTCCCCCTGGACGAAGTCCAACTCTGGAACGAAGCCGGCGAAAAGGAGACCGAGGCCTGGGATCTGCTGGAAGGCGCGCTCGATTGGGCCGAGGCGGAAGATCTGGGGGTGGTCTGCGATCTCCACATCCTGCGAAGCCACTACTTCGACCAGGAGGACACCCCCGCGCTCTACACGGACCCCGCCGCCCTCGGGCATTTCCTGCGGCTCTGGCGAGAACTCGCCCCCGTCCTGGCCGCGCGCTCGCCGGACCGGGTCGCGCTGGAAATCCTCAACGAGGCCGTGGCCCGCGATCCCCGGGACTGGAACCGCGTCTCGCGGGAGGCTTTCCGCGCCATCCGCGAAGCGGCGCCGCGCCACGACATCGTGCTGGGATCCAACTGGTACTGCATGTGCAAGTCCTACGACACACTGGAGATTCCGGACGACCCGAAGAAGATCCTGACCTTCCACTTCTACAATCCCATGGCGGTGACCCACCACAAGGCGGTCTGGACCCCGCTGGGCAGGTGGGACGGCCCGGTGTCCTATCCCGGTCTTCCATGGCGCGACGGGGTGCCGGAATCCGTCCCCGAGCCCCTGCGCACCCGCATGGTGGCGGCGAACATCCCGTGGACCGCGGAGCAGATGGAACAGGAGTTGTCCATTCCGCTGACCCGGGCTCGCGAGACCGGCTCCCGTCTCTATTGCGGCGAGTTCGGCGTCCACGCGGCGGCACCGGCGGCGCTGCGCCGCGCCTGGCTGGGCGATGCGGTGAGGACATTCGAGTCCCACGGGATCGGATGGGCGATGTGGGATTGGAAAGGGGTGTTCGGTGTGGTGGACCAGGAAGGTCGGTCCACAGGGATCGAATCCGCGCTGTTTCCCCGTACCCCGTAGGGACGCAAGATTTTGCGTCCTTACGGGGTCAGGTCGCGGGGTACCGGGTCGTGGCGAGGATCTACCTCCCGACCAACACCCTTCCCGCCCAAGCGACGGCACCGCCTTGGAGCAGGCGTGCGATGTAGAGGCCCGTGGGCGCTTTGGATGCGTCCCAGGCGATCTGGTGGGCTCCCGGCCCGACCTCTCCGTTGGCGATCCAGGCGATTCGCTTGCCCTGGAGGTCCATGATCTCCAGATCCGTCCTGCCGGTCGCGTTCGTATTGTACTCCACCACCACGCGCGAATTCGAAGCGGAGAAGAGGAGACGCGTACCGTTCCGGTCGACCGTTCCGGAACGGATCGAGGATGTCGAGCTCCCGTAACCCGCCGCGACGATGTTCGCCTGGATCTTGTCGTCGACGGAATCCGGCGGATTGCCGATGGTCATCGCACCCTCGAAGAACGTTCCGGTCCCGCCGGGGCTGCCGTCGCCGCCCGTGCCCAGGAAGATGGCGCCTTGAAGCTTCTTCGGGGAGTAGTTGGGCGTCGGTCGAAGTCCGTTCCACATGGTCACGAGCTTTCCGGTTTGGGCGTCGCCGGCCTTGAGTCCGAAGGTGTCGGAGGAGGGGCCCTTCACGAACAGACTCGCGAAGGTGGCGCTCACGGTCTTGTCGTTCGAGAGCAGCAGCGAACCCGTACCGCTGCCGCCCTGGTTGGCCTTGAACATGCCGTTCTCCAGGTCGGCAGCGATCCAAGGGCCGGATCCATCGCCTTTTCCGCCCCAGGAGGTGTTCGTGCCCCAGTAAATCGCCTCCATGGTTCCGTTGCCGTCGTCGTGGCCGGAGGTCTCGCCGTTCCCGTAGTCGAAGCAGCACTGGTCGCTGTAGCGCTTTCCGTCGACCACGGCGTACATGGATTCGGCCTGGTTGCCCGTCGCGACGCTCCCGGTCTTGGGATTGTTGTTCCGATAGGCCACGCCGGGCGCACCGTTGGGTACCCAGCTGTTGGCGGCCGCTCCGGTGACGTAGATGCCCAGGACCGCGTGACCGTCCAACATCGTCAGTCCCTTGGATGCGTCGGATTCGAGACCGGCCGACAGATAGGTGCATTTCGGCGACTTCGGAAGGTCGTTCTTCTGGGGAGACTGGTCGTAGATGAGGGCGATCGTTCCGGCCTTCCCATTGAGGAAGGAATCCTGCGTGGCCATGTTCGCGACACCGCCAGGCGCGATGGGATAAATGTCCTTGAGCTGGTTGTCCGAAGTCCGGCGGACCTGGTAGAGCGGCCCGTCGTAGGCCGCGTACAGCGCACGCGTGGTGCTGTGCGCCGCTACGCAGGGTGTGCCGGCCGCCGCATAGATGTCGCAGGGCCCCTGGAGGGCCTGGGCACCGGAGACAAGAAGAAGGCCAGCCACCAGGAAAAGTCCGCTGCGAGGTGTGGTGAAACCGCCGTGATTGGTTCGGCTGCAATGGTTGGGCATGGACATTCCCCCGCTTGATTCAATGGACATTCACGTCCAGCACGCAGAACACGCGGCTCGACGCGAAACAGGTGGCATGAGGAATATACCGGGGCACCCGCCGTTTCGACCCATTGTTTTTTCGACAACCCGCCGCCCCCGTAGGGACGCAAGATTTCGCGTCCCTACGGGGGCGGAACCGGTCAATCCACCCGGATCGGCAGCACCATGAAAGGCAAGCCCCGCACGTAGAGGCGTCGTTGGATGGCGAACACGATGTTGTTGTGCAGGAGGCGGGTCCACAACCCTTCCTTGCGGAACACCATCTGGCCTCCGAAGAACACCGATTGCGGATAGTCCTTGGCGGTCTCCCGGGCCAGGTCCTCCAGCGAATTCACGACATCAGAGCCCACGCTCCACCTGCCCTCCGCGGATTTCCCGTTTCGCCTCAGATAATCGACGTACTTGTCGGTGTGCACCTTCGTGTGCTCCTTGAGGGAGTCCACTTCGTCCGCGCCCTTGAAGCTTCCGGCATCCAGAACCCCCACGTGGAGGATCACGAAATTCCTGTAGAAGTCGCCGTAGAGCCGCAGGATCGCGAAAAGGCTGTGGAGGCCCAATCCGTTCCATCCGTTCACCAGGAGCACCGCCGTGCGGGCCTTGCGGTCCGGTTCGCGGATCTCGGGAGGGGCGCCGGGCACGGACAGTTCGGCGGCCTTCACGAGGGAGTCCAGGCGTGACAGCGTCTGGGAGGTGGCCGCGTAGTGGCGCTTCATCAGGACCGCGGCTCCGGAGAGGCCCAGCGTGATCACCATGGTCACCCAGCCGCCCTCCGCGAACTTGACCACCACCACGAAGCACAGGATGAATCCGGTGAGGCCGCAACCGATTCCGGAGACCAGGATGTGCTTGATCCATCGCGGGTCGGCATGCCGCTCCTTCCACCAGTGGATCACCATGCCCAGTTGGGAAAGGGTGAAGGTGATGAAGACGTTGATGGAGTAGAGGACCACCAGGAAATCGACGCTTCCGTGGCTTCCGAACAGCGCGAGCAGCGACGCCGCCCCCATGACCACGATGCCGTTCTGCGTCACCAGCCGGTCGGAGAGGTGCGCGAACCGCGACGGCAGCCACCGGTCGATGGCCATGTTGGAGAGCACTCGAGGTCCATCCAGGAAGCCGGCTTGGGCGGCCACGAACAGGAGGGCTCCTTCGGAGAGCAGTGTCACCATCACCAGGATGGTCCCCGACATGCCCCAACCGGTGGTCAGCTTTTCGAAGAGCACCGCGTTCAGGGTCTTGCCGTCGGTGGGGACCACGGCGTAGAGGAGGTAGGCCAGCATGAGGCCGAAGGCCGTGAACGAGAGGGACGTGGCCATGTAGGTCATCGTGCGCTTGCCGGTCTTGACCTTGGGCTCCCGGAGGATGGGCAGGCCGTTGGAGACAGCTTCGATGCCGGTGAAGGTGCCCGCTCCCATGGAATAGGCGCGCAGGATCAGGAAGAGCATGGGCAGCAGTCCCATCTCGTGGATGGCCCCGTGGATGTCGTACCCGGTGTGGGCGGCCACCTCTCCCAGGTGCGGGAGTCGGATCCCCACCGCCCAGACGATGGCGGCGATGTGGGTGACCACGAAGACCAGGAAGATGGGAACCAGGGCGGTGACCGACTCCTTCGCCCCGCGCATGTTCATCGCGGTGAGCAGCAGGAGACCCGCCACCTCGCAGGGGAACTTCAGCCACAGGAGGTGCTGTGGCAGGAAGCTGAAGACCGCGTCGGCGCTGGAGGCGATGGAGATCGTGATGGTCAGCACGTAGTCGATCAGGAGCGCGCAGCCGGAGAACATGCCCCAGCCGGGAGAGAGCAGCTTGGAGGCCACCAGGTAGCCGCCGCCGCCGGAGGGGAAGGTTTCGATGATCTGCCCGTAGCTCGCGGAAATGATGAAGACCGTGAGCGCCGACCCGAGCGCCACGAACAGGGCAAGCGCCGGGTGGCTTCCCAGGGCCCGGAAGGCTTCGTCGGGTCCGTAGCAGGAGCTGGAAAGTCCGTCCGCCCCCAGGCCCACCCAGGCGAAGAAGGGCAGGAGCGAGATCTGGTGGAAGATGGAATGGTCGAACGGGTCGCGCGGGTTCCCCAGGATCCTGTGGCGGAGCCTCCGCAGGATCCCATCGGATCCAGCGGACAGATCCTGGCTTCCTGGCAGCGGCGTGGGCGTTTCGGTCATCGTTCCTCCAGATGGGGGATGTCGGCTTTTTCCGCCAGGCAGCGGCATCCGACCCCGGTTTCGGTGAGCAGGTAGGCCGGACGGGTGGGGTCGTCCTCCAGCTTCTTGCGAAGGTGCGCCATGTAGATGCGCAGATAGTGCGTCTGGTCGCAGTGGCCCGGCCCCCAGACCTCCTGCAGGAGCTGGCGCTGGGTCACGACCTTCCCCTCGGACCGCACCAGCTGCACCAGCAGACGGAATTCGACGGAGGTCAGGCGGACCAGCTCACCCGCGCGGTGCACGGTGTGGCCGGGGATGTCGACCACCACCTGGCCGAACCGGTAGAACGGTCCGCGCGAACCACGCCCGTCGTGGCGGCGGAGCAGGGCCCGCAACCGCGCGAGAAGCTCGGGGACCCCGAAGGGCTTCACCAGGAAATCGTCGGCGCCGGCGTCCAGCGCCAGGACCTTCTCCTCCTCGGCGCCTCGCGCGGAGAGCACCAGGACGGGGATGTCCGACCACTGGCGCAGGTCGCGGAGGAACTCCTTGCCGTCCAGGTCGGGCAACCCCAGGTCCAGCACGATGAAGTCGGGTCGGCGCGATCCGGCCTCCACCATGCCGTCGCGGCCGGTGAGTGCGGTCCGCACCTGGAACCCTTCCTTGAGGAAGACGTCCCGCAGGATGCGCTGGATGGAGCGGTCGTCCTCCACCACCAGGACCAGGCGTTCGTTCATTCCGGATCCTCCGGAAGCTCGGGAGGCGTCCTGTCCTGGGGAAGCACCAGCACGGCACGGGCGCCTCCTCCGGGAGTCGCTCCGGTCTCGAGCCTTCCCCTGTGCACCTCGGCGATGGAGCGGCACAGGGACAGACCGATTCCCGTCGAACGGCCTTCGGATCCGGACCCCTCCTCGGGAAATCCCCGTCCGCCGTCGTCCAACCCGATGCGGACGACGCCATCCCCGCCTTCCGCCCAGAGGTGCACCGGGGACTCCCCGGGGGTGTGTCGCGCGACATTGTCCAAGAGGTTCACGAGCACCCGTTCCACCAGCACGCCGTCGCACCAGACCAGGGGAACCTCCTCGGAAACATCGATCCGGATCTCCCGCCCGTTCAGCAGGGCTTCCCGCTGGCGCAGCGCGCCGTCGATGAGTTCGACCACGGAATTCCAGTCCTGCCGCAGCACCACGCCACCGGACTGCAGCCTGGAAAGCTCCAGCAGGTTGCCGACCAGGTCCGCCATGCGGCGCACCTCCGTGGCCACCATGCGGATCTTTCCGCGGACCGATTCGTCCACGACATCGAGTTCGGCGCCCAAGGACTCGACCCCGGCGAGAATCCCGGTGAGAGGCGTCCGGAGATCGTGGGACAGGGTGGACAGGATCCGGCTGCGGAGCCGCTCCCCTTCCATGCGCAGGAGCGCGTCGCGGGCCACCTCCACGAAGTGGATGCGCTCGATGGCGAGTCCGGTGAGCGAGGCCAGGGTTTCCAGGAATTCCCTGTCGTCGCCGACCAGGTTCTCCGAGGGGACCAGCAACGTCCCCCGTGTCTTGCGCGGAGCCCGAAGCGGAATGCTCGACCAGCCGCGAGGGGCTTCCAGGTTCGGGTCCAGGGAGATCCGCGGTTCGAAGCCGAAGGTGCCGCCGATCCCCGCCAAGGCGATGGCCGAGACGTTCTCGACGGAGAACGCCCCGGACAGATCGCGGGACATGCGCGCCGTGGCCTGCGCCCGCTCCTGTCCCCTGCGCGCCGATTCCGCCTGCCTGCGAAGCCTCTCGGCGAGCTGGCCGATGGAGAGCGCGATGGCGAGGAGGAGAATCAGCGAGACGAAATCCGAGCCCGAGACGTGGAAGGAGCCGTGAGGAGGGAGGAAGAAGAAATCCAGACCCAGGACGGCCAGCACCGAGGCCATGATTCCGGGCCCGAGCCCGCAGAAGGCCGAGGCGACGACCGCCGCGGCCAGGAACAGGAGGGAGAGATGGGATGCGCCGACGATCCCTTCGACAAGAAAAGACAGACCGGTGGCGGCGACGCAGATGGCGATGGCCTGCAACCAAGGCCCAGCGGATTTCCAGGGTCGGTCGTCCACGGGGCTGAAGGTATTTCTCCGACACCGCCGAGGCGGCATAAATCCTGGGGGCATCCGCGTAAACGCCCCGTAAACGCCGCCGCCAGCTCGGAAGGATTCCCCCACTGTCGCTGCGGGCCGATCCGGGGATTCCTATTTTTACGCGCCTCATTCCTTCTCCACGAGGCCACCGATGTCCGACTCCAAGATCCCTGAAGATCTCCAGTACACCCCCAGCCACGAATGGATCAAGGTGGAAAACGGCGTTGCCACGGTGGGGATCACCGACCACGCCCAGCACGAACTGGGAGACATCGTCTTCGTGGAGCTGCCGGAAGTGGGCCAGACCGTGGAGCAGGGCAAGGGCCTGGCCACCATCGAGGCCGTCAAGACCGTCGCGGACGTCTACTCGCCCGCCGACGGCGAGGTGGTGGAGGTCAACGCGGCGCTGGCCGACGACGCCGCCGCCATCAACCGCGACGCCTACGGGGGCTGGATCGCCAAGTTGAAGCTCTCCGGCCCGCTCTCCTCGGAGTTGATGGACGCCGCCGCCTACAAGGCCCAGCTGTGAGCCATCGCTTCATTCCGAGGACTCCGGAAGAGGAGTCGGAAATGTTTGCCGTGGCGGGGGTTTCGAAGTTCGAGGACCTCGTGGAGGCCATCCCCGCCCACTTGCGCCTCGCACGCCCGCTGGACCTTCCCCACTCCCAGTCGGAAATGGCCCTTTCGCGCGAACTTCGCCATCTCGCCGAGAAGAACCGGGGGATGTCCGAACTGACCAGCTTCCTGGGGCTGGGCTGGACCAAGCACTTCATCCCCGCGGCGGTCGACAGCATCGTGTCGCGCAGCGAATTCACCACGGCCTACACGCCCTACCAGGCCGAGGCCTCGCAGGGAAGCCTGCAGCAGATCTTCGAGTACCAGACCATGGTGGCCGAGATCACGGGCATGGAGATCTCCAACGCCTCCCTCTACGACGGGGCGACCTCCCTGGTGGAGGGGATGATCATGGCCACGGCCTGCAGCAAGGGCCGCAAGGGCTTCGCCATCGCTTCCAACGTCAATCCCCGTTGGCGCGAGGTCGCGCAAACCTACGCCGGATCCAACGGCTGGACCTTCCACGACGTGGGCTGGGAGGCCGGCACCGGAGCACGGGACCGCGCCGCGCTGGCGAAGGTCCTCGCCGGGCACGCGGGGAAGCTCGCCGCCGTGGTGGTGCAGACCCCCAACGTCTTCGGGCTCCTGGAAGACCTGAGCGGCCTCGCGGATCTCGCGCACCAGGCCGGCGCCGTCCTGCTCGTGGCCGCCGACCCGTTGGCCTGCGCCATCGCCGAGCCGCCGGGATCCTTCGGGGCCGACATCGTCGTGGGAGAGATGCTGGGCTTGGGCATCCCCACCAGCCTGGGAGGCCCCGGATTGGGCTACCTCACCACGAAGAAGGCGCATCTGCGCCAGATGCCCGGCCGCGTGGTGGGACGCACCGTGGATGCCGAAGGCACCCGCGCCTACTGCCTCACCGCCCAGACCCGCGAGCAGCACATCCGCCGCGAGAAGGCCACGTCCAACATCTGCTCCAACCAGGGACTCATGACCGTGGCCGCCTCCGTGTACCTGGCGCTCCAGGGTCCGCAGGGGTTGGCCGAGGTCGCGGAACAATGCGCCTCCCGTCTCGCCTACGTCCGCGACGGTCTGCAGGGCGCCAAGATCCGTCCTCTCTTTTCCGGCACCCCGTTCCAGGAGGAGGCCTTCCTGCTCCCTCCCGGATCCCGTGCCCGCGTGGAGGCGGCCTGCAAGACGGCCCGGCTCCTGCCCGGCATCTGGCTCTCCGACCTGCTGCCTGGAGTCCCCACCGAATCCCTGCTCGTGTGCACGAGCGAAACCCATTCGCGGCAGGACCTGGACCTGTTGGTCTCGATCCTTTCTTCCGCCGGAGGAGCCGCCTGATGCCGAAGGACGACATGGGACGCACGATGTTCGAGCGCGGTCGCCCCGGCCAGCGGGGCACCGGGGCACTGGAGTGGGACATCCCCCGCCCTGGACTGGCGGCGCTGTTCCCCGACAAATTCCGCCGCAAGAAGGCGCCGCGCCTACCCGAGCTCTCCGAGGGGGAAGTGGTCCGCCACTTCGTGAACCTCTCGACCAAGAACCACCACATCGACAAGGGGTTCTATCCGCTGGGCTCCTGCACCATGAAGTACAACCCCAAGGTGCACGAGACTCTCGCGCGCCTTCCGGGGTTCACCACGCTCCATCCCATGCAGCCGGCCGAGACCGTCCAGGGCGCTCTGGAGCTGATGTGGCGCCTGGAGCGGATGCTCGGGGAGATCTCCGGCATGCAGGCGGTCTCCCTGCAGCCGGCCGCCGGAGCCCATGGTGAACTCACGGCCCTGCTCGTGGTGCGCGCCTGGCACCTTTCCCGCGGCGAGGACCGCAAGAAGGTTCTGATTCCCGACTCCGCGCACGGCACCAATCCGGCGTCGGCGGCCATCGCTGGCTTCGATTGCGTGACGGTGAAGTCGGGCGCGGACGGCCGGGTGGACGTGGACGACCTCAAGTCCAAGCTCAGCTCGGACGTGGCCGCCTTCATGATCACCAACCCCAACACCGTGGGCCTCTTCGAGACCCGGGTTGAGGAGATCTGCGCCGCCTGCCATTCCGTGGGCGCGCAGGTGTACATGGACGGCGCCAACCTGAACGCACTGGTGGGCATCGCCCGACCCGGCGACCTGGGTTTCGACGTGATGCACTTCAACCTGCACAAGACCTTCACCACCCCGCACGGCGGCGGCGGTCCGGGTTGCGGGCCCATCGGCGTGAAGTCGCACCTCGCTCCGTTCCTGCCTTCGCCGCGGGTGACGCACCACGACGGCGCCTACGGTCTGGATCGACCCTCCACTTCCATCGGACCCGTCCACGGAGCCTTCGGAAATTTCCTCATGATGGTCCGGGCCTACGCCTACGTTCTCGCGATGGGTCCGGAAGGCATGGCCGACATCGGCCACACCGCGGTCCTCAACGCCAACTACCTGTACGGGAAGATCAAGGGCAGCCTGCAGACGAAGTACGCGGGACCCTACATGCACGAGTTCGTGCTCGACGGCTCCCCTCTCAAGAAGACCGACCTCCACACCTCCGACTTCGCCAAGCGGCTCCTGGACTACGGCGTCTACGCGCCGACCATCTACTTCCCGCTCATCGTTCCCGAAGCCATGATGATCGAGCCCACGGAAACCGAGAGCAAGGCCACGCTGGACGAGTTCGCGGAGATATTCCTGGAGGTTTGGCGCCAGTCCCGGGAAGAACCCGATACCGTGCGCACCGCCCCCCACAACCTGCTCCTGAGGCGGGTGGACGACGTCAAGGCCGCGAAGGACCTGGTTCTGACCCACCCCTTCTGAAGTCCCGGGAAAACCTTCCAAGGGACAATCCGACTGCCGTTCATCCCGAGGAGCCGACTGCAAGGAGGCGTCTCGAGGGGTGGGCGGGATCCTAACCGAATTCCCTGGGAAGGATTTCCCGGATGAAGCGGTCGACGGAAACTGGGTAGTGGTGCGGTGACGGACACGAAATCAGTCCCGTCCGGGTGTCCTCTTCGCGCGCCAGATCGTCTTCAAGGATGTCCAGGAGGGATTCCCAGGATTCGTTCCGTCGCTCGATGTTCAATCGCTCGTGCCGGATTCCCTTGGACGGGTCGCGCGTCACGGCGAATTGGAAGCTGCGACCCGTGATTTCCTGGTCCATGAACCCGTCGTCCCCTTCGAACACCTTCCCGAAATGCTCGGCGACCTGGCGCATGGTCCAGACAAGGCGCTGGGAGACGAGGATGGTTCCGCTGATCTGCACGGAGGCACCATCCAGGGGTCCCGCGATTCGGTAGGGCAGTTCGTGGAACCCCGAGACGATCCCGTTGACGGGGCGTCGAAGGATGCGGGTGTTCTCGAAGACTTCCCTGAGCGTTTCGTCTAGGTCCATGGAAATCGAAAAGGTACTCCGGATCTCCATGGTCCTCGCCAGGCTCCGCGATTCCACGGCGCCGTCCGGGTCCGCTCGCCGTCCAGCACGAAATCGACGGATCCCTCGGGAGTGCGCCAGAGTCTGGCGCCCACCTGGTCCATCCGCGCCAACGCCTCGGGATTCGGATGGCCATAGTGGTTGGGCGTTCCGTAGGAAAGGACCACGTCCGACGGAGCCGCGCGCCGCAGCCAATCGAGGCTGGAGGAATGCTTGGAACCATGGTGTCCGGCGGCGACCACTTGGGCGTGGATGGGTTGTCCGGACTCCAGTTGGAAGGCCTCCGAGACGGAATCGGCGTCACCGGGCAGGAGGGCGCAGGTGGAGTCGATGCACAGACGCAGCACGAGGCTTGTCTGGTTGCGCGGCATGGGGTCTCCGAGCCCGGGAGACACGATCTCGCATCGGGCTCCGTCCCCGTAGGCCAGGACCTGCCCCGCTTCGGTCCTGCGAATCGTCCATCCCGACGCGGCGAGAACCGAGACCAGGGAATCGAACGGAGGAGATGGAGGCGTGCCCGAATCGGCGGACAGGAGCAGGGTCGCGGGAGGGATGCGACTCCACAGCCAACCCAGGCCGCCCCAATGGTCCTGGTCGGCGTGGGAGATGGAAACCAGATCCAGCCTGGAGATTCCCTCTTCGCGCATGGCCGGCAGGATGGCATCGCTTCCGGCGTTCCTGTCGGGATCCATCCTCGAACGGGGGCCCGCATCCACCAGCCAGGCGCGTCCGGAGGGCCACCGCACCAAGGCCGCGCTCCCCTGCCCGACGTCCAGGAAAAGGATGCGCAGCGTGCGCGGGTGCGGCCACGAGGCGTTCGCGACCGACACCAGACCGAGCAGGGCCAGGGCGACCCACGCCTTTGACGCCAATTTCCGTCTACGGGATGCCGCCAACAGCAGCAGGGCGGCATACCAGAGCCCCAGGGAAAAGACCTCGGGACGGCCGACGATCCAGCTCCCTGGTCGCCACGATCCGGCGCGCAGGGCCGATTCCCAGACCAGCCTGGCGGAGAGTTCCGCGGCTCCGGCGAATCCGACGCAGCACCAATGGGGAAGCCAGGAAAGCAGCACGACGGCGAGGGAAGCGACGTATCCCGTCGAAAAAGCCAAGGCACAGGCCAGTCCCGCGGGGATCCCGATCCACGGAACCTCTCCCGTGTGCCAGGCCAAGATCGGAGCGACGGCCAGGGTGGCGGAGATGGACAACAGCAGCGGTGTCAGGAGCCATCGATCCGTTCGTCCCTGCGCCAAAGACCCGGGGAGGAACAGGTCGCGCAGCGCGGGAGCCAACCACAGGATGCCGGCGGCGGCGGCGAACGTCATCTGCACTCCCATCCGGAACGGCGCGTTGGGGTCGGATGCGACCAGGATGCCCATTGCCAGGAACAAGGAGTTGCCCGGATGCGAGCGTTTCCCGGAAACCACCGCCAAGGCCAGCACGGCGAAGGCCCCTGCCGTGCGCGCCACGGAGGGAGGAGCTCCCAGGAGCCAGGCGTAGGAGAGCACCGACAGGGCCGCGAGGATCCAGGCGACCCGGCGGGGCATCCTCAGGAGAGAGAGGAAGGCAACCAGTCCCCCACCCAGGATGGCCATGTGGAACCCGCTCACGGCAAGCAGGTGGAAAAGCCCGCTCTCCTTGAAGGTCTCCAAGGCCGGAGCGGGAATTTCCGCAAGATCCGCGAGCTGGGCAGCCGTCCACAGCGCGGCGGAGCTGGGATCGAGCTGTGCGTGCAATGTCCGGGACACGTGGTGGCGAATCCTCCAGGCGACGCGCTGCGTCCAAGGCTCCCGCCCGCGGTGCACCTCGACGGAGTCGCCCGTCCAGACGAGACGCCCGTCCAGGCCCGCGGATGCCGCCCATTGGAGTTCGTCGAAGCCTCCTGGAACCGTGGCGGGTCGCGGTGGCGAGATCCGTGCCGCTCCAACCAGGGTATCCCCGGGTCGACCTCCCTGGAACCGGGCCACGGCTCCGGTCCAGCGTCCATCCGGGGAGTTCAGAATCCGTCCAACACATTTGTCAGGGGCGACCCTGCGGACGACCAGCAATCTGGCCTTCCCTTCGACCGGAGGGCGTTGGGGGAATGGGCCCCATCCACACGACAGGATCTGCTGCAACACCAGTCCGAGAAGGATGGCCGAACGCGCCGACCAGCCCCTCGCCCAAGCGATCGCCGCGAGCAGGGCAAGGGCGGCGGCAACAGGCCCCCAAGGACGGGTCAGCGCGAACAGGAGCCAGCCCGAAATCACCCCAATGCACAGCCAGAACCCACGGAGGGGTTCGAACAATCGTCTCAGGGAGGGTTGGTTGGGCATTGGACCGCGAGGGAGGTGATGGGGCCGGTGTTGCCGGAAAACTAGCCCTTCCGCCTCGAAGCCGGGTCCGACACGCCCCCTCGAGGATTCAGGTCAGGCCTGGCAGAGGCTTCCGGACTTGGCGGCGAGGAGCGACCTGCCCCCGCGCAGATAGGCGTCCACCGACCGAGCGGCTTCCCGACCTTCGGAGATCGCCCAGACCACGAGGGATTGTCCGCGGCGCATGTCTCCGGCGGAGAAGATGCCGGGAACGGAGGTGGCGTAGTTCTGCGCCTTCACGTTTCCGCGCTCGTCCTTCTCCACGCCCAGTTCCTCCAGCAGACCCTTGTGCTCCGGACTCAGGAAGCCCATGGCCAAAAGAACCAGCTCGGCCGGTATGACATATTCCGACCCCTCGATCTCCACGGGCTTTCCCGCGCTCCAGTCCAGGCGCACCGCGCGCACGCCCACCACCTTCCCCGCGGCGTCGCGGAGGATCTCCTTGGAGCCCACGCTCCAGTCCCTCGTGCAACCTTCGGCCTGGGAGGAACTGGTGGAGAGCATGGCCGGTCCGGGATGGGTGGGCCAGGGCGTCTTTTCGGTGCGGCCTTCCGGCGGCTTTGGGAGAAGCTCGATCTGCAGGACGGATTTCGCCTTCTGGCGGATCGAAGTGCCCACGCAGTCCGACCCCGTGTCTCCGCCCCCGATCACCAGGACGTTCTTCCCTGTCGCGAGGATCTCGGCGATCTCCTCGCCGCGTTGGTTGCGCAATCCCGGAAGTCCGGAGACGCGGTGGTTGTTCTGGGACAGGAATTCCATGGCCGGATGGACACCGGCCCCCTCCCGGCCAGGCAGCGACAGGTCGCGCGGCAGGGTGGACCCGCCGGCGAGCACGACGGCGTCGTATCCGTTGCGCAGTTCGGACACCGGCACGTTCGCGCCCACGTGCGCGTTGGTGCGGAATTCCACGCCCTCCGCGGCCATGATGTCGACGCGACGCTGCACCACGTCCTTGGGAAGCTTGAAGTCGGGGATGCCGTAACGCATCAATCCCCCCACCTTCTCGGCGCGCTCGTACACCACGACGGTGTGTCCCGCGTCGTTGAGCTGGTCCGCGGCGGCGAGTCCCGCCGGACCGGATCCCACGACGGCCACCCGCATGCCGGTCCGCTCGCGCGGAGGCCTGGCCACCACGGCCCCGTCCCTCCAAGCCCTTTCGATCACGGCGAGTTCGATGGTCTTGATGGCGACGGGAGGATGGGTGATTCCCAGGACGCACGCGGACTCGCAGGGTGCCGGGCAGATCCTGCCCGTGAACTCGGGGAAGTTGTTGGTGGACCGCAGCGCTTCGTAGGCGCGGCCCCACTTTTCCCGGTAGACGTGGTCGTTGAAGTCCGGGATGATGTTCCCCAGAGGGCAACCGCTGTGGCAAAAGGGCACCCCGCAGTTCATGCACCGGGCACCCTGCTCCCCGAGTTCCTTCTCGGACAGGGGAACCACGAACTCGGCGTAGCTCTTCACGCGCTCCTCGGCCGGCTTGTAGCCGAAGGCCTTGCGCGGGAATTCCTTGAATCCGGTGTCCTTGCCCATCAGCCCTTGCCTCCCACCGTCGCGACCGCGGCGGCCTGTTCGCGAAGCGCCCGTTTGTAGTCCACCGGCATGACCTTGATGAAGGATTTCGCGGCCTCGGGCCAACGGGCCAGAAGCTCGAACGCCTTCTTGGAGCCTGTGTATTCCGCATGCCGTTCGACCAGGTCCTTGAGTTCGATCAGATCTTCGGCGTCCACCACCTGTTCCAGGGCCACCATCGCCGGATTGACGCGGGAACGCGTCCGTTCGTTCTCCAGCAGGTAGGCGACCCCGCCCGACATCCCCGCCGCGAAGTTGCGTCCGATGTCTCCCAGGATCACCACGCGCCCGCCGGTCATGTACTCGCAGCCGTGGTCCCCCACCGATTCAACCACCACCTTGGCGCCGGAGTTGCGCACACAGAAGCGCTCGCCCGCCTTCCCCATGATGTAGGCCTCGCCGGAAGTGGCCCCGTAGAAGGAGACGTTCCCGACGATCACGTTCTCGCGCGGATCGAACGTGCTCGACTTGGGCGGGTAGAGGATGAGCTTCCCGCCCGACAGCCCCTTGCCGAAGTAGTCGTTCGCCTCGCCCTCGATCTCCATGGTCACGCCCTGGACCCCGAAGGCCATGAACGACTGCCCGGCGGTGCCGGTGGCCTTGATCCGCACCGTGTCTTCCGGCAAGGCGTCCGGACCGAAGCGACGGGTGATCTCGGCGCTCAGGATGGTACCCACCGTCCGGTTGACGTTGCGCAGACGGATTTCGGCCTGCATGGGCGACTTGTCGCGCAGGGTGGCGGCCGCCATCTTCAGCAGTTCGTTGTCCAGGGCCGTGTCCAGGCCGTGGTCCTGCGCGGTGCAGCAGAACTGGCCGTGGGACCCCACGTCCAGGCGGTGGAGGAGGTTCTCCAGCTTGAGCGTCCTGGCCTTCCAGTGCGTGATGCCCTTGCGGGGCGCCAGACGGTCGGCGCGGCCCACCATCTCCTCGACGGTGCGGAATCCCAGCACCGCCATCTGCTCGCGCAGATCCTGCGCCAGGAAGCGGAAGAAGGTCTCCACGTATTCCGGCCTTCCCTTGAACTCCTTCCGCAGTTCCGGATCCTGGGTGGCCACGCCCACGGGACAGGTGTTCAGGTGGCACTTGCGCATCATGATGCAGCCCATGACCACCAGGGCTGCCGTGGCGACGCCCCACTCCTCCGCTCCCAGCATCGCGGCGATGGCGATGTCGCGCCCGGTGCGCAGCATGCCGTCGGTCTGCAGGACCACGCGATCGCGGAGGCCGTTGCGGACCAGGACCTGGTGGGCTTCGGCCAGGCCAAGCTCCCATGGCAGGCCCGCGTGCTTGATGGAGGTCTGCGGAGAGGCTCCAGTGCCGCCGTCGTGACCCGAGATCAGGATCACGTCGGAGTGCGCCTTGGCCACACCCGCGGCCACCGTGCCCACGCCCACCTCCGCCACCAGCTTCACGCTGATGCGCGCATGGGTGTTGGAATTCTTGAGGTCGTAGATCAACTGGGCGAGGTCTTCGATGGAGTAGATGTCGTGGTGCGGAGGCGGGGAGATCAGACCCACCCCGGGCGTGGAATGCCGCGTCGCGCCGATCCACTTGTCGACCTTGTGGCCCGGAAGCTGTCCGCCTTCGCCGGGCTTGGCGCCTTGGGCCATCTTGATCTGGAGCTCGTCGGCGTTCACCAGGTAGTGGCTGGTGACCCCGAAACGCCCGGACGCGACCTGCTTGATGGCGGACCGCAGCGAATCGCCGGCCCGGAGATCGTAGTCCGCCAACGCGTCGGCGACGCCGATGATGTCGGACACCCGGGAAGCCTTCTCGACCGTCTTGAAACGGCGCGAATCCTCTCCGCCCTCCCCGGTGTTGGATTTCCCTCCCAGGCGGTTCATCGCGATGGCGATGGTGGTGTGGGCCTCCCACGAGATGGATCCGAAGCTCATGGCCCCGCTCGCGAACCTCTTGACGATGGCGTCGACGCTTTCCACCTCCTCCAGCGGGACCGCGGTGCCGTTGGTGAAGTCCAGCAGCCCGCGCAGCGTGATGGGCGCGGCCGCCTGGTCGTCGATGAGCCGCGTGTATTCCTTGAAGAGCTTCCAATCGTTCTTCCAGGTCGCCTGCTGGAGCTTGTGGATGGTGTCCGGATTGAGCATGTGGCGTTCGCCGCGCTGGCGCCACTGGTACTGTCCGCCCACCTCGATGTCGTCGTCGTAGTCCTCCACATGGGCCTCGGGGAAGGCGAATCGGTGGCGGAGCAGGGTCTCCTTCTCCAACGTGTCCAGCTCGATGCCGCCCACGCGCGAGGGCGTGCCGGTGAAGTATTCCTCCACCAGTTCCTGCCCGAGCCCCACGGCCTCGAAGATCTGCGCCCCGATGTAGGATGGGATCGCGGAGATCCCCATCTTGGACATGATCTTCAAAAGGCCTTTGCCAACGGCCTTGATGTAGTGGTACTCGGCCTTCTGCTGGGTGAGTTCGTCCGGCAGCATCTTGCGCCGACGCATGTCCTCGATGGTCTGGAAGGCCAGCCACGGATTGACCGCGCTCGCCCCGTAGCCCAGGAGGAGCGCGAAGTGGTGGACCTCGCGGGATTCCCCCGTCTCCACGATGAGACCCACCTTGGAGCGCAGGCCCAGGCGGATGAGGTGGTGGTGCACGGCGCCCACGGCCAGGAGCGAGGGGATGGCGGCGTGGCCCGAGTCCACGGGCTTGTCGGAGAGGATGATGACCTCGTAGCCCTCGTCGATGGCGTCGACGGCCTGCCGACGGATCCTGTCCAACGCCTTCTTGAGGCGCCCCTCGCCTTCGGTGGCCTTGAAGACGATGCTGATGGTCTTGGCGGTGAAACCGTTCTTGTCCACCCAGCGCAGGCGTTCGAGCTCGTCGTTGGTGAGGATGGGCTGGGTCAGCTCGATGATCCTGGCGTGCCCTTCGTTCTCCTGCAGCAGGTTCCCCTCGCCGCCCACGTACGACGTCAGGCTCATGACCGTCTCCTCGCGGATGGGGTCGATGGGCGGATTGGTCACCTGCGCGAACAGCTGCTTGAAGTAGTT
>Ga0209415_10007462_pt1 | contig 19093 bp, 13 predicted proteins | sample PeaSoiSIISIP2007_FD_187696 | JGI IMG/M metagenome (GOLD analysis project Ga0209415, IMG submission 187696) | Peat soil microbial communities from Weissenstadt, Germany - SII-SIP-2007 (SPAdes) (version 2) | ecosystem: Environmental > Terrestrial > Soil > Wetlands > Peat | place: Germany... | reverse complement strand
TTGCAAGTCGAAGCCAGTCGCAGGCGAAACGACCCACGTAAGGCAACTCGTGGTTGCTGAGCATGGTGCGACTTAGAGGTAAGCCCTGCCCACCGCGGCGCCGACAGTCGGCGCCGGGCGGAGAAGGAGCGACGCGTGCCGTCACGGAGGCCGCTGGGTCACCCGGGAGTCCCCCGGTGGCCGCCGGCCACCGGGCCGTCACCTCCTCGGCAGGCGAGTGTGGGGCCAAAGACCAGGTCAGCCGGGCGCAATCCACATGCAGCACACGCCAGAGCGGTACGGGAGGGGCGGGTTCACGCACGGCATGAAGCCACGAGTCCCACGGCATGAAGCCACGATTCCCACGGCATGAAGCCATGGCATGAAGGAGGTGCGGCGGTGGACGTCGACGTTCTTGGACGCAAGGACACGGTGCCCGACGAGGTGCGATCCCTGGCCCGGGAGAAGGTGGCCAAGCTCGGACGCCTCCACCCGGTGCTCGAGCGGGCCCAGGTGCGGCTCACCGAGGACCCCGAGGCTCCGGGCACGTCCCGCCGGGTGTGCGAGGTCATCCTGACCGGCCACGGCCACACGCTGCGGGCCCGAGCCGCCGCCCAGGATGTGGTGGTGGCCGTGGACAAGGTGGTCGACAAGCTCGAGCACCAGGCAGAGCGGTTGAAGGGCAAGCTCGTGGGCCGTTCCCATCCGCGGCGTGCCCGCACGGTGGCCGAGGCCTGACCCGGCGGCCGCCGGGTGCCGCGCCCTGGGGGCGCGCCGGCGCCCCCGGCCGGCCGCCAGCGCCGCAGTCCGCCGAGGGGGCGGCGGTAGACTCCCCAGCTCATGAGTGTGTTCGCGCGCGTCCTGAGGGCCGGTGAAGGGAAGAAGGTCCGCCGCCTGGCGGAGCTCGTTCCCCTGGTGAACGAGCTCGAGCCCGACATGGAGGCGCTCTCCGACGAGGAGCTGGCCCACCACACGGTCCGCTTCCGGGAGCGCCTGGACAACGGCGAGTCCCTCGACGACCTGCTCGTCGAGTCCTTCGCCACCGTCCGGGAAGCGGCCTGGCGGGTGCTCGGCCAGCGCCACTTCGACGTGCAGCTCATGGGCGGGATGGCCCTGCACTTCGGCTGGATCGCCGAGATGCGCACCGGTGAGGGCAAGACCCTGGTGTCCACCTTGCCGGTGTACCTGAACGCCCTGTCGGGCCGGGGCCTGCACGTGATCACCGTGAACGACTACCTGGCGGGCCGCGACGCCGACTGGATGGGCCAGGTCCACCGCTTCCTCGGCCTGAGCGTGGGCCGGGTGAGCCCTGAGATCCCGGACTTCGAGGACAAGCGCGCGGCCTACGCCTGCGACGTGACCTACGGCACCAACACCGAGTTCGGATTCGACTACCTGCGCGACAACATGGCGCGCTCGCGCGACGCCATGGTGCAGCGCGGCCACGTGTACGGCATTGTCGACGAGGTCGACTCCATCCTCATCGACGAAGCGCGCACCCCGCTCATCATCTCCGGCCCGGCGTCGGAATCGGCCAAGCTCTACTACCAGTTCGCCGGGCTGGCCCGGACGCTCGTGCGCGACGAGGACTACGAGGTCGACGAGGAGAAGCGCATCGCCTTCCCGACCGAGGCGGGCATCGCCAAAGTCGAGCGCCAGGTGGGCGTGGACAACATGTACGACCTCGTGTCGGTCAACTACGTGCACCACCTGACCCAGGCGCTTCGGGCCAAGGAGCTGTTCCACCGGGACAAGGACTACCTCGTCGCCCAGGGCGAGGTGAAGATCGTCGACGAGTTCACGGGCCGCACCCTCGACGGGCGCCGGTGGTCCGACGGCCTGCACCAGGCGGTGGAGGCCAAGGAGCGGGTGCGCATCCGCGAGGAGAACCACACCTGGGCCACCGTCACGCTGCAGAACTACTTCCGGCTCTACGAGAAGCTCTCGGGGATGACGGGCACGGCCGAGACGGAGGCCGCCGAGTTCGCCAGCACGTACAACATGCCCGTCGTTCCCATCCCCACGAACGTCCCCATGGTCCGCGAGGACAACCCCGACCTGGTCTTCAAGTCCGAGGCGGCCAAGTTCGACGCGGCGGTGGAGGACATCGTGGAGCGCTACGAGCGCGGCCAGCCCGTGCTCGTGGGCACCGCCTCGGTGGCCAAGTCCGAGCACCTGTCGCGCCTGCTCGAGCGGCGGGGCATCCCCCACCAGGTCCTGAACGCCAAGCAGCACGCCCGGGAGGCCGAGATCGTCACCCAGGCCGGCCGCCTGCACGGGGTGACGGTGGCCACCAACATGGCCGGGCGCGGGGTGGACATCCTGCTCGGCGGCAACCCCGAGGGGCTCGCCCGTCACGAGGCGGCGGCCAAGGGCCTCGACCTCGACGCCGAGGACGGCCTGGCCGAGTACCACGAGCTGCTCACCCGGTTCGAGAAGGAGTGCGCCGAGGAGGGGGACCTCATCAGGGAGCTCGGCGGCCTGTACGTGCTCGGCAGCGAGCGCCACGAGTCGCGGCGCATCGACAACCAGCTGCGGGGCCGGTCGGGACGCCAGGGCGACCCCGGCGAGAGCCGCTTCTTCCTCTCCCTCGAGGACGAGCTCATGCGCCTGTTCGCCACCGGCGCCATGCAGTGGGTGATGACCAAGACCCTCCCCGAGGACGTGCCCATCGAGGCCAAGATGGTGACGAAGGCCATCGAGCGCGCCCAGAACACCGTCGAGGGCCGCAACGCCGAGATCCGCAAGGACGTCCTCAAGTACGACGAGGTCCTGAACGAGCAGCGCAAGGTCATCTACGCCCGACGCCTGCAGGTCATCGACGGCGAGGACCTGCGCGAGCGGACCGAGGAGCTGCTCGAGCTGACCATCGACGAGCTCGTGCGCTCGGCGTGCCCGGGCGAGTTCCCCGAGGAGTGGGAGCTCGAGCGCCTGCTGCACGAGGTCGCCCAGTACTACCCGACGGCGTTTTCGGCCGAGGACCTGGGCGAGGCGACGACGGCCGTGCAGATCGCGGAGAGCCTCCTGGCCGAGTCGCTCGACGCCTACCACGCCCGCGACGCCGCCTTCCCCGGCGGCGAGGACGAGGCCCGGGCCGTCGAGCGCGAGGTCATGCTGCAGATCATCGACCAGCGCTGGCGCGACCACCTGGCCGAGATGGACTACCTGCGCGAGGGCATCAACCTGCGGGCCATGGGACAGCAGGACCCGCTGGTGGCGTGGCAGCGTGAGGGGTTCACCATCTTCGGGCAGATGATGGACGCCATCGACGACGACTACCTGCGCTACGTCATGCACGTCCAGGTCGTGACCCAGCCCACCGCCGGCCCCGACCTCAGCAACGCCAGCTACCAGGCGGCCGACGACCCGGTGCAGGGAGCGAGCCTGCTCGAGGCGTTCCGGGCCACCGCACCCGACGCGCCGGCCGCTGCCGCCGGTGCCGGGCTGCCCGAGGGCGTGGGCGAGGGCGGGGTGCCGGTCCCCGGCGCGCCGGTCTCGCCGCGCCACCAGGCCGACGGCGACGCCCAGGCCCCGCTGGTGAAGGCCCCGAGCGAGAAGATCGGGCGCAACGAGCCGTGCTGGTGCGGGAGCGGCAAGAAGTTCAAGCTGTGTCATGGCGCGGCCTGAGCCGGCGGCGGGCGGCGAGCAGCGCGACCTGCGGGCCGAGCTCGCCGCCCTGCGCAAGCGGCTCGAGGAGGCCCGCGGGTATCTGGGCCTCGACCGCCTGCGCCAGCGCCGCGGCGAGCTCGAGGCCGACGTCTCGCGCCCCGACCTGTGGGACGACCCCGACCACGCCCGCAAGGTGACCTCGGAGTTCGGATCGGTGAACGCCGACATCGCGCTGCTCGACGAGCTCGAGCAGCGGCTGTCGGACGCCGAGACCCTCTTCGACTTGATGGTGGAGGAGTCCGACGACTCGGTGGCCGGTGAGCTGTCGGCCGCCGTCGACGACCTCGAGCGGCGTTTCGACGACCTCGAGCTGCGCTCGCTGTTCACCGGGGAGTACGACGAGCGCGACGCCATCGCCGAGCTGCACGCGGGGACCGGCGGCACCGACGCCCAGGACTGGTGCGAGATGCTCCTGCGGATGTACCTGCGCTGGGCCGAGCGCCGCGGCTTCGAGGTCGAGGTCGACGAGACCACCGAGGGACAGGAGGCGGGGCTCCTGTCGGCCACGATCATCGTGAAGGGCCGCTTCGCCTACGGCCTGCTGTCGGCCGAGCGCGGCGTGCACCGGCTGGTGCGCATGTCCCCGTTCGACGCCCAGCACCGGCGACAGACGAGCTTCGCGTCGGTGGACGTCATCCCGTTCCTCGACGACGCCGACGCCGAGGCGCCCATCGACGAGAAGGACCTGCGCATCGACACCTACCGGTCCTCGGGCGCGGGCGGCCAGCACGTCAACAAGACGGACTCGGCGGTGCGCATCACCCACCTGCCCACCGGCATCGTCGTGTCGTGCCAGAACCAGCGCAGCCAGCACCAGAACAAGGCGCGGGCCATGCAGATCCTGGCGGCCAAGCTCTTCGACGTGCAGCGGGCGGAGCGGCGCGCCGAGCTCGACTCGCTGTCGGGGCCCAAGGTGGAGGTGGCGTGGGGCAACCAGATCCGGTCCTACGTGATGGCGCCCTACCAGATGGTGAAGGACCTGCGCACCGGGTACGAGACGGGCAACGTGGATGCCGTCCTCGACGGCGACATCGACGCCTTCATCGAGGCCGAGTTGCGACGGCGCCGGGCCGACGGCCCGTGAGGCCCGCCGCGCCCACCCCGACGCACGGTGTGCGACCGGTGTCTCCCCGTGCGCCTCGCGCCCCGACCGCCTGCCCGGAGCAGGGATTCTCTGGGCAGCGGGGCCGGGGACTGCTATTGTCGCGCCGTCCTCGTGCGCCTCGCGTGCCAACGGTGGTGGGGGAGCGCCGCCGAGGATCTACTCGATGATCCGCTTCGAGAACGTCCAGAAAACCTACAAGGCCGGCTCCGTCGCGTTGCGCGACTGCACGGTCGAGATCGACAAGGGCGAGTTCGTCTTCCTCGTCGGACCCTCGGGGTCGGGCAAGACGACGTTCCTGCGCCTGCTGCTGCGCGAGGAGGTGCCCGACGCGGGGCAGATCTGGGTGGCCGGACGGGAGATCGGCCAGCTCAGCCAGTGGCGCATTCCCTACCTGCGGCGCAACATCGGGTGCGTGTTCCAGGACTTCCGCCTGCTGCCCAACAAGAGCGTGTTCGAGAACGTGGCCTTCGCCCTCGAGGTCATCGGCCGCCCCAAGCACGTGATCGCCTCGCAGGTCCCCCAGGTGCTCGACCTCGTGGGGCTGGCCAAGAAGCGCGAGAGCCTGCCCGGCGAGCTGTCGGGCGGCGAGCAGCAGCGGGTGGCCGTGGCCCGCGCCTTCGTCAACCGCCCGCTGATCCTGCTGGCCGACGAGCCCACCGGCAACCTCGACCCGGCCACCAGCCAGGGCATCATGCGCCTGCTCGACCGCATCAACCGCACGGGCACCACGGTCGTGGTGGCCACCCACGACGCCAGCATCGTCGACCAGATGCGTCGGCGCGTGATCGAGCTCGACCACGGCACGCTGGTGCGTGACCAGGCCCGCGGGGTCTATGGCTATGGCACCTGACAGGGCGCGCTGAGATGCCCGTGTCCGTCGACTACGTGGCGCGCGAGACGGTCTCGAACCTGTGGCGCAACCGCCTCATGACCATCGCCGCCATGCTCACCGTCGCCGTCTCGCTGTCGCTCGTCGGCGCCTCCCTGCTGCTGCGCCAAGGGGTGGCGCACGCCACGACGCAGTGGCAGCACGGGGTGAACGTGCTCGTCTGGCTCCAGCCCGGCTCGAGCGCGGCATCGGAGAAGTCGATTTCCGGGCAGCTGCACCAGCTACCCTACGTGCGGGCGTGCACCTATCGCGACCAGCAGTACGACTACAACGAGGCCAGGCACCTGCTGCCCCCCGACGTCTCCCAGGCGCTGTCGGTGGCCACCGTCCCGGCGTCGCTGCGCTGCGCGCTCAACAACCCGAACGAGGCGCTCGCCATCGCCAAGCAGTTCAACGGCTACCCCGGCGTGAAGAACGTCGCCGTGCCCAACCAGGCCATCCACAACATGGAGCAGGTCACGAACATCCTGGAGAAGGTGTTCCTGGTCCTCGCCGTGATCCTGCTGCTCTCCGCCTCGGTGCTCATCTTGAACACCATCCGCCTGGCCATCTTCGCCCGCCGACGCGAGGTGTCGGTGATGAAGCTCGTCGGCGCCACCAACTGGTTCATCCGCGTCCCGTTCATGTGCGAAGGGCTCGTCCAAGGGGTCGCCGGCGCCTTGGTGGCCGGCCTCGCCGTGGTGGTGCTGCACCTGGTGCTCGACGCCTTCTCGAATTCCAAGGTGGGCAACATCTTCTACCAGATGCAGCTCTCGAGCGGTGAGGTCGTCGTCACCATCCTCGTGGTGCTCGGCGTCGGCGTGGTGATCGGCTCGGTCGGCTCCTGGTTCGGCATCCGGCGTTTCCTCGACGCCTGAGGCTCCCGCCGCGCACCCGGGTGGCGCCGCGGTGCACGGCGGTGTCGGGCCCTCAGCCCTTGTTGGCGCCGTTGGCGCGCACGAAGTCGTTGACGGCGTAGTAGGCGTCGATCGACTCGCCGGCGTCGCCCCAGAATCCGTCGAGGATGTCGTAGGACATGGTGGCCCGGTCGACGTAGTAGTTGTTCACGTCGGTGATCTCGAGCTCGCCGCGCCCCGACGGCTCGAGCGTGCCGATGACCTCGAAGACGCCGGGCTCGTAGCAGTAGATCCCGGTCACCGCGTAGTTGGAGGGCGGGTCCTCGGGCTTCTCCACGATGCGCACGATGCGGCCCTCGGGATCGAACTCCGGGACCCCCAGGTGACGCAGGTGCAGGGGCTCGTCCTCCTCGGTGAGCACGATGCGCGCCCCGCCACCCTGCTCGGCGAAGCGCTCGACCGTGGGCCGGAAGCTGTGCTCCACGATGTTGTCCCCGAGCATGACGAGGACGGAGTCGCCGCCGACGAAGCGCTCGGCCAGCCCCAGGGCCTCGGCGATCCCGCCGGGGCGGTCCTGGTAGGCGTAGGACAGGCGGTCGATGCCGTGCTCGTGGCCGTTGCCCAGCAGGCGCAGGAACTCCCCGGCGTGGGTCCCCCCGGTCACGAGCATGATCTCGCCGATCCCGGCCATCACCAGGGCCTCGATGGCGTAGCTGATCATGGGCCGGTCGTAGATGGGCAGCAGGTGCTTGTTGGTGATCCGCGTGAGCGGGTGCAGCCGCGTCCCGCTGCCCCCCGCCAGGATGACCCCCTTCACGGTGGCCGAGCCTACGTCACGGTGCCCCGGTCGGTCGCTGCGGGACGAATTCGTCGAGCACGGCGTCGGCCAGGCGGGGCCACGCCCGGGCCGCCCACGGCCCGAAGGAGCCGTCCCCGACGGCGCCACAGGCCACCCCCACGACCGGGTCCACCCACAAGAAGGTGCCCGACTGCCCGAAGTGGCCGAAGGTGGCCGGCGAATTCCGCCGCCCCGTCCAGTGGGGGTCCTTGGCGTCGCGCAGCTCGAAGCCGAGGCCCCAGTCACAGGGGTCGAACCGGCCGAACCCGGGCAGCACCCCGGCGAGGCCCGGGAACGCCACGGCGACGGCCTCCCCGAGCGTGGCCGGCGACACCAGCCGGGGGGCGAGGAGCTCGCCCGCCAGCACCAGCAGGTCGGCCAGCGGGCCGTGGGCCCCGGACGCGGGCGACGCCCCGGGGGCGAGGGTCGTCCCGGTCATGCCCAGGGGGGTCACCACGGCGCTGGCCAGGTACTCGGTGAAGGGCATGGCGGCGCGTCCCTCGAGCACCTCGGCCAGCACCTCGTAGCCGGCATTGGAGTAGATGCGCCGGGTCCCCGGCGCGGCGAGCGCCCGCCGGTGGTCGGGCGCCATGCCCGAGGCGTGGGCCAGGAGGTGGCGCACGGTGCTGCCCGGGGGCCCGGCAGCGTCGTCGAGGTCCACCGTGCCCTCCTCCACGGCCACGAGCACCGCCAGGGCGACGAGCAGCTTCGTCACCGACGCCCACGGCAGCACCCGGCTCCCGTCCCCCACCTGGGCGGCGACGGCGGGGGGAGCCGGGCCCCCGGCGGCGTTGCGGACCACGCCGGCGGCCGCCCGCACGGGCCACTGCGCCACGAGACCGAGGGCCCGCCCCCCCGCCTCGCCCGGGGACGCGCCAGGCGCGGGGTGCGGCGCTCGAGGCCCCGTCACCCGTCGGTCACGGGGCGATCACGCCACGCCGGAGGGCTCCGGCCGATCACGCCCGTGCACACCCCGGCCTCCGTCGCTCACGCCGAGGTGCTGGCCCAGGCCGTCGCCTCGGACCGGTGGCGGGCGTAGTCGACCTTGCCCGCCGGCGAGCGGCCGATGCTCTGCACGAAGCGCACCCGCTTGGGCGCCTTGTAGGCGGCCAGATGGCCGCGGACGTGCTCGATCAGCTCGGCCTCGCCGGCCTCGGCCCCCGGCCGCAGCTCCACGGCGGCGGCCACCACCTGGCCGAAACGCTCGTCGGGGATCCCCACGGCCACCGCGTCGCGCACCCCGGGGTGCAGCTTCAGGACCTCTTCGACCTCCTCGGGGAAGACCTTCTCGCCGCCGGTGTTGATCACCACCGAGCCCCGGCCGAGCAGGGCGATGGCGCCGTCGGCGTCGACGGTGGCGAAGTCCCCGGGGACCGAGTAGCGGATGCCGCCGATCTCCTTGAACGTGCTGGCGGTCTTCTCGGCGTCCTTGTAGTAGCCGAGGGGGTTGCGGCCGCGCAGCGCCAGGACGCCGACCTCGCCCGAACCGGGGACCACGTCGCGGCCGGTGTCGGGGTCGAGCACCCGCACGTCGGGCCCCAGGGTGAAGCGGGCCGTGTGCTCGGCCGCCGTCCCGCTCGACACCGACGTCCCCATGCCCAGGGCCTCGGACGACGAGAAGGCGTCGATGAGCATCATGGTGGGGTGGTGGCGCAGCAGCGCCCGCTTGGTCTCCTCGCTCCACATGACGCCCGACGACACGAAGGCCAGGAGCGTGGGCAGCTTCCAATGCCCGGGCCGCTCGTCGAGGGCGGCGAGGATGGGCTTGGCGAAGGCATCGCCCACGATGGCCACGGTGTTCACGTTCTCCCGGTCGATGGTGTCGAGCAGCTCGACGGGGTCGAAGCGACGACCGGTGAGCGTCACCACGCTGCCGCCGATGCCGAGCGCGGCCATGGAGGTGAAGGCGCCGGTGCCGTGCATGAGCGGGCAGGCGGGCAGGTGGACGGGCCCGGCGCCCACGATGGCCCGGCGCACCCCGGCGAGGCCGCCGTCCTCGGGCACCCGGAGGAAGTTGCCGGCGTTCAGGCGGCAGAACAGGTCGTCCTGGCGCCACATGACCCCTTTGGGCATGCCCGTGGTGCCGCCGGTGTACAGGAGGTAGAGGTCGTCCCCGCTGCGGCCCCACGGCGGGGCCACCCGCTCGGCGTGGGCCTCGGCCGCCTGCTCGTAGGCGGTGGCCCACGACGGGCAGGGGCCCGAGCCGTCGTCCACCCACAGCCACGCCCGCACCCGCGTGACGCGCGAGCGCAGGCCGGCGATGCGCTCGGCGAAGGTCCCGTGGAAGACGACGGCGATGGCGTCGGCGTTGTCCCACAGGTAGACGAGCTCGTCGTCGGCATAGCGGTAATTGGTGTTCACGGGCACCAGCCCGGCCTTCAGGATCCCGAAGGTGGACTCCAGGTACTCCGTGCCGTTGTAGAGGTAGTGGGCCACCTTGTCCTGGTGCCCGGCGCCCAGGTCCAGCAGCCACCGGGCGACGCCGTTGGCCCGGCGCTCGACGTCGGTCCAGTCCAGGCGGCGCTCCCCGTGCACGAGGGCGGGCGCACCGGGGACGGTGTCGGCGACGGTCTCCCACACATCTGCGAAGTTCCAGTCGGTCACCGTCGAAGCCTACGCTGCACGTCGTGGACCTCGCCCTTCCCGGAGACGACCATCCGGCACGCGCCGCGTTCGGGCGGTGGCTCGAGGCCCATCCGGATCCCACGCCGCGCCAGCTCGGCGCCGCCGGGTACGTCGCACCGCACTGGCCGCGCCCGTGGGGGCTCGGTGCCGACCCGGTGACCCAGCTCGTCATCGACGACGAGCTGCGCCGCGCCGGGGTGCGGCGGCCGTTCAACCAGATCGGCATCGGCTGGGCGGGCCCCACGCTCATCCACGCCGGGACCGAGGCCCAAAAGGAGCGGTACCTGCCCCCCCTCCTCGCCGGCGAGGAGGTGTGGTGCCAGCTCTTCTCCGAACCCGATGCCGGTTCGGACCTCGCCGGGTTGTCGACGCGGGCGGTGCGCGACGGCGACGAGTGGGTGGTGCGCGGCCAGAAGGTGTGGACCAGCTTCGCCCACATGGCGGCCCTCGGGATCCTGCTCGCCCGGACGGACCCGGCGGCCCCGAAGCACCGCGGCATCTCCTACTTCATCTGTCCCATGGACGCCCCCGGCGTGCGCATCCGGCCCATCGTCGACATGACCGGCGACCACGCGTTCAACGAGGTGTTCCTGGACGACGTCCGCCTCCCGGCGGCCAACCTGGTGGGGGAGGTGGGGGGCGGCTGGGCGCTCGCCAAGGTCACGCTGGGCAACGAGCGGGTGTCGCTGTCGGGCGAGGGTGCGCTGTGGGGCCAGGGCCCGACCGCCGCCGACCTGGTCGACCTCGTCCGGCGCGCCGGTGGCGTGCGCGATCCGCTGGTGCGCCAGCACCTGGCCCGGGTGTGGTCCGAGGGCGAGATCCTGCGCCTCATCCGCTTGCGGACGGTGAGCGCCGTGGTGGCGGGCAGGGAGCCCGGCGCCGAGGCGTCGGTGCGCAAGGCCCTGGCCGACGACCACGGCCAGCGGGTCATGGCCGTGGCCCAGGAGGTGGCCGGGGCGCACGGGCAGTTGGCCGGCGCCGGACCGGCGCAGGGCCTCCCCGGCGCCGGCGGGCCCGCTGCCGTCGCCGGGCCGTGGTCGTCGGAGACGTGGGCCAAGGGGTACCTGTTCTCCCGGGCCCTCACCATCGGGGGCGGCACCGCCGAGGTGCAGCGCAACATCATCGCCGAGCGGGTGCTCGGCCTGCCCCACGACGTCGACGTCGACGCCGGGCGCAGCTGGGCCGACGCCCACCGTGCGGCCGGGGCGCCACCCGCACCCTGAGGGTCCCCCCGCGGGGCGGGGGCGGGTCAGCGCCCGAGGCTCACCACGCGGCGCACGAAGGCGGCGAAGGCGTCGGGATGGCTCAGGTGGGCCCCGTGGGCCGCGCCGGCGAACTCCACGACGTCCGCCCGGGCCACGAGCTGCGCCAACGCCTCCACCGTTCGGCGGTGGTGGGGGACCGAGCGCTCCCCCCGGCCGAGCACCAGGGGGACCCTCAGTGCGCTGACGTCGAACGGCGCGCCGCTGCGGCGCAGGTCGGCGAGCTCGGCCACCAGGGCGGGCCCGTCGGCCTGGCGGGCGGCGCGGTCGTGCTCGGTGAGCCGCTCCCAGCCGGCGTCGCCGACCACGCGGCGGAAGAAGGACTCGGCGAACGTGGCCGGGTCCTCGTCGGCGATGCTGCTGGCGGTGCGCCGCGGCCACCAGTCGAACCAGGGCAACGGCGGCTCGTAGGCGCCCACGGCGCGCACCGCCCCGGGGGCCGCCAGGGCGGCGCCGATGGCCACGTCGCCCCCGTAGGAGTGGCCGACGACCACACACGGGCCCGCCCCCACCAGCTCGACGAGGTCGGCCACGTGGTCGTCGAGGGACCGGGCGAGCCCCGCCCCCGTGCGCGACCGGTGGTAGCCGCGGCGGTCGTAGGTGACCACCGCCAGGTCGCCGAGGCGCCGCGTCACGCGGGCGAAGCTGGTGCCGCGGTCGAGCGAGCCGTGGACGAGCACCGCCACGGGCACCGCCGGATCGAGCGGCGCGCCGTGGTGCTCGACGACGTGCAGCCCGGGCGGGTGCTCGACGAGGCGGCGCGGGCCCTCGTGCGCGGTGCGGTCCCCTTCGTCCTCGGCGGTCGTGCCCACGCAGCCGAAGGCTACCGGCACGGCCATGGCTCCCGAAGGCCGCCGGTGTGGTCCAGGTAGGATCGCAGCGGATGTCCCAAGACGAAGTGGCAGTGACGAGCCCCCCGGCGGGAGGTGCCTTCGGGCCCAACGCGTGGCTGGTCGACGACATGTACGAGCAGTACCGCGACGACCCGTCGTCGGTGAGCGAGAGCTGGCGCGAGTTCTTCGCCGACTACGTCCCCCCCGGCGGCGCCACGCCCCTCGCGCCCCCGGCGGCACCGGCGCCCACCGGCAACGGCGCCCACCCGGCCGCCGCCGCGCCCCCGGTCAGCGGCGCCGTCGCGCCCCCCGCAGCGCCCGCCGCAGCGCCGGCCCCGTCGGCGGCACCGCTGCGCGGGGCGGCAGGCCGCATCGCCGCCAACATGGAGGCGTCGCTCGGGGTCCCCACGGCGACCAGCGTGCGCAGCATCCCGGCGAAGCTCCTGCAGGTGAACCGGGCCATCCTGAACCAGCATCTGGCGCGCACCTCGGGCGGCAAGGTGAGCTTCACCCACCTCATCGGCTTCGCCATCGTCCGGGCGCTCAGGGCCGTGCCGTCGCTCAACGCCGGCTTCGTGGCCGACGTCGACGGCAAGGGCACCCCCGGGGTCCTGCGCCACGAGCACGTGGGGTTGGGCCTGGCCGTCGACGTGGCCAAATCCGACGGATCGCGGACGCTGCTCGTGCCCGTCGTGCGCCAGGCGGACACCTTGGACTTCAAGGCCTTCGTGCTCGCCTACGAGGACCTCGTGCGCAAGGTCCACGCGTCGAAGGCCTCCCCCGACGATTTCGCCGGTGCCACGGTGACGCTCACGAACCCCGGCACCCTGGGCACGGTGCAGTCCGTCCCGCGCCTCATGCCCGGCCAAGGGGCCATCATCGGCGTGGGCGCCCTCGGGTACCCGGCGGAGTTCCAGGCCGCCGACCCGCGCCGGCTGGCGTCGCTCGGCGTGAGCCCGGTCGTCACGCTGACGTCGACCTACGACCACCGCATCATCCAGGGTGCGGAGTCGGGGCTGTTCCTCACCGAGGTGGCCGAGAGCCTCACCGGGGCCCACGGGTTCTACGAGTCGGTGTTCGCCGCCATGGACGTGCCCTACGAGCCGGTGCGCTGGCAGGCCGACGTCAACCCGGCCGACAGCGACCACGCCCGGCTGGTGAAGCAGGTGCACGTCCAGAGCCTCGTCAACATGTACCGGGTGCGCGGCCACCTCATCGCCGATCTCGACCCGCTGTCGGCCGAGCCGCGGCCGCTGCACGCCGAGCTCGACCCCACCACCTACGGCCTCACGCTGTGGGACCTCGACCGCGAATTCGTGGTGGACGGGCTGGCGGGGCGAGACACCATGACGCTCGGCGACGCGCTCGACGTCCTGCGCGACGCCTACTGCCGGACACTGGGCATCGAGTACATGCACATCCAGGACCCCGAGCAGAAGCGGTGGATCCAGCAGCACGTCGAGGGCGTCCCCGCCACCCTCGACCACGAGGAGCAGCGCCACGTCCTCGACCGCCTGAACGCCGCCGAGGCCTTCGAGCGCTTCCTCCACAGCCGCTACGTCGGGCAGAAGCGCTTCGGCCTCGAAGGTGCGGAGTCGGCCATCGTGCTGCTCGACACCGTGCTCGACGAGGCGGCCGCCGCCGGACAGGCCGAGGCCGTGCTCGGGACGGCGCACCGGGGCCGGCTCAACATCCTCGCCAACGTGGTGGGAAAGTCCTACCGCGAGATCTTCCGGGAGTTCGAGGGGGACCTCGACCCCGACTCGGTCCAGGGGTCGGGCGACGTCAAGTACCACAAGGGCGCCACCGGGAAGTTCGTCGGGCACCACGGGGGCGAGCTGCGCGTCACGCTGGCGTCGAACCCCTCCCACCTCGAAGCCGTGGACCCGGTGGTCGAGGGGATGGTGCGCGCCAAGCAGGATGCGCTTGGCAGCGACCGGCGCTTCGACGTGGTGTCCGTGCTCGTCCACGGCGACGCCGCCTTCGCCGGCCAGGGTGTGGTGGCCGAGACCCTCGAGCTGTCCCAGCTGAGCGGCTACCGCACGGGCGGGACCATCCACGTCGTGGTGAACAACCAGCTCGGATTCACCACCGCCCCCGAGTCGGCCCGCTCGTCGGTGTACCCGACGGACGTGGCCAAGGTCGTGCAGGCGCCGGTGTTCCACGTGAACGGCGACGACCCCGAGGCCTGCATGCGCGCCGCGCGCCTGGCCTTCGGCTTCCGCCAGGCGTTCCACAAGGACGTCGTGATCGACCTCGTGTGCTACCGGCGCCACGGGCACAACGAGGGGGACGACCCGAGCTACACCCAGCCGCGCATGTACGCCATCATCGAAGGCACCCGATCGGTGCGCAAGCTCTACACCGAGGCGCTCGTGCGCCGGGGCGACATCACCGTCGAGGAGGCCGAGCAGGCGCTCGAGGACTTCCAGGCCCGCCTGCAGGTCGCCCTGGACGAGACCCGCCAGACGGCGCCCCCGGGGCCGGTGTCGCTGCCCGCGCCCCCGGCGCCGGCGGTGCCGCGCCCGCCGGTGCCCACCGGGGTCCCGCGCGGCGTGCTCGAGGGACTGGCCGCCGACGCCACGCGCGTGCCCGAGGGCTTCACCGTGCACCCCAAGCTCGCCCGCCAGTTCGCGCAACGCGCCGAGCTCGTGGCCGCAGGAGAGGTGGACTGGGCGCTCGGCGAGGCGCTGGCGCTCGGGTCGATGTTGCTCGAGGGCACCGACGTGCGCCTCGCCGGCCAGGACACGCGCCGGGGGACCTTCAGCCAGCGCCACGCCGTGCTCGTCGACTACGCCACGGGGGACGAGTGGGTGCCGCTCGGGCACCTGGCGGGCGACGGGGTGGGGCGGTTCTCGGTCCACGACTCGTTGCTGTCGGAGTACGCGGCGCTCGGGTTCGAGTACGGCTACTCCGTCGAGTCGCCCGAGACGCTCGTGGCCTGGGAGGCCCAGTTCGGCGACTTCGCCAACGGGGCGCAGATCGTGATCGACAACTTCCTGGTGGCCGCCGACGACAAGTGGGGCCAGCAGTCGGGGTTGGTCCTGCTCCTCCCGCACGGCTACGAGGGCCAGGGGCCCGAGCACTCGTCGGCCCGCATCGAGCGCTTCCTCACCCTGTGCGCCCGGGACAACATGCGCCTGGCGCAGCCGACGACGGCCGCGCAGTACTTCCACCTCCTGCGCTCGCAGGTGCGCGGCGTGGGGCGCCGCCCCCTGGTGGTCTTCACCCCCAAGTCCCTCCTCCGGGCGCGCCAGAGCCGCTCGCCGCTCGACGCCTTGGCGACCGGCTCGTTCCGGGAGGTGGTCGACGACCCGGCCACGGCCCGGGACACGGGACCCGAGGCGCACGCCATCGACGCGTCGCAGGTCCGGCGGGTGCTGCTGTGCTCGGGCAAGGTGGCCTTCGACGCCATGGCGCGGCGCGACCAGCTGGTCGCCGGGGCACCCGACCTCCCCGTGCCCGGCGTCGACCCGAGGGCCGTGGCCGTGGTGCGCGTCGAGCAGCTGTACCCGTGGCCCGAACCGGGCCTCGGCGCCGTGCTCGACCGCTATGGCGCGGCCACGGAGGTGGTGTGGGTGCAAGAGGAGCCCGAGAACATGGGGGCGTGGTCGTTCGCCCATGGCCGGCTGCACCGGTTGCTGCGCGATCGCTTCGCCCTGCGCCACGTGAGCCGGGCGGAGTCCGCCAGCCCGGCGACGGGAAGTGCGGCCCTCGACCATCTCGAGCGCGAAGAGCTGCTCCGGCAGGCGTTTGCCTGAGCCCGCTCTCCGGCGGCGGCAGGCCGCTCAGCGCAGGGCGATGCCCACGACGTCCTCGAGCGCGGCGACGGCCGAGGCGCTGTCGGTGACCTTGATCGTCACCATGCCGAGTGCGCGGGCAGGCTTCAGGTTCACACCCAGGTCGTCGAGGAACACCGCTTCGGACGGCTCGATGCCGAGGTCGTCGCACGCCATCTGGTAGAAGCGGGGATCGGGCTTGCGCACCCCGACGACGCACGACTCCACGACGGTGTCGAACAGGGCCAGCACCTCCGCCAGCCGGGAGTCGGCCATCGGCGTGAGGAAGTTGTTGGTGAGCAGCCCCGTCTTGAAGTGCGCGCGGCAGCGGCGCACGACCTCGACCATCTCGGGCCGCAGCTCGCCGGAGAACATGGCGAACAGGTCCCGCGCGTCCACGGCGCCGCCGGCGGCCGCGGTCTCGGACTCGAAGGCGTCGCAGAACTCGTCGAACCCGATCTCGTTGCGCTCGAGCCGGGCCCACGCGTTGTCGTGGTGATCGGCGGCGTTGACCGAGCGGATGGTCCCCGCCGGCAGGCCGTGGGCCTGTTCGTAGCGGTCGAAGGCGTCGAACGGGCTGTCGGTGATGACCCCGCCGAGATCGAACAGCACGGCGGCGATCCTCCCCGTGGCGGGGATGGGCCCGGGAGGGGCGGCGCTCATCCGAGCGCTTCGCGCGCCAGGTCGTCCCACAGGCGGGCCGACAGGCCGAGCGAGGCGACGTCCACGCGCTCGTCGATGCCGTGGAACATCGACGCGTACTGGTCGAACGTGAGGCGCTCGCTGAACAGCCCGAACCCGTAGGCCACGGTGCCGATCCGGCGGAAGAACCGGGCGTCGGTGGCCCCCACGGTCAGGAACGGCACGCACCGGGCGTCGGGATAGGCGTGGCGCGCCACGCGCTCGAGGGCGTCCCACAGCGGCGTCGTTGTGGGCGACGTGCTGGCCGGGTCGGCGAACTGCCAGTGCACCTCGACGTCGCCGGCGAGATCGCCCAGGGCGTCGCTGAGCATGGCCTCCACCTCGCGCCGGCCCCACCCCGGCAGGGTGCGGATGTCCACCTGGAGCTGTACCCGGTCGGGGATCACGTTCACCTTGGTGCCGGCGTGCATGACGGTGGGCGCCATGGTGGTGTGCGTGCACGCGTGCGCCTGCCGGGCGAGGCCCAGGGCGGGCAGCTCCTCGCAGAAGCGGCCGATGCGCTCGGGGTCGAGGAGCGGCTCGGTCATCTCCGGCCCGAGGTCGAGGCCCTCGATGAACCTGCGCCACGAGTCGTGGATGTCGGCGGGCATGTCGTGCTCGGCCAGGCGGCGCACCACCTCGGCCGCCTTCACCAGCGCGTTGTCGGTGCGCAAGGGCTGCGAGGCGTGCCCCGGGGTGCCGCGCACGGTCAAGATGCACCAGAAGACGCCCTTCTCGCCGGTGATGACCGGGAGGCGGATCCCCTTGGCGGTGTGGGTGGGGAACCCGCCGGCCTCGGTGATCAGGTAGTCCACGCGCACCTCGTCGACCGCGTGGTCGGTCAGCCACTGCGCACCGTGGCTCCCGAGGGCCTCCTCGTCGGCCACGCCGATGAACAGGAGGTCCCCCTCGGGCCGGAACCCGTCGACCGCCAGGTGGCGCACGGCGACGGCCATGGAGGCCGTCAGGTTGAGCATGTCGACCGCCCCGCGGCCCCACACCTCCCCGTCGATGAGCTCACCCCCGAAGGGGTCGTGCGACCAGTCCTCGGCGTTGGCCGGGACGACGTCGGTGTGGCCGAGCAGGGCCAGGGACGGCGCCCCGGGGCGTCGGCCCTCGATGCGGGCGACGAGGGTGGTACGCCCGGGGAGCGGCTCGTGCAGCTCGAGGTCGAGCCCCGTCCCCTCGAGCACCGCCCGCAGGGCGTCCGCGTTGCGCTGCTCGTGTCCGGACTCGGGCGAGCCGTCGTTCACGCAGGCGTTCCTGATCATCTGCTGGAGGAGCTCGGTCGTCTCACCCGTCAGGTCGCCCGCCACGGCCCCGATCCTAGGGGTCGCCGCCCCCGGGGACGGGGCCCGGCGCCGTCGCGGGATCAGACCGGTCGCGTCCCGCGGATGGTTGACTGTGGGCAGTCATGCCCCCCGCCTACGCCGTGGTCGACGGCTCGAACATCGCGACCGAGGGTCGCTCGGTGCCCAGCCTGGCCCAGCTGGACGACGCGGTGCAGCAGTACCAGGCGGAGCACCCCGGGGTGGAGGTCATCGTGGTGGTCGATGCCACCTTCGGGCACCGGATCGATCCCCAGGAGCGCCCGGCGTTCGACGAGGCCGTGGCCCACAACGAGCTGGTGTCGCCGCCGGCGGGCGCCATCGGCAGGGGCGACGCCTTCGTCCTGCGGGTGGCGGAGCGCACCGGCGCCCAGGTGCTGTCGAACGACTCGTTCCAGGAGTTCCACGCCGAGCATCCGTGGCTGTTCGACGAGGGTCGGCTGATCGGGGGCAAGCCGGTGCCCGGCGTGGGGTGGATCTTCACCGCCCGGACCCCGGTGCGCGGGCCGCGCAGTCGTGCCGTGACGAACGGCCCCTCGTCGAGAGGGGCCGGCACCGGGCGACGGGGGAGGAGGCCGGCGGCCGAAGCCGACCAGGCGCCGCTGGACGAAGCGGGGACGCCGCCACGCCCCGGGGGGCCCCTGATCGGCGACCGGAGGCCGGCCCCCCGGGCCCCCCGGGCCCGTCGTGCCGAGAGCCCCGAACCGCCGGCCCCGCCGGCCACCGCGCCGACGCGGACGTCCGACGCCGGGGCGGCGCCGGCCAAGAAGCAGGGGTCGGCCCGCAAAGCCGCAGGCGGCGCCCAGAAGGCCGCCGAGAAGGCGCCGGCCAAGAAGCGGGCCACGACCAAGGATTCGGCCGACAAGGCGCCGGCGAAGAAGCGGGCCGCGGCCGAGGATTCGGCCGGGGCGGCGCCGGACAAGAAGGCGCCGGCGAAGAAGAAGGCCACCACGGCGGCCACCAAGAAGGCGCCAGCCACCAAGGCGGCCACGAAGAAGGCCGCGGCCCCCTCGGCGGGGGCCGAACCGGTCGTGCCCCGGGCGGCGCCCCGGGCAGCGACGCCCGAGGTGGCAGCGTCGAGACGCCGGCGCACGGGCACGGCCACGCCCGTCGACGGGGCGGGAGGATCAGGCGACGGCGCCGCCGACGACACCGGCGACGGAACCTCGTCGGGTCGTTCCGGGCGCCGACGAGGGGGGCGGCGGGCCACGGCCACCGAGGTGAAAGCGGCGATCGCCGCGGCCACCGTCGAGGCGGAGTCGCCCCCCG
>Ga0209415_10007461_pt1 | contig 19094 bp, 15 predicted proteins | sample PeaSoiSIISIP2007_FD_187696 | JGI IMG/M metagenome (GOLD analysis project Ga0209415, IMG submission 187696) | Peat soil microbial communities from Weissenstadt, Germany - SII-SIP-2007 (SPAdes) (version 2) | ecosystem: Environmental > Terrestrial > Soil > Wetlands > Peat | place: Germany... | reverse complement strand
GTCCGCATCGGTCCGGTGACGGCGAAGAACCGCTTCTATCAGGTGCCCCACTGCAACGGCATGGGCCACTATCAGCCGCTGGCACTCGCCGGCATGCGCGGGATGAAGGCCGAGGGCGGTTGGTCCGTGGTCTGCACCGAGGAATGCGAGATCCATCCGACCGGCGACACGGCTCCCTATCATGAGGCGCGGCTGTGGGACGACCATGACATCCCGGCGCTCGCGCGGATGACCGAAGCCGTCCACAAGCACGGCGCGCTAGCGGGATGCGAGCTGGTCCATAACGGACCCTCCTGTTCCAATGTCTACAGCCGCATGGCGCCCATCGGCCCGAGGCACCAACCCGTCAACGGCTATTATCCGGTTCAGGCCAGGGCCATGGACAAGGAAGACATCCGCAACTACCGGCGCTGGCATCGCGACGCCGCGATCCGAGCCAAACGCGCCGGCTTCGACATCATCTATTGCTATGCCGGTCACGATCTCTCGTTGCCCATGCATTTCCTGCAACAACGGCGCAACGACCGGATCGATGAATACGGCGGGAGCCTCGAGAACCGCGCCCGGCTATTCCGCGAGATCATCGAGGAGGCGAAGGCGGCCGTGGGCGATGTTTGCGGCATCGCCGTGCGTTTCGCCACCGACGAGCTCATGGGCGAACCGGGCATCGCATCGGACGCCGAGGGCCGCGAGGTGGTCGAGATGCTGGCCGAACTGCCCGATCTCTGGGATGTCAATGTCAGTCCCTGGTACAACGATTCCACTACGTCGCGCTTCAAGGCCGAAGGCTCTCAGGAGCCCTTCATCGCCTTCGTCAAGCGGGTCACCAAGAAACCGGTGGTCGGGGTAGGACGCTTCACCTCGCCGGACAGCATGGTCTCCCAGATCCGGCGCGGCATCCTCGACTTCATCGGCGCCGCCCGGCCGTCGATCGCGGATCCCTTTCTGCCGCGCAAGATCGAGGAAGGGCGGATCGAGGACATCCGGGAATGCATCGGTTGCAACATCTGCGTCAGCGGCGACTACACGATGGTGCCGCTGCGTTGCACCCAGAACCCGACCATGGGCGAGGAGTGGCGCAAGGGCTGGCATCCGGAAAAGATCCAGGCCAAAGCCTCGGATGAATCCGTGCTCGTCGTCGGCGCCGGACCGGCGGGTCTCGAATGCGCACTTGCGCTCGGCCAGAGGGGCTACCGCGTCCATGTTGCTGAGGCGGAGAAGGAGCTGGGCGGGCGGGTGACTCGGGAATCCCGGCTGCCGGGCCTTGCCGAATGGGCGAGGGTTCGCGACTACCGCCTGCAGCAGATTCGGAAGCTTCCGAATGTGGAACTTTATCCCGCGAGCCGGCTCAGTGCCGACGACATCCGGGAATTAGGCTTTCCCCATGTCGTGTTGGCGACTGGCGCCCATTGGCGACGGGACGGATTCGGGCGCTGGCATTCGTGGCCCGTCAAAGGCTTCGACAATCCGGCCGTGCTCACCCCCGACGACATCATGGCAGGCAAGATGCCTGAGGGTCCTGTCGTGGTCTTCGACGACGACCATTACTACTTGGGCGGCGTGCTGGCGGAGAAGCTCAGCCACGCCGGCCTGGACGTCACGCTCGTCACGCCGGCTGAACTCGCGTCGGTATGGACGGCCAACACCCTCGAACTGCGGCATATCCAGCAGCGCCTGCTGAAGCTTGGGGTGAAGATCAGAGCCAATCGCGCTGTCACGGGATTCTTCGGCGACCATGTGACGCTCGCCTGCGTCTTTACCGGCGCCCACGAAGACCTGGCGGCACGTTCGGTCGTCACAGTGACGGCGCGCTTGCCGGAAGAAGCACTCTATCTCGCTCTCAAGGCGTCACCCGGCAATCTGAAATCCGTCCGGGCGATCGGCGATGCCTATGCGCCCTCGACCATCGCCGCCGCGGTCTATGCCGGCCACGACTACGCGCGTTCCCTCGATGGTCCCGCCCTCGCAGGCGAAGTGCCCTTCCGGCGCGAATTGCCGGATCGGGTGACGAGCTAGCCGCCGAATTCACTACTCCAACACGCGATGGGGATGAAGCACCGGCTCGCCGCGCGGATCAAGCTCGGGCGCGCCATAGGTACCCTGGGTCAAGGGCACGGCAACGAAGTTGCCTTGATCCCTCGCCAACTTCGCCGGCCGGCGCATCATACGCCAGATGACGAAGAGCGCCATTGCGGCCATGGCGCCACCCAAGAAGAGGTAGAGGCTTCGTGGCCCGGAAAGACCGATCATGGCGCCGGCGATCGACGGACCTATGGCCGAGCCGATGCCCCAGGCGAAGAGCAGGCCGCTGGACGCGGTGACGAAGTCCTTGCGTGCGATGTAGTCGCCCGCCTGGCCGACGCCGAGACCGTAGAGAGGCGCCATCAGCCCCTCGAACAGGAAGATCAGCACGGCCAGGATCAGGAAGGAACGATCGCCGAACAGGTAGAGGCAGAAGGCCGCGGCCGCCGCCCCGGCTGAGGTCGCCAGCATCAGAGGGCGCCGTCCCAGGCGGTCGGAGAGATAGCCGATGGGAAACTGAGCGAGGAGCCCTGCCAGGGTGCTGAAGCTGTAAACGATGGAGAGCTCCTGCGTATTGTAGCCGGCCGCCACCATGTAGGCCGGCAGCAAGGCATAGAAGGCTGGGCCGGCGACCCCGGAGCCCAGGCAGGCGACGACCCCCAAGGGCGAGATGCGGTAGAGGCGGATGAGGCCGAAATGCTTGTGTTCGCCGATCTCGGGATTGCCGATCCGGGTCAGCCCGAGCGGAATGAGAGATGCAACGAGCGCAATGGCCGCGAGGGTGAGGAGCCTGTGGCCGGTCGGATCGGCGATATTGAGGGCGAGCGGACTGATGCCGCTCGCCGCCCAGGATACGGACATGTAGAGGGAGAAGACCCGGCCCCGGTTGCCGCTGGTCGCCTTGTCGTTGAGCCAGCTTTCCACCACCACGTATTGGCCGGCGATGGCGTAGCCGGTGAGTATTCGAAGCCCGAGCCAGACATAGACCTGGTCGAAGAGCAGGAATAGCAGCACGGCATTGGCCGCCAGCGCCGCGAATACGGCGAAGGTTCGGATATGGCCGACCCGGTCGATCACCCGATGGCAGGTGAGGGTACCGAGGAGGAAGCCAGCGAAATAGGCCGAGCCGATGAGGCCGATGAACGCCGCCGGGATGCTCCGGTGGACGAGCTGAAGGCTTATCGTGGGCGAAAGGATGCCGAGCGCAGTCTCCAGGCACACGACGCCCACGAGCACCGGCAGGACGGGTCTGATGGTCTTCAGCAAGGCGTCACTCGATCAGCTGAGCCTGGCCGCGTTTATAGAGCCCGTTGGCGATGATCAGGCGCTGGATCTCGCTGGCCCCCTCCCAGATGCGATCGACCCGAAGCTCGCGGAAAAAGCGCTCGGCGACGTTCTCGCGCATATAACCCCGGCCGCCGAAGATCTGCACCGCCCGGTCGGCGACCCGATTGGCCATCTCGGAGGCTGAGAGCTTGGCGATCGCGCATTGGGCGTGGCTCACCTTCCGGTCGACGCCGGCATCCATCTCCTCCGCCGTCCGGTAGGTGATAAGGCGCGAGGCCCAAAGCTCACTGACGCTGTCCGCCAGCATGAACTGGATCGCCTGCTGATCGGCGAGCGGCTTGCCGAATGCGATGCGCTTCCTGGCAAAGGCGCTCGCCTCCTCGATCAGGCGTGCCGCGGCCCCGCAGCAGCGTGCGGCGATTCCAAGCCGCTCGTAGCGGAACCAGTCATAGGTGAAGGCCATGCCGTCTCCCTCTTCGCCGATGCGGTTGGCGGCGGGCACACGCACGTTCTCGAAGCGGTAGATGGGGTGATGGTCGGCGTAGTTGTGGCTGTAGGCGGGCGTGCGCACCAGGGTTACGCCGGGGGTCTTCATGTCGACGAAGAACAGACTGTGGCTTCCGGCATGGGCCCCGCCCTGGATCTTGGCCTGGAAGATGAAATGATCGGCGTGGTTGGCGCTGGTCACATGCCACTTCTCGCCGTTCAGCAGATAGTCGTCGCCCTCGCGCCGGGCCGTCGCCTGGATGGCGTCGACGTCCGAGCCGGCCTCGGCCTCGGTGATGGCGTAGCATTCGTGGCGCTCGCCGCGGATGTTGGGCATGACCCAGGTCTCCATCTGATGGGGCGAGCCGGCGCAAGCCTCCGCCATCCAGGGCGGCGTTGAATCGTAGCACCAGCCGAGTGCGTTGGTGACCTTGCCGATCTCCTCCTGGATCACGACTTGCTCGAGATAGGTCAATCCCGCTCCGCCGAGAGCCTTGGGAATGGCGAGCGCGTGGAGGCCGATTTCCTTCGCCCGGCGCCGGTGATGCTGGCGAAGGGAGGCCGGCAGCAGGCCACCGTTCATCTCGGCCTCGACTTCATGGGGGATCAACTCCTCGGCGACGAACCGGCGGGTCTTCTCCTGCCAGGCGCGGGCGGCGGGCGGCAGCGGATAGGGCATGGCAATCGGTCTCCTTGACGGGTCGATCGAACCGGCGCGCAGCCGATCTCAGGTGGCGCGGCCGGCGGCTAGGTGGCGCTGAAACTTGTGCGGGAAGACGGAGGCGAGAAAGGCAAGGCAGGTGCGCTTGGCCTCTTTGCGGTCGATTGCCGTCGGGCTGGTCAGGATGTCGAGCCAGAGGCCATCGATCATGGCGTTGAGGCCGCGGGCGACCCGGTCGGGTTGAATTTCTGCGTAGCCACCCGCCTCGACCAGCTCCCGGCAAAGGGCATGGGTTTCGGCGAAATAGCTCTCCGACAAGTCCTGGCAGATCTTGAGATACTCAGGCCGCCAGCGGGCCTCGCCCCAGAAGGCGTACCAGACCGTGACCTGCTTGCGGCTGGTCACGATCGGATCGAAATCGGCGGCGATCATCGCGGCCAGCTTGTCTGCGGGGTCTGGCCCGGCCTTCCTGACGGCGGAGATCCAGAACCGCTCATACTCCTCGGCCATGTGTTTCAGAGTTTCCACCAGCAGGGCGTCCTTGCTGCGGAAATAGAAGTTGACGATGCCCTGGGAAAGCCGCGCCGCCTTGGCAACCTGGCCGAGGGTGAATTCGGCGAAGCCGCGCTTGGCCAGGCTGTCGATCGTCGCCTCGATCAGCTCGATCCGCCGCGACTGCTTGATGTCGAGCCGGCGCCCCATCCTTCGCTCCCGCGAGCCGGCCTTTGCCCCGCGGCCGGTCCCGCGTTCATACGGGAAAGACGGGTCTTAGATCAATGAATTTAAACCAAGTTGCGGGAGTTCATTGAACGGGCAATCAACGTCGGTCTCTTGCGCCGGGCGCCGGCGCACCTATACTCCGCCGCTCTTCGCCGGGTAGAGGGTCGTCCCGAGGCATCCGCCATGTTTCAGCCAGATCTCCTGAAAGCCAAACGCATCCTCATTACCGGCGGCGGCACCGGGCTTGGCTACGCCATGGGCCAAAGGGCGCTCGAACTCGGCGCCGAGCTGGTGATTTGCGGCCGGCGCGAGCAGGTATTGGCGGACGCGGCGGCGAAATTGCGGGCGGAGACCGGCGGCAAGGTCGAGACCCATGGCTGCGACCTGCGCAATGCCGCGGCGGTGGAGCGGATGCTGGACGCCATCTGGACCGGCGGCCCCTTGGACGCCCTGGTCAACAACGCCGCCGGCAACTTCATCGCCCGCAGCGAGGAGCTGAGCCCGCGCGCCATCGATGCCGTGCTGGGTATCGTGCTCCACGGCAGCGCCTATTGCACCACGGGCTGCGGCCGGCGCTGGCTGAAGGCCGCCAGGCGCGGGACCGTCTTGAGCATCGTCACGACCTATGCCTGGACCGGTTCGGCCTATGTGGTTCCCTCGGCCATGGCCAAGGCGGGCGTGCTGGCGATGACCAGAAGCCTGGCGGTGGAGTGGGGGCCGCGAGGGGTCAGGTTGAACGCTATAGCCCCAGGCCCGTTTCCCACGCCAGGCGCCTGGGAGCGTCTGGTGCCCAAGCCGGAACTCGCCCGGGCGTTCGAAACCAAGAACCCGTTGCGGCGGGTGGGCGAGCACATCGAGCTCGCTAACCTCGCGGCATTCCTGCTGAGCGATTTTTCCGGGTACATCAATGGCGAGGTCGTCACCATCGATGGCGGCGAGTGGCTTCAAGGAGCGGGTCAATTCAACTTTCTCGACCGGCTCAGCGACGCCGACTGGCAGGCGCTGAAGCCAAAGGGCAAATAACGGACAATAGCCCATTGGCATCCTTGGCGGATTTGAGACAAAATCCGCCGGTCGCGTCGATGGTCTGAACCGTCGCCGGCCGCTGGGCGATCGCCGGCGGAGGAAGACCGCGAGCTGAATGCTGCAGGCCGTGGCCCGAACACCGGAGGCCGCAGGCCGGACAAAGGAGCGATGGATGCGAGCGCTGCGAACCGGCGCCCTGCTGTTGGCGTTCTGCCTCGCGGCCTGCGGTCACGCCCATACCGTGACCGTCGTGAAGCCCGTGGTACAGCCGCCGCAGCGGCCGCTGGTCACAGTTCCTGGTCCGGCCGAGCTTCCGCAATATCCGGTGCCCGAGTTGAAGCCGGGTACCGATGTTGCAGCTACGCCGGCGCCGGCCGTCGGCGGCAGTCAGACAGGGACGCCGGCGGAAGGTGCCGCCAGCAGCCAGGCCGCGGCGCCCGCGGCGGCGAGTACGACAGGGGGCGCCGCAAGCAGCCAGCCCGCGGCACCGGCCGCGCCGAGCACGGCGGCAGTGCCAATCGCTCCCGCGGCCGCGCCGGCGGCCGAGTACGATCCGGATCGGCTGGTCGGCCTCAGCGAAACCGACGCGATGAATCTCCTGGGCCCGCCGGTGGAAAAGGCGGACTCGCCACCCTCGCGGGTGTGGACCTATCGGTCCCAGACCTGCGACGTGAAACTGTTCTTCTATCCGGAAGTGGGCGGCACCACCTATCGCACGCTCACCTATGAGATCAATGATCGGGACCCGGCGGACACGACCCATGGCGGCTGTGTCGGCGGCCTGGTGAAGGCTCATGCAGGCTGACAACGAACCCCGGGGTCGACTTCTCCTCGTCGACGACGATGCGCTGTTCCGGGAATCCCTCGGCCAGAACCTGATGGACGAAGGCTATGACGTGGCCAGCGTCGACGGCGGCGAGGCTGCGCTCGGCCAGCTGTCCAAGCCCGAAGAGGTCGATGCGGTTCTGCTCGACTGGCGGATGCCCGGGCTGGATGGGCTGGGCGTGCTCCGCCTCATGCGCGAGCGCGGCCACAGCATGCCGGTGCTGTTCCTGACGGCGCTGACCGACAACGTCTATGAGGAAGCGGCGCTGGCCCTGGGCGCGGTCGACTTCATCAGCAAGTCGCGCAGCCTGTCGGTGATCCTCCAGCGCCTGTCGCTGATCGTGGACGGGCGCAAGCGCGCCACGGCGGCCGGTACGGAGTTGATCCGCCGGGGCAAGCTGGAGCTCCGGCCCCTCATCGGGCGCGCCTTCTGGGACAGCAAGCGGGTCGAGCTGACGCTGACCGAGTTCACGATTCTCCAGACTCTAGCCGAGACGCCGAAGCGCGACTTCTCCTACCGGGAAATTTACGATCTGGTGCGCGGCGAGGGATTCATCGCCGGCTGGGGCGAGGAGGGCTATCGGGTCAATGTCCGCTCCTTCATCAAGCGCATCCGCCAGAAATTCCGCGCCATCGACGACGAGTTCGACTGCATCAAGAATTACTCGGGCTACGGCTATTACTGGGACCATGGCGAATGAAGAACCCCTTCAGACGCATCCGCCGGTCGCTGGTGATGCCGCTGTTCATGCTGGGGGTCGCCTTCCTGTCGGTGCCGGTCGCCCTCTATCTGATATTCAATCGGGCCGATCGGGAACGGCAGGATCTCCTGCTGCGCAGCGTCCAGGCCCAGGGGCGGCTGGTTGCCACCGCACTCGAACCCTTGCTGCGCCGGAGCGACCCCTCGGCCTTCACCAACGCGACTGAGACGCTGGCGCCTTACATCGATAACAGCAATACCCATGTACGCCTGCTCTTCCGTCCCGCCGGACAGGAGAGCGCGGAAGGCTTCTATCTCGTGGCCGCCGCGCCGACCATCGGCGCCGGCGATTTCCAGCGGGAGAGTCATGAGCTGATCAACCTCGGCGTCCTGGGCACGGTGACCCAGTCCTGCAGCGGCGATCAGCCGGAGGCGCGGAACTTTCACGATCCGGCCGGCCAGGACGAGGTGCTTGCCTCCATCGTGCCGGTCCTGACGGCGAAAGGTTGCTGGGCGATCGTTTTCTCCTACCCGGCAAACGACGTGGTGGGGGCGGCGCTCACCACCCCCTTCTGGCAGCGGATCGAGGTCCAGGATGCCGCCATCCTCTACGTCGGCCTGGCGGGCATAACCTTGTTCGTTTTCCTCGCCATTCGCGGCAGCGTGAGGCGCTTCGGACGCACGGCCCGGGCCCTGCGCCTGGGCAGCGGCGAAAGCCGAAGCTTCACCGATCAAAACGAGATCGCCGAGCTCGATGGCGTGGCGGCCGAATTCGATCGGCTCGTTTCCACTCTTGGCCACAGCGCCGAGAGCATCCGCCGGCGGGCCGAAGACAATGCCCACGCCTTCAAGACGCCGATCGCCATCATGCGCCAATCGCTGGAGCCGCTACGCCGGGGGCTGGCCGACGGGAACCTCCGAGCCAAGCGCGCGCTCGAGGTCACCGAACAGGCGGTCGAGCGGTTGGACAATCTGGTTGACGACGCGCGCCGGCTGGACGAATCGGTGGCCGAGCTGCTCGATCCGCCGCGCCGGCCGGTCGACCTCAGCCGCCTCTTGAACCAGATGACCAAGGCCTACCGGGCGCTCGCTGAGGGCCGCGGTGTGGTGCTGGCCGCAGATCTGCCGGAGGGGCTGACCGTGCTCGGCAGCGAGGAGCTGATCGAGACCGCGGTCGAGGCCGTGCTCGACAATGCCATCAGCTTCACGCCCAAGGGCGGCAGGGTCGAGCTGCGCCTGGTCAAGTCCGGCGCCCGAGCGGAAATCGACGTGGTGGACGATGGCCCCGGCGTGCCGATCGAGCACAAGGAGCGCATCTTCGAACGCGGCTTTTCGCTGCGCAGCGCCTCGCGCAGCGACGGCGAGACCCATGGCGGGATCGGCTTGTGGACGGCGAGGCGCTATCTCCAGGCGCTCGGCGGCGGGATCGAGGCCGAAAACTTGGCCGGGCGCGGCCTGATCATGCGCCTCGATCTGCCGCTGGTCGGCACCGTCTGAGCTGCTGCCTGGCGCCGAAGGGAGCTTTCTGTTGAGCAATTCTGTCCTGCCCAACGATTGGGAGAAGGCGCTCCTGATCGGCCGCGCGATGCTCCCAGGCCCCGGCGGCGGCCCATCGGTCCTGGTCATTCGCTCCGGCGAGGCCGTCGACGTTTCGCGCCGGTTTCCGCTCGCCGCCATGCTGCTGAACGAGGCCGATCCCGCATCGGCCGCCGTTGCGGCCTGCCGCCAGGGCGAAAGCCTCGGCCCGATCGCGGCGGTGATCGCCAACAGTCGTGCGAACGCTCGGGACCCGGCGAAGCCCTATCTGCTGGCGCCGATCGATCTTCAGGCGATCAAGGCCTGCGGCGTCACCTTCGCGGCGAGCCTGGTGGAGCGGGTGATCGAGGAACGCAGCAAGGGCGATCCCAAGGCAGCCGAAGCCGTGCGCCAACGCCTGACCCAGGATCTGGGCGTCGATCTCGTGGCCATCCGGCCGGGCTCGGAAGCGGCGCGCAAGGTGAAGGAGGTATTGGTTTCCCGGGGCTTGTGGTCGCCCTATCTCGAGGTTGGGATCGGGCCGGACGCCGAGGTGTTCACCAAGGCCCAGCCCATGTCCGCCGTCGGCTACGGCGCGGACGTGGGCATCCACCCGGCCTCGGTCTGGAGCAACCCGGAGCCCGAGGTGGTGCTGGCCATCGGCGCGCAAGGACGCGTCGTCGGGGCGACGCTGGGCAATGACGTCAATCTGCGGGATTTCGAGGGGCGCAGCGCGCTCCTGCTCGGCCGGGCCAAGGACAACAACGGCTCTTGCGCCATCGGCCCTTTTATCCGCCTGTTCGACTCCGCCTTCGGCATCGACGATCTGCGGCATTGCGAGGTCGGCCTGACCATCGCCGGGAACGACAATTTCCGTCTTGAGGCCGTAAGCTCGCTCGCGCGGATCAGCCGGGACCTGCTCGATCTCGCCGGCCAGACCATCGATCGCAATCATCAATATCCTGACGGCCTTGTCCTCTTCACCGGCACAATGTTCGCGCCGGTCCAGGACCGCGTAACCCCGGGCGAAGGCTTCACCCACAAGCCGGGCGATGAGGTCGCGATTTCCAGTCCCGGCCTTGGCGCGCTGGTCAACCGGGTGGACTATTCGGACCGGATCGCGCCCTGGGATTTCGGCGTCCTCGCGCTCATGAACAATCTGGCCGAGCGGGGCCTGCTGCCGGGCGGGCGCTGAAGCCTCGCTATCCGGAAGCAGCTGCCGTGACCGCCAGGACGTTGTCCCCAAGAACCGGCCGTCGCGAAAGCCGGGTTCAGTTGGCGGCCGGCGGCCATCCTGCTCATCGCTTGGACGGAGCTTGCTTCCCGTTGGACGTCGGCGTGGATGCCTAGCGCATGATGTCGCTCATAGCCGCTCTCACGCCGTGGTTCGATCGCGCGGCCACCCTGGTGCCGATGCTTTCCTTGCCCGTATTGTTGCTGGCGATCCTCGCCTGGGGGCGGGTCGCCAGTTTGCGCCGGTTCGCTGCATCCAACGGTTTCGTTTGCCTTGCGCTCGCGGCCGGCGCGGCGACGGTCTTCCTCTATCTCGGGCAAATCGTCGTCTACCTTGCCTACCCGGGTTATACGGACCATGTCCAGACGACGATCACGGTCATGTCCTACATGGCCATCCACGGCGGCAGCGTCTATTCCGCACCCGATGACGCGGCCGTTTACGGCATGCCCTACGGGCCGATGCTTTTTCTCGCCAATGGCCTGGGGCTCTGGTTCGATCAATCGCTCTGGGGCTCGAAACTGCCGGGAATAGCAGCCTTGCTCTCGGCGCTGGCGGCAATGCCTGTTTGCTGGCGACAGCAGGACCGAGTCGCAGCATTTCTCGCACTGGCCACCCTTGTTGCCTTGCTGCTGCCTTATGGCCTGTTGGCCTATTGGAACCGGCCGGAGTCGTTTCTGTTTCTTTCGGCCGCGCTGGCTTTGGCTGCGTTGCGGCTGCCGCGCGTGGCGGCCAACCTCGCCATCGGCGGTTTGCTAGGGTTCGCGGCCGGCCTCAAGCTCAACGGTTTCGTCTTCGTTGCACCAGCGGCGCTCGCAATCATCGGGCGCGACGCCAGTTGGCATCAAAAAACTGCGAGCCTGCTGACGCAGGTGGTGGCCGGCGCCGTCGTCTTTGTGGCTCCCTTCGCTCTCCCCAACGTCTCCCTGGCCGACTATGGCCGCTATCTGTCCATGGGCGCCGGTCACGGTCTCGACTTGCTGATGTTAGGGACGAGCCTGGCACTTGCCGGCGCCTTCGTCGGGCCGGCGGTGCTGCTCTATGCCTGGCGCCGACCGCACCTGGCGGCCGAGGATCGCTGGCTGCTGTGGGGCTTCCTCGCTGCCACGGCGGCTGCCGTTCTCGTTGCCGGGCGGGTGCTGGCCGGCGCCTATCACATTGTTCCGATGATCCCGGTCGGTTTCTACGCGACCGTGGTCGTCGCCGATCCGGCCCTGGCGGGGCGCAGGCTGCCGCTTACGCAGAGAAGCTTCTGGGCCGCTGGTCTCATGCTGGCGCTCCTGGCAGGAGGTACCGGTTACTTGCGAAACTACGGCGGGCTGTCGGTCGTCGAGTTCCTCCAGAACCGGCATGCGATGACCGAGGCGATGGCCGAGCTCGAGGGCCTTGCCGGACAATTTCCTGGCGCGCAGATGGCCGCCAGCGATGACGACCACTACTGGTTGGCGATGCAGGATGCGGCGCTGGTCTTGCGCTCGGGCAGGATCGCCATCGACTATGCCACTTGGATGGATCTCGTCTTCGTCGGCGCGGATTCCAGTCAGCTAATGCGCCTTGTCGAGGGCTGTCGGACACCGGTCTGGATCATGCCGAGCGCCGGAGTGCCGTTCTCGCTTACGAGCATCTACACCGGCGCGCCGCTGTTCTCGGATGAATTCCGCCGGCGATTCCTGGAGGACTATGTCGAGACCAAGACCGGCCGCTTCTATCGCGCCTGGACCTGCCGCGCAGGCTAGCGCGCCTCGTCGCCTCAAGGCATCAACTGGCCGCCGTTGACCTCGATGACCTGGCCGGTCATGTAGCCGCTCAGCATGTCGGAGGCGAGGAAGAGATAAGCCCCGGCGCAGTCTTCCGGCGTGCCGGCGCGGCCCATGGGGATGCTCGCCGCGATGACCTTTATCTGTTCGGGCGTGCTGTAGCGGTCGTGGAAGGGAGTCTGGATGAGGCCCGGCGCTACGGCATTGACCCGGATGCGGTCCTTCACCAACTCCTTGGCCATGCCGCGCGTGAGCGTGCTGACGAAGCCCTTGGACGCCGCATAGAGGGTGGCACCGGGCCCGCCGCCGTTGCGGGCAGCAACGGAGCTGGTGTGGATGATGACCCCGCCCCGGGCCTTCAGCCAGGGCAGGGCGGCGCGGCTGGCCCAGACGACCGAAAGCGAGTTCAGGTCCATCACCGCACGATCATGGGCTTCGTCGGAATCGGCGAGCGCCATCCGGCCCAGCATGCCGCCGGCATTGTTGATCAGGCCGTCGAGCCGGCCGAAATGCTTGGCCGTGCGTTCGACGGCGCGCGCTACCTCGGCTTGCTTCATCATGTCGCCCGGGACCGGCAGGGCCTTGCCGCCCGCCTTCGTCACCTCGGCCGCGACGGCCTCGGCCTCCTTGGCGCTGGCGTTGAAGCCGACGCCGACCGCGGCACCCTGGGCGCCGAAAGCCCGGGCCACGGCGGCGCCAATCCCGGTCGAGGCGCCGGTCACGAGATAGATCTTGCCTTCCAAGTCGGGGATACGCAGTCCGGTCATCATGGCTCAGGCCCTCCACTTACCGGGATACCGGCAGATCACATTATCAGCTGCTTGCGCCTCAGGAGGGCTTCGATGTCGGGCGCGAGCGCGCGGGCCGCGCCATAGTCGGCCGCAGCACCGGGCGCATCTCCGAGCCGGTCCTTGGCGAGCCCGCGCCCATACAGGGCATCGGCCCCGTCCGGAGCGATGGCGAGGGCATGGTTGAAATCGTCCATGGCCTGCTTGGGTTCGCCGATCAGGAGATAGGCCCAACCCCGGCCATTGTAGCCGATGGCATCGTCGTCCTTGATCTCGATCGCGGCATTGAAGTCGTCGATCGCGCGATCGAACTGGTGCTTGTAGTTGTAGGCCCAGCCGCGCGCGCCCAAGGCGCCCACGTCGGACGGGTCGGCCTTGAGCACGGCATCGTAGTCGGCAATCGCGCGGTCGTAATCGCCCTGGCGGCCATAAGCGATGCCGCGGTCCAGCTGGGCCTTGGCGAAGCCAGGCATCAGCTTCATCGCCGCCTCGAAATCCTGGATCGCCCTGCCGTCGTCGCCCTTGGCGAGATAGGCGTTGCCCCGGTTGTCGAAGGCCGCGGCGGCGTCGGGCGGCTTCAATTGCCCGGAATCGATCAGCGCCGAGCAGTCGGTGACGGTCTCGGCCGGTTCGGTCCCTTGGGCGCAGCCGGCGGCCGGATCGCCGGCGATCGCTGGCCGGGCAGACGCCACTCCCATGGCCAGAGCGAGCCAGAGAGGGGCACGGCGCAGGGCGAAGCGCTTCAGCTGAGCGGCCATTTGTGGGCCGCACTATCGCCGCCTCAGCGCGGTCAATGCAAGAACTCCCGGCTTTCCCGATGGATACCAACGGGCGAATTCGGCCGATTGCCGACCGGCAGGAGATTCCGACTGTGGGCGGCGCGGTTGGCGGGATTGCGCGGCATGGATATGCCGGCCGCGGAGTTGCGAGTTCTCAACAGTATTGTGACGACATCTTGACGTTTCCGCTTTCCGGCTTGAGGATACATGAGTCAAGCCTCGGGGAATCGAGGGGCTTGCTCGAGGGGAACTCTACGTCAACCGATTTCGGCTTGCCGTCATGGCGGGCCAGTCGCGTATTGGGGGAGGGAACTTCGGGGTGAAGAAATCGCTGTTTGGAACCACGGCCCTGGTAGCGGCCGGCCTGGCGACGAGCCAGGCGCTGGCCGACGGTGGAATAAAGCTCGACATATCCGGCTACTACCGCGCGTCGGCCGGCGTTCTCATCGGCGGCGATCAGGCGGCTGTCGCTAGTAAAATCAAGACCACCAGCGGCGGGACGGCCGGGGGAGGTTTAGGCGACTTCGGTCGCACCAGCGGCGGTTTCCGCCAGGAAATCCGCATCAATTTCAAGGGCGACTTCACCCTGCCCGACGGCATCACGGTCTCGGCGCTTGTTGGCATAGATCCCGGCGGCGCTGCCAACAAGAGCGCCCAGCTCAACCGCGCCTATGTGGATTTCAAGGGCACATATGGCGATCTGAGATTCGGCCAGGGCGATGCCATGGATGCGATCAAGCAGGACTGCGTCTATGACCCGGGCAACGTCACCTCGAACTTCGGCGTCAATTCGGCGAACCAGGATTTCACCAACGCGGGGCTGGCCCGGACCACTGGCGGCGCAGGCGCGGTCGTAGGCGTTGCCACATTCGAGACCGCGGCCGCCACATGCCTGACCTTCACCAACAAGGGAACCGCGGTCGCCTATTTCTCGCCGAGCTTCGCCGGCTTCACCCTGGGCCTGACCTATACCCCCAGCGGCGGCACAACAAACGAAAGCGGCTCCCAAGGATTCGGCGCGGGCACCGACATCAAGAACAAGCAGGCCGAGAACATCTTGTCGGCCGCGGTCGACTACAACGCCGATCTTGGCGGCGGCTGGACGCTCCTTATCGGCGGGGGCGGGGAATGGGCTTTCAGCGGCCATACGTCCCAGGGCGGGAGCCAGCACAACAAACCCTCGACCTACGCGCTCGGATTCCAGGTCGCCAATCCCGACGGCTGGACCGTCGGCGCATCGGGCCAGTATCTCGTGCACTACCCGAATTTCAACGGCGACTTCGCCGCCACGGATGCGGGGACCAGCGGTGCCGACGGATGGGTGGCGGCAATCGGCGGCGCCTACACGATCGGCAACTGGTCCGTGGGCCTTCAGGGCATCTATTCCCGCTACCAGGTCCAATCGGATACCACCCACGACGCGATCTGGGGCGTCGGGCTCAATGGCGCCTATACGCTTGGGCCCGGCATCACTCTGGAAGGCCAGGTGGCTTACAGCAAATACGACCCTGGCGTGGGTACGCCCAGCGGCACCAACCCGATGTCGTATGATGCCGTGGAGTTGGACGCGGGCATTGCGATCAACTTCTGATTCTGGATGTCGCCATGAATCGGGTGAGCCTATTCGGCGGCACGCCGGTCCATGACGGGGCTGCAACTTGAGGGACCTCCGCGAGACTGCCAGGTTTCCGGCCAGTGCCGGCGGAGCGGCGGGGGACCTAACGGGAGTGGGGAATGACTGACATGCACTTAAAGCTCTGCGGCGCCATTGCGGGACTCTTTCTGCTGGTCGGCTGCACCAGCAACATCCAGGAGATGAAAGCCGCGGAAGGCACCGGCTCCCCCTACGCGAAGGCGCTGACCGTCGAATACAAGGCCTTCGTCGTCGAACTGACCAATGCCTATGACTGGTCGCATGCCGACTATTTCGCCAAGAAGGGCCTCGACGCCGCCCACGGTCAGGTCGTGCCGCCGGAGGAGGTGGCGAATTGGAACGTCATGGACCAGAGCAAGGACGATCTTATCGCGGCGCGCCAGTCCCTGATTGCGGCGCTCGACGGCGGGGCGCGCGACTCCAAGCCCGACCTGGCCGCCAAGGCCCAGGTTCGCTTCGACTGCTGGGTGTTGGATGCCTTCGAAGGCAACTTGCCCCATGTATCGACCTACACCTACGAAGACAGCTCCTACGACACATCGCATGCGAATCCCTATGCCGTTTTCGCCTGCAAGACGGCCTTCCAGTCCGACCTGGCCAAGATCCAGAAGTAGGGTATCGAGCGCCCCGCGTAGAGGCAGTTTCTTATCGCTGACAAAGGCCGGCAGGCTCTTCAGCGATTATCCGTGATCGCAGTTGTGGCGTTCCAAAGTGTGCGGCTGGCAGCCGATCTGTTGGTGCCTGCCACGAAGACGTCGCTCCCCGCGATTTCGATGGCCGCGCAAGTTGCTCGCGCGCCGAGGTGACTGGACAATGTCGGCCTAGGTCATGGGCCGGGGAATGGCCCGGCAACAGACGAGGGAGGTGAGCATGGCTGAGCGCCTTCGGGGAAAAGTCGCGTTGGTCACAGGCGGCACGAGCGGTATCGGCAGGCGCATCGTCGAGCGCTTCGTCGAAGAAGGCGCGTCAGTGGTCTTCAGCGGTCGCCGGCGCAGCCTCGGCAAGGCCGTGGCCAAAGCCACCGGCGCCCGCTTCGTCGAAGCCGATGTCGCGCTCGAGGCCGATGCCAAGAAGACCGTGGGCGTGGCGCGCGAGCACTTCGGGCGCCTCGACGTCCTGGTCAACAATGCCGGCGGACCATCGAAGGGCGGGCGCGTCGTGGATGTGTCGCTGGAGGCATTCGATAGGGCGCTGGCCGTCCATGTGCGCGGTGCGTTGGCGCATATGAAGCACGCGGCCCCAATTATGCGTGCGCAAGCCGTCGGCAGCGTCATCAATATCGGTTCCGTCGCCGGCCATCGCGCCGGCTATTCGTCGTCATTGGCCTACGCCGTCGCCAAGGCCGCGGTGATACACCTGACCCGGTGCGTGGCCATGGAACTGGGTGAATATGGCGTGCGGGTCAACTCGATCTCGCCCGGCGGCATCGCCACCGGCATCTTCGGGAAGGCTGCGGGCCTGGAAGATGCGGCAGCCGAGAAAACCGTCGCTGGCATCAAGGAGCAATTCGCCAAGCTGCAGGCCGTTCCCCGCGCCGGCGTCACCGACGATATCGCCCATGCGGCCGTGTACCTCGCCAGCGATGAGGCGGGATTCGTCAATGGAGAGGATCTGGTGATTGACGGCGGCTTGATATGGGGCCGGCGCTTTTCCGAGGCTGCCCCAGGCGTCGCCGCCATGAAGGAAATATTCGAGCGGGCAAGACGCTGAACGCCCCGAACTTCCGCGCAGGGTCAGGAGCCCTGGATTCCTGCGCCGTCATGGCGAAAGCGCCCCGCGGCCTGAAAAGAAAAGCCCCGCAGGGAGGCGCGGGGCTGAGGGGTAGGGAGCCCAAGCCATGAGCTTGGGCGGCCTGAAGCTGAGCCGGAGAGCTCCGACGGGCATTGATCTGGGTCAATCACGGCTCCCTCAGTGCGGAGCCCGGGGTCGGTGCCCTGCATCATCGCTACGCCCGGATGTAGTTCTCGGTAAGGACAACCGGGGAGCAGGGGCAAATCACCGATGGATGGTTCAACCAGGCGCTAAAGAGACACATAGGTGGGTAGCCACCCACCGGGTGGCGCTAAGTCCAGTCGATCCACCCGTCGGGAGGCACGTCCCGAAAGGAGAAAGATTTTTCCCCGATAGGCCCATACCCGGAGATCAGTCCATAGGGGCTGTCCCTCGACGTCTATGCAAGGTTTCGAAACCCTTTTTTGCGCAACGTAGCCTTCACCGTGCTTTACGAGACGCCGTAGACGTGTCCGCCCCACGTCTTCGCTTGCGAGCAGCCCGCGCCCGGCAAATCCATGGAGTGGCTTGAACACAAAATCCTGTCTTCTTTGCGCCAGCTCTTCCAGGTTTTCGGCGCGCACCACATGCGTCTCCGGCATGTGGGCGTTCAAGATCTGACGTTCCCCGGGCTGGATTCCCAAATCGTCATCCCACTGCGACAGCGAGAGCCATTCCAGTAGCCGTTTGTCGCTACGCGTTGCATAGGTGAAAGGGTTGGGAGCGATGTAGACTTGGCCCTCGCCGTAGGCCCTCCGCAAGGTGGAGAAATCCTCGGATTGCCAAAAGAAATCGGTTGAGCGGTTGACTATAAAGGAGACTGGCTGCCCGTCGAACAGCAGATTCCGGCCGTCCCATCGAGTCTCTCGAGGGCTTCCGAGCTCAGCCCGCCACCCCTTCCGGCGGAAGAGATCACAGAGCAGTCTTAATTCCGTGCGGAATTTGCCGCGCTGTACTGACTCGACATCATCAAGAATGAGAAACAAGCCGTCCGGGCCTTTTTCAAAAACGCTCCTTGCCTCTTGTTCCACCAGCTCCCCAATGCGCTGGCTGAAGGCAGAAAACTTGGCCGGCGGTGCTATCGATTTCTGCGGCCCCAGACTTGCTAGCGTGTGATACAGGTCATTGATGATCGCTGCGAAGAGGAAACCCGACCCATTGTCGTTGAATTCGATGAGCCGACAGCCACCCTCCGGCGGAAGATGAAAATCCCATGCGCTGAAAAAGCAAACCTCCGGTCGCCTCAGCTGGGCAATTGCTGGTGCCTCTCGCCGGGCTGCCACCTGCCACGCTTCGCGCGTGGTAACCTGGTCAAATACACCGATGAATTTGGCAATTTCCGTGAGTGTGGCGCTTCCGATCACCTGATGCCGTGGCACGACTGAAAATTCGCCAGGCACATCCGGCATTCCGGCAGCCTGAAGCGCGGTGAAAAACCTCTCTCGAAATGCAGCCTTGAGATTCAACCTAAGCTTTGTCCGTCGTCAGGATTTTTGAGATCGACAGATCTGGCTGGTATCGGAGGCTCTGGCCCATCTGGGTGTCACTTTAGGCGGCCGCCCGCTGATGCAGCAAGCGGCCGTGTTCGATGATCTTGCGCCTGATGATCTTGTACTCGCCCCCAACCTCGGACCAGTGGGCGCTGGGTTCTGCTGCTTCGTCGCGCGACCGGCTGATCGGGGTTGCGGGTCGCGCGATGAAGCGCCGCAAGGTCTGAATTCTGCCGCGCGTTGTCCCGGCGCAATCTGCAAGCAAAAGGGGCTAGGCCGATAGGTCTAACCCCTTAATTTTGTTGGCTCCGGGGCTCGGATTCGAACCGAGGACCGATCGGTTAACAGCCGATTGCTCTACCGCTGAGCTACCCCGGATC
>Ga0209415_10007459_pt1 | contig 19098 bp, 20 predicted proteins | sample PeaSoiSIISIP2007_FD_187696 | JGI IMG/M metagenome (GOLD analysis project Ga0209415, IMG submission 187696) | Peat soil microbial communities from Weissenstadt, Germany - SII-SIP-2007 (SPAdes) (version 2) | ecosystem: Environmental > Terrestrial > Soil > Wetlands > Peat | place: Germany... | reverse complement strand
AAGGCCGTGTCGTGTGCCGCGTCGTGCCGGGTGCAAGGCCGTGTCGTGTGCCGCGTCGTGCCGGGTGCAAGGCCGTGCCGGGAGGTGCCAGGGGCGCGCCGTGGCCGTCACGGCGCGGAGCGGAGGGGCGGATCGCGTCCTGACTGTCTGGGCCGGACCGCGGCGCCTCGGCCGGCGCTGCGGGGAGCGCTCCGGGGAGTGCTACGGCGTGATGGCGAGGGCGCACGGGAAGCTGCCCACGCCGACCTGCTGGCCGGCCCGGTCTGTGGTCGTGCTGATCGGGGTCACCGTTCCGGCGACCAGGCTGAGGACGTACGCGGTCCCGCCATTCGGGGTGACGCTGATCGCGACCGGGCCGCTGCCGACCTTGACCGGCGTGCCCGGCTTACCGGTCGCGGTACCGATCGGGGTCACCGATCCCGCGTAGTAGCTGGCGACGTAGGCGGTCTTGCCGTTCGGGGTGATCGCGATCGTGTACGGACCCGGCCGCGCCACCTTGATCGGTTTTCCTGCCTTATCGGTGGCCGTGCTGACCGGGATCACGAGCGCCGGGCCGTCGTCGGCGACGTAGGCGGTCTTCCCGTTCGGGGTGATCGCGATGGCATCCGGCCCGGCGCCGACCTTGATCGCCCGTCCGGCCTTCCTGGTCGAGATCGGGGTGACGGTGCCGGCCTGGTAGCTGGCGACGTACGCGGTCCTGCTGTTCGGGGTGATCGCGATCGCGTAAGGTCCCGGGCGCCCGACCTTGATCGCGGCTCCGGCCTTCCTGGTCGCGGTCGAGATCGGGGTGACCGTGCCCGCCGTGTCGCTGACGACGAAGACTGTCTTCCCGTCCGGCGAGACGGCGATCTGAGCGGGCCCGGCGCCGACCTTGATCGGCTTACCGGCGGCACCGGCCGCGGTATTGATCGGGGTGACCGTGCCTGAGCCGTTATTGGCGACGTAGGCGGTCTTGCCGTTCGGCGTGATGGCGATGGCGTCTGGCCAGCGGCCGACCCCGATCGCCTTCCCTGCGATGTCGGTCGCGGTGCGAATCGGGGTTACCGTCCCCGATGTGCTGCTGGCGACGTAGGCGGTCCTGCCGTTCGGCGTGATGGCGATGGCATCGGGCCCGCGTCCCACGGAGACGGCCTGGCCGGCTCTGCCGGTGACGGCCGAGATCGGGGTCACGGTTCCGGAGGAGTAGTTCGCGACGTAGACGGTGATCGAGGCGGCGCGGACCGCGGCGCCGGCGCCTGGCGTCCGGGGGACGGCGGGGGAGTCCGGGGCCGCGCTCCGGGCCGGACGGGTCGCCGCACCGGGCTCACGTGCGGCACGTGGAGCGATGGCCGGGGCGGTCGCGGCGGCGGTTCGCGCGTCCCCGGCGGCCGGGCCGACCTCGGCGGCCTTCGCTCCGCCGGAGGACCGGGAACTAGCGATCGCGGTCGTGAGCGCGATCGCGTACGCACCGCCCGCTCCGGCGAGGGCTAGCGTGAGTCCGGTCGCGACGATACCGATGTGCCTGGTCACGAAGGCCTCCCGGGAAGTTCACGCACAAAACGGCAGATGTCTGGTGCCACGCGCCTCACAGTTATACCGGCACAACTCCAGATGTGGCCGTTTCCTCAGCCGTTTCCCAGCAAGCCCACATGATCGTGGATGACCAGCTGCGGGGGCGGGAGATGGCGTGGCTGGGACGGGGGCGGGGTGGGTCCGCCGTATTGTCTGGTGGCATGAGTGGCGAGCCGACGCGGACGGTGCGGGACTATCAGGGGACGATTCCCTGGCTGCTCGACCGGGCGGCCGAACGCGATCCCGGCGGCGTCTGGCTGCGTACCGATGATCTGAGCCTGACCTTCGCCGAGGCCGCCGGGCGCGCAGGCGCGGTGGCCGCGGAACTGAGCGATGCCGGGATCGGCCACGGCGACCTGGTCGTGGTGACCGCTCGAACCACTCCCGAGTACCTGTTCAGCTGGCTCGCCCTGGCCAGCATCGGCGCCGTCACCGTGCCGGTCAACCCGGCCAGCGCTCCGGCCGAGCTTGCCGGGCTGATCGGCCAGGTGCGGCCGCGCGTCGTGCTCACCGATCCTGGCCTTCGCCTGGACGCAGATCAGGCCTGGCTTGGCGAGGCGGGTGTGCGAGCCGTGATCGATGTCCAAAGCCTCGGTGCGGGCCGGCCCGGCCCGGCGCTGGGCAGCTTGCCGCCGGTCCCGGTCCGCCCCGATGACCTCGCGGTTCTGATCCCCACATCGGGCACGACCGGCCGCTCCAAGCTGGTCATGCAGACCCACCGGGCGTACGCGATGGCGGCGGAGGGGTTCCCGTTCTGGATGGAACTGACCGCCGCCGACCGGCTGATGACCTCGCTGCCGCTGTTTCACATCAACGCGCCGATCTACTCGGTGCTCGGCTCGCTGGCCTGCGGGGCCGGCCTGGTGCTCGTGCCGCGGTTCTCGGCGAGCGGGTTCCTTGACACCGCGCGCAGGCACGGCGCGACCGAGTTCAACGCGATCGGGGCGATGCTCGAGATCCTGATGCGGCAGCCCGAGCGGCCGGACGACGCCGACAACCCGCTGCGGCTCTGCTATGCCGGGCCTGCCCCGGAGCGATCCAGGCAGGAGGAGATCGAGCGCCGGTTCGGGATCAGGATCGTCGTCGGCTACGCGCTGTCCGAGTCCCCGTACGGGCTGATCTGGCCGCGCGGCACCCGGCCGTTCGGCACCCTCGGCGCGGTGCGCCAGCATCCCTACCTGGGCACGATCAACGAGGCGAAGGTGGTCGGCGAGGACGACGCTGAGCTCGGCGCCGGCCAGACCGGCGAGCTGCTGCTCCGCAACCCGGTGCTCACGCCGGGGTACTGGGGCATGCCGGAGGAGACGGCCGAGGTGCTTGCCGACGGCTGGCTGCGCACCGGTGACCTGGTCACCGCGAACGACGACGGCACCTACACGTTCGTCGGCCGACGTAAGGAGGTGCTCCGCCGGCGCGGCGAGAACCTGTCGCCGCTCGAGGTCGAGGAGGTGCTCGACTCGCATCCGGCGGTGCTCGAGTGCGCCGTCGTCGGCATTGCCTCCGAGCTGAGCGAGGAGGAGATCAAGGCGTTCGTGGTCGCCGCTCCAGGTGCCGTGATCGACTTCGCCGAGCTCCGGGAATTCGCGGCCGGCCGGCTGTCGGCGTTCAAGGTGCCGCGGTTCTGGCAGCTGATCGGCGAGCTGCCGAGAACGCCGACCGCGCGGATAGCCAAGCACCGGCTGCCCGCCGGGCACCAGCCTGGCGAGTACGACGCCGAGGCTCCCGCCGGGCCCGCCGCCGACGGCGCCGCGGATCGCGGGGAGTTAGCAGCGAAATGAGCTGCCGGCTCGCCGTGCCGATGCACACCGCCCGCCAGATCCCGGGATTTCACGCCGTTCGCCGGCCTCATTTGCGCGATTCGGGAGTTACGCTGCTGCAATGAGTACGTCGCCGTTGTCCCCTGAGGACATCCGAGCCGCCGCCGAGGCGCACCGGGAGCTCGGCCCCGAGTACAGCGACGCCGTGGTGGCGTCGTTCATCGACAAGGTTGACCGGGAGGTGGCCGCACGCGTCGCCGCGCAGCTGGCAGCCGCCCGCTCCACCGTGCCCGCGAAGCCGCGCGGCCGCCGCGAGCTGGTTAAGGGCATGGCCATCGGCGCGGTCGCGGCCGGGATGACGATCGGCGCGGTCGTCGGGCTGGCCGGAGGATCGAGTCCGATGGCAAAGCCAGCTCATGTCCGTGTTTTCAGGGCTGTCCAGGGGCCGTACATCCCCGGGGCCAAGCCGCCGAAGCCGCCCGTGGCCCCCGCTAAGCCGGCCGGCTAGGCACGACCTCGCCGGCCATGAGCGTGGAGGGGCCCACGCCGGCCTCTCGGCAGCGGGAACCACTCCACGGCCATGGACCCGCGAGCTAGATGCGGTGGAAGAGGTTCAGGAACCGGGTGGCCAGCGCCATGTCGCCGGTGACCGTGCCGCCGCTGATCCGGCCGAACGCGGTGAGCACCAGGCTGGCCGGGTCGAAGGCGATCACGGCGGGCAGGTCGTCGACGCTGCCCGGCTCGTAGCTCATGCCGTTCTCGTCGACGGTGACCCGGTACTCGCCGGCGTTGCGGCCGGTCACTGTGATGCCGACGGTGAACGGCGTGCGGTCGGCGTCTGGCTTGATCGTCGACTGCCAGATGATGAACATGAACGGCACCAGCAGGTCGGCCGCGTCCGCGGACAGGGCGTGCGCCTGGCCGGCCCCCTCGCGGATGTCCCAGGTGTGCACGCCGTAGTCCATCAGCTGGCCGGCCGCGTAGATGAAGGCGGGCACCGGGCCCATGTAGAAGTGCGGCACGATCATCGAGGTCCACTCTTGCTCGCCGAGCGGCCCCAGGATGCCCATCATCTGGTCCAGGTCGGCGCGGACCCGGGTCATCATCTCCTGCTGCGACAGGTGGCGGAACGCCCGGGCCGAGTCGCCGGCCCGCTCGTGCATGCCGAGCAGGCCGTAGGCATTCTCCGCGGTGGCGCCTGACCTGGCGATGTCGAACGCCTTGAAGTAGCCCTCCATGGTGTCCACGAGGTGGCCGATGATGTCCCTGACCTCCCAGCTCTCGCACGCGGTCGAGGCCTCCCAGGCGTCGGGCTGGTCAGCCAGGGCGAACATCTGCTCCGCCTGGTCCCGCACGACGCGCAGGATGGTGTCCTTCCCCTCGTACGTCATCGCGTTCCACTCGCTCATGCCGTTTCGCCTTTCGTTGCTGGCAGTCAGGGCCGTGACGGCGGTTGCGCGGCAAGGTCGGGCGGGGCCATGCGCGACCGGCATGGTCAGACCGACCCAGGCGAGTAACTCCCGAAGAAACCGGGACCACCGGGCGGCATACAGTACGAACCTCAGCGCACGGCGGTGCGTATGTCAAGCGCACACCTGTGCGCATGTCAATGACTTGGAATGCTGATCCTGGCCAGCGCCTCGCCGTAGCGGATCGCCACAAGCTGGGCGATCGCGGGATGCGAGCCGAGCGGAGGAGCGCAGGGCGCCCCGATCGCCGCGCTTAGCTGGTCGAACGCGGCGGGCTCGGTCTCCGGTCCGATCACGCACGGCGCGATGGCCAGGTGCGAGGCGCCGGCCTCGCGCAGCCGGTCGAGCGCATTGCTGACACTGGCCGGGTCACCGAGCGAGGCGGGCACGACCGGGATGGCCAGGCGGGCGGCGAGCAGCACCGCGGTGACGCCTGCGTCGCTGATCGCCTGAGGCCCGCGGTCGGCGATCAGCAGGACGCCGCTGGCGCCTGCGGCGATGTTCAGTCCGCGGGCACGGCCGGCCCGAGCCAGGCCGACCTCGGACAGCCGGTCGTGCACCGCCCCGGCGAGCAGCGGGTGCGGGCCGAGGTGGGCCGCGAGCATGACGAGTCCGGGCGCCTGGCTGACGGCCGCGTCGATCGCCGCGTCGATCACCGGATGCGGGCCTGCAAGCAGCGGGACGATGACTGCCTGCGGCGACGGCTGTGCGCCGTTGGCCGGTCTCGGCAGCGCGCCGCCGGTCAGCCGGTTGTCGTCGCCGTTGAGGAAAAGGATCCTGATATCGACGCCCGGGCAGGACGCCGAGGCGGACTCGGCGATCTGCTCGGCCATGTCCCGCGAGGTTCCTGCGGCACTTCCGGGAATGGCGATGATCAGGGCCGGGGCGTCGGAGGCGACGCTGATCCGGTGCGGGCTCCGATGCCGGCCGACCCGTCGGACATGAGTGGTGCGGCGCGGGAGCCCGGTGTCGGCCTGGCCATTCGATGGCGCTGGCTTGCGTCGTGGCAGCTGGTCTTGCTGAAACGGCTGGTCTTGCTGAGGCGGCTGGTCGGGCTGGGGTGGCCGACGGGGTGGCTGGCCGGGCTGGGGCAGCTGGTGGTGCCCGGACGGCACGTCACGACCGGGGACGGGCTGCCGCGACGGCAGCGGATCCCTGGGGGGCTGCGGCTGTCGCCGGGGAAGCGGTGCCGGGTCCGGGCTCAGATCAGTCACGCTGTCTTATCGTAATGCGGATTCTCCGGTCCTGATCACCGCTCTGCGATGTTCACCCCGATACGTGACAAAGCTGGTCTTTCGCGCTACTGGCTGTGCAGCATGCTCTGGTACACGGAGATCAGCGCGGACTTCTGCTGATCGGTCAGCCGGCCGTCGCCGTTGATCGCCTGCTCGACATCCAGCCCCGCCGCACCGGCCGAACCGGTGTCCGCGTCGCCGTGATGCAGCAGGCCGGCCTGGGTCAGCAGGGTCTCGGCTGAGACGTTCAGCGCTTCGGAAATGAGCTTGATGACCCGCATCGACGGCTGGTGCAGACCTCGCTCGATCTGGCTCAGATACGGGTTCGACAGCCTGGTCTTCTCGGCCAGCTGGCGCAGCGACAGGTTGGCGAGCTTCCGCTGCCGGCGGATGAACTCGCCGAGCGCCTCCATCTGGTTGTCCCAAGGCTCGTGCACGGTAGCCTCCCGGGTTGGCCTGGCTGGGTTGCGGCGCCGCTGGTTGTCGCGCCAGGCGCGGCCGACGATCTTACCGTCAGCCGCGCCTGGCGCTGCCCTAGCGGACCCCTGGCTCGCCGCTTGATTACTTAGCGGCGGACTTGGTCCTGGGCTTCCTGGTGCCGCCATTGCGGTGGGCCGCGGTCGTGCCGTGCTCGGTGGCGCCGTGCTCGGCCTTGCCGTGCTCGGCGGTGGCGTGCTCGGCCTTGGCGTGCTCGGCCTTGCCGTTCTCGCTAAGCTCGGCGGCTTGCGCCTTCGCCTTCGCCGGAGCGGTCTTCGCGACCGGCGCGCCGACCTGGGCGAAGACCGCCGCGGCCTGGTGCGCTAGCGGGGTCGTGACGCTGCGAACCTGGTCGACAACCTGGTCGACGACCTTGCGCTGAGCGGTCATGAACTGCTCGGCCTTGCGCTGAACGGACATGAACTGCTCGGCGAGCTCGTGCGCGCCCGCCTTGAGCTGGTCCGTGCTCGGCAGCATCGCGGTCAGGGCCGGAGCCTTCTCGCGGATCTGCGCCGGGGTGGGCAGCCCTGGCATGTTCAGCGTCGGCCGGGGCAGGCTGGGCAGCTGCGGCCGGATCATCGCGGCTGTGGCCGTGACCTGCTTGACAGTGCTGTGCACCCTCTGCTGGCCTTTGCGGGCAGCGGCCAGGACCTGGTCCTGCAGCTCCTGCCCGACTATCCGAGTGTCAATCATGGGATCCTCCCTAGTACCTTCTAAGCTAACTATAGTACGCACGCACGTGATATGTCAAGCGGGGGACCGGCGGGTGGTGACTGCGGGGCGGGGTCTCAGGCTGAGCCGCGGGCCCTGACCAGGCCGGTCTCGTAGGCGAAGACGACCGCCTGGACCCGGTCGCGCAGGTTCAGCTTCGCCAGCACCCGCCCGACGTGCGTCTTCACGGTTGCCTCGGTCACGAAGAGCCGCCCGGCGATCTCGGTGTTGGACAGCCCCTGGGCGATATGGGTCAGAACCTCGCGCTCGCGGCTGGTCAGGCAGGCCAGGCCCGGCATGTCCTCGGGGCCGGTCGGCAGCATCGGCGCGAACTGGTCGATCAGCCGACGCGTGGTAGACGGCGCGACCACGGCGTCTCCCGAGTGCACCGCCCGGATGCCGAACAGCAGTTCCTCCGGCGGCACGTCCTTGAGCAGGAAGCCGCTGGCGCCGGCCTTGAGCGCGGCGAACGCGTACTCGTCGAGGTCGAACGTGGTCAGCATGAGCACCCGGGGCCGGTCGCCGGTCCGGCAGATCTGACGGGTTGCCTCGATACCGTCGAGCCTGGGCATCCGCACGTCCATCACCACGACGTCGGCCGGCGTGCTGTGCAGCATGGCCACGGCCGCCTGCCCGTCGCCGGCCTCCCCGACCACGGTCATGTCCTGCTGCGCGTCGAGCACCATGCGGAACCCGGTACGCACGAGCTCCTGGTCATCGACGAGCAGGATCCGGATGGTCACGCGGCACCGGCCCGGATGGAGACGATCGGCAGCCGGGCCGTGACCTCGAACCCGCCGCCCGGTCGCGGGCCCGCCCGCACCGAGCCGCCGTACATCGCGGCTCGCTCTGCCATGCCGGTCAGGCCGTGGCCGGCGCCGTCGCAGGTCGCCGCGGCGCCCAGGCCGTCATCGGTGACCGCGAGCTCGAGCACGTCGCCGGTGTAGCACAGCCGCACTCGGGCGCTGGCCCCTGGCCCGGCGTGCTTGCGGGTATTGGTCAGCGATTCCTGGACGATCCGGTAGGCGGCCAGTGCGGCGCCGCCGGGCAGTGGCTGCGGCACTCCATCGACCGCGCAGGAGACCGGAAGCCCGGCCGCCCGGGTCTGCTCGAGCAGCTCATCGAGCTGGCCAAGGCCCGGCAGCGGGGCCAGTACCGCCTGAGCGCCGTCGTCGTTCCTGCGCAGCACGCCGAGCAGGACCCGCATCTCGGTGAGTGCCTGCCTGCCGGTCGCCGAGATGGCGGCCAGCGCCTCGCGGGCCCGGCCCGGATCGGTGCCAAGCGCGTAGGCGGCGCCGTCGGCCTGCACCACCATGACGCTGACGTTGTGGGCGACGACGTCGTGCAGCTCACGGGCGATCCTGGCCCGCTCGGCCGCCGCCGCCATCTGGGCCTGCGCGTCCCTGTCCCGCTCCAGCCTGGCCGCCCGCTCCTCCAGGTTGGCGTAGTACGCCCGGCGGTACCGCATCGAGTCGCCGAGCACCCAGGCGATCAGGGACGGTCCGGCGAAGATGATCGACCCCGCGAACAGCCAGTTCGGCCGGCTGAGCGCCGCGGGCGGCCACCGGAGCACCGCTCCGGCCGAGCCGATCAGGCAGACGGCCAGGCCGAGGACCGAGGTCTGCCGGTTGGTGTAAGCGGCCAGGGTGTACAGCAGCACCACGATGGCCAGGTCGGCCGGAACGATCCGGGCGTCCGTGAGCACCTGCGCTGCGCCCGCGGCGACGGCGATGATGAAGGCGCCGGACGGATGGGAGCGGCGGAAGATCACCGGTATGGTCAGGGCGAGCGTGGCCGGGATCAGCAGGTACTGCCGCAACGCAACGGCGGTCGCAAGTCCGCCGAACGCGAGCGCGGCGGCGAGGACGCCGTCCACCAGCCTCGGATGGCGGCGCAGCCATGCATAGAGCGCGGACACGACCTAAGGCTAACCGCGGTTGACCTGGTGAACATCATTCTGCGGCTGGACGGGCGTCATCCCGGCGGATGACGCCGGTCCCGGGCTCAGCTAAGGCTGGAACTCATACGCGCCGCGGTCGTCGTACCGGCGCGGGCCGCCGCCCGTGTTGGGCACGGCCGGGTCGTCGACGCGCCGCCGGCCCAGGATGTCGGTGAGCTGCTCGCCGGGGGCGGCCGAGTTCGCCGAGTCGATGGCCGGGGACCCCTGCCTGAGCCTGAGGTTCCAGTTCGCGGGGTCGGCGAACATCGGGCTGGCGAAGATGCCGCGTGCCTCCTGGCCGGTGTCCTCGGTCAGCTCGCTCTGGTCCCAGAAGATCGTGCCGGCCCAGACGTACTCGGCGCCGGCGCCGTCCTGCCAGACCAGGTTGAAGTTGGCGTCCGTGGTGGCCGGCGCCGAGTCGAATACCCCGATGTTCCCGTCCCTCCGGTTGCAGTCGTTGGTGTAGGAGTGCGGCGGGCTGATCGGCGTCGGGTTGATGACCGTGCCGGTGGCGTTGTCCGCTGCCACGTTGTTCTCGATGAAGTAGTAGCTGCTCGTGCCCTCGACGTTGATGCCCGATGTGCAGTTGCGGAACACCGTGTTCCCGGTGATCCGGCCGCCGCTGACGTCCAGATTGTCGATGCCGTGGTCGCCGTTGTCATAGCTGACGTTGCCGGTGACCACGGTCCTGTTCGCGCCGGGGAAGACGTTGATGCCGGAGTCCTCGTTCGCGTAGGTGACGTTGTGCACGATCGTGTTCCCCGGCGCGTTCACCTCGATGCCGCTGGCGTTCCGCTCGTACTGGTAGGCGTTGTGGTACGACCTGTTGCCCTGGACCCGGACACCGGTCGTGGTCCCGAGCAGGTAGATGCCGTGCGAGGAGTTGTCGTGCGTGGCGTTGCCCGATACTTGCCCGCCCTTCAGGTCGCGGACGTAGATCCCGGCCGCGGCCGACCCGGGCACCGGCCGTCCCGCGAACGACACCGTGTTGCGGGCGATCACGACGTCGCGGCCGCCCGAGACCGAGATCCCGTACGACGTCGTGCCGGTGATCACGAAGCCGGAGATCACGATGTCGCTGCGGCCGGACAGCGCGAACGCCCGCGGTCCCCCGGTGATCCGCGCGCCACGGCCGGCGGTGAAGGTGATCGGCCTGGCGCTGGTGCCTGAGCGCGCCGGGTCTACCGACGTTCCGCGGTAGCGGCCGGCGCTGACCAGCACGGTATCGCCCGCCACCGCCCGGCGGGCCGCGGCGCCGATCGTGCAGAGCGGCCGGGCCGGCGTGCCGGGGCCGCCGTCGGAGCACGACGAGGACGCATTGTCGACGACGAGCGTGGTGGCCGCGAGCGCCGGGCCGGCGGCTGTCGTGCCGATCGCGATGATGCCGCCGGCCACCAGGCCGGCGGCGCCCAGTCGGCGCGCGCATACGTTCATCGCAAGGCTCTTTCTCTCTCGCGGCTGTCCGCGCGTCAGCGCCCCGGCAGCCTCGGCACCGCAACGCGCGCAAGGGATACGTTATCGCTGCAATCCAGGTCGTACCTGCGCAGGCGCGCCCATGCCGGATACGGCGCGGGAAACCGAGGTGCTTGCCCTGATCGCCCGCGGGCTGACCAACGTCCAGATCGGCCGTGCCCTGTTCGTCAGCGAGGCCACCGTCAAGACGCACCTGACGCGCGCTGCGCCAAGCTCGGCGTGACCGCTCGGGTCAGGAGAGGACGCGCCGCCGGAAGTTGCGCAGGCCGATCGCCAGGAAGACCGCGCCGAAGCCGAGCACCACCGGGTAGATCACGTACAGGTGCATGTGCGGTGCCCTGGTGAACGCGGCCCGCATCCCCTCGTTCACGTAGATCAGCGGGTTGATCAGCACGATCGTCTGGAGCCAGTGCCAGCCGCCGACCGTCACCGGCGCGAGCCTGGTCCACGAGTAGTACGTTCCGCCGAGGAAGGTGATCGGCAGGATGATGAAGCCGAACATCAGGCCGATGTTGCGCGGCTCGAAGCTGGTGCCGAGCACCAGACCGAGCCCGGCCATCGCGACGCACGCGAGCGGCACGAACGTCACGATCAGCCACCAGTGCAGTGACAGATGCGCGTGCACGCCCGGCGCGTGCACGACCGAGGCCATCGGCAGCACGATGATCGCCGACAGCACGCCCTGGGCCGCGCCGGACAGCACCTTGGCGATCGCGACCAGCCAGATCGGGCAGGGCGCCTGCACCCGGTCCTCGATCTCGCGGGTGAAGCCGAACTCCTGGGCCATGGCGAGCGCGATCGACTGCACGCCCTGGAACATGACCGAGATGCCGACCACGCCGGGCACCAGAATGGTGGCGAAGGCCGATTCCTGCGCCGTGCCATGGCCGCCGATGCCCTGCCCGATCTTCGGGAAGACGTAGAGGAAGACGAAGCAGAGCAGGAACGGCTGGATGACCGTGCGCAGCACGAACTCCCACAGGTGCTTGCGCAGCACGACGAGGTCGCGCAGCATCAGCGCGCCGAGCGCGGTCCAGCTCGCGGCGGCCACCGAGCGGGTGGGCCCGCCGCCGATATGCCGGGTCGTCTCCGGCGAGGTCACCGATGCGGCCATCAGTCCCGCAGCTCCTTGCCCGTGAGGTTGATGAACACGGTCTCCAGGCTGGGCTCGGAGATCGACACGTCGATCAGGTCGAAACCGCCGCGCTCCGCCGACAGCACGATCCGCGGCACCAGCCGGTCGCTGCCCTGCATGTGCAGCTGGAGGCCGCCGTCGACCCGGCGGGTGCGGGTCACGCCGGTCACGTCGCTGGTGAGCACCTCGGCGAGCCGGCCGGTGTCGCCGGTGGTCTTCACCGTGACGACCGTGTCGGCGCCGACGCTCTGCTTGAGCGCGGCCGGGGTGTCCAGGGCCAGGATCTTTCCGTGGTCCATGATGGCGACCCGCTCGCAGAGCTTGTCGGCCTCCTCCATGTAGTGGGTCGTGAGCAGGATGGTCTGCCCGTCCCGGTGCAGCTCGCCGAGCAGGTCCCACAGCGCGAGCCGGCTCTGCGGATCGAGCCCGGCGGTCGGCTCGTCGAGGAAGAGCACGGACGGGCGGTGGAAGATCGCCCTTGCCACCATCAGCCGCTGCGCCATCCCGCCGGAGAGCGCGTAGACGGACGCGCTGCCCCATTTGGACAGCTGGAACTGCTCGAGCAGCTCGTCCGCGATCCGCCGCGACGCCTTCGAGCCGATGCCGAAGAGCCGGCCGTGGAAGTAGAGGTTCTCCCAGACGGTGAGCTGCCGGTCGAGGGTGTTCTGCTGCGAGACGATCCCGCTCAGCTGTTTCGCCAGCGCCGGGTGCGCCGCCACGTCGATGCCGGCGAGGTACGCGTGGCCGGACGTCGGCACCACCCGGGTCGTCAGCATCCCCGCCGTCGTGGTCTTCCCGGCGCCGTTCGGCCCGAGCAGGCCGAAGATCTCGCCGGCCTGGACGTCGAGGTTGAGCTGGTCGACGGCGGCGAAGTCCGTCCCCTGATAGACCTTGGTCAGGTCCCGGGTATGGATGATCGCGTCGGGCTGGCCGTCGGGCGGGTGGGCTGCGGTGATCCGCGCCGGTGCGGTGCTCATCGAGCAACAATCGTAGCGACGGCCGTCGCGCGGGCCGGGTGCGGGCTGCCAGGCGAGCCGGCCACCTGGGCATCGAGAGGTCCGTGCGGCGCGATGGCATCGTTCTCCGCCCGCCTTATTCGATGACGACCTTATTCGATGACGACCTTGGAGGAAAGCTTCAGCTCTACGGCGGCGTGATCTTCTGCCATATAGCCGGATACGCTCTGGCGGCCGTGCGAATCACGTGCAGATCGGCTTTTCCGTGCCAGCATGAATAGATCAGCAAGAATGGCCGATTTCGCCGGTCTGGTGCCGGAATTGTATTGGTTGACACCGATGTATTAAGCGACGTACGCTGCAGAAATACTGGTCGATACTACCGGAGGTACGGTGAAGACCCTCAAGACGGTCCGCGTGCTGCCCAAGCCGACCAGGGCGGAAGAGCCCGAGCAGAGGTAGCCAGCGCCGGTTCAGCCGCGCAGGGCATCCGGACGCCCTGCGCCAGCTCGCCGCAGGCAGGCGGTTACCCGTCGTCCTCGGCCTGCGCCGCGAACGCGACGCTGTCCAGGCCCACGATCGCGCACGCGGTGAACAGCACCAGATCGAAACGCCGCAGCACCCGGCGGAGCTTGGCCTTCTCCCCGGCCCGCCCGGGCGGGCCGCCGCCGCCGGCCAGATGCTGGGGCCGTGGCCGGCGGCGGCGCGGTGCTACCCGACCGGGACCAGGCTGCGCGCGAACCTGATGACCCGCGCCGGGCGCAGTCGAAGGCCCATGACCAGATACGAATGGCGGTGCGCGGTCCAGCGGAGCTGGAGCAGCTCCACCGATCTGCATCTCGGCCTGCCGCTGACCGGCTTGAAGCACACGCTGGCGTGCGCCCTGGTCAGTACCGCGATCGCGCCGTCCACCTTTACCCTGGCGATGACCTTGCCCCGGGGTCCGCGGAACGGTCCGGGACAGGGGCCACGGGTGGCGCCGCGCTGCACGAAGTTGATCATGGTGCCCAGTCGCCGCGGCCTAGGGAGCGCGCCGTACATGGCGAGGACCGTGCGATGCCGCGATTGCGCGGCGCGGCTCGGGCGGGGGCATCCGACGACCAGGATGCCGCGGTGCCGCCTGAGGCCTACCGTATTGGCCGGCTTGAGCAGCTGGAAGCCGGCCGCCTTCTGCGCGGCTTGCCAGGTCGGGTAGGCCTTGACGTGCGGCGGCCCGGGCTGAGCGGAGGCGGCGCTCGCGGCGCCGGCCAGGCCGACAGACCCGGCCGCAAGGCTCACCGCCAGGACCAGGCCCGCGGTGGCTGTCCGGATAGTGCGCATAATTCCCTGTCTCCTATCGTCGCATCCAGGTACGCACTGAATCATCGGGCACCGACATTGGCACACCGTGCCGGTTGCGTGTGAGTTCGGTGTGAATAGCCGGCCGTAGTTGCGATGGCGGCAGGCGGGGCGGCGGACGCAGGCTCCGGCGGGCGCGGCCGGCCGGTGCGCCTAGCGGTCCGCGGCTGCGCTGGCTGATCCGCTTGCCGCGGGCACGCCCGGGTCGAAGTCGGCGGGGGTCGTGTTGGCGCCGCTGATCACGACGGCGACCCGCTCGCCGGTGCGGGGCCGGTAGGCGCCGGCGATCAGGGCAGCGACCCCGACCGCGGCGGCAGGCTCGGTGAGCAGCCTGGCGGCCTGCCAGAGCGCGGCCTGCGCGCGCCTGATCGCGTGATCGTCGACCAGCACGACGTCGCTGACGTAGGCCCGGGCGATCGGGAAGACCAGCTCGCCGACCCGGCGCGGCGCGAGCGCGTCCGCGGCGATGCTGCCGGCCGGAGCGTCGGCCGGCCCGCCGGCCGCCAGGGCCGTGGTCAGCGTGGGCGCCCCGGCCGGCTCGACCCCGACGACGCGGACCCGGCCCGCGAAGTAGGCGGCGATGCCGCCGATCAGGCCGCCGCCGCCGACCGGCACGAGCACCGTGTCCAGATCGGTGACCTGCCCGGCGAGCTCCAGGGCGAGGCTGCCCTGCCCGAGCAGCGTCTCGCGCTGGTCGAAGGCGTGGATGCTGAGCGCGCCAGAGCTGGTGACCCAGTCCTGAGCGGCGGCCAGGGCATCAGCGTAGCGGTCGCCGCCGACGATCAGGTCCGCCCCGAGCGAGCGGATCCGGTCGATCTTGGCCGGCGCGGAGATGGCCGGGACGTAGATCCTGGCCGGCACGCCGAGCCGCCGGGCCGCATAGGCGACCGCCACGCCGTGGTTGCCGCCGGACGCCGCGACCACGCCCTCCGCCGGTATGTCGCGGAGCAGGAGGTTCGCGAACGCCCCGCGCGCCTTGAACGAGCCCGCGCACTGGAGCTGCTCCAGCTTCAGCGCCAGCCGGGGACCGGCCGTTGGCCGGGAATCGGTCAGGTCGCCCAGGCCGACGTCCATGACCGGGGTGGTCCGCAGGTACGGCCCGATCGCGTCGAAGGCGCGGCGGATGTCCTCAGCGGTGATCATGCAAGCGCTCACGTCCGTGCGCACAAGGCTCGCCAGGCGGCATAGAGCGGCGCCGGCGTGACCGGCTCACCAGTCGCCGCCGAGCAGATCCTTGAACTGGGCGATCCGTTCCTCATCACGCTGGTAGAACACCCACTGCCTGATCTTCTTGCCCCGGATCAGCCCGGCCCGGCTGAGCACCTTCAGGTGCTCGCCGCAGGTCGGCTGGCTCACCCCGAGCTTGGCGGCGATGAATTGCGAGCACACGCCGTCCTTGACCAGGTCGCCGTCGGTCTGCGGCGGGAAGTGCGCGACCGGATCGCGCAGCCACTGGAGCACCAGCAGCCGCCGGTCACTGGCCAGCGCCCTCAGCAGGTCGGTGTCGAGCACATAGCTATTATGCACATTAGCTAAGTCCCTCGCTACTCTGGGTTCCGGTGCCGCATGTCCGCTGGTGTTTTTAGTTATGCCAAAAAGGGCTCCAGCGCTGGGCGGGGCGGGCGGGCCTGGCGATGACCGTCGTGCTGCTAGGCCGTCAGGACGCGGCGGAGCCGCCAGGTGGCGAGGAGCAGGAACCCGGCGGCGAACGCCGCGAGGGCGCCGAGCTGCGGCAGGATGCCCGTGACGGAGGCGCCGTGGCCGACGAGCCTGGCGAAGGCGTCGTTCCCCCACGCCTGGGGGGTGATGTGAGCGATCCGCTTCATCGTCGGCGAGAAGATCTCGAGCGGCACCATGCAGCCGCCGAGCGCGCCGAGCCCGAGGCCCAGGAGCAGCGAGACGCCGATCGCCTGCTGCTCGTTCCGCAGCGCAGTCCCCAGGAAGATCCCGGCGCCCGCCCCCACCAGGACGAACAGGATCACCACCGCCGCCACTCCGGCGGGCTGTCCCCATCGCACGCCGAACAGCAGCGCGGAACCGAGGATGATCGCCAGAGCCTGGATGACCCCGATCAGGACCCGGCCGAGGGTCTCCCCGGCGATCACCGTGCCGGGAGAGGTCGGGGTGGCGAGCATGCGTCGCGACAGGCCGAGCCTGCGGGTCTCGATCAGGGCTACCGCGCCGGTCATGGCGGTGAGGAACAGGAAGAGCAGGAGCTCGGTCCAGGCGCCCTCGTCGAACTGGCCGAGCGATCTGGAGAACAGCGCCGTCCCGGCCGTTGACTCGGTCACCAGGACGGACGGGACCGCGGGCGAGATCCGGGAAGCCTGCGCCAGGCCGGCCGCGAAGCCAGGGACCGCATGCTGGGCCACCGCGAACTGGGCGGCGCCGAGCAGCGCCGCCTGCTTCGCAACCGCGCCCCGCACCGTCTCGCCGAGCTGCTGGGAGGCCTGGTCCGGGCGTGCCAGGTAGCGCAGGGCCACGCTGTGCCCGGCGCGGATGGCCGCGTCGTAGCCGGGCGGGATCACCAGGCCTGCCTCGAGATTTCCCCGCTCGACGCCGGTGAGCAGCGCGGCGGGATCGGCGACCTGCACGACGAGAAGATGCGGGGTCCGCTCGAGCTGCCGCAGGAGCGCCGTGCTCAGCGGCCCGGAGTCCTGAGTCACCACGCCGAGGCGGGGGCTGGACGAGCCGCCGAAGGTCGCGCCGAGCACCAGGATCAGCACCATCGGGAAGACGAACACGAAGAAGAGGTTCGTGCGTACCCGGAACATCCGGCGAAGGTTCGCGGCGGCGATCCACAGGGCCTTCATCGTCACACCTCTGCCAGGTGCCTGAGCCGGGTCATCGCGATGCCGCCGGTCACGATGGCGAATCCGCACATCGCGAGCGCGGGCACCCACACCACCGAGATGCTGCCGCCCCGAAGGTCGCCCAGCCCGCGCAGGAACCACGCCTGGGGTGCCGCGAACGTCAGGTCGGAGAGGATGCCGGGCGCCCGGGAGACCGGGAAGAACGTGCCGCCGAGCAGGCCGAGGACGACCGCGACCACCGACTGCCAGTTGCCCGCCTGCTCGGCGTTCCTGGCCACGGTGGCGACCAGGGCCATGATTCCCATCGCCGAGCCGATCGCCGCGACGATCAGGACGGCCACGCCGAGCGGGTTCCCCCACGAGGCGCCGAACAGCAGGGTGGTGGCGACCGCAAGCACGGTCATGCTGAGCGCCCCGAGCAGGAAGCTCGTCAGCAGCTTCCCGCCGAGGATCGAGGCCTTGCTGATCGGCGCGGCGACCAGCCGGGCCAGCGTTCCGTCGTTGCGCTCCTCGAGCAGGCTGGTCACGCCGAACTGCACGGTAAAGAACAGGAAGAACACGGCCATCCCGGCGGCGAAGAACGATTTCTGGTCGAGCTCCTTGCTGGTCGCCGAGACGTCGCGAACGGCCACCGGCGCGGCGGCCGCGGCCGCGCGCGCGCCGAGCGCCCGAATCCGGCCCGGCGAGGCCGGGCGCCCGCCGCTGCCCAGCACCGCGGCGACCGAGAGCCGCACCCGGTTCAGGTCCGCGGCGTAGCTCTCGGCAATCGAGCGGGCTATCTCCGACGAGATCGGCGAGTCGACGTTCCCGATCACCTGCATGGAGGCTGGCCGGCCCGCCTGGACCCGGGCGGAGAAGCCCGCCGGGATGATGATCACGGCGTTCAGCGTTCCCTGTGCCACCAGGGCGCGGGCGCTCGACGCCGTCGCCTCGGAGCGGACGGCGATCAGGCCGCTTGCGCCGACGGCGCCGAGCACCCGGCTGACGAACTGCTGAGCGACGACGCCGCGGTCCGCGTTGACCACGCCGAGATCGATCGCCGCCGAGTTCCCCGAGATCCCGCTGAAGATCGAGTTGAAGATGAACGCCAGGCCGAGTGGCACCGCGATCCCGATCAGCAGGGCCGAGCGGTCCCTGAGCCGGGCCTTCAGATCCTTGCCGCAGATGAGCACCGCAGCCCGCATCCGCTCTCCTTACCTGGTCAGTCGCGACCTGGTCAGTCGCGGAGCGCCCGGCCGGTGAGGTGGAGAAAGACCGCTTCCAGGTCCGGCTCGGTGACCTGCACGGACTTGACGGTCGCTCCGGCGGCGGCCGCGTCGGTCAAGATGGCGGGCAGATTGGCGCGCGCGTCCTGCACCATCAGGTCGATGCCGTCGTCGATCGCGCTGGCCTGGTGCGCCCACGGCCGGCCGGCCAGGACGGCAGCGGCCCCGGTCAGATCGCCCGTTGCCGACAGGCGCACCCGGTCCCGCTCGCCGACCAGGCTCACCAGTTCCTCGCGGGTGCCCTCGGCGATCAGCTTGCCGTGGTCGATGATCCCCACCCGGTCGCAGAGGCGCTCGGCCTCCTCCATGTAGTGGGTCGTGTACAGGACCGCCAGTCCCTGCCTGGACAGCCCCTCGACGCTCTCCAGGATCGCGTTCCTGCTCTGCGGGTCCACCCCGGCGGTCGGCTCGTCGAGGATCAGCAGCTTCGGCTGGTGCAGCAGCCCGATGCCGACGTTCAGGCGCCGCTTCATCCCCCCTGAGTACTTCTTGGTCTGATCGCCGGCCCGGTCCGCGAGGCCGGTCAGCTCGAGCACCGCCTCGCTCCGGCGCTTCGCCTCCGAGGTGGACATCCCGTAGAGCCTGGCGAAGAACACCAGGTTCTCGCGGGCCGTCAGATCCGGGTAGATGGCGAGTTCCTGCGGAACGTAGCCGATGGTGCTCTTGGCCGCGACGGAGTGGGTGGTCATCGGCTCGCCGGCGACCAGGATCTCGCCTTCGTCGCGCTCGAGCAGGCCGACGATCATCGAGATCGTGGTCGTCTTGCCGGCCCCGTTCGGGCCGAGGAGCCCGTACGTCTCGCCGGCGCCGATTCCGAACCCGACCCCGTCCACGGCGACGAGATCGCCAAAGCAGCGCCGAAGTCCTCGGCATTCGAGCATTCGCTCGCCGGGCATCGCGAACTACTTTCGATCGGCTAATCCGGTGTCCAGCTCGACCTATTAAGTTACTGACGGCACCTTAAGTTACTGACGGCACC
>Ga0209415_10007458_pt1 | contig 19098 bp, 18 predicted proteins | sample PeaSoiSIISIP2007_FD_187696 | JGI IMG/M metagenome (GOLD analysis project Ga0209415, IMG submission 187696) | Peat soil microbial communities from Weissenstadt, Germany - SII-SIP-2007 (SPAdes) (version 2) | ecosystem: Environmental > Terrestrial > Soil > Wetlands > Peat | place: Germany... | reverse complement strand
GGACCGATTGCGTCTTGCGCCGCCCGCGCTTCAGGAGAGCGTCGCGCCGTTGGCGTAGCCGGTGCTGCCCGGAGCCCCGCCGTTGGCGGCCGCCGCGTCGACCTTGAAGCTTGCGGCCAGACGGTCGAACTCCTCCTGCATCTCGCTCACCGACTCCAGGCTGCGCGCCAGTTCGGTGACCTTGCTTTGCAGCTTCTTGGCCGGCTCCAGGGTGCGTGACAACTCGGCCAGATGGTCGTGGAAGGCCTGGCCAATCTGCGCGAGCTGCTCGTGCAAACCCTTCATCGGCTCGAAGTTGGTCGCGAGCTGCCCGAGCTGATCCTGGAAGGCCTTCATCGGTCCGAAGTTCTGCGCGATCTGAGCGACCTGTTCGGCGAAGGCTTTCATCGGCGCCAGCGCCCGCGATGCGCCCTGCCCGAGGATGTCGACCTGCTCGAAGGTCTTGGTCAGCCGCGCGAGCGATTCCTGGAAGGTCCTGGTCGGCTCGAAAACCTTGGCCACGGCCGCCGCCAGTTGATACTGGCTCTTCGCTTCGGTATTCGGGTCGCCGGTGGCCGCCACGTAATTCAGAACCTCGCTGGTAAGACTGTTCGCCACAGGAGCACCTCTTTCCACGGAAGAATTGTTCGGCTCAACACCGCCGCTACCGCTGCCACCATTGCCGCTCGATTCGAGGCCGTTGCTGCTGCTCAGACTGCCGCTTGACGGACTCGCGATCGAACTTCCGCTCCGCCGCTCCTGGACACGAATCATCGGCGGCTCGGGTTGGAGCAAAAGCTTTCTCAACTCGTCGAGTTTCAGGTTCATCTCCCACCCTAAGCCCTTATTGGGAATACGGGCCAAGCTGATCCCAGCAAGAGATGTTCCAGTCGGGGAGGGTGCGTCCGGGAGACAATCTGAAGCGATTCGGCAACGATCGCAGCGCCTCTCAACCGATGCGATTTGCCTAACTTAGCTCCTGATATCGAATGTCAGGCGATTCCACTGATCGCCGATGCCCGTTCGCATCGATCGGGGGCTTGGGTGCGACGTCCGACGCGCTACGTTGCACGGATGAGCCCGCCGGCTGGCGAAACTGCAACGAGCCGCCCTCTGCGCTGCGGGATGGCTTGGGCGGCGGATGCTTTACAATGCCGAATACGTCAGGGATTCGCGGGCGTTACGTGCTCCCACGCATGATAGGAGCTGCGCACCAGCGGACCCGATTCGACGTGACGGAAGCCCATCGCGAGCCCCGCCCGGCGCAGCTCGGCGAACTCCGCGGGCGGCACGTAGCGCGCGACCGGCAGATGATCGCGCGTCGGCCGGAGATACTGGCCGAGCGTCAGGATGTCGCATTCAACCGCGCGCAGATCGCGCATCACGCGGAGCACCTCGTCGAGCTCTTCGCCGAGCCCCAGCATCACGCCCGCCTTGGTGAGCAGAGCGCGATTGAGTTCGGCGCCGAACCGGCGCGCGTGACGCAGCACGTCGAGCGAGCGATCGTAATGGCCGCCCGGCCGCGCGCTCCGATAGAGCCGCGGCACGGTTTCGATGTTGTGATTGTAAATATCGACCGGCGCGCGGATGACCGTCTCGACTGCGCTATGATCGCCCTTGAAGTCGGGCACCAGCACTTCAACCCGCACCGCCGGCTGAAGCTGCTTGATCGCGATGGCGGTGGCGGCGAAGTGGCCGGCGCCGCCGTCGGGCAAGTCGTCGCGATCAACCGAGGTCACCACGATATGCCGCAGCTCGAGGCGCGCCGCGGCCTCGGCGATCCGGCGCGGCTCGTCGGGATCGAGCGGCCGCGCCTTGCCGTGCGTGACGTTGCAGTACGGACAGTTGCGCGTGCAGACGTCGCCCATCAGCATGAAGGTGGCGGTGCGATGCGAGAAGCATTCGCCGATGTTTGGGCAGGCCGCCTCCTGGCATACGGTATGGAGCCGCAGCTCGCCGAGCAGCGCCCGGGTGCGGAAATATTCGGGCGAGACCGGCGCGCGCACCTTGATCCAGTCCGGATGTTTGCGTTCCGCGATCATGGGGCCTGACTCCGAGCTTCGCAATCCGCCGCGTCGGCGTCAATCAGCTTCCAGAGCGAGCCCGGACGCACCGCTTCGATCAGTTCATAGCCCAGGCGCGCGGCGAAGCTCCGCTCGATAAGCGTCGCCAGGTGGTCGGTCGCGATTTCCACGCCGCCCAGCGCCGCGATCGAGGTCATCTCGCAGCCTGCGATTCCGCATGGCACGATCGCATCGAAGTAGCTGAGATCGCACGCCACGTTGAGCGCGAAACCGTGGAAGGTGACCCAGCGCCGCAGGCCCACGCCGATCGAGGCGATCTTCGGGCCGCCGATCCACACGCCGGTCATCCCGGCGCGCCGCTCAGCCGCGATTCCAATCTGCGCCAGCGCATCGATCACCACCGCTTCGAGATCGCGCAGATAACGGCCGACGTCGCGGGCCACCCCTTCGAGCTTGAGGATCGGGTAGGCGATTAGCTGGCCGGGTCCGTGATAGGTGATCTGTCCGCCGCGCGAGACACGATGCATCTCGACGCCCGGCGCCTGGCGGCGGATGAAGCCCGGGTCGGCGCCGCGGCCGAGCGTGAAGACGTGTGGATGCTCGAGCAGCATCAGGGTGTCGCCGATCGCATCGGCAATCCGCGCCTGCACCATCGCGTCCTGCAGCCGGAGTGCGGCGCGGTACTCAACCGTCCCGAGCCGCACGACGCCAAGTTTGCGCGCTTCGTTCATCACTTCAATAGTTGATCGCCTCGTCCTCGGCGGCGAGCGCTGCTTCCATAATAGCCTCGGAGAGCGTCGGATGGGGATGCGGGGTCTTCCCGATTTCGGCCGTGGTGGTTTCGAGCGCGCGGCCCAGCACGACCTCGGAAATCATGTCGGTCGCGCGATGGCCGATAATCTGGCAGCCGAGCACCTCGCTGTACTGGCGGCTCGCGACCAGCTTGACGAAGCCTTCGGTCTGATTGACTGCGACCGCCTTGCCGATGGCGCGGAACGGAATCTTGCCGACCTTCACGTCGATCCCGCGCTCGCGCGCCTGCGCTTCGGTGAGACCCACGGTCGCGACCTCGGGCTCGCAATAGATGCATCCGGCGATCGAGAGCAGGTCGAAGCCGGGTTCGCGGATGCCCGCCATGATCTCGACCGCGGCCACGCCCTCGGCCGAGGCCTTATGCGCGAGTAGCGGGGTGCGCGCCACGTCGCCGATTGCGTAAATGCTGGGAGCGCTGGTGCGGAACGAATCGTCGATGGTGATAAAGCCGCCGCGGCCGATTTCGACGCCGGCGCGCTCGAGTCCCAGCGCGGCGCTGAGCGGCGCCCGGCCCACGGCTACCAGCACCGCCTCGGCCTCGACCGCCGCCGGCTGGCCGCCGGCGTCGAGCGCGATCGACCATTGCGCACCGCGCTTCTCCATCGACTTGTAGCCGTGACCGAGCATCACCTTCACGCCGCGCTTGACGAACGCGCGGCGCAGCTCCTCGGCGACCTCGGCATCGAAGCCGGGCAGCATCTGCTTCTCCAGCTCGATAACCGTCACCTCCACGCCGAAGGCGCGGTAGAAATAGGCGAACTCGAGACCGACCGCCCCCGCCCCGATCACGGCGATCGATTTCGGGATGCGATCGTGAATCAACGCCTCGTGGCTGGTCATCACGCCGTCGCCGATCTGCATTCCCGCGAACAGCCGCTCGCCAGATCCGGTCGCGAGCAGAATCTTCTCGGCCTCGAGCATCGACACTTCCGGCGCGGGCTTGTCGGGAGCCGGCTTGAGCGCCACGCTGTGGGGCCCGGTCAGCTCGCCGCGGGCCTCGTAGAGGTCGACGTGATTTTTCTTGAACAGGTAGCGCACGCCGCGCGAGAGCTTCTCGGCGGCGTCGCGCGAGCGCGCGATGACGCGCGGGAAATCGACGCGAATCTCGCCGACCTCGATGCCGTGCTCCTGGGCCGCGCCGCGTATCGATTCGATGGTCTCGGCGGAGTTGAGCAGCGCCTTCGACGGGATACATCCCCAGTTGAGGCAGACCCCGCCCGGACGGTCGCACTCGACCACCGCGACCCGCATCTCGAGCTGGCGCGCGCGAATCGCCGCGACGTAGCCGCCCGGACCGGAACCGATTACCACCAGGTCGTAGCGCGAATTAGCCAAGGATCACCCTTCGAGTTCGGGCGCACAAGCGCGCGCGGCGCGGCGGGCGCGCCGGATGGCCGAGCTATCCGATCAGCAGGCTGGCCGGATTCTCGAGAAAGCGCTTGATCTCCTGCAGGAAGCGGCCCGCGACCACGCCGTCGATGACGCGATGGTCGCACGACACGGTGACCATCATGGTCTTGCCGATGACGATCTGCCCGTTGCGCACCAGCGGACGATCCTTGATCGCGCTGACCGCGAGAATCGCCGCCTGGCCGGGCACGATCACGGCCGAGAAGTGCTCGATGCCGAGCATGCCCATGTTCGAAATCGTGAAGGTGCCGCCGGACAGTTCTTCGGCGGTGAAGCCGCCCTGCGCCGCCTTGGCGACCAGGCGATGGGCGTGGCGCGCGATATCGGGCAGCGACTTGCGCTCGCATTCGTGGATGACAGGCACGATCAGGCCGTCCTCGACCGCCACCGCGACGCCAATATTGATGTGCGGGTAGATCGAGATGCCGTCGTTCTCGAAGGCCGCGTTCATGCGTGTGAAGCGGCTGAGCGCGAGCGCCGTCGCCTTGATGATGATGTCGTTGTAGGAGACGTCCTCGTCGAACAGTTCGGTCGCTTCGAGCGAATTCTTGAAGCGCACCGCCTCTTCCATGTCGATTTCGACGGTGACGTAAAAGTGTGGGATTTCGCGCTTGGAGAGCGCCATCCGGTGCGCGATGGTCTTGCGCATCGCGGAGAGGGTCTCGCGCGAGCCTGGCGCGCCCTCGTGCGGCGCGATCAGGCGGCGGAAACGGAACATCTGCTGCTCGCGCAGGAAGTTGTCGATATCGCGCTTGGTTACCCGGCCATCGGGACCGGTGCCGCGCACCGTCGACAGATCGATGCCGGCTTCTTCGGCGGCGCGGCGCGCGAGCGGCGAGGCCTTGAGCTTGGCAGCTTCGCCGGACTCAATTTGGCGCGGCGCGGGCGCTTGCGCTTCGGGATGGACGACGCGCGCCGGCGGCATCGGTATCGCGGTCGGCGCGGCCGAGGGATTCGCGCTCATCGCCGGATGGAACTGCGGCGGAGCGGCCAGGCCGTTGCCGTGCTCGCCGTTCTCCGCGGCCGCCGGATGCTCGCGCGCGGTCGGGATGGCGGTCATCGGCTCCTCGGGCTCACGCGCCGTGGGGATGGCCGTCACCGGCTCCTCGGGTTCGCGGGCGGTCGGGATCGCGGTTGCGGGTTCCTCGGGTTCGTGCGCGGCGTTCGGGGCGGCGCCCGGCTGATCGCCGGGCTTGCGCATGATCGCGATCACCGCGCCGACCGGCGCGCTCTGGCCCTCGGGTAAGCGGATCTCTTCGAGCACGCCCTCGTCGAACGATTCGAGCACCATGTCGGCCTTGTCGGTTTCGACCTCGGCGATCGCGTCGCCGTGGCGAATCGAGTCGCCGGGATGCTTGAGCCAGTGGATAATCTTGCCCTCCTCCATCGTATCGGAGAGCTTCGGCATCGTGATCTCGCTGCTCATCGTGGAACCCTTCCCATGTTATGGCTGAGGCTGGGCGGCGCGCCGCTGGCCTTAGCGGGAGCGCCGGCGGAGCGATCGTGCCGCCGTTTCAAGGCGTTCGGGCGCGCTCCTGGCACCTGCTAGACCAGGCGCTCGGCCACCTTGACGATGTCCGCCGGGCTCGGCAGCGCGGCCCGCTCTAGGCGCGCATTGTACGGCATCGGCACGTCCTTGGTCGCCACCCGCTCGATCGGCGCATCGAGATGGTCGAAGGCGGCCTCGTAGAGCCGCGCGGCGATTTCGGCGCCCGCGCCGCCCGTGAGCCAGCCCTCGTAGACGATGATCGCCTTGCCGGTCTTCTTGATCGATTCGACGCAGGTGTTGACGTCGAGCGGATTGAGCGTGCGCAGGTCGATCACCTCGGCGTCGATGCCCTCGTTCTCGAGCGCCTCGGCCGCGCGCATCGAATCGTACACGCACTTCGAATAGCTGATGATCGAGACGTCCTTGCCCGGGCGCATCAGGTTGGCGACGCCGAAGGGCACCAGATGCTCGCCTTCGGGCACCTCGCCCTTCATCCCGTAGAGCGACTCGTGCTCGATGAAGATCACGGGATCGTCCTGGCGGATGGCGGTCTTGAGCAGGCCCTTGGCATCGGGCGCCGAGGCCGGGATGACCACGCGCAGCCCGGGGCAGTGCATGAAATAAGCCTCCAGGCTCTGGCTGTGCTGCGCGCCGAGTTGATGGCCGCCGCCCTGGGGCGCGCGGATCACGATCGGAACCTTGGCGTTGCCGCCGAACATGTAATGGATCTTGGCGGCGTGATTGACGATCTGATCCATCGCCAGCAGGCCGAAGTTGACGGTCATCAGCTCGACCACCGGCTTGAGTCCGGCCATCGCCGCGCCGATGCCCGCGCCGACGATCGAAAGCTCAGAGATGGGCGTGTCGCGCACACGCTTCTCGCCGAAGGTGGCGAGCAGACCGTCGGTGACCTTGAATGCGCCGCCGAAGTAGCCGACCTCCTCGCCCATGATGAAGACGCGGTCGTCACGCGTCATCTCCTCGGCGAGGGCCTGGTTCAATGCTTCCCGATACGAGATCTGCGCCATCAGCCCTGCGGTCCCCCGTTTTCGACATAGACGTTCTTCATCAGGTCTTCGAGCGCCGGCTCGGGACTCTCGTCGGCGAAGCGGATAGCGTCGTCGATAATTGCGTTGACCTCGCGCTCGATGGCCTCCAGGCGGCTCTCCGGAAGGCGCCGTTCGCCGAGCAGGCGGCGGCGCAGCGCCTTGATCGGGTCGCGCTCCTGCCAGATGCGCTCCTCGCGCTTGGAGCGATACTCGGCCGGGTCGGACATCGAATGGCCGCGATAGCGATAGGTCACCGCTTCGATTAGCGACGGGCCTTCGCCCTCACGCGCACGGGCGGTCGCTTCCATCGTCGCCTGGTAGACCGCCACCACGTCCATCCCGTCGACTCGCACGCCGGGCATCTTGTAGGGCTCGGCGAAGCGGTAGAGCTCCTGCTGGCAAATAGCATTCTGGACCAGCGTGCCCATCCCGTAGAAATTGTTCTCGCAGATGAAGATCACCGGCAGCTTCCACAACGACGCCATGTTGAGCGATTCGTGGAAAGCGCCCTGCGGCAGCGCGCCATCGCCGAAGAAGGCGCAGACCACTTCCGGCTCTTCTTTGTAGGCGATCGAGAGCCCGAGCCCGACCGCGAGCGGCAGGCCGCCGCCCACGATCGCATAGCCGCCCATGAAACGCTGCTGCGGATCGAACAGATGCATCGAGCCGCCGCGGCCGTGGGAAATGCCGGTCTCTTTGCCGAACAGCTCGGCCATCACCTTGCGCGCCGGGGTGCCCTTGGCCAGGCAATGACCGTGCTCGCGATAGGTCGAGACCACGTAATCCTTATCGTAGAGCGCAAAGATCGAACCGACGGCCACCGCTTCCTCGCCCGCATAGAGATGGCAGAAGCCGGTAATCTTGCCGCGCGCGTACATCTCGGCGGTGCGATCCTCGAAGCGCCGGATCAGGGTCATGCGCCGGTAGAGTTCGAGCAGTTCGCTCTCGCCGAGCGTCAGCAGCGCGCGTTCGGCCGTCAGCTTGTCGCGTTCCAGCGCCATAGTTCAGTTACTCCCACGCGATCGTGGTTATTCAACCCGAGAGTGTAGCGCAAGCGGTACGGCAGGGTAAATGCGAGTTCCCGCTCGGGCGCGCGCCGCGGCGCGCGTCGATTCAGATGAGCTGCTGCTGCGCGGCCGCGAACACCGGCGCGAACGATCGCCGATGAATCGGCGACGGACCGAGACGGCGCAGCGCATCGAAATGATCGGCCGTGCAATAGCCCTTATGACGCCCGAAGCCGTAACCCGGGTAACGCTCGTCCTGCTCGCGCATGATCCGATCGCGCGTCACCTTTGCGATGATCGAAGCGGCCGCGATACAGAAGCTCTTGCGATCGCCGCCGACGATGTGAGTCTGTTCGAACGCGAGCCGCGGAATCCGTTTGCCGTCGACCAGCACGTGCTGCGGCGGCAGGCAGAGCGCGGCGAGCGCACGTTCGCTCGCCAGCATCGTTGCCCAATAAATGTTCAGCCGGTCGATCTCCTCCGGATCTGCGCTGCCAATCCCGACCGCGCGGGCGCGCTCGAAGATCGCCGGATAGAGGCGTTCGCGGGTCTCGGCGGGTATCTGCTTGGAGTCATGCACCCCCCGGATAAAGGCTTCGGGCGGGAAGATTACGGCTGCCGCGACCACCGGCCCGGCCATCGGACCAACCCCGGCTTCATCCAATCCCGCAACGCTTTCGATGCCTAATCGCCACAGTCTGCGCTCGTAGCGCAGGTCCGGCCGCTTGCTCATCGGCCCCCCTCCTGACCTCTCAGGATGCCCATAATCTGTGATGAAGCATATCAAAGCAATTTCTCAAGAAATAAGACTCAACAGGCCAAGGTTGGCCACGCAAGCACAACTTTGCCGGTGATTTCTTGAGATTTTTGCTACCCCTGACAAGGAAAAGACGCCACAGCCTGTGGAATTATGCGCCGATTCAGATTGCACGCCGCACCGCCTCTCGTCCATCGCAGGCCAATCAGGCTGCACTTGCGAGTAGCCAATCAATCTTGGCGGCATAGCGCTTGCTTAGTGCTAACACCAACTTAACCGGCACCTGCAACGGCCGGTTTCAAGGGAGAGTGGGGAGATGACGTACGAAGACAGCAAGGTGATGACCGTCAAAGAGCTTTCGGGCTACCTGAAGGTCCATCCATCCACCATCTACCGCCAGCTCCGGCGTGGACGTCTCCCGGCGTTCAAGGTCGGCAGCGACTGGCGCTTCAACGTCGAGTCGATCGATCGCTGGCGTCTGGGCCAGGACGGCATCGAGATACTCGGCCGCCCGCAGGCGTAACTTCTTCTCCGCCGCCGCCGCCTCGGATGGGGGAGCACGGCCCGGCTCAACCGGGCTCCCGGCCCTCGTGGGCCGGGCCGGCGTAACTCATCACGAGCAGTCCGCGGAGCGCGTCGATCCGATCGATGCGCACCCAGACCTGCGCCTCGGTCGCGAGCGGCGGCGCGCCGTGCAAGGAGCCGCGCAGCGCGTAGTCGTTGAGCTCGGCGCTCTGTCCGTCGCGTAGCACGGTCGCCGTGAGTTTGCCATCGGCCGCGTGGCGTTCCAGATGGCGCAGTATCCAGTAGCGCTTGGCACGCCGCTCAAGCTCCTTCCCCTCCACTTCCGCATTCTCGGTATTCGCCAGGATCGCGAGTAATTCGTTCGCGTCGTACGGTCGCGGCCCGGTCTCGCCCAGCGCTGCGACCAACTGCCGCTGCATCACGAGGTCGGCGTAGCGGCGAATCGGCGAGCTTAGTTGCGCATAGCAGTCCAGGCCGATGCCGGCGTGATATTCGGGATAGAGCGAGAGCCGCGCGCGCTGCATCATCAGGTCGCCGGCCTCGCTGGGCTGCACGCGATAGATGATCGGCACGCGATGGTCGGCGGCGTAGCGGGCGGCGACGTAGTTGCTTAGCACCATGAATTCGGCGACCAGGTTGCGGCTTGGCGAGGCGTTGTCGATGATCTCGATATCGATCTCACCGCCGCGCACGCGCACCTTCGACTCGCGGCGATGGAACATCACGGCGCCGGCGTGCCGCCGGCGTTCGCGCAGCTTGGCCGCGGCCGCATGCAGCCTCGCGAGCGCCACGCTGGCGGGGTCGCGAGCGCCATCGCCGTTCCCCGCGAGCATCCGGTCGGCGTTGCGGTAGTCCAGGCGCGCCCCGATTCGCATCCGGCCCGGATAGATGGTTTGCGACAGCAGCTCGCCGCCGGGGCCGATGCGGACGTCGGTGGTGAGCACCGGACGCATCTCTCCCGCGATCAGGCTCGCGCGCTCGCACGAGACCTCCTCAGGGAGCATCCGCACGATGGTCTCGGGCAGGTAGACGGTGGCGGCGCGCGCCGCCGCCTCCTGGTCCATCGCGCCGCCGCGCGGCACGAAGTCCGCGGTGAGCGCGATATGGACGCAGACCCGCAGCACGCCCTCGGGCTCGACCACGCAGCTCAACGCGTCGTCGACTTCCAGAGTCTCTTCGTCGTCGATCGTGATCGCGAACAGCTCGTCGGCGACGGCCGCGCGCTCCGGCGCAACCGCCTCGAGCGCCTCGCGGCGGACCGCCTCGCTGAAGCCGCTTGGCAAACCGCCGACCAGTGCGAAGCGCGGCGCGGCGGGGAGGCCGCCCAGCCGGTCGAGCACCTCGACCGCGATCTCGGCGGGCGTCACGTCAGGCAGCGCATGCGCGAGCAGCGCGTCCATCTCCTGGCGCCGCGTGAAGGGGTTCTTCAGATAGGCGGTGAGCTGGCCGATAAGCTCGGCGCGCTCGGGCTCGGCGGGCAGCTCGCCGTCGATGATGCCCTTGAGCAGCGCCCGCGTGCGGCGCGCGCCCTCGCTCTTGAGCCGCTCGCGGCTCTGCTGCAGGCGCAGGCGCTCGACCTGTTCGGCGCTGCGCGCGACGAAATCCATGTGACGGCGAGTGAAATAGAGCCGATCGTTGAGCAGGCTCTCGAGCACCACCGCGGTCGCGGCCGCCGCGCGCCGGCCGAAGAACAGCTCGGCCAGCTCATTGGCGGTGAACGGCCGATTCTGCTCGTGGACCACTTCCCACAGCAGATCGAGATCCAGCTCGGCGGCCAGCCGCACGCGCTCGGCCTCGATTTCGGCGAGCACGGCGGCGAGATTGGCGGCTTCGGCGCGCTCAGGATGGCGCAGCAGGACGAGATCGCGCGCCACGCTCTTCTCGCGCCCGCTCGAATCGATCACGCCCACGCGGCTTTCGTTCTCGCGCACCACCATCGCCGGGCGCAGCTTGCCCTGGTCGAGATATTCGACGATCGCGCCCAGGTATTTTCCTCCGCCGCTCATCGTGATTTCCATTTTGACCGCGAGGCGATGGCAACACTATAGAGAAATGATGCCCGACGAAAAAATCGCGCTGATGGTGCCGCCGGAGCTCGCCGCGGACCTCCGGCGGATTGCGGCGGCGCTCGGAATCGGCGGCGTCGAGGCGGCGGCGCGGATCGCGATCGAGGAATGGATCGCGCGCCACCGCGAGCATCCCGATGCTGCCGATCCGGCGGCCAAATATTTTGTCAACGAAGCGTTGGACGAGCTAATCGCGAAGCAGCGCAAATAGAGTCCAGGGCGCGCGCGCTAGTCGCTGTCCGATGCCAGCGTTACTCTGACCAGCCCCGAGGTGTAAGCGACCACGTCGCCGCATCCGGCGCACAGAATCTTCTGGCTGCCGCCTTCATGAATCTCGACCATCATTAAGATGCCGGCGCAGCGCGGGCAGACCAGCCGTTCGACCACGGGCTCCGTCGCGCGGCTCATCGCGACGCTCCGCGCATTGGGCGCATCACGGTCTCGACGAAGCGGCGGTAGTTAGTAAGCGTGCGGCCGTTGGCGTGCGGGCGCAGGATCACCTCGTCGGCGCCGGCGATGAAGACCTTGCCGATCGCATCGGCGATGAAGTCGGGCGGGCCGCACAGGCAGGTCGCGTTGATCGCCTCGGGCGTGACGAAGCGGCGAAAGTTCTCGCCCACGCCAATCTGGTAGTTCTCGTAGAGCCACAGATGCTTCGGCTCGGGGAGCCGCGCCACTTCGCCCGCGAAGTCGGCTAGCGTCGGATCCATCGCGGCCGCGGGCCCCTTGAACGTGTCGAGCCGCAGCCGCAGATGAGCGAGCACCCAGGGACCGAGCGCTTCGCGCGGGCCGGGTGATGCGGCGCTCTCGCCGGGCGCGGTGACGTAGACGCCGACCATCGCGGCGACCTGGAACGCATCGCGGCCGCGCTCGGTCGGGATGGCCGAGCGAGCGATGTCGACCCACGACTTCAGCGTCTCCGGATTCGAGCCCGAGGTGATAAGCCCGTCGCCGACCTCGCCCGCGATCCGGAGCGATTTCGGCGCGGTCGCTCCCATGATCAGCTGAATCCGCGGTTCGAGCCGGATGAAGCCGTGATGCTGATGCACCAGCCGCACGGTCGATTCACGCGCGCCTTCGCGATAGGGCACGCTCTCGCCGCGCAGCAGCCCGCGAATCGTGAGCGCCTCCTCGCGGAACTCGCCGAGCCCCACCGGTGGCATCCCCATCGCGCGCCGCGCGGTATTGCCGGTCGAGAAGCCGAGCGCGACGCGTCCCGGCGCGAGCTGGTTGATGGTCGCGATCGAATGCGCGGTGACCGGCGCGGCTCGGTTGCGGGCGACCGCGACGCCCGGCGCGATCCTGATACGCGTGGTGTTCACGGCGATCAGCGCGAGCGCCGCATAGACGTCGGAGTGCACCATCGGCGAGTCGAACAGCCAGAGGCCGTCGAGGCCGAGCCGTTCGAGCTCGATCGCTTCCTTATAGAAATCGACGTAGCAGGGCGCCGCGACGGCGAATTTCACGCTCAGCTCTTTCGCGCTTCAGCGCCAGGGCGTTTTGATGTCCTCGGTATCGCCGGTCTCCTGGTTCACCAGCACCACCTCGAGTCCGGTGTAGGTGCCCTTGGGGAAAAAGACGTAGCCGCTCTCCGTGAAGCCGCGATAGACCTTGCCGTGCTTGAGCGCGAGCGAACCGATCTGTTGATTCGCCTGGCTGTGCGATGACGATATACCGCTGGTGACGCCGCTGAAGATCGCCTGCGCGCCCGCGATCGCGCCGCCCAGCAGCGCGCCCTGTCCGACCGCGCCGAAAGCCGAGCCCGCCGCTGCGCCGAGTCCTGCGCCGATGCCGCCGCCGACGCCCGCGCTCACCGCGCCGCTCGCCAGCGCCGCCTTGAGCTCGCCCGCGCCGCCCGCTTCGCGCGCGGCCTCGCCGCTCGGAATGGGTGCGATGCGCTCGCCGACCTCATTCAACGCGAAGACCTGGTCGGGCGCGACCGAGCGCGGGATGTCGGTGCCGTTGGCGATCGAGATGTAGACCGGCGTCACCGAGCCGACCGGCTTGCTCGATTGCGCCGCGACGTTGACCGTCCCGGACTGCGGCGTCGCCACCACGTGCGCAGTATCGGGCAGCGGGGCGGACGCCACCGTGCATCCGGCGCCGGCGATCGACAGGATAGCGACGAGGCCGAGCCGGGCAGCCCGGCGGTTACGACAACGGCTGATCGATCGTGCCATCGTGCGACGCTTCCCCGTCCGTCATTTTATTAAGCGGCGTGAGGCCGACGCAAATTGACTTCCCTTCGCTATTAGACGACTGCCTGATATCGTCCGTTTACCGGGCGGAATGCCGCCCGAATCATCATCGGGGAGCATCTGCGATGGGCGCGAGGGAGATGGGTGCCCGCGTCAGGCGGGTCGAGGATGTGGCGCTGCTCACCGGCCGTGGGCACTACGTCGGCGATCTCAAGTTCCCCGGGATGCTGCACGCCGCGTTCCTGCGCAGCCATTACGCCCACGCCCGCATCCGCTCGATCGACGCGAGCCGCGCCCGCGCGCTCAGCGGCGTGCGCGCAGTTCTCACCTGGAGCGATCTTCCGCCATCGGCTCGCATTTCGATCCCGATGGGCTCGGTCATCCCGCGCGTGGTCCAGACCACCTATCAATCCGAAGGCGAGGTGACGCAGCCGCTGCTCGCGCGCGACGAGGTCTGCTACGTCGGACAGACGATAGCGGCAGTGGTGGCCGACAGCCGCTATCTCGCCGAGGACGCCGCCGAGCTTATCGAGGTCGATTACGAGGAGCTGCCCGCGATCGGCGATGGCCATGCCGCGGTCAGGCCCGGCGCGGCGCGCGTGCATCTCGAAGCCGCCGATAACGTTGCCTGCCGGCTCGCGCTCACCAAGGGCGATGTCGATGCAGCGTTTCGCGCGACGCCTCACGTCTACCGCGTCTCGCTGCGGACCCATCGCGGCAACGCCAGCTCGATGGAAGGGCGGGGCGCGGCGGCGGTGATCGATCCGGCCGGCGAGCGGCTGACCGTATGGTCGTCGTGCCAGGCGCCGCACAACAATCAGCGCGTGCTCGCCGAGCTGCTCGATCGGAGCCTCGAAACGGTGCGCGTGATCGCGCCAGATGTCGGCGGCGGCTTCGGTCCCAAGGCGCCGTTCTATCCCGAAGAGGGCGTGATTGCGGCCGTCGTCCAGATGCTGGGGACGCCGGTGCGATGGCTCGAAGATCGGCGCGAGCACTTTCTCTCGACTACGCGCGAGGGCGACCAGTTCTGGGGCGTCGAGATCGCGCTCGACGCTGCCGGCAAAATTCTCGGCGTCCGCGGCTCGATGCTGCACGACAACGGTGCCTACCTCCCGATTGGGATAATCGCGCCGCATACCGCGGCCGCCACGATGCACGGGCCCTACGTCATCCCGAATCTTCGCCTCGAAGTGGTGGTCGCTTTCTCCAACACGGTGCCGAACACGGTGGTGCGCGGCGCGGGCCGCATCCAGGGCGTGTTCGCGATGGAGCGCCTGATGGATCGCGCGGCGCAGGCGATGGGGATCGATCGGGCCGAGCTGCGCCGGCGAAATTTCATCCAGCCCGATCAGATGCCGTACTCGCTGTCGCTGCCGTACCGCCATGGCGAGACGCTGACCTACGACAGCGGCGATTATCCCGCCTGCCAGGCCAAGGGGCTCGAGCTCGCCGGCTATGAGAATTTTGCCACGCGCCAGCGCGCGGCCCGCGCCGCCGGGCGCTACCTCGGAATCGGCGTCGCCAACTTCGTCGAGGGTACCGGCCTCGGTCCGTTCGAAGCCGCGACGGTGCGCGTGCTGCCGACCGGCAAAATCGCTGTGTTCAGCGGTTCTTGCCCGCAAGGCCAGGGCCACAAGACCACGCTCGCGCAGGTCGCCGCCGACCAGCTCGGCGTCAGCGTCGCAGAGGTCGCGGTCACCTGCGGCGACACCGGTACGATCGCGATGGGCGTCGGCACCGTGTCGAGCCGTTCAGGAGCCAACGCCGGCTCGGCCGTGCAGATGGCGGCGGGCGAGGTGCGGCGCAAGCTGCTGAAGCTCGCCGCGCAGGATCTCGAAGCGCTCGAGGACGATCTCGAGCTCTCCGAGGGCCGCGTCCATCTGCGCGGCGATCCGGCCGCCGGCATCAGCCTCAAGGAGCTCTATGCCAATTCGCTTTCCGGCGCGCGGCTCGGCGGCTGGATGCCGCGCGGAATCAGCCCGGGCCTCGACGCGACGATGAACTTCGTGCCGAGCGCCTCGACCTTCTGCAACGGCACCCACGTGGTCGAAGTCGAGGTCGATATCCACACCGGGATGGTCCGCATCGAGCGCTACGTGGTCGCGCATGATTGCGGCAATATCATCAACCCAATGATCGTCGAGGGTCAGATCCAGGGCGGCGTTGCGCACGGCATCGGCAATGCGCTGTTCGAGCTGATGGCCTATGATGAGGGCGGCCAGCCGCTGACCGCCAACTTCGCCGATTACACGCTCCCGACCGCCGGTTCCGTGCCCGCGGTCGAAATCGCGCACCTGCATACGCCGACGCCGATCAATCCGCTGGGCGTGAAAGGCGCGGGCGAGGGCGGGACGATTCCGGCCCCGGCCGCGATCGTGGCGGCGGTCGAGGATGCGCTGGCGCCCTTCGCGGTGCGCATCGACGAGTTTCCACTGACCCCGCGCCGGATATTCGAGCTGCTGGGTGCGTCCCCGCGATGGCGGGCGATGGTCGCCTGACCCGCGTTTCCAAAGCGCCGCCGATCTGCTTCACTGGTCAGCTATCTGTTTGGATTTCGGCAGGGGGAGTATGACGATGCTTAAGCGGACGTACCTGATATTGCTGACGCTGGCGGCAGCGGGATGCGCGGGGGCGACGGCGACCACGCAGACCCTGACCGCGCCGCTAGTCCAATCGCGGCCGAGCGCAATCGTGGTCTATCCGTTCGCCGCCGATCCCTCCGACATCACGCTCAACCAGAGCATCATTCAGCGCGCCTATCGCCAGATGTCGAGTGAGAATGCAGACGCGCAACAGACCAAGCTCGCGCGCGATACGGCCGAGAACGTCTGCTTGGAAATCGTCAACGCGCTGCAGCAGGAGGGCTGGACGGCATCATGCCTGGAGCGCGGTACGCCGCCGCCCGGCGACAACGTGCTGGTGCTGGACGGCGAGTTCACCGACATCAATGAGGGCAATCGGCTGCGCCGCCTCGTGATCGGATTCGGCGCGGGCGCGTCGACTCTCGATACCAACGTCTCGATGTACCAGAAGACCAACGGCGGCTACCAGAAGCTGCTCGACTTTACGACCCATGCGGACAGCGGCAAGATGCCCGGCGCGGCGGTGACGGGCGGGGCGGGCGCCGCGGCGGGAGCGGGCGCCGGCGTTATCATCGGAGCCAACGCGGCACTCGGGGCAGCGAAGGGTTACAATTCGTCCACCAGCCAGTTGGGCGACAAGACCGGCAAGGAAGTGATCGATCAGTTAAACGGCTACTTCTCGCAGCACGGATGGACCCAGAATCAACCCGGCGCGTGACCGCCGCCGCATCCCGATAGTTTCTCGCACTTGCCGCTCCGGGCCGCTGATGATTTGGTGATCGGCGTCGATGGCGCGCCGAATCGATCGGGCGTCATTGCCACTGGGCCGGGGTGGTGAAACGGTAGACACAGAGGACTTAAAATCCTCTGGACCTAACGGTCCGTGCGGGTTCGACTCCCGCCCCCGGCATCAGAAACTTCCTCCCGTCTCCCTCCCGACGCGGGCGAGTCGCGTCGGCGGCGATTCAAGGGTAAGCTGCTTGCGACGCGGGGAGTATCGTCGATGAAGCGATTTCAGATTCCGGCGCGGTGGGCATTCGCGATAGCCGCGGTTTTCGCGTGCGCGGGATGTTCCAGTCAGCCGACCTACGATTTCACGCCCCGGCAGCGACCGACGATCGTTCTCGTCTACGATTTCCACGCTTCGCCGACCACCCCGTTCGAAGATCCGCGGCTGATCGCGGAGGGTACGAAGGATTTCGGAACGGCTAGCCCGGAAGCGCGCCAGGCGGCGATCGGCGAGCTGATTCGCACCGGGATCCGCGCCAAGCTGATCGACGGGATCAACGTGATGGGGATGACCGCGCAGGCCGGCGATCCTTCGACTCCGGCGCCCGCCGGCGCGCTGCTGGTGCGAGGCGAATTCTGCACCGGGAGCCCGGATAACCGGCTGGTTCGCAATCTCGTCCAATTCGACAAGGACCAGTCGAGCGTCGACACCGATGTCTATGCGATCGGCGCGGTCACGCAGGATAATCTGCGCCCGCTGCTCCATCTGCTGACCAACGCCGAGAGCAAAGCGATGCGCGCGGCAAAGGAACGCGGCGAGACCTCCGCGACGCTCGCCACCTACCGGCCGCAGATCGATCAACTGGTCGATGAGACCACCAATCAGACGCTGGCGGGCCTGTCGGTTTACCTCGCCAACCAGGGCTGGATCAGCCGCGACCAGATCAGAAGCGCGCTTGTTGCCCAGCGGTGATGTTTCCGCTCTGACGCGGTCGGCCGCGCGCTACTCGCTGCCCCATCGCGAGGAGTGCAGGCTCACCAGGCGCGCGATCAGGACTGCGATGTAAAACTGGCCGGAGATGCCCTCGATCGCCGCCACTGCCCGCGCCGGCGGACTGAGCGGCGTGATGTCGCCGTAGCCGACGCTGGCCAATGTCACCAGGCTGAAATAGATGAACTCGATAACTTCCTTGTGAATCTCGCCCGGCGCGCCGTGCATCTTGAGCGTCGCGGCGCCGTTGAAAAAGGAACCCGGGTAGAACATTTCGATCAGCGCAAAAATGAACGAGCACATCAGGCCGAATAGCAGGTAGCCGCAGATCGCCGCGCTGATCGTGTCATAGGTGACGCGCCGCGCGGTCAGGACGGTATGCAGGATGAAGATCACGGCGAGTAGCAGGAACACCACCCACGAGATCGAAAAGACGATCAGCAGCGTCCGGTTCGCGGTGAAAATGATCGCCCAGCGGCCCAGGAGCGACGGAATCGCGAGCGCGAGCCCGATCAGGAACTGATTGCGTCCCTCGGTGAAGACCCTAAGCGTCAGCAGCAGGACCATCGACAACAGCAACGGAATGATGATGCTGTTGTGGCCCGGCCCGGCCTCGAAGAACGGCGGAATCAGGATGAACGCCAGCAGCAGCGACAGCAGGATGGTGTAATTGCCCGGCAGGCGCTGCGCGACGGAAGCGACGGTCCAGTGCCGCACCGGCGTTTTTCCTCTCAGGCGCGGGCCCGGCTAGCGACCTTCCCGGATCAGCGGCCCGGTCGGCTTGTCCGCAGTGAAATTCGGCCACGGTTTGGACGCCGCGATGACCGGATTGCGCAGCACGCCGATCTTCTCGATCTCCAGCTCGACCGTATCGCCCGCCTTGAGCCGCTTGTCGCCGGCGTAGGTGCCGGTCGAGATGATGTCGCCGGCTTCCATCGGCGTGTAGTCGGAGCAGTAGGCGAGGATTTCGTAGGGATCGAAGATCATCCCCGAGCTGTTGCCGCTGCGCGTCACCTTGCCGTTGATGCGCACCTCCATCTTGAGATTCCGCGGGTCGGGTAATTCCTTGGCCGTCACGATCCAGGGACCCATCGGGCAGAAGCTCGCGAAGTTCTTCGCGTAGGCATACGGCTGGCCCATCTTGAGCCGCTCGCGCTGGCGATCGCGCGCCGAGACGTCGTTGCAGATGGTGTAGCCGAAGATGCATTCGGGCGCCTGATGGGGCCGAAGATGGCGGCAGTTGCGGCCCACTATCATCGCCAGCTCGTGCTCCTCGTCGACCATCTGCGGAAACGGCGGCAGCTCGATCGGCGCGCCGTGCGGAATCAGGTTGCATGAATACTTGGTGAAGATGATCGGTTCGTCGAAGAAGCTCAGGTTGGTCTCTTCGATATGGGTTCGATAGTTGAGCGCCAGGGCCAGGATCTTGGGCGGCCGCGCGATCGGCGGCAGCCACTCGGGATTGGTGACGAGATAATC
>Ga0209415_10007455_pt1 | contig 19105 bp, 24 predicted proteins | sample PeaSoiSIISIP2007_FD_187696 | JGI IMG/M metagenome (GOLD analysis project Ga0209415, IMG submission 187696) | Peat soil microbial communities from Weissenstadt, Germany - SII-SIP-2007 (SPAdes) (version 2) | ecosystem: Environmental > Terrestrial > Soil > Wetlands > Peat | place: Germany... | reverse complement strand
GACCGCGGGTAGTGCGTACCCGCCCGTGGATGCTCCACGGGGCTCAAGCCTACTCCGGTTAAGTGAATATCCCAGACCTCTCATATCGAAGGAGGTAAGAAACCGGCTGGCCTTGTCGACGCTGACCGCCTTGATCAGGGTCGCGGGCTGGCGAGAGAGGGATAGTAGTCCGCCGTGGCGAGGAGGCCCCCCGAGAAGAACAACGCCCAGACACTTCCCTTTTTTGCCGGGCATTCTTCCAGATCCAAGCCGGCGTCCTCGGCGAGCGCGGCCAGCAGGTGCCGTATCACGGCTCCGGGCGCGCATACGGTCGCAGTGCCGTCGGCACCGGCAAGGTCCAGGATCAGGGTCAGGCCGCGGCGGGGATGTGCGGCGTATCCGTCTTCGCCGAAGGCCGGCTCGGTTTCGACAGCCAGCCCAAGCTCCGCGCCGAGCGGTTGCATGGTGCCCGTGAAACGGGCCCCGCACGCGGACAGCAGCCGGGATGGCCCGAAGGCCGGCAGGGCCCGGCGCAAGGCCTCGGCCTGTTCCTGTCCCCTGATGTCCAGCGGGCGGTCGCCTTCGGCTCCTGTCCATCGCCTGGCCGGCACGGTCCGGCGGTGGCGGGAGCGGTGCCGTAGAATAGCTGCTGGTGGTTCTATCCACCCGGTGGTGGACCCCGCCGCATCCGCGCGAAGCACCCCAGCTGCGCGGAATTGCCGGATGGCCGATGGGTCCTGCTCTCCGCACGCAGGAGGTAGGACGGCATGTCGGCGCCGATATCACGACCCGCCGAGCAGCCCGTGCACCCCGGCCGCTTGTGGTGGCTGCCGAGCGGCGGATACGGGAATGGCCTGGATGACGCCGCGTGGGCACCGGTCCTGGAGGTCAGCGAGCAGATCGTGCCGGATGTGCTCCGCGCGCTCGCGAACGCCGGGGTACCCGGGTACGCGGCTCCCGCGCACCCGCCGGGTTACCGGCTGCGGGACCGCTCACGGCGGCCGGAGACCTACCGGCTGTGGGTCGGCGCCAGCGCCCACGGCCGGGCGGAAGAGGTGCTCGTGGCCGTGATGCCCCGTCTGGCGCGGGAGGCGGCCCGCCGCGCCGACAGCGCATGGCGGTGACCGGGCCCCGGCGGGTGCGCGGGGCGATCATGGCGTTTGCCGCGCCCACGGTCGTAGCGGCCGCCGTCGGCCGCGGCTGGGTGGCCAGCGTGGATCATGCGGTTTCCGGGCGGTCCTGGCGCGCCGCTGCCCAGCGGGAACAACAGTCGCGCGGGCAGTCAGCGCGCTGGCCGAGCCGGGCGTGGTCTACCCGCTCCTCGCCGCCGCTGGTGCCGCGAGCCGGGACGGCCGGCGCGGTGCTTGCCTGACCGCCTCTCACTGACCGCGACCTGGCCGACCGGAAAGGAAACGCTCATGGATTCGATCGATGTGCGCTGCTCGGCGATCGTGTTCCGCGACGATACCGTGCTGCTGGTTCACCGCAGCGGCACCGATGACTGGGTGCTGCCCGGCGGCACGCCGCGTCCCGGCGAGAGCATGGCCGCGTGCGCCAGGCGGGAAACCCTGGAGGAAACGGGGCTGTCCGTGGATCCGTCGCGGGTCGCGTTCGTCCTGGAAGCCCTTGGACCTGGGTCCGCACGGCGCACCGTCGACCTCGTCTTTCTTGCCACGGCGGACGGGCACGGCGAGCCCGAGCCGCCGCGCGAGCCTGATCTGGAAGCCCGGTTCGTCCCGCTTGGCCTGCTGCCCGGGATGGATGTCCGCCCGCCGCTGGCCGGGCACTTGCGTGCCTTGCATGCTCGCGGCGGCGAGCCCACGGCTGCCTATCTGGGCAATCTCTGGCGCCCGCACGCCCTGGACGGCATGCGCCGACGCGGGCAGGGCGTGGCCCCTCCCGCGTGATCGGCCGGTGCCGGGAAACCTGTCCAGGAGGTGATCGGTGAGCGCAGCGCGAAGCACTGCCCACGAGCCAGCGGGTGATGACCAGGTCAGCGGCCGGCTTCCGGCTGTGAAGGCGCTGACCCTGCGGCAGCCGTGGGCATGGGCGGTGATTTACGGCGGTAAGGACGTCGAGAACCGGCGGCGGAGAACGGCGTACCGGGGTCCGCTGCTGATTCACGCCGGCCAGAACGCCGACCCCGATCCCGAGGCTTCGGCCCGGCTGCTCTGGACGATGGCCGATCCCGAGGCCTTCAGGCAGCCGCGAGCGGCATGGCAGGCGCGGGAGGCGATCATCGGTGTTGTCCACCTGGCGGACGTCCTGACCGACTCTCGCAGCCCGTGGGCGACCGCAGGGTGGTACAACTGGGCGTTCGAGTTTCCCTCACCCATCGACCCTCCCATCCCCTGCCGTGGACGTCCGGGCCTGTGGGTCCCGCCCGCGGCCGTGGCGGAGAGACTGGCCGGGATCGTCTGACCGGCTTCCCGCCACGCCAGGAGCGGCATCGATTGCCTTCACGATGTCGCTGATCTCGGGCCGCTGGATGGCCTTGTTTTTTGGGCCGGGGAGACACTCGAGTGGCCTGCCGAACAGGCAAATTCTTTGCAATGGTGATTTAGGTCATACTTGCTTGGGTTCGTGTTCACGTGTTTAAGGCAAGGCCATGGGCCGGGGGCCGGCCGGGGCCCACCGTTCACGTCCGCGGAAGTGGTGTATGGGGTAACCGGCACTGATGTGACTGGTTAGCCGAAGTATGGCGTAGTAACAGGGACAACGGGGAGACGCTCGTGCCGCCGGATGCTGTTGATGCGGGGACTTTCTCCTGGTGCGATAGTTCGGGCTTGGTGCCCCAATCGGTGAGCAGGAGGACCCCGGAGCAGACCGAGCAGCGCCGCGCCGCGTGGCCGTGCAGCAGGCTCGCTGGACTGCTATCCCCGGAGCTGCGGCACATCGGCGGCGGCGAGCCGCGTCACGGCCTGCAGCTGCTCCAGCCGGACCGACAGCCCACCGATGAGGTACTGGCGGGTCACCGGCGCAGCCCGTGATCCTTGCCGCAGGCGCGGGCGACTCCGAGGGCGGCGGCCTCCGCGCTGTCGTACCGCCCGCACGGTCGCGCCTGCCTCAGGGCTACCGCCACCCAGCACTCGCCCGCCGGCTGCGTGGTATCCCGCCGCACATGCCCGATATGTTCTCCGTCCCAGGTGACGAGCTGGATCACCTCCGAACCCGGCACCAGCGGCGCGCGGCCCAGGCCCGCAGTCGCGGCCAGCTGCTCCAGCGCCAGTTCTTCCCAGATCCGCCACTGCGTGTGGTACACGGCCCGCTCGGCCTCGCGGACCACCTCGTCCGCGTCGTCGCCGTACATGGCTGTGCCCTGGTTACCGGGTGAGCTTGCGGTAGGTGACCCGGTGCGGGCGGGCCGCCTCGTCGCCGAGCCGTTCGATCTTGTTCTGCTCGTAGGAGGCGAAGTTGCCCTCGAACCAGAACCAGTCCGCGCCCCCTTCCCAGGCCAGGATGTGCGTGGCCACCCGGTCCAGGAACCACCGGTCGTGACTGGTGATCACCGCGCAGCCCGGGAACTCGCTCAGGGCGTCCTCCAGCGAGGCCAGCGTCTCCACGTCCAGGTCGTTGGCGGGCTCGTCCAGCAGCAGCAGGTTGCCGCCCTGCTTGAGGGTCAGGGCCAGGTTCACCCGGCCCCGCTCCCCGCCGGACATGAGCCCGGCCGGTTTCTGCTGGTCGGATCCCTTGAACCCGAACGCCGCCACATAGGCGCGGCTGGGGATCTCGGCCCGCCCGGCGCGGATATAGGCCTCGCCCCCGGAGATGACCTCCCACACCGTCTTGTCCGGGTCGATCCCGGCGCGCATCTGGTCGACGTAGGAGATCCGCACCGTCTCGCCCACCTTGATGGTCCCCGCATCCGGTTGCTCCTCCCCGAGGATCATCTTCAGCAAGGTGGTCTTTCCCACCCCGTTCGGCCCGATCACCCCGACGATGCCGTTCGGCGGGAGGCTGAAGCTCAAGCCCTCGATCAGCATCCGGTCCCCGAACCCCTTGACCAGGTCGCGGGCCTCGACGACGACGCTGCCCAGCCGGGGCCCGGGGAGGATCTGGATCTCCTCGAAATCGAGCTTGGCCCGGGAGGCGGCCTCGGTGGCCATCTGCTCGTACCGGTCCAGCCGGGCGCGGCTCTTGGCCTGCCGGGCGCGCGGGCTGGACCGCACCCACTCCAGCTCCTGCTCCAGCCGCCGGCGCAGCTTGGCGTCCCGCTGGCCCTCGACCTTCATCCTGGCGGCCTTGGTCTCCAGGTAGATCGAGTAGTTGCCCTCGTACGGGTAGGCGCCGCCCCGGTCCAGCTCCAGGATCCAGCCGGCCACGTTGTCCAGGAAATACCGGTCATGGGTCACCGCCACCACCGTGCCCGGGTACCTGGCCAGGTGCTGCTCCAGCCAGGCGACACTCTCGGCATCCAGGTGGTTGGTGGGCTCATCCAGCAGCAGCAGGTCCGGCTGGGACAGTAGCAGCCGGCACAGCGCCACCCGGCGCCGCTCCCCACCCGACAGGACGCTAACCTCCGCGTCCGGCGGCGGGCAGCGCAGCGCGTCCATCGCCTGCTCCAGGCGGCTGTCCAGGTCCCAGGCATCCCGGTGGTCCAGCTGCTCCTGCAGGCGGCCCATCTCCTCGAGAAGGTCGTCGGAGTAGTCCGCGGCCAGTTTCGCGGCGATCTCGTCGTATCGTTCGATGAGCGCCTTGGTCTCGGCGACACCCTCCTCCACGTTGCCGAGCACGGTCTTGGTCTCATCCAGCACCGGTTCCTGCGACAAGATGCCGACACTGTAGCCCGGCATGAGGCGGACCTCGCCGTTGGAGGGCTGCTCCAGCCCGGCCATCATCCGCAGCAGCGTAGACTTGCCCATCCCGTTCGGCCCGACCACGCCGATCTTCGCGCCGGGCAGGAACGCCAGCGTGACGTCGTCGAGGACGACCTTGCCGTCGTAGGACTGACGGGCATGGCTGAGAGCGAGAATTTGTTTCATGCCGCATGTATGCCTTTCCCTGCTGAGCAGGGACCGTTGGCATGGACGCTGTTGCGGCGAGCCCCTCCGCCGTGTTTCAGAATACCCGGCCGGCCGGGAGATCCTGCAATAGCACGGCGCGAGCAGGACAGGAGAATCATACGATGACCGCTCCAGATAGCTCGGATCGGTGGACGTTCTGCAGCCTGCGACGCCCTGCCCTGCCCTGGCTGCCGCTGCGCAACCGTATTGGGCAGGGCCGTTAGCATGCCGTCCGCCGCCCCTATCCCGCGCGGCCCGACCGTGCTGACGCTGTATACCGCGGCGGACCTGCTGACCGGTCCGGGCTGCCCGGTGTGCCGCTACGCCGACGAGGCCGGTGACCGTTACCTGGCGTGGTTCGCGCTCGAGGCGCATTCGGATGCCGTGACCATCACCCGCTTGTGCGCGTCGCTGGGCATGTGCCCCCGTCACACACGCGCGCTGATGAGCCAGCCCGGAGCCGCGCGCAGGCTCACCGCGGTCTACCGGTACGTCGTGGAGGCGGCCCGGGACCTTCTCAGCGGCCGCGCGGCATCCATCGACGCCTGCCCCGCGTGTGAGCATGACCGCGGCGCCGTCGGCCGGGCGCTGGATACCCTGCTCGACGGCCTGACCGACGACTCTGTCCGGGCACGCTGTCGCGAGCTCGGCGGCCTGTGCATCCCTCATCTCCGCACGGCCGCCGTCCGGGGAGATCGCCGGGCCGTCGCCTGGCTGTCGCACACGATGACGGCGGCCGTCACCGCACGGCCCGCACCTCCCGGCTGGCTCGCCGGGACGGACCACGACGCGGACGCGCGCGCGGTGCTGCGCCGAGCGGCTACGGCCATCGCACGGCCCGGCCCCGGTTCGTGCATCGCCTGCCTGGCCGCGGCTCGCTCAGAGAACGACCACCTGGCGTGGATTCTCGGCACCGACGGCCGTAGCCAGCCGGACCGCCGGCTGTCGGTATGCGCCACCCATCTTAATGATGTCGTCGCTGTCGCCGGCCAGCGGGATGCACCGCCGCTGCTGGCCTGGCAGGCTTTCTGCCTCACCGCAGCCGTGAGCCAGCGGCCTGCCTCATCGCCGCGCCGGAAGCTGGGCGCGCCTGCCAGCTGGATACGGCCTCGCCGCCGCGCCGAAGGCTCAGACCGTTGCCCCGTGTGTCTGGCCGGCCAGGACGGGGCGCAGCGGGCGGTCGATGATCTCCGCGCGTCACTGCGAGCCTCGTATCCGGTTCCGTACCACCACGCGCCCTTGTGTGTCCGGCATCTGCTCGGCCTGCGAGCACTCGATCCATGGGCGGGTCACGTGACGGCGCCTGGCGCGGTGGAGCGCGCGGAAGTGCTGATCGCCGAACTGAACGAGGCGTTCGGCAAGAACACCTGGGCGCGTCGTTACGAAGCCAGGGGCCCGGAAATGACCGCCTGGCGACGCGCCGCCGCGTTCCTCGACGGCAGCGTGTTCTGCGGATGCCCGCCGCGCGATGCGTGACCTGAAATGCTGGGCGCAAGCCCGGTCCTTCAGGGCGGGGTTAGCCCGGAGGTTGCGCCAACCGGGTGCCTTTGCTGTTCGATGTACTGGCGGATTATGCTCAGTGGGGCGCCGCCGCAGGATGCGGCGAAGTAGGACGGGGCCCACAAGTGGCCGTGCATGATGTGCCGGTTCACGCGTCCGGTGAACTCCGATCGCAGGCGCCTGGCCGATACGCCCTTGAGCGAGTTCACCAGCCCGGCTACGGCCACCTTCGGCGGGTACTCGACGAGCAGGTGCACGTGGTCGTCTTCCCCGTTGAACTCCCGCGCGGGGTGATCGTTGATGCCATGGCTCGCTTTCCAGGTCAGGCTCCCGCGACTTGGGTTCGCCGTGACACGAACAGGCTTGTCCTGCGGGCCGGACGCGCTCAGCGTGGCCGTAAAATCAGATTACGGCGATGGAGCTCGCCGGACCCGCCCTGGTGGCTGATGGCTCCTGTTGACCGCGTGGCGGCCAGAAACACAGGAGGGAACGGCATGACGCCGCAAGCATCCATGTCATCGGAAGGTGGTGGTCATTTTCCCGGCCTGCTGTTCCAGGAGGCGCTGCCGGCCGGGGCCGCCGGCGAGCAGGACGCGGATCGGTCCTTCGCGCCGGACCTGAACCTCGACCAGATCGTAACCGCGATCGCCGGTGATCGCGAGGAGCGTGACCTCATCACGAAGGTGCTGTTCGGCCCGCTGCACGACGCCGACGCCGTGCGCTACCGCCAGGAGGTTTTCCGGGACCTGGACCACCCCGCCCTGTTCGGTGAAGTCCAGCGCTTCGCCGGGCTCATGCAGCAGGTGCGCGCCCACCTGCGTCAGCTGGCGAAGATGGAATACCGCTATCACCAGGAGGGCTGGCTCCTGGACGCGGCGGCCATCTACTGCGACGCGGTGCAGTCACTGGCGGGGCACCTGGCCTCGGCGCAGATCAGTTCCCGCGCCCTGCTGGCCTTCCGGGAGTACCTGGCTTCCTATGTGGCGTCGGCCGGGTTCACCGCCCTGGTAAGCGATACACGGAGCCGGAAGGACGCCCTCAGGCAGATCCGCTACTGCACCCGCATCCGGGGCGACCGGGTGGAGGTGAGCCGCTACCAGGAGGAAGCCGACTACAGCGCCACGGTGCTCGCCGCCTTCGAGCGGTTCAAGCAGGGCGCGGTCAAGGACTACCAGGTCCGCTACCGGACGTGGCCGGGGATGAACCATGTCGCCGCCCAGATCCTCGACCTGGTGGCCCGGCTGTTCCCGGAGGAGTTCGCCGCCCTGGATGAATACGCCCGCCAGCACGCCGCGTTCCCTGATGAGGGGGTCCAGCGCGCCCACCAGGAGCTCCAGTTCTATCTGGCCTACCTGGACTACATCAGGCCGCTTCGTGCCGCCGGGCTGCCGTTCTGCCATCCCGAGGTCTCCGCCGGCTCCAAGGAAGTCCTCGCCGTCGGCACCTTCGACCTGGCCCTGGCGCACAAGCTCACCGCCGGGCGCAAGCCGGTGGTCACCAACGACTTCCGTCTGACCGGCCCCGAGCGGATCCTCGTCGTCACCGGGCCCAACCAGGGGGGAAAGACCACCTTTGCCCGGACCTTCGGCCAGCTCCACCACCTGGCCAGCGTCGGCTGCCCGGTCCCGGGCACCGCCGCCCGGCTGTTCCTCTTCGACCGCCTCTTCACCCATTTCGCGCGGGAGGAGGACCTCACCAAGATGAGCGGGAAGCTGGAGGACGACCTGGCCAGGATCGGGACGATCCTGCGGGCGGCCACCCCGCGCAGCATCGTAATCCTGAACGAGATCTTCGCCTCCACCACCTTGCACGATGCCCGCTTCCTGGGAACGAAGCTGCTGACGAAGGTCATGCGGCTGGACGCCCTGTGCGTCTACGTCACGTTCGTGGACGAGCTGGCCTCGCTCGGCGAGCAGGTCGTCAGCATGATGAGCACGATCGTCCCGGACAACCCGGCCGAGCGTACCTACAAGGTGGTCAGGAAGCCAGCCGACGGCCTGGCTTATGCGCTGGCCCTCGCCGAGAAACACGACGTCACCTACGAGCGGCTGCGGGAGAGGCTCGGGCTATGAAGGTCTACCTCCTCTACCGGGACCGGGACTTCGACAACCGGGCCGCCCTGCCTCCCGGCCACCAGGACCTGATCCAGGATCTGGAGCTGACCACGCTGCTGCGCGCGATGGCCGCCGGTGACAAGTTCCTCTTCGAGGTGTCCGCGAAGGCGCTGCTCGCCAGCCTGCACGACCCGGAAGCCATCCGCTACCGCCAGCGCGTCCTGGCCGACTGCCTCGCCCAGCCCGATGTCATCCGGGAAATGTACGTTGTCGCGGTCGGGGCCCTGGAGGACAAGCGCCACCTATGGGGTTACGGCGGCTCGTACCAGACTCCCCCGTCAAACCTCTCGGGCGCGGTCAGGCATCTGGAAGGCTACGTGGCCCGGCTGCGGCAACTGCGGAAGATCGCCGACGACCACGCCGGGAACTTCCGTTCCGACGGGATGCGGACGCTGTTCGCCACGCTGCAGCGCGAGTTGGACGACGGGTATTTCGAGGAGATCAGCTACCACCTGAAGCAGCTGCGCTTCCGCGCTGGCGTGCTGATCAGCGCCGAACTTGACCGGGACAACAGCGGGATCAACTTCGCGCTGCGCGCCTCCGGGGAGGCCCGGCGACGGTGGGCCGAGCGGCTGGGGCTCGGACCGCGCACCACCTACTCCTTTACCCTTGCGCCCCGCGACGAGGCCGGAAGCCAGATCCTGGAGGACCTTACCAGCCGGGGCATCAACCTGGTCGCCAACGCGGCCGCCCAGTCGGCAGACCACATCGGCAGCTACTTCACCATGCTGCGGGCCGAGCTGGGCTTCTACGTGAGCTGCCTCAACCTCGCGGACCGGCTGGCGGCCAAGGGGGCACCGGTCACGGTCCCCGATCCGGAGCAGGGGTCATCGCTCACGTTCTCGTGCACAGACCTGCGCGATGCCTGCCTGGAGCTGCAGTCACAGGACCCGGTGGTGGGCAACGACGTGCAAGCCGACGGGAAGTCGCTCGTCATCATCACCGGCGCCAACTCGGGAGGGAAATCCACGTTCCTGCGCAGCGTCGGCGTGGCCCAGCTCATGATGCAGTGCGGGTTGTTCGTGACGGCCGGGTCTTACCGGGCGGCTGCGGCGCGCGGGATCTTCACCCACTTCATCCGGGAAGAAGATCCCAGCATGACCAGCGGGCGGCTGGACAACGAGCTGTGGCGCATGAGCGCCATCGCCGACCATATCGGCCCCCACTGCCTCATGTTGTTCAACGAGTCCTTCGCCGGGACCAACGAGCGCGAAGGATCCGAGATCGGCCACCAGGTCGTCCGCGCCTTGCTGGACGCGCAGATCAAGGTGCTCTTCGTCACCCACCGCTTCGACTTCGCCGACCGTTTCCACCGCCGGCACGCGCGCTCTACCCTCTTCCTGCGAGCCGAGCGCTATCCCGACGGGCGCCGCAACTACAAGCTCGCGGTAAAGGAACCCCTCCCGACCAGCTTCGGAGAAGACCTCTACTACCGGCTCGGCGCCTGGCTGGAAGAGGATGAGACCTTCACCCCGGCTGCCGTCGGAGCAGCCCCGGACGGCGAAGTGGACCAAGGCAGTCCGGTCCGGCCAGCCAGCGGGATCGCTGCCGGGCCACCGGACGCGCCGCGCGCTGGATGAGCCATCCGCTCAGCCGGGTCCGATGTGCCGCAGCTCGGGAGACAGCAGGCCCGCGAGCCTGCTGCACGGCCAGGCGGAGCGCCGTTGCTCCGTCTGCTCCGGGGTTTCCTCCATCACCGCGTAGTAGTCGTCCGGCCCGTCCCAGCGGGAACACTGGTGATACAGCGGGCACGGGCTGCGCGGCGGCTTCCCCGTCGCCTGGCACGCCGGACGCTTACCGGACCGGAACGCCATCAGCGCCCGCCACAGCAGCAGGACGTCGTCCTCGCTCACCTTGGCCACAGCGGCCTCCCACACCGTCGGGCAGGGACCGTTGGCGGCATCTCCGCGGCATCAGGCGGGCCCCTCCGCCTCGGGGCCTACGTTACAGCGAACCCAACTGCGGCCAACCGGACACGGCCACCGGGCTCTGGCTCCCGCGTCACGCTAGACTGACCTGGCCGGAAGAGGCTCCGGCGGGAGCGCGCCAAGCTCCAGAACCGCCGACCCGGCTGATGGCCTCTCAGGACCGAGGTGCCCGGGAGGCGGCGTGGGCGCACGAGGATCATCGGCCGACCCCGGACTGCAATCCAGGATCACGCGTCGCGGGCCGTAACCCCACCTTCACATTCCTGCCGGATGAATCAGGGTCCTTAGCCTCTGCCATCAGCGCGTCGGGCAGGGAGACGATCCAGGCAAGCACAAGCTGATAACACCAGGGGGCGGCCGTGCGGGCGGCCCCGGGATAGGAGCAGACGATGGCGTTCGAGGTAGCGGATTTGTCGGCACTGGAGATCCTGGATTCACGGGGCCGGCCGACGCTGGCGGTGTCGGTGCGCCTGGCGGACGGGACGGCCGCGCGGGCCGGGGTCCCGTCGGGGGCGTCGACCGGGTCGCGGGAGGCCGTGGAACGGCGCGACGGCGACCCGGCCCGGTACGAGGGCCGGGGCGTGCTCGGGGCGGTCGCATCGGTCAACGGCGAGCTGGCCGACCTGCTGCGCGGGCGGCCGTGGGCCTCGCTGGCCGAGGTGGACCAGGCCATGATCGACCTGGACGGGACCGCGAACAAGGCCAGGCTGGGCGCCAACGCGACGGTGGGAACCTCGATGGCGCTGGCCCGGGCGCTGGCCGCCTCGGCCGGGGCGCCGCTGTGGCGGTGGCTGCGGCCGGAAGGAGTCACCGCATCACTGCCGGTGCCGCACTTCAACGTGCTCAACGGCGGCGTGCACGCACCGAATGAGCTGGACTTCCAGGAGTTCATGATCGCCCCGGTGGGCGCCCCGTCGATGGCCGAGGCGGTCCGCGCCGGCGCCGAGGTCTACGGTGCGCTGCGCCGTGAGCTGTCGGCCCGCCATCTGTCGACCGGTCTGGGCGACGAGGGTGGCTTCGCCCCGGAGATCGCCGAGCCCGAGGAGGTGCTGGCCCTGCTGGTGCAGGCCATCTCCGACGCCGGGTACAAGCCCGGCGCCGACGGGGTCTCGATCGCGCTGGACCCGGCCTCCTCGGAGTTCCGCCAGTCCGACGGCCGTTACCAGGTCGCCGGCCAACTGCTGTCCAGCAGCGACATGATCGACCGTTACGCGCTCATGACCGCCCAGTTCCCGGTGCACCTGATCGAGGACGGCCTCGGCGAGGACGACGACGACGGCTGGATCGCGCTGACCGCCCGCCTGGGCGGCACCACGGAACTGGTCGGCGACGACATCTTCTGCACCAACCCGGCCATCATCACCCGCGCCATCGCCCGCGGCATCGGCAACTCCGCACTGATCAAGCTCAACCAGATCGGCACCGTCACCGAGACCCTGCAGGCCATGGCCATCTGCCGCCAGGCCGGGTACCGGCAGTTCGTCTCGCATCGCTCCGGGGAGACCGAGGACCACTTCATCGCCGACCTGGCCGTCGGCACCGGCTGCGGCCACCTCAAGACCGGCGCCCCCGCCCGCGGCGAGCGCGTGGCCAAGTACAACCGGCTGCTGGAGATCGCCGCCGCGGAGCCCGCCCTGCGCTACGGAATGTCCTGACGGGCCACCGAGTTAACCGGGGGCAACGCCCGCCACGCCGAACCGGGCGACCGCTGAGAGGATCGGACCCGTGTTCGCGTTCAAGGCCGCCGTCCTGGTCCTGGTCCTGTTCGTAGCCGGGGTGCTGCGCGATCGCCGCAGCTTCGCCAATGCGGTCCTGCTCGGCCTGGCGCTCGCGCTGCTCGCGCTGGGGACCGCGGAGCGGCTGGCCAGGGCGGATGACGCGCTGAGCAGGCTGGTGCTGCTGGCTGTGTTCGCGCTGGTGGCCGTCGTCCCGTTTCTCGTCGCCGCGTACCTGGTGGTGAACGGCGTGACGATGATGCGCCGGGAAAGCATCCGGCGGCCGGCCAACCTGCTGTCACTGCTGGCCGGCGTCGGCATCCTCACGGTCATCGGGTTCAGGCTGGCGACGCCGCTGACCGGCTCGGACGAACTGGCCCTGTCGGCCACGATCCTCATGCTGCTGTTCGCCTACGTCTCGTTCCAGTGCGTGTCGTTCGTGCTGTACGCCTTCCTGTATGGCCGGCTGTCCGTGCCGCGCCGCGCCGACTTCGTCGTGGTGCTCGGCTCCGGGCTGCTCGACGGCGGGCGGGTCCCGCCGCTGCTGGCCAGCAGGCTGGACCGGGGCCAGGCCGTGTACCGCGGGCTGGCGGCGCGCGGCAACGACCCGGTGCTGATCGTCTCCGGCGGCAAGGGCAGTGACGAGCAGGTCTCCGAGGCCGACGCGATGGCCCGCTACCTGACCGCGCGCGGCTTTCCCGCGGACCGGATCCAGCGTGAGGACCACTCGGTGAACACCGAAGAGAACCTGGCCTACAGCAAGACGATCATGGACCGGCTCCGGCCCGGCGCCACGTGCGTGATCGTGACCAGCAGCTACCACATGTTCCGCACGGCCATGATTGCCCGCCGCATCGGCGTCCGCGGCCAGGTGACCGGCGCGCGCACCGCCGGTTACTACTGGCCGAGCGCCACCCTGCGCGAGTTCGCCGCCGTCTTCCTCAGTTACAGAGCCGTCAACCTCGCCATCTGCTTCCTGCTGGTCGCGGTCCCGGTCACGGTCGCCCTGCTGCACCACGACGCCGCCGGCGCAACGGGGTGAGACGCGGGGGGAAGGGGGGAAGGGGGGGAAGGGGGGAAGGTCTACCTCGCCGCCGCGGTCTGGTCCAGCAGGTCCGTGACGTGACGCATCGCCGCTTCGCGTCCGGCCAGTTCTCGTTCCTTGGCCGCCGCCTCGGCGGCGGAGGCGTCGCGCAGCTCGGCCGCGGCCGCCAGCGCGGACCGGATCCGGCTGGTCCCGTCGGTGTAGCGCTGCTCGACCACCCGGGCCAGCGCGCGCGCCGCCTCCGCCAGCCGGTACTGCAGATCCCCCCGGGCCCGGCCGACCTGCATGCCCACCAGGTCGGGAACCTCGCGGCGCAGGTGATCCCGGGCCGCCCGCCGGCCGAACTCCCCGGGCAGCCGCCGCCGGACGGCACCGGCCAGCAGCTCGGTCTGGCCGATGTCCTCCCCGGTGGTGTAGAAGAACCGCCGGCTCTCGACCAGCCGGCCCTCCGGCTCGGGGACGGCCAGGTCCAGGCCGAGCAGTTCCGCGGCGGACTCACGGAGCACGCCGAGCTCGGCTCTGAGCTGTTCGGCCAGCCGGGCATCCACCGCGGCCAGGCCCTGCTCGATGGCCTCCCGCCGCCGCTGGCGCCACGCCTCCGCGGCCGCCACGGCGAACGCGGCCAGCCGTTCGCGGCCCTGCCGCTCGATCTCGCCCGCCGGGGCCTCGCGCAGCGAGCCGCCGAACACTTCGTCGAGCTGCCGGCCGACCTCGCGGGCCAGCCGCGGCCGGTCTTCCTCGGCGGCGTCGTTGAGCGCGAACAGCAGCCGGCCGGACTCGGCGTTGACCACGGTCACGGCGTCGCGCCCGTGCACGGTGACCTCAGCCAGCCGCTCGCCGAACCGCCGCACCCGGTCGGCCGCGTCCCCGGCCCGCATCCCGGCCGCCCGCCGGGTCACCGCCACCTCGTCCAGCAGGGACCCGGCGATCCGCCGGGCCTGCGCGATCGCCGACGCCTGCAGGTCGGATTTCCCCCGGGCCGACAGGTACGCGGTGAAATCGGCCTCGAACGCGGCGAACCCCGCATCGGCGCCGTCGAGGGCGGCGCGCGCCGACATCGGGTACACCCGGCCCGGATGGCCCGCCTCGCCGAGCACCCGCTGGGTGAACTCCAGCGCCTCGGCCAGCCCCGGCTCATCGAGGTGATCGGCCTTGTTCAGCACCACGAACGTCGTCACCGACAGCCGGGCGACCTGGCTCAGCAGGTCCCGCTCGCTGGCCGACACCGGCGGGTCGGCGGTCAGCACGAACACCGCCGCGTCCATCGACCGCAGCGCCTCATGGGCCGCCTGCGTGTCCCATTCGAACACCGACCCGGTGCCCGGGGTATCGACCAGCTCCACCCCGTCCGCCAGCACGGGTGCGGCGGCGTACACGGTCACGCTCGCGATCCGGCGGCGGTTGCCGGGATTCCCCCGCTCGGTCACCAGATCAGAGAGCACGGCCAGGGGATGCTTCTCGTCGTGCCCATCGAGAAACCGCACCTCGGCCCGCTCGTCGTCGCCGTACCGGACGGTCGTCGTGACGGCGGTCAGCGGCGTCACCCCGGACGGCAGCACGTCCCGGCTCAGCAGCGCGTTGACCAGCGTGCTCTTGCCTCGCTTGGCCTCGCCGACCACCAGGACCCGCAGCCGTGCCGCATCCAGTCGGTCCAGCAGCGCCGCCAGCTGCTCCCGGTCGCGATCCGTCCCCAGCGCGGCCAGCTCGCCCAGCGCGCTGACCAGTGTGCTCTCGCTGCTCGGCATCGGCGCCATCCTCCTACCCGCGTCACCTGATACGCCCGGTAGGGACCGTTGGCGGCACCGCCGCGTTCGCGTGACCCGCCGATGGTGCGGGTGCCAGCGCGGCGAGCCCCTCCGCCGCACTCTGGCCAGGATAGCCTGCTCCCGGGGACCAGCACGTCATGCCAGGGCGGTGGCCACGGCGATGACGGCGATCAGCGCGATGAGCATGTACAGCAGATAGGCGTCCAGGCGGCCCGACTGCAGGCGCTTGGCGGCCGTCACGATCGCCATGAAGAACCCGAACGCGGGCTGGTACACGTAGGTCTCGACCACCTCCATGACGTCCGAGGCGTACCGCAGATGCGCGGCGGCCTCTTCCCAGCCGGGGTCGACACGATCGGGGGGACCCGACCCGTCGTCGCCGACGTCGTCCTCCATCATGACCTCGCGCAGCTCGGCGCGGGTGTGCAGGACTCCGGCCAGCACCCGGCGGGTGGGGTTGGCGTAGCCGAACGCGGTGTAGGAGTCGGCGCCTTCGACGCCGATCGTCGCCGAACGCCAGGCCGGCACCCGGCGTACCCGCAGCAGCCGCCGGCCTGAGACCGCCCAGGCGAACAGCACGGTCAGCAGCAGCATCAGCAGCATCTCGACCCACAGCCAGGACGGCGACAGGATCGGTTCTGCACCGCCGCGTGGGCGATGCCGAGCAGGGCGCTCAGCGCGCCGAGCACCAGCAGCACCCCGGTCAGCCAGCCGGGGGCCCGGCCCACCAGCGCGAGCGTGCGCCACATGCCGTAGAAGGCCACGTTGACGCAGACGCCGGCCATGATCGCGCGGGCCGGGCCGGGAGCGGCGGCGTAACCGCGCGGCAGCCAGACCTGGAACGGCACCAGGCCGGCCTTGACGGCGAACCCGGCCAGCAGCAGCGCCTCGGCCGTGGTGCGGACCGCGCCGCCCGGGACGTGGGTGAACGAGGCCAGCATGATGGAGTGCGACCTGGCCGCCCGCGATGGCCTCGACCGCGTGGCAGAAGGCGAGGGCGTGGGCGACCGAGGCGATGCCCTCGGTGCGCTCGGCCAGCAGCACGCCGTCGGTCGGCGTCATCCCGGCGAACCGGTCCGCTACGCCGCGGTGCTTGTAGAACACGCGCATGTTCAGGTGAGGGATCGCCTCGCCCGGCGTCTCGACCGGGTACTCGATCGACTCCAGCACCCCGGAGCGGACGGGGCCATGCGGGATCGTGAAGACCCCGTAACCCTCGACGTGCCGGGGCAGCGCGTGCTCCTCCGGCGAGCCGGGCCGGATGAGGGGCGCCAGCCGTGGGTGCCCTTCCGGGATGACGCCGAAGCGGTCGTGGATGACCCGTTCGTACCAGAACGCCGCGCCGAGCCTCGGGGTGAGCGCGGGATAGCTCACCGCACCGGGCGGCAGCGCCGCTTCGAGCGTGTCGATGCCCCCGGCCGCCTCCCCTTCCCCCCTCACTCCTTCCTCCCTCACCGCGACGTGCGCGGACAGGACCAGCGGGCCGCCGCCGGGCCCGGCCGCGAACAGCCCGGCGAACCGGTCCCCGGCCCCGACCCGGGCGGTGAGTTCGTCCCACAGGGTGCCGGCGTCGGCCTGGGTCGTGGCGAGCCTCATCGCCAATGGGTCCCTAGGCTAGTAGGCCAGCACGAACACTCTTCGCGTGGCGGTGGCCGGGGCACACACGCCCCGTGCCGCACCCGCCCGGGACGGCACCCGTATCCTCGCTGGGTATGACCGTCCCCGCACCGGCGTGGGTGGTAGCTGGCCCGCCCGGGGCCGGCAAGAGCACCGTCGCCGCGCTCCTGCTCGCCTCGCTCGCGCCGGCCCCGGCGCTGCTGGACAAGGACACCATGTACGAGTCGTTCGTCGCGGCGGTCCTGGCCGCCAGCGGCCGCCCGCCCGGGGAGCGCGAAGGGCCGTGGTACGACGAGCACGTCAAGGTGCACGAGTACGCCGGGATGACGGCCACCGCCCGGGAGATCCGTTCGCACGGCTGCCCCGTCCTGCTGTCGGCCCGTTCACCGGCCAGATCCACGACGCGGCCCGCTGGCGCTCCTGGGTGGCCGAACTGGGCGGCGGGACCGTGCACCTGGTCTGGGTCAGGTCGGACCCGGCCACGGTACGCCACCGGCTGACCGCCCGCGGGCTGCAGCGCGACGCGGCCAAGCTGGCCAGCTTCGCGGAGTTCACCGACCGGATCCGGCTCGGCGCCGAGCCGGCCGTCCCCCACGTCGCGATCGACAACCGCCGCACTGCCGCCGCGCCGCTGGAGGCTCAAATCGCCGATCTGGTAGCCCAACCGGAGTACCACGAGCACGACGAGTAACGTGGTTCCCCAACGACGACCGACGAGGAGATCCAGCCATGCGGCTGAGCGCGCGCAATCAGATCCCGGCCCGGGTGACCAGCATCAACACCGGAGAAGCCATCGCCAACGTCGAGCTGGACGCCGGCGGCACCCGCCTGGTGGCCTCGATCACCGTCGAAGCGGTCAAGCAGCTCGGCCTGACCGAAGGCAGCCAGGTCACCGCCGTGATCAAGGCCTCGGACGTCATCCTCGCCACCGACTGACGCATGCCGCGGACGACCCGAACCCCGGACGGCCGCACCCTGGCCTGCGCGGCGCTGCTGCCCGACCTCGTCACGAACCGCATCCCTGAGGTGCACGCCTGGCTGGCCGACCGCCTGTAGTTACCGCTCGCGGACTGCGATGATTACCCTGAGCGCAGCGCGGCGGCCAGGGAGGTGGGCAGGGCTTATGGACGACGAGACCATCATCCGCCTGCGGCGGGTCATCTTGCGGCTCGCGCGGCAGCTGAACGCGGCCTCGGTGGGGGAGGGACTGACCCCGACCCAGGCGTCCGTGCTCGGCATCGTGACCCACCGCGGCCCGCTCGGCCTGACCGAACTCACCGAGATCGAGGGCCTCAACCCGACCATGCTGTCCCGGGTCGTGGGCAAGCTCGATTCGTTCGGCCTGATCCGGCGGCTGCGCGACCCCGACGATTTCCGCGCCGCCCGGGTCGAGGTCACGGCCGAGGGGAAGCAGGCGTATCAGCGCATCGCCGCGCAGCGAGCCGCGATCCTGTCCGAACGCGTCGCGGACCTGCCCCCCGACCAGGCCGACGCCCTGGTCATCGCGCTGCCCGCGCTGGAGCACCTCGCCGAGGACCTGGGGGCCGCGGTCCGCCGCAGCCGCGGCCAGCAGGCCCGCGAGGCATAACGAGTCCGACCTCACTCGCACCAGGGCCGGGGCGGCGGGCGCCGTGGTGGTGACCTGCTGGGCCTGGATCCGTTGGGCGTCGGTCAGCAGGCCGTGAGCGGTGGACAGGATGGCGACGGTCCGTCGTCCAGATGGCGATGACCAGCACCACGACCGCGAAGGCGGCCAGGTTGAGGTACATGGTCCGGGCGATGCCCAGGCTGGCTTGCAGCCGGGGAGCGCCGAACACCGCGAAGAGGGCGACCAAGATGCCCCCAGCCGGTGAAGACCAGCCCGAGCCGGATCGGGCTCAGGCCCTTCGCGCGCCTGCGCTACACCGCCCACCGGCTGGTGCTCAGGCTCGAGCCCGACTCCGCGCAGCGCCGCAAGGACGAAGCCAGGAAGTACGCGCACGTCCGCCGCTTCCGGGAAGACACCGGGAACGCCGGGATAGCGGGCCGGGAGATGCCTCCCGACGAGGTGCTCGCGTCATGGCAGCACGTTGAGCAGCGAGCCCTGGACCTGCGCGCGGCCGGAATGCCGGGCACCCTGCAAGAACTGCGCGTTCGGGCCTTTCTAGATTTGCTGCAGGAAACCGACAGCCGTACGGTTCCCGCCGGTTCCGCCGACGGCGGGGGAGTGGACCCGGACCAGCCTCCACCGGACAGCGAACCACCCGGTCACGGCCCCGGCGGCCCCGGCGGCCCCGGCGGCCCAGAACCCAGCCCCGGACCCAGCGCCGAAAGCAACCCTGACGGTCCCGGCGGACGCGCCCGTCCCGGGCCGCCGTCTTAGGCGACGCTGCGCATCCAATGCTCCCTTATCTGGGACAGGGCGCCTGCCAGGCGATCGAGGACGGCGCGGTCCTGGC
>Ga0209415_10007454_pt1 | contig 19108 bp, 13 predicted proteins | sample PeaSoiSIISIP2007_FD_187696 | JGI IMG/M metagenome (GOLD analysis project Ga0209415, IMG submission 187696) | Peat soil microbial communities from Weissenstadt, Germany - SII-SIP-2007 (SPAdes) (version 2) | ecosystem: Environmental > Terrestrial > Soil > Wetlands > Peat | place: Germany... | reverse complement strand
AGCTTTACGTGACCGGAAGGATCCGTCCGCCGCAGCGATTCCGATGTGTCCACGATCACTCGAATATGCTTGTGCGGCTGATCGGCCGCTTGCAATGCGGCACTCAGAAGCGCCAGCGCGATCAAAATCCGCTTCATGACCCCACCCGCAAACTGATCCGGAAGTATGGACCCGATTCGCCGACACGATACGTCTCGCCATGTCCCGTGCGGCGGCCATTCTGAGCGACCGCTTCCCACTCATTCAATCCCACTTCGCGATACAGCGTTCTCGATCCCCAGCGCACCATCACCGCTTTCCGCTTGCCGGCCTGTAAAATCGCTACCGATCCCTTCACTTTCGACGTCACGCGAAAATTGTCCTGTAAACATGCGCGCGCATCGCGATACCAGCCGATCCCGACGCCTCGCCACAGCTTCACCGGCTGCGGAGTCTGATCGTCCAGTTCTTCATACGCCGGCGCGAACTGAAGCGCCAAGCCGGTGGGGAAACGGTTCGGCTTGATCCATCCATAGATGATGAAAAACACCAGCGCTGCGGCCAGGATCAGGAGAATCAGCCAGCCCCACTTCTCCCAGAAAGTCAGCGGCTTGACGGTCCAGGTGGTTTGAATTTCTACGATGGTGTCTTTTTCCGTGTGCCCGGCGACTCCCAGCACCACGTAATTTTCCGCGTTCGCCTTCGATGCCGGCGCCAGACGCCCCGTCACCAGGCAAATCTCTTTTGTCTCTTCGGGTCCCAGATTGATTGGCGAACCTCCTGGCGATTCGCGTTTCCCGCCGGCGCGCAGCTCGAATTCGTGATCCGAAGGAAGCGCCCGCATGGTCCGCAGCTCAAACGGGATCGCCCCTTCCTGCTGGGCCGAGAACAACAGCGGACGGCACACCGTCTCGCCCGATCGAAGCTGTCCGAAATCGATCGCCACCGGTCCGCCGGTGTAGCGGAAGAACCCTTTCGCCTGCACCGTGGCTTTGGCGGTGCCGTTCATGTATTCGTTCCAGGCGTGCGCTGTGATCTGAATGGCTCCGGCGCCCTTGGGAGTCACCATGGCTGTGAAATGACCATCCGCGCCCTTTTCGAGCTTCACCGTTTCGCCGTCGACCTTCGCCTCTACCTGCACACCATCCGGAAGATCGCTCGCGCCCAAATCAACGCCGCCGGTTTGCAACGAGATATCGAGCTTGAACGGCGTTCCCGGCGAAACCTCCGGCGGCACATTGATCTTCGGCGTGATTGTCGACCGCTGGATCACCGCGTAAGAAGCGTTTGCCCCGCCGACAGCCGAGATGGTCCAGTTGCCAGCCGCCGGGTTGTTCATGTACACGACCCGATACGCGTAGCCGTTGTAGGAATCGGCCGCATAATCCGCCTGCACGCTCTGGCCGCCGTTCGAGATCGAAGCGTTTCCGAGCGACGCATCGCCGTAGATCACCACCCAAACCTGCTCCATGCGCGGTTTGATGCTGAACGTGGGATTCTGCGCGACGCGCCCATCCACACGATACGGCGCCTGCACGATCTTCCGAAACGCGTTGGCGAAGGCGGCGATGATTCCCTGCGGGGAGCCATCCACCAGGTCCGGTTGGAGGCTCAATTCGGACAGCTTGTTCGGACCGCCGCTCCGGAACACCAGCGGCAGAATCTGCGCGCCGCTGTCGATCAATCCGCGCCATTCGGGCTTGGCGACATTCCAATCCTTCGAATCGCCGGCTCCATCGGATAGCCACACGACGAATTTAGGAATGGTCGGCGGCGAGGCGTTATTCTTGAAAATCTGCGCAATGGTCCGCAGGCCCAGGTTGTAGGAAGTGTAGGGAGCTTCCGGGTGCAGGAGTTCCTTCACGTTGCTTTTGAACGCCGCATCTCCACGTCCCTGTCGAACCGCTGCCAGTACCAGCTGCTGCACGATCCGGTCCTCTGCGCCCGGCGGATATTTCATGGTGCGGCAGATCTCGCCGGGACGATCGGGACCGCATGGGCTGCGCTCGCCGGTTTCAGCGGCTCCGAATCTGGGGCCTTCGCGGTTCACGTCTTCGAGACGCACGGCGGCCAGCTTTCCCGGCACGATATCGGCGAACAGCCGCGTCACCAGCACCACGGAGTTGCGAGGATCGTTTTCCTGCATACTGCCGGACGTATCTGAAATCACGATCACGTCGGCCTCATAGCCCTTTTGCGCGAACGCCGGACCGATCGCCACAATCGGCAACAAGACCCGTACGAATTTATACAGGACGTTCACAAGGGTTCGGGCTTTCCTCAAATAGTATCCGACAGTTCCTTATAATGCCTAATGACGCGGGCTCGATTCTTCGCCTCTGACGATACAGGCGCAACTTCCCGCTGCCGCTGCTCAGCATGCCCAACGACCCGGAGTGGATCTTTATCGGCAGCGCGACCGAATGCCAGGTGCGCGTGACTGGCTCCGGCGTGGCCGCCCAGCACGCCCGCGCGTGCCTGGACCGGGGGCGCATGCGCATTGAAGATCTCGGCTCGCCGGCCGGCACCGCGCTGAATTCTCCGGATCGCCGCATCAGCGTGAGCTGGCTGGAACCTGCGGACCTGATCTACGTCGGCGCCTCTCCGATTCCGGCGCGCCTGGTATTCGAAGCGCTGCGCAAGCCCGCCCTCGATGCCGGTTCCAATCCGACCCTTAGCCGAACCTCGCAAACGCCCGTCGGTGGGCCGCCTCCGCCCGGTCTGCTCGCGCTGCATGTCGAGCGCGGCGTCACGGTCATCGGACGCGAGCCCAGTTCGGCCAACAAGCAGACCATCGTGCTGCCGAATCCCATGGTTTCGCGCAATCACGCGGGTCTGCTGCGCACCGATAAAGACGAATATTATCTGTGGGATCTCGGTTCCACCCACGGCACGTTTCTCGATTCGCAGCGTGTGGGGCGCCGTCGCGTGGCGGTGGGTCCGAACCAGGTTATCGGGATCGCGGGATATCGCTTCTCGATCGGCGCGCAAGGCGCTATCGCGGTCGCCGCGCCGAAAGATACCGGAGTTGAGATTCGCGGCGACGGAATCGCGACGGAAGTGGGCAGCCCCTGGCGGCGTTTCACCAATCTGGACGGTGTGCGCCTCTATGTTCCGGCGCGGCGCTTAGTTGCGCTGATGGGGCCGAGCGGAGCGGGCAAAACCACTCTGCTGCGCGTGCTGGCTGGCCAGACGCCGCCTAAGGCTGGACGAGTCCTGTTCAACGAACGCGACCTGTACACGCACTTCAACGAGATTCGCTCGTCGCTCGGCTATGTCCCCCAGGAAGATATTCTGCATCCCGAATTGACCGTGCGTAGCGCACTGTTCTATTCGGCGCGGCTGCGCTTACCGGTTGACTATTCGAGCGCCGAGATACAGCGCCGCATCGACGAGATTATGGTCCGGCTGGGCATCTCGAACCAGGCCGACGTCATCATAGGCTCGGCTGAAAAACGGGGAGTCAGCGGCGGCCAGCGGAAGCGCGTGAACCTCGCCATGGAACTGTTGGCCGATCCCTCGGTTCTGCTACTCGACGAGCCGACTTCGGGTCTCTCTTCTTCCGATTCAGAGCGCGTGGTCCGAACTTTGCGCGAACTGGCCAACGAAGGCCGCACCGTGATCGTCACCATCCACCAGCCCGCGGTGCACGTGTTCGAGATGTTCGACGACCTGTGCGTGATCGATAATCACACCGTCCGTCTGACGCCGCCGCCCGCGCCGCAACCCGGGCGTTTGATTTTTCTCGGGCCGGTCAGCAAAGCGCCGGCGTATTTTCATTCGCTCAATGGCGCTGCATCCAAGGGAATGACCGGGGCCGACGCGATTTTTGACGCGATCGAGAAGAATCCTCAAAAAACGACCGGCGAATGGGAGGCGAATTATCAAGCCTCGCCCTTGTATCGAACCTGCGTTTATGATCCGCTGTCGCGCCCGGTTCCGGCCGCCGCGCCGAGCTCCAAGCGTCGCAACCTGCCTTCTCCGCTGCACCAGTTTCAGACTTTATTTGCCAGGCTTTGGCAAATCAAGGTATCCGATAACTGGTCCATGATTCAGATGCTGGTGCTCCAGCCGCTAATCGTCGCCATCGGGATCGTGCTGATTACAGGAACGCTCGCAACCAAGATACAGTACGGTCCTGGCGAGTATCTTCAGGAGTTCCTGCGAATCGGAAAAGGCTTGTTTTTCCTGACGTTTTCCGCCATCTGGTTCGGATGCAACAACGCCGCGCGCGAAATTGTCGGCGAAATCGCGGTGTATCGGCGGGAGCGGATGGTCGGGTTGAGCCTGTTTGCCTATCTCGGATCGAAACTAGCGTTTTTCGCTGGAATTTGCGGCGTGCAGTGCGCGATCCTGGTTTCGACCGTTGCTGTCGCTTGTGATTTGAAGGCGAATTGGGCCATGCTGTGGCTCGATTGCTGGCTGGCCGCGATCGCGGGCGTCGCCTTCGGGTTGCTGATCTCTTCGCTGGTTTCGAGCAGCGAACGCGCGATCCAACTGGTCCCGTTAGCGCTGCTCCCGATGATCTTTTTCGGTGGCGCGGTCACGCGTCTGACGGATATCGAGAACGAAGTCGCGCGCCAGATCGCCACGATGATGCCCGCGCGTTGGGCGTTTGAAGCGGCCCTGGTGATCGAGAATAAGGACCGGCCGATGGCGGTCGATTTTCGCGACGCGCGGCACCCGGAACGGCCGGCCGCGAAGGTCGCCGACGATTTTACGCTGGTCCACTATTTCTTCGAGGAGAGCCCGCATCCGCCGGACCGGTTGTGGACCTGCCTGGGTTTTCTGGCGATTTTTCCGGTAGTCTTCAGCGTTCTCGCCACGCTATCGTTGCGTTTGAAAGACGTGCATTAGTACCCTAAGCGAATGGGCTTGCGCACTCTTTCTGTTTTCTTAGGCTTTGCTCTACTTACGCCCGGGCAGTCGATTCCGACGCCGGAGCAATTTTTCGGGTTCCGAATCGGCGCGGATAAGAAACTCGCGCGCTACGACAAGATCGTTGAGTATCTGCACAAGATCGCGGATAACTCGGATCGCGTGCGGATCCGCTCGGTGGGTCCGACCACGCAAGGCAATCCATTCGTGATCGTCGAGATCAGCGCGCCGGAGACGATCAAGAATCTGGACCATTACAAACAGTTGCAGCGCAAGTTGTACTTTCAAAACGGCGCGCCGACGGATGCGGAGCGCGACGATATTTTCGCGTATGGAAAATCGGTCGTGTTCATTTCGAACAACATACATTCGACCGAGATCGGCGCGTCGCAGATGGTGGTGGAACTGGTTTATCGATTGGCAACCGAGAACTCGCCCTATATTAAAAAAATCCTGGACAACACCATCCTCGTGATGGAGCCGTCGGCCAATCCGGATGGCCAGATCATGGTGACCGACTGGTACAACAAATATCTCGGCACGCCTTACGAGGCCAGCAACATGCCGTATCTGTACCATCCCTACGTCGGGCACGATGACAATCGCGATTTGTTTCTGCTTTCGCAGAAAGAGAGCCAGATGACCGCGCAGGTGCTGTGGCACGACTGGTTCCCATCCATCTGGCTGGACGAGCATCAGCAGGGCAACGCAGCCGCGCGAATTTTCACTATGCCCGCGACGGACCCGATCAATCCTAACGTCCATCCGCTGATTTACCGGCTGAACACGATTTACGGTCAGGCGCAAGCGGCGGCGCTGGAGGCCGAGGGCAAGGAAGGCATCATTTATAACGCGACTTACACGAATTTCTGGGAAGGCGCGATGGCGTGGAGCGGATGGTGGCACAACGAAGTGGGTCTGCTGACGGAAGTGGCCAGCGCTCGCATCGCGACGCCCGTAGTGCAGCGCAAAGCCGATCCGACGAACACCACGGCATCGGTGCCGACCCAGGGAAGGCCCGATGAAGCGGAAGCCCGTCGACAAGCCGAGCATCCGGATGACCCGCTGCCGGCTCCGCGGGATATTGCTCCGCGAACCGAGTATCCGCGGCCGTGGCTGGGAGGGACATGGAAGCTGCGCGACATCGTCGATTATGAATTGATCGCGACCTTCGGGCTGCTGGATGCCGCCGCGGACCGGCGCGAGTCGCTGCTGCATGAGATCTACGACATCAATCGCGACACTATTGATTTGGGGAAAAAGGGCGAGCTGGGATTCGGTAATAAGGAGAAGAGCTTTGCGCTGCTGATTCCGGTGGCGGGGCAGCACGATCCGAACGAAGTGGTGGAGTTGGTGGACAAGCTGATGCTGGGCGGCGTCGAAGTGTCACTCGCGCAAAAGAATTTCGTACAGGATGGCGCGCCGTATGTGGCGGGAACCTACGTGGTCCCGTTCAATCAGGTATTTGCCCGCTACGCGAAGGATCTCATCGAAGTGCAGACGTACCCGGAAGTGCATCGCGCGCCGAATGCGCCGGCGGAGGCTCCTTATGACGTTTCCGCGTGGTCGCTGGGGATGCAGTTCGGTGTAAAGACGGCGTTCGCGAAGACGGCGCTGGCTGCGGATCTGGCGCTGGAGCGCGTAGCCGCGAAGCCGAAGTTCACGCTGAACGCGGAGAAATTGCCTAATTCGTGGAGTTTCCCGTACGAGGGCGCGGAGAGCGCGGTGATTGTGAATCGCCTTCTGAAAGATGGCGCGAAGGTGACGATTTCGAAGCCGCATGGGACCGATCCCGCGATGGTGCAGGCGGTCACTAAGCCTGAGTCGTGGACCAAAGCCGTTGCCGGATTCGACGTGAGCGTGAAAAACTCGACGGCCGCTCCGCGCGAGCTGGGAACCGCGTTGAAGACGCCTCGCGTGGGGATGTATCAATCCTGGACCGGCAATATGGACGAAGGCTGGACGCGCTGGATTCTGGAGCGCTACGAATTCGCCTACACGACGCTGCACAACAAAGATATTCAGGCGGGTAAGCTGCGCGAACGGTTCGATGCCATCATCCTGCCCGATCAGCGGGCCCGCGACATCATTGAGGGCCAAAATTTTTCGACCACGGTGCCGGAGTACAAAGGCGGACTGGAAGAGAAGGGCATGGACGCTTTGAAGGATTTCGTGGATCATGGCGGGACGCTGATTGCGCTCGGCGAAGCGTCGAATTTGCTGGTGGATAAGATGCCGCTGCCGGTGAAGGAGCTGAAGCGTACGCTGAATCGCGAACAGCATTACGCGCCGGGAACCATCGTGAACTTGCAGGTGGACACTTCGCATCCCATGGGATTCGGATCGGCGGCGGACACGTACGGGTTCTACATCAACTCGCCGTTTTTCCAGCTTACCGAGGGATTTTCATCGCAGAAGGTCAGCGTGGTGGCGCGGTATCCGAACACGGGCGCCAAGGCATCGGGATGGCTGCGTGGAGAAGAGTATATGCTGGGGCGCGCGGCGGTAGTTGCGATCGAGACCAATCCAGGGAAAGTGGTGCTGTTCGGGATCCGTCCGCAGCATCGCGCGCAAACGCACGCGACTCTTCCGTTACTGTTTAATGCCTTGTACTGGTCGGCGGAGGGGGATTTAACGTCGACGGTCCAGCAATAGCGTTCCCGCACCAATGAGCCGCCATGCGAAGCATGCGGACGGTATAGCCAACCAAATCGGTGGCGGCTGCAGTCGCAACCGCGTTGGCGCCGGGGCCGCTGTTACCATAGCGATTCCGTCCGCATGCTGCGCATGGCGGCTCACGCGTTATGCGGACGCGCGCGTGAGCTACCCTGCTTCGTATTTGCGCAGGATGTCGGCCCAATGCCCCTGCGCTTCTAGGAGCAGCTCGCAGACTTCGCGGATCGCACCGGCGCCGCCTGAGGCCGTTGTGACGTAATTCGCGGCGCGCTTCACTTCGGGACGCGCATTTGCCGGCGCGATGGCGAAACCTACGCGGCGCATCACTACCACATCGGTGAGATCGTCGCCCACGTACGCGGTGTCGGCGGCCGCGATGGCGCTCTTTTGGAGGATTTCCTCCAGGATCGGGATCTTTTCAATGTGTCCCTGATACACGTAGGTCATCTTGACTTGGCGTGCCCGTTCCTCGGTCGCCGGCGAAAGGCGTCCGCTGATCACCCCGGTCTGGATCGAATGCCAGCTCAGCCATTGGAGCGCGATCCCATCCTGCGAATCGAACATCTTGGTTTCAAACATCTTGCCGTCCGGGCCGGGCACGTTGATTAGATGCCCGTCGGTCAGGACGCCGTCGACGTCCATCAGTAGCAGGCGAATCCGCGCGGCGCGTTCTCGAATTTCAGGAGTCATAGAATGGGGGGATCGTGCTGGAGCGGGTGCTCAAGACCATCTCTCGTTATAGCATGCTGACGCCAGGCGACCGCGTGATGGTCGCGGTGTCGGGCGGCCCCGATTCGGTGTGCCTGCTGCACGTCCTGCGCGAGGCCGGAGTCGACGTGGCCGGCGTGGCCCACTTCAATCACAAGCTGCGCGGCGAGGAATCGGAAGAAGACGAGCGATTCGTCGCAGCGCTGGCCGAGAAACTGGCGCTGCCGTTCTATCGGGCCGCGTCGGACCTGCGCGAAGTGCGCGGCAACCTGGAGCAGGCGGCTCGGCGCGCTCGGGTGGAGTTTTTTCGGTCCCTAATCCGCGACGGTGCGGCGAATCGTGTCGCGACGGGGCATACGCGCGACGATCAAGCGGAAACCGTGCTGTTCCGGTTTCTGCGGGGATCGGGTCTGGCAGGTCTGGCGGGAATCCATCCGGTAACCAGCGACGGGTTTATTCGCCCTTTCCTTGCTGTGACACGCGCCGAAGTCTGTGACTACTTACACTCGCGCAAGATTGTCTGGCGTGAGGATTCGAGCAATCGAGAGACCCGGTTCGCGCGCAACCGGATCCGCCATGAACTCTTGCCGCTGCTCGCGCGGGAATGGAATCCGAAGATCGGCGATTCCTTGGCTCATCTGGCGGATCTAGCCTATGAAGAGGAGCGATGGTGGGCTGCGACGCTCGATCAAGCCGGAAGTGAGATAAGTGCGGAAAAACTGGCGTCGGCTCCCCGGGCCATGGCGCGGAGATCTGTCCGGCGTGCCATCGCGAAGGCAAAAGGCGACCTGCGCGGGGTCGAGTTTGAGCACGTCGAGCGCATTATCGAATTGGCTGCCAAGCCGACCGGGGCCGGCCGGATTCGGCTGCCGGGGATGCTAATCACCCGGTCGTTCGATTGGCTGCATTTCGCAAAACCGGGTGTCGAGCCGATGACAGAACCAGTTTGCCTAATAATTCCAGGCACTTACGCAGATCCTGGCGGCTTGGGCTCAATCCGGTTTGAGGTCCAGCCAACGGTCGCGTCGGGCTGTGCTAACCTTAGATTGGAATTGGCCGCGCGTATGAAGTTGCGCGCGTGGAGACCTGGTGACCACTACCGCCCAGTGGGCAAATCACGGGATCAAAAGATTAGGGAAATGTTTCAAAGCGCCCGGGTACCCTCCTGGCAGCGTCGGTCCTGGCCGATTGTTGAGCTTGAGGGTAAAATCCTGTGGGCCAGAGGGTTTGGCGCAGCCGCGGAGTTCGCCGCGGACTGCGGTACTGGCCACGAGGAATCCCAGGTGCTGCAAATTTGGGATAGCGGCTCGGTTTCCGGAAACGGCGCACTTTGAATCCAAGTGAACATTCGCGCGTCTGTATAAGTAGTATGTATGTGGAGAGGTCATGAATTCAAGCGTTAGAAACGCAGTCCTGTGGCTGATCATCCTGTGCCTGGTGGTCCTGGTTTGGCTGGTGTTCAAGGGCAGCAAACCCCCCGGCCAGCAGCCCAAGTTTTCGGAGCTGATCCAACAGGTGGAGGACGGTAAGGTCGACAGCATTGTGCTGAACACCTCGACCGGCGATATCAGCGGGAAATACAAGAACGGCGACGAATTCCATTCCGTCGTTCTGACCAACTACCCCGATTTCGACAAGCTGCTGCTCGACAAGCACGTTTCGATCAAAGTTGAAAAGGACAACGGCGGCAACTGGGTATCGATTCTGGTGAACGCCATTCCTTTCGTGCTTCTGCTGGGATTCTGGATCTTCATGATGCGCCAGATGCAGAGCGGCGGGAACAAGGCGCTGAGTTTTGGGAAGTCGCGCGCGCGGCTGCATTCCTCGCAACAGAAGAAAGTGACGTTCAAGGACGTCGCAGGCGTCGAAGAAGCCAAGGAAGAATTGCAGGAGATCATCGAATTCCTCCGGGAGCCGCAGAAGTTCCAGAAGCTCGGCGGACGAATTCCCAAGGGCGTGCTGCTGATCGGATCTCCCGGAACCGGCAAAACGCTGCTGGCGCGAGCCATTGCGGGCGAGGCGAATGTCCCGTTCTTTTCCATCTCCGGTTCGGATTTCGTAGAAATGTTCGTCGGCGTAGGCGCGTCGCGCGTTCGCGATCTGTTCGAACAGGGCAAGAAAAACGCACCGTGCATCGTGTTTATCGATGAAATCGACGCCGTGGGGCGGCATCGCGGCGCGGGTCTCGGGGGCGGCCACGATGAGCGCGAGCAGACGCTGAATCAACTGCTGGTCGAAATGGACGGCTTCGAATCCAATGAAGGCGTGATCCTGGTGGCGGCGACGAACCGGCCGGACGTGCTGGATCCGGCGCTGCTGCGGCCTGGTCGATTCGACCGGCGGGTAGTGGTCGGGCGGCCGGATGTGAAGGGACGCGAAGCGATCCTGAAGGTCCACACCAAGAAGACACCGCTGGGCGATGATGTCGATCTGTCGGTAGTGGCACGCGGGACGCCTGGATTCGCGGGCGCGGATCTGGCCAACCTGGTGAACGAAGCGGCGCTGATCGCGGCACGGCAGAATCGTAAGGTAGTCACCCAGTTCGATTTCGAGCTGGCCAAAGACAAAGTGATGATGGGCGTGGAGCGCAAGAGCCTGATCATCAGCGACGAAGAAAAGAAGAACACGGCGTATCACGAAGCCGGGCACGCACTGGTGGCGGCGCTGACTCCGGAAGCGGATCCTGTGCACAAGGTCACCATTATTCCGCGCGGCATGGCGCTGGGGTTGACGCAGCAGCTTCCCATCGATGACAAGCACTGCTACAACAAGGCGTATCTGGAGGCGCAGCTTTCCATCCTGATGGGCGGACGCATCGCCGAAGAAGTTTTCATGCATCATGTGACCACCGGCGCGGGCAACGACATTGAGCGCGCGACGGAGATGGCTCGCAAGATGGTGTGCGAGTGGGGCATGAGCGAACTGGGTCCGCTCAGCTTCGGCAAGCGGGAAGAGCAGATCTTCCTGGGCCGCGAAATCGCCCAGCATCGCGATTACAGCGAAGCGACGGCCATCCGCATCGATGAACAGGTGAAGAAGCTGGTCGAGAGCGGATACAATCGCGCACGGTTAATCATCGAACAGCGGTCCGATGCGCTGGAGCGGATCGCGCTGGCGCTGCTGGAACGCGAGGTTCTGGACGGCAGCGAAGTGCACCAGTTGATCGACGGCAAGACTCTCGCCGCCGTGCAGCCTCCGCCGAGCGGAGACGGAACCCAGCAGGTGATTAAGCCTGAAACGGGCCGTCGTGTTCCGGGGATGCTCGAGGGCGGACCGCAGCCCGCCTAAGCAGGTTATTGAAAAGCGGTCGAACCGAACTCCAGAAATTGCAACACCGGTTACAGCCCGTCAGTTATGGCGGGCAGAAACTGAGAATTTCAACCAGTCCTGGGCTCACCGGAAGCTTGACTGCTTCGGACCTTTGCTCTATAGTCGAGGGTTTCGGAGGGTTTATGCGCTTCTGGCGAGTGGTTGCCTGGCTGTCCGCTTCTTCGTTTCGCGCTGTTACGGCGATCGCGCAAACTTCGTCCAACATCAACCTGAATCTGACCGTAGGGAACGGCGGCAACGTCTCGTCCAATACGCTCATTTTGGCCCAGACCGGCTCTGTCGGATCGCTAGGCAACGCCACCCTGGTGATGACCAGCAACTCTGCGCCGATCGGCGACAGTGGAATCACCGGGCCGGTGCAGGTCACCTTTGAGCTGGCTTTCAATGAAATCGACACGATCGCGATCAGTTTTACCGAGAGCGACCCAAGTTTCGCAGATTCGACTCACACGACGGTCACCATGTCCGGCGGGACCATTACGGGTGGCACGGGAGCCTACGCCGGCGCGACGGGGTCGCTGGACCTGACCATCGTGAAGGACGGCGCCGGGGCACTCTGGGCCACCTCGACCACCAGCGGTTCCGGGATGGTGACGGTCGGCGGCACCACGACGCCACTCTCGCTCACGCATTTTCGCGGCTGGTGCTGCGCCTGGGCCACGCGCGAGGAGGATTACTTTTCAGCTCCGATCACCGCCAGCGGGAACCTGGGAAATGCAACGGGGACGCTTCTTGCTTACTATTACCTGAACGCGCCGATGTCGCTTATCGGCACGGTGACCCTAGCCTTCAATAACGCCGATTCATTGATCCTCTGGTACACCTATGTTCCGGCTTCGAGCAACAGCATCTCTCCGCCGTCCACCACTTTCAGCGGGTTTGTTCTTGGGGGAACCGGGCGATACGCGAATGCCCTCGGAGCGGTAACTTTCACGACTACAAACAAAGGATTCAGCGTGTCGGGCACGATAACCCCGGCTCCCGGGGCGTCGATAACTCAGGTGAAGACGATCTATGGGCTGCCACAAGTGGCGTTCAACACGTGGATCGAGATTCACGGCCAAAATCTTGTGCCCGCGGATACTCCCGCAAGCGGGGTGGACTGGAGCGATGCGCCCGATTTCGCCAATGGGCGGATGCCCACCCAGCTCGGCCCGATTAGCGTCTCATTCAATGGAACGCTGGGCTACATCTACTGGTATTGCAGTGCCGCGACAGACCCGAATTGCGCTGACGATCAGATTAATGTTCTGGCGCCGCTGCTTTCGACCGCCGATGCCGGCGCGGCTGGCGTCGAGGTCGAGAATAACGGCATTCCAGTCGCTTTTTCGGTATCGTTCCGATCCGGATACTCGCCGGCGTTTCTTTCCTTCGACGCCGCGGGCCACGTCGCCGCGCGGCACCTGGATTCGAGCCTGATGGCACCAGCCACGCTTTACCCCGGGCTGAGCACACCGGCCAAGGCGGGCGAGACGATTTCAATGTACGGCACTGGTTTTGGTCCGGCGCCAAATATCGTCGCAGGATCGGCCACGCAAACCGGCAGCCTGTCGAACGCGGGCCTGAGTTGCTGGGTTTCCGGACTCAACGCGCAAGCGGAGGGCGCGTTGGTCAGCCCGGGACTGTATCAGATCAATCTCACGGTTCCGAAAGGCGTGCCCAGCGGCGATAATCCGGTGGTTTGCATTTACGGTTTTTACCCGACCTTTCCTGGCGCGCTCATCGCGGTTCAGTAGTGCGTTTCAATAGAAATGTGATTCCTTCGTTTGCGGTTTATTTGTTCGACGTAGATGGCACGCTGGTGGACTCGGTCCACGACATTTGTGGGTCGATCCAGCAGGTTTTGATTTCCCGCGGGCGCCGCGACGTTCCAGAGGCTCTTCTGCGCCGCTATATCGGACGCCACCTGATCGATTTGTTTCTGGATCTGGATTTTCCTAGAGAATCCATGGACGGGATGGTCGCCGAATACCGGCAGATCTATCTGGCGCGGCAGCATTCCTCGACTTCGGTGTATCCCGGTGTGGCGGAGATGCTGGGCAGCCTGGGCGGCCGCAAATCCACCGCGACCACCAAGGGAACGCCGACGACGCGGGCCGTGCTGGAGCATTTCGGTCTGCTGCAACACTTCGACCATGTGCAGGGAACCGACGGGTTTCCAGCCAAGCCGGAGCCGGATGTGCTGTTGAAATCCCTGGAAGTTTTCGGCGTGGCTCCCGAAGAGTGTTTACTGGTCGGCGATTCGGCTGCGGATATGGAAGCCGGGCGCCGGGCGGGAGTCAAAACCTGCGCGGTCCGGTACGGATACGGTGACGCCGAGGAAATGGCGCGGTGGGAGCCGGATTATTGGATCGACGCTCCGCGGGATTTGCTTGCGTAGGCTGTGAGGGGCACGAAATTAATTCGGTCCTGCGATCTCATTGCTCACCCAGCCTGAGAGACCTCCGAAGATTTGACACCGGGCGGGCTTCACGATTTCGCGCCGACCCGTCCGGACGTCAAGTCTCTCCATGGAATAGATTTCGCTGACTAGGCCGCACCTCAATTCGTCCTTATAGAGCAGGAGGTAGCGCGAGTCTGGCGACCAATACAATCCGCCGCCAGTGTGTCCAAGATCCCGACGGCGAGACGGGTTGTCTGCATCTAAAAGCACCAGCCTTGAGCGCTTATAACTACTCACGGCGGCGATCCATTTTCCGTCGGGTGACCAACTGGCCAGCCAAAACTCCCTGTCGAGCTCTTGAAGGGCCCCGGTACGAAGGTCCATCAACTCCCACTTTCCATGGCGTTGAGCCAGCATCCGTTCCGCGCCCGGCGGGACGCTCAGGCCCGTAAACGATGTCGGATAATCACAGCCTCCGATCTCGCTTAGTTGCCGGAACGCTCCGGCTGGCAGCTTCAGTTCGAAGAGGCCGCAGGTTCGCGATGCGCCGGCTCCATGAAAGCCGGAGATGATGATTTTATCCTCGGCCGGTGCAACCGCGAAGTCAAAGATCCCGAAGTCCTGTCCGCCCGGCACGTCGGTAGTTCTCAGCGGTTCAAACTCGATCTTGACCAGCTTTTCGGTGCTCCGCGGGTGCCGGATATCGATCCCGCCCGAGCCGTATAGGCTCTTTCCGTCCGGGCCGAACGCCACATGCGCGAGCTTTTGGGGAAGAGAGACCTTCACGGTTTTTCCGTTGGGAAGAAAAACCGTCAGAGGCTCCACGTCCGACATTGCAAAGTTCGAGAAATAATTCGCCGGACTATAGGGATACGGCGGCTCACCGGCTACCAAGCCCGCGAAGGCAATCAGGCCAGCGAGCCCTCGAATCTGCACGCCCAACGCGCCCATATCGGAGATTCCTAACTTTGAAGGGCCTGCTCCAGGTCGGTGATGATGTCTTCCGGAGCTTCAATGCCGACCGAGATTCGTACCAGCCCGTCATGAATCCCCAGACGCGCGCGATGTTTCGGCGATAAGTCGCGATGCGACGCCATCGCGGGATACAGAATCATCGTGTGGACGTCGCCTAACGACGTTGCGCGCACGATCATTTTTAATCGCTCCATGAAGCGAAAAACTTCCGCGCGGCCGCCTTTCAGCTCAAAGGAAATCATCGCGCCGTAGAGGTTCTTCGGGAACAGACGGGCAATGGTGGTGGCGTCGGGATGCGACGGGTCGCCGGTGAAGTGGACGCGCTCGATCGCGGGATGCGACGCCAGCCAGCTTGCGATTCTACAGGCGTTTTGACATTGCCGCTCCACACGCAGGCCCATGGTTTTGATGCCGCGCATGGTCAGGTAGGCCTCAAACGGGCTCATCACCGGACCCACGGTGCGCGAAAGCGTGCGGATGGTTCCGCAATATTCGTTGTCCGCGACGATCACGCCTCCCAGAACGTCCCCATGCCCGGACATATATTTAGTCGCGCTGTGGATCACAATGCTGGCGCCCAGTTCCAGCGGCCGAACCAGCAGCGGCGTCGCAAAGGTATTGTCGACCAGAAGGGGAACGTTGGCGCTCTTGGCCATCTGCGCGATCTTATCCATCGCGCCCACGCGCAGCAGCGGGTTTGAGACCGTTTCCATAATGATGAGGCCAGGCTTGGCTTCGGCGACCGCTTTTTCCACCGCCGGGAAATCGCAGATGTCGACCCATCTGGTTTCAATGCCGAACGGCTCCAGGATCTTCATCAGCATGCTGACGGTCGCGCCGTAAAGCACGTTCGCGGCGACGATGCGCTTGGGACGGTCGAGCAGCGCGGTCATGACACCCAACTGCATCGCGCTCATCCCCGATGCGCACGCCACCGTGCCGCCACCGCCTTCGAGCGTATTCACCAGTTCTTCCAGCGCATTATTTGTGGGGTTGTCGTAGCGCGCGTAGGAAGGACCTTCCTCTTCGCGCCCCATCACGCGATCGAGCTGCGCCATGGAATCGTAGAAATAACTTGCGGCCGTGTAAATGGGCGTCGTGACGGGGATAAAGTCGCCGGCCTTTTTCCGGTCTCCCGCATGAACCAGCTTGCTTTCGATTTTCATGGCGTTTCGCTACTGGCGTTTCCAGCGCACTCCTTCCTTGGTATCTTCGAGAACCACGCCTTTTTCGGCGAGGTCGGTGCGAATCTCATCAGCACGCGTGAAATTCCGCGATTTTTTCGCTACGGTGCGCTCGGCCACCAGCGCATCGATTTCCGCGCCCGACAAACCGCCGGCCTCGACCGTCGGGCGCAGCACATCGAAGACGGCGTCGAACTCTTTTAAAAGCTCTAAGGCATTGGCGGCGTTTCCGGAGCGAAACTCGCCGCTGTCCATCGCCGTATTGGTGTCTCGAATGTACTCAAACACCGCGGCCAGCGCTTCCGCCGTGTTCAGATCGTCGTCGAGCGCCTCCCCGAACGCCTGCCGCGCCGCTGCGGTTCGCTCTACCAGCTTTTCGTTCGATCCTTCAGCGAACCTTGCAGTTTCCAGGCGCAATTTGTAATTGCGCAGCCGTTCGATCGAAGTGGCCGCGGCTTTGAGACCTTCGAACGTGAAATTGAGCTTCTTTCGATACGGCACCGATGCAAGCAGATACCGCAACGACTCCGGAGCATAGCCTTTGTCGAGCAGATCGCGGAGCGTGTAGTAATTCCCCAGCGACTTGGACATTTTCTGTCCCTCGACAATCAGGTGCTCGGCGTGCAGCCAGTAGCGCACGAACGGTTTCCCGGTGAGGGCTTCCGATTGCGCGATCTCGTTTTCGTGATGCGGAAACATCAGATCGACGCCACCTGTGTGAATATCGAGCGTTTCGCCCAGATACTTCATGGCCATCACGGAGCACTCGATATGCCAGCCGGGACGGCCCGCCCCGAGTGGAGTTTCCCAGCCCGGCTCATCCGGTTTCTTGGCCTTCCACAGCACGAAATCGCGAGCGTCGTCCTTGTCGTATTCGTCCACGTCAACGCGCGCGCCGGCCCGAATGCCGCTGAAATCGTTGTGGGAAAGCTTACCGTAAGTCGGGAAATTGGCGATGCGGTAATATACCGATCCCTCGCTGACGTAGGTGAATCCGCGCTCGCTCAACTTTTCGATGGCGGAGACCATTTCGGGGATGTGTTCGGTGGCCTTCACCATGCGCTCCGGCCGTTCCAGGCGCAGGGTGGCCATGTCTTCGAGGAAGGCCTGCGTGTAGACCGCAGTGTAATCGTAAATCGATTTATGCGCGGCGGCGGCGTTGCGGATGATCTTGTCTTCGACATCGGTGATATTCATCACATGGTCGAGCGTGTATCCGCGCGCGCGCAGCCAGCGGCGCAGAATGTCCTGAAACGTGAAGGTCCGCAGGTTGCCGATGTGGATGTAGTTATAAACCGTCGGCCCGCAGGTGTACATGCGCACTACGCGATCCGAGAGTGGAGTGAAAATCTCCACCTGTTGTGTCAGGGTGTTGTAGAACCGCAGGGCCATAGTGGGGGTATCCCACTATGGTAACAGCCACCATGACTGAGAGAACGATACGATGGACCTGTGCACGACGCTCCGCTGAAGTATCTGCATCCGGATGAGTCGTTGAGTAAGCCGAAGCTCATGTTGCTGGAAAAACTCACAACGGAGCATATCCTTGTTACACTCAGGCCTGGGCGGAAGGATTGCCTGAAAACCAGACTCGACGGAACGGTACTGGACGGACATCACCGGATACACATTCTGCGCCTACGCGGCGTCGACGTGAACATGCTTCCGAGAGAGATCGTGGTTAAAGACGATGTTGACTGAATTATTTTGGATCGCAGGACCGTGGCCTGGGAGACTGGCCATCTCAGCGCGTCCGCGCGGTGGCGATTGGCTTGAAGATGAGATTCGCGACTGGCGCGATGCAGGAATCGAATTCGTGGTCTCACTCCTCATGCCGGATGAGGCGTCCGATTTGAACCTGGATCGAGAACAAACCGTCTGCGAGGCGAACGGCTTGCGATTCTTGTCCTTACCCATCGTCGATCGCGGGGTTCCGTCTTCCGAATCGAATGCGTCGAAACTCATCGCGCAACTGGACGCAGAACTGAGCCGCGGCGTCAACATCAACGTTCATTGCCGCCAGGGTCTTGGACGCGCGGGCATGATCGCGTCAAGTTTGCTGATTGAGAAGGGCGTTGCGCCGGATCAGGCGATTCGCCGTGTCAGCAAGACGCGTGGATCTCCGGTTCCTGAGACTTCGGAACAGCGCGATTGGATCGATCATTTCGCGGCGAGAATGCAGCGTCAGCGTTAATTCGCTACTTCGGCGCACCGGCTGCGAAAAACTTCGGCGGATTGGCCGTATCCGCGAAATCGAAACCGGTCACGTAAGCCAGCTTCAGGATCTTCTCCATCTTCGGGTAGTTGATCTTCTCCGCCGTGTCGGTCACCTGGTGATAATCCGGATGGAAGCCGGTGAACCACCACATCGCCGGGACGTCGTGCAGCAGCAGCGGGTACTGATCGCTGCGGAACAGGACGTTCAGCACGGTATCGTCGTCCCATTTGTAGTTGAGGTGCAATCCGACCATCTCGTTCGCGCGAATTACGGCGGCGCGATAATCCGGGCTGTATTTCGTGCCGACGAGGTTCACCTCATTCGACGTGTCCGCCGCAATGTCGATCAGGCCGTGCGTCTGCGAGCTGTCTTTTTCATCGCGGCCGATCATGTCGAAATTGATCTGGGCGCGCGTGGTTTCGAGCGGCCGCAGCGGATGCGCGGCGTAATAATAAGACCCGAGCAGCCCGCGTTCCTCTGCCGCGAACACCGCGAACACCAGCGAGCGTTTCGGCTTCACCGGGTTTCTAGAATATGCCTGCGCCAGCGCGACGATGCCCACGGTTCCGGATCCGTTATCGTCGGCTCCGTGGTAAATGCCGCCGTTCGCAGCCAAGCCGTCATGATCGTAATGGGCGCTAAACAGCACGGTCTCCTTCGAAAGCTGAGGATCGCTGCCTTCGACCATTCCGATCACGTTATAGGACAACGCGCGTTTTCTCGCCGAAGTCACAACGTGCAACTCTGCCTCCGCCCCGCTGAGAGCGCGCGATTGCG
>Ga0209415_10007453_pt1 | contig 19112 bp, 18 predicted proteins | sample PeaSoiSIISIP2007_FD_187696 | JGI IMG/M metagenome (GOLD analysis project Ga0209415, IMG submission 187696) | Peat soil microbial communities from Weissenstadt, Germany - SII-SIP-2007 (SPAdes) (version 2) | ecosystem: Environmental > Terrestrial > Soil > Wetlands > Peat | place: Germany... | reverse complement strand
CGTTGTTGACGAAGATCGCGGTGATGAGCTCGCCGCGCGCCGCTGTGTGCACGATCTCGCCCGTTCCGATCGCGGCCAGGTCGCCGTCGCCCTGGTAGGTCAGGACAAACGCGCCCGGCCTGACGCGGCGGATCCCAGTGGCAACCGCCGGGGCGCGGCCATGCGGAGCCTCGCACCAGTCGAGCGACAGATACTCATACGCGAACACCGAGCACCCCACAGGCGCTACCGCGATGGTGCGCCGCCCCAAGTCAAGCTCTCCAAGGACCTCGGCCAGCAACCGGTGAACGATTCCGTGGCCGCAGCCTGGGCAGTAGCGAGTCGAGACGTCCGTCAACAGCGCCGGCCTGCTGTACACGACCCGCGGTGCGGCGGGCGCGATCGCGGTCATCGCTTGCCTCCCGAGCGGCCCACCGGGCCACGCTCGCCGCGCCCCGGCCCGTCGTGGCCGCCGCGTGACGGGACCGGCACGGTGTACCAGAGCGGCATCCAGGCGTCGTCACCGAAGATGCTCAGCGCCTCGTGGCCTGGCTCGGCTTCCGGCAGGGGCTGCCGCTCGTGCACGTGCTCCACGCCCGACACAGGGCCGGGCTGGCGGCGTCTCGCGCGCCCCGACCGGCGTGCCGACACTCCGCTGGCATCGAGCTCGCGGAGCGCCTCCAGGACCTCGTCTGGCGACGGGACCATGCCGCCGGTCCGGCCGTCGAAGGCGACCGGGACGCGACCCTCGACGGCGAGCCGGACGTCCTCCACCATCTGCCCGGCAGACAGCTCGACCACGAGCATCCCGCGCACGCGCTCGGCCAGCGAGGCCAGCTCGTCCGCCGGGAAGGGCCAGAGAGTAATCGGGCGGAACAGGCCGGCGCGGAGGCCCGCCGCGCGCGCCCGCGAGATCGCCGTGCGAGCAACCCGCGCAGCCGTCCCGTATGCCACGATCACGAGGTCGGCATCGTCGAGCCGCTCGCCGTCCCATCGCACCTCGCGCTCGGCGATCGCGTGGTACTTCTCCTGGAGGTGAAGGTTGTGCTCCTCGAGCGCCTCCGGCTCCAGGTTCATCGACCGGATGACCCGGGGACTGCGCCCGTCCGCACCCGTCAGCGCCCACGGCGTGTCGAGCCGCTCCGGCGTCCGGAACCGCAGCTCGACCGGCTCCATGGCCTGACCGAGGATGCCGTCGGCCAGGAGCATGGCGGGCGTCCGGTACCGCTCGGCCAGCTCGAACGCCGTGGCGACGAGCTCCATTGCCTCGCCGATGGACGCCGGCGCGAGAACAGGCACGCGATAGTCGCCGTGGCCGTGGCCCTTGGTTGCCTGGAAGTAGTCGCTCTGAGACGGCTGGATGCTGCCCAGGCCCGGTCCGCCGCGCATGACGTTGATGAGCACCATGGGCACCTCGGAGCCGGCCATGTAGCTCATCGCCTCGGCCATCAGGCTGATCCCCGGGCTCGAGGACGAGACGAGGACCCGCGCGCCGGCCGCGGCCGCGCCCAGGGCCATGTTGATCGCCCCGAGCTCGCTTTCCGCCTGGATGAACACGCGGCCCACTTCGGGCATACGACGGGCCATCCACTCAAGGAGCTCTGCCTGGGGGGTGATCGGGTATCCGAAGTAGGCGTCGCATCCTGCCTGGATCGCCGCTTCGGCGATCGCCTCGTTGCCCTTCATGAGGACGCGCCGAGGGGACTCGGGCGTCCCTGCTAACGAGAAGGCGGGGGCGTCCCCTGGGGCGGGGGTGGCAACTGCGGTCGGGACGGCAGTCATCGTGCGGCCTCCTTCGGCGCCGCGTAGACGGTGAAGACCGCGTCAGGGCAGACGCGTGCACAGAACGCGCAGCTGGTGCAGGCTACCGGGTCCGTCAGCTGCACCGGGTGATATCCGAGCCTGTTGACCGCGCCCTGATCCAGCGCGAGACAGGCCTTGGGACATGCCGTCACGCACAGCTCGCAGCCCTTGCAGCGGTCCGTGGCGATTGCCAGCGGCGACCACCGGACGGGGCCGAAGGCGAGCCCGCTGCGCGACGGCGCGGGCAACGAGAGCGTCATGAAGCACGCCTCCATCGCGGTACTGACGCCCGCAGCGTTGGTCGGGGTGACCCGTGCCGCAAGGGCCGAACGGTCCCCTGGCGCGGGACCCACCGCACCCTGCCGGTGGGCGGCGGCTCCGCGGGGCTGCGCACAGGCCGCTGACCGGCGTCCGGCGTCCGGCGCTGTGCCAAACGGCCCGGGCATCCGGGCCGCGCGGCTCCTGCGAATATGCCCGTGCGGTCTAGTGCGCATGTGCGCATATCTCGATACTCAGCGCGATGGACGAAATCTTCACGCTGCAGGCCGAGATCCTCAAGACGCTGGCCAACCCGCGCCGACTCGAAATCGTCGAACGCCTTGCGCACGACGGCCCGTGCGAGGTCCGGCGGCTGGCGGAGGACGTCGGCATGAGCCAGCCCAACGTTTCCCAGCATCTGGCGGTCCTGCGTGGGACCGGCCTCGTCGAGGCGGTGCGGAACGGCCGCGAGGTGCAGTACCACCTGGTCGACCCCGAAGTGGCCGATGCCTGCCGGATCATGCAGCGCGTCCTGATGCGCCGGCTCGCGCGGCTCGGCGCCCTGTCGACACGAGCCGCCGACCGCCTGGACGACCCGGTCCCAGTCTGAGGTCACACCGAATGGACGATTCGATCTCCCTGGTCCTCTTCTCCGGGACCGACGACAGGCTGCAGGCGGCCGCGGTTATGACCGCCGGGGCCGCCGCGCTCGGGAAGACCGTCCACATCTTCCTGCAGTACTGGGCGCTCGACGCGTTCCGGGCCGACCGGATCGGCCTGGACCACGGGCTGGCCCCGGAGGCGGGCCCGGCCGGCGCTGCCGCAGTCGCGGCCGCGGCGAAGGCCGGCCAGGCGAGCTGGGCGGACACCCTGCGCCAGGCCAAGGACCTCGGCGGCGTCGACATCCAGGCGTGCTCGCTGTCGATGGACGTCCTGCACATCGAACCGTCCGACCTCGACCCGCTCGTCGACGGCGCCGAGGGTGTGACCGCGTTTTACCTGAACGCGGGCGATAGTCCGATCATCTTCATTTGAGCTTCAGACATTGCACGGCGAGATATCGTCGCGCAAGCACCGGGCGAACCGGCCGCGACCGCTCGTCCAACCCGTGAAAGGAAGGGACCATGACGACACTCGAGATTGCCCAGCGCGTCGACGCCAAGGGTCTCTCGTGCCCCATGCCGATCGTCAAGACGGCCCAGGCCATGAAGGCGCTGACCACCGGGCAGCTCCTCGAGGTCCTCGCGACCGACCCCGGATCCGTCAAGGACTTCGAGGCCTGGGCTAAGAGCACCGGCAACCCGGTCGTCGAGTCGGGCGCGGAAGCCGGCGTCTACCGCTTCGTCCTCCAGCACAAGTAGGAGCCGCGCCATGACGCTCACCCTCGAAGCACCCGCCGACGCCCCGGTGGCCGCGCCGCAGGCGGCACCGACCGACGACGGAGCGGTCCAGCACCACGACATCCTGCTCATCGATTACAGCGGTGAGCTCGAGAAGGTCTGGGCCACGATGCTGCTCGCCTCGACCGCCGGGGCGATGGGCGTCCAGTGCAAGGTCTTCGTGACCTTCTGGGGCCTGCTTGCCTTCGTGAAGGACTCCCGGCGGATCACCGGCAAGAACTGGATGCAGAAAATGATGTCCTTCATGCAGCGCCCGGGAATCAGCCATCGCAAACTCTCCAAGATGAACTTCATGGGCATGGGGCCCTGGATGATGGGCCAGCTTGCGAAGCAGCAGAAGAACGCGAGCCCCAAGGAGCTCCTGGAAATCGCCCAGTCGATGGGCGTCGAGTTCATCCCCTGCCAGATGACCATGGACATGTACGGGCTCACCCGCGACGACCTCATCGAAGGCATGGGGGAGCCGGTCGGCGCGGCCACGGTGATCGGCCTCATGTCCGAGGGCTGGTCGCCGCTGTTCATCTAGAGGCTCGGGGCAGGGTCTCCCCGGCAGCGGCTGGAGACCGGACCTATCCGGCCGTGCAGCGACGATATCAATCAGAGAAGAGGGCGATTCCCATGACCGAAACAACCACCGTGTCGCGGACGATCGACGCCAGGGGAAGCTTCTGCCCCGGGCCACTGATGGAGCTCATCCGCGCCATCCGGGAGGGCCAGGTCGGGGACGTCATCGCCGTCTGGTCGGCCGACAGCGGGTCGAAGACGGACATCCCGCGCTGGGTTGAGAAGGCCGGGCACCGGCTGGTGGGCGTCTTCGAGAGAGTCGGGTACGACGAGATCGTCGTCGAGAAGCTCCGCTAGCCGGACGGGATCGAATGCCGCAGGGGGGCCGAGTGCAGCGCATCCTCATCCTGGGCGGCGGCGTCGGCGGGACGCTGACCGCGAACCTGCTGGCGCGGAAGCTCCGCACCCGGATCGACCGTGGAGACGTCGTCGTCACGGTCGTTGACGCCACTGGGGAGCACGTGTACCAGCCCGGCTTCATGTACATCGCCATGGGCGGTGAACGTGAGCAGGGCCTGCGCCGCGCCGAGCGCGGGCTCCTGGACCGTCGCGTCGAGCTGGTCGTTGGCGAGATCGTCAGGATCGACGACTCCGCCCACGCCGTGGAACTCGCCGACGGAACGCGCCTCATCTACGACTATGTCGTGATCGCGGTGGGGTCCCGGATCACCCCCGAGACCATCCCGCACTTCGCCGAGGAGGCGCACCACTTCTACACGCCTGAGGCCGCGCGCCGGCTGCGCCGTGCGCTCGACGCGTTCACCGGTGGCCGGCTCGTCATCGGGATTGCCGGCATGCCGTACAAGTGCCCGCCGGCACCACTCGAAGTGGCCTTCCTGATCGACTCGGAGCTGCGTGCGCGCCACCTGCGCGACAGGACCGACATGCACTTCTGCTCGCCGATCGGCCGCGCGTTCACCATCGAGAGCGTGAGCGAGATGGCCACTCCGGTGTTCCAGGAGAAGGGGATCGAGGTCCACACGTTCTTCAACGTCGAAGAGATCGACCCGGAGAGGAAGGTCGTCCGGAGCCTCGAAGGCGAGGAGCTGCCGTACGACCTGCTGATCCTGGTGCCGCCTCACAAGGGCGCGCAGGTGCTGATCGACAGCGGGCTGGCGACCGGGTCCGGCTGGCTCCCAACCGACCGCGAGACGCTGCAGGTGAAGACGGCACCGGATGCGCCCGACGGAACGCAGTCTCCGCGGCGGCCGCACATGTACGCCCTGGGCGACGCGACCGACCTGCCGCTCTCCAAGGCGGGCTCCACGGCCCACTTCGAGGCGCCCGTGGTGGCCGAGCGGATCGCGGCCCAGGTCCGGGGCGTCGAACCCGAGGCGAAGGCGGGGCACTACACCGGCAAGGTCATGTGCTTCTTCGAGATCGGTGGCGGCAAGGCCACGCTGCTCCAGTTCGACTACAACCACCCGCCTCACCCGCCGAAGCCGAATCGCGTCTGGCACCTCGGCAAGATCGCGTTCAACAAGACGTACTGGCACACGGTTCCCAGGGGCCGCGTGTAGCCTCGTCGTGACCGGCCCGACGCGCTCCGCCGGGACCGGGCCTGACGAGCTTCCGACCGACGGTCCCCGGAGGACGCGCCGGGGGCCGACAGGAGGAGCGATGCGCAGCGAAATGCCGGTGATGGCGACGTTCGACTGCTACGGCACCCTGGTCGACTGGGAGGGCGGGGCCGGGGCGTTTCTGTACGACCTTGCGCTGCGCCGGGAAGATCCGGTCCTGCGGCCCGGGCAGGAGCTCCGCGATCGGTGGGAGGCGATCCAGTTCGGCCTCCTGCAAGGCGAATATCGGCCGTATCGAGACGTCCTCCGCGAGAGCCTGCGACAGTACGAGGCGGAGCGCGGGTACCCATGGGATCCCGCGGACGGTGAGGCGCTCGTGCGGTCGATGCGGTCGTGGCAGCCGTTCCCCGACACCCGGCCGGCGCTGCTCCAGTGCCGCCGGCTGGGCTTGCGGCTGATGATCGTCTCGAACACCGATCGCGACATCATCGAGCACACCCTGCGGCATCTCGACGTGCCGTTCGACGACGTCCTGACGGCGGAGGACTGTCGGGCGTACAAGCCGGCCGAGGCAGTGTTCCGGCAGGCACTCGAGCGGATCGGTCAGCCCCCGGAGCGGGTGCTGCACGTCGCGTTCGGATTCCGCTACGACATCGGACCGGCGCGCAGACTGGGGATGCGCACGGCGTGGGTGAACCGGCACCTCGAGACCGCGCCTGGTCCGGAGCGACCTGACCACGAGTGGCGGGATCTGTGGGGGCTGGCGGAACTCGTCGGCGGGGCAGGGCCGGTCGCCGAGGGCGACACGCCTACCCGACGCTGACCGGAGGGGCCTACCCGGCCGGGTGGCGGTCTCCTCGCGAGGGACGGTGGCCAGCAGGCCATTCGGCAGGTTGGCGCGCGCGGCGCGGTCGCGACAATGGCCGCGAACGGCCCGCACGGCAGAACCATCCCCATGTCCTCAGGTCTTCCAACCTACCCATCCGGCGAGCACCCCGTCCACCTGCGGCTGGCCCAGCCGTGGGGTGGTGACCTTGCCACGGCCCGGCAGCGGCTGGAGGAAGGCGCCGCCGCGTGGCTGGGCAACCCGCTCGACGGCCCCGCGGACTCCCCGATGCGGCGGTTCGAGAGCGACCTGGCACTCCCGATGCGCGAGCAGGCGCGGCACATGGTGCTGCGAAAGGCCGCCGTCGTGGAGCTCGGGCGGCCGCGGGAGGCGCCGAACGGATTCGCCCTCGAAGTGACCTGGCGATCGGCGAACCTCGCGCCCGTCTTCCCGGTCTTCGTCGGCACCCTGCTGGTGTCCCATACCGAGCTCGCGCTCGACGGGTACTACGCGCCTCCGGGTGGCGAGCTGGGCGTGATCCTGGACCGCGCCCTGCTCAACATCGCGGCCCGCGGCACGGCGCGATGGTTCCTTTCGCGGGTTGCGGCTGCCATCGAAACCGGGCAGCAGGGCGCCGACTCACCGCCTGTGCAGCCCGATTGACGCCGCGCCGTCGCCGACGGCCTCTGACCGCCCCGACGGTCACGCCGTCAGCGAGAACGGGCTCTCAGGGTCGACGCCCAGCTCCGACATCGCGGCGACGACATCCGCGCGGTCGATCCGCTCGCTCTCGGCGAGCGCCGCGAGCGTGGCGATCACGATGTGCTCGGAGTCGACCTCGAAGAAGCGCCGAAGCGCCTCCCGGGTGTCGCTGCGCCCGAACCCGTCCGTGCCCAGCGAGACCCATCTGCCCGGGATCCAGCGAGCGACCTGGTCCGGAACCGCGGCAAGTGAGTCCGAGGCCGCCACGATCGGTCCCGTCGCCCCCGCCTGGGAAAGAGCCGAGGTGACGTACGGCACCCGCCGGGGTTCGTCCGGGTGGAGCCGGTTCCAGCGCTCGACCGCGAGCGCGTCCGCACGGAGTTGCTGGTAGGAAGGAGCGCTCCACACGTCCGCGGCCACCCCGTACCGCTCGGCGAGCAGCTCCTGCCCCCGCAGCACCTGCTGCATGATGGCGCCGCTGCCGAGCAACGTCGCGGTGGCACGCGGGGCGAGGTTCGCCGCGGGGGCCGCCCGGAAGCGATACAGCCCCCGCACGATCCCCGCCGCGACCCCATCGGGCATCGCCGGCATCACGTAGTTCTCGTTGTACAGCACGATGTAGTAGGAGACGTCCTCGCCACCCAGCATGCGGTCGATGCCGTCGCGGACGATCTCCGCCGTCTCGTACGCGAACGCGGGGTCGTACGCCCGGACGGCGGGATACGCTGAAGCGAGCAGGAGACTGTGGCCGTCGTCGTGCTGGAGCCCCTCGCCGTGGAGCGTGGTCCGCCCCGCCGTCGCGCCCATCAGGAAGCCGCGCCCGCGAACGTCGCCCAGCGCCCAGAACTGGTCGCCCGTTCGCTGGAACCCGAACATCGAGTAGAAGATGTAGAAGGGGAGCATCGGTTCACCGTGCGTGGCGTAGCTCGTCGCGGCGGCCTGGAGCGACGCCGTCGAGCCGGCTTCCGTGATCCCCTCCTCGAGCACCTGCCCGTCGGTCGCCTCGCGATACGACAGCACCAGGTTCGAGTCGACGGGTTCGTAGCGCTGGCCGTGCGCGGCGTAGATGCCGACCTCCTTGAACAGCGGGTCCATGCCGAACGTGCGCGCCTCGTCGGGGACGATGGGCACGACACGCGAGCCGACGGACCGGTCGCGGATCAGGTTGCGCAGCAACTTGGCGAAGGCCATCGTGGTCGAGACGGCCTGTCCCCCGGAACCGGTGCGGAACTCCGCGAACGCGGCATCTCCGGGCGCGTCCAGCGGCCTCGGAGCGACGACGCGTCGAGGGAGCGGACCGCCGAGCGCGCGCCGCCGGTCGACCAGGTACCGGATCTCGGGGGCGTCCGGACCCGGGTGGTAGTACGGCGCCTCCTTGAGCCTGTCGTCCGGGATCGGCAACTCGAGGCGGTCGCGGAAGATCCGCAGCTCGGCCTCTGACAGCTTCTTGGCCTGGTGCGTGATGTTCCGCGCCTCGACGCCGGGACCCAGGGTCCAACCCTTCACCGTCTTGGCGAGGATCACGGTGGGAGCGTCGTGGTGCGCGAGTGCCGCGGCATACGCCGAGTACATCTTGCGATAGTCGTGCCCGCCACGCCGCAGGTGCTGCAGATCGTCGTCGGACAGGTCGGCGACCAGCGCCTGCAGGCGCGGGTCACCGCCGAAGAAGTGCTCGCGAATGTACGCGCCGGATTCGACGGAGTACTTCTGGAACTCGCCGTCAAGCGTCTCGTTCATGCGATGCACCAGCACGCCGTCCACGTCGCGCGCCAGCAGTTCGTCCCACTCGCGGCCCCAGATGACCTTGATCACGTTCCAGCCGGCGCCTCGGAAGAGGCCCTCCAGTTCCTGAATGACCTTGCCGTTCCCGCGCACCGGCCCGTCGAGTCGCTGCAGGTTGCAGTTCACGACGAACGTCAGGTTGTCGAGCCCGTCGCGGCCGGCCAGGCCAAGTGCCGTGATCGCCTCGGGCTCGTCCATCTCGCCGTCGCCGAGGAACGCCCACACGTGGTTCGGGGTGGTGTCCTTGATGCCGCGAGCGTGCAGGTAGCGGTTGAAGCGCGCCTGGTACACCGCGGCCAGCGGGCCAAGGCCCATCGAGACGGTCGGGAACTCCCAGAAGTCGGGCATGAGTCGCGGGTGCGGGTAGGAGCTCAGGCCCTGTCCCGGCACCACTTCGCGCCGGAAGTGGTCGAGCTGCTCGGTGGACAAGCGCCCTTCGAGGAACGCCCTGGCGTAGATGCCCGGCGCCGCATGGCCCTGCACGAAGACCTGGTCGCCCATGCCCACGGCATCCTTGCCGCGGAAGAAGTGGTTGAAGCCCACTTCGTACAGGGTCGCAGCGGACGCGTAGGTGGCCAGGTGTCCGCCGATGCCGGCGGTCAGGTTGTTCGCGCGGAGGACCATCGCGACGGCGTTCCACCGCACCATCCGCCGGATGCGGTGCTCCATCCTCTCGTCGCCCGGGAACGGCGGCTCCTGCTCCGGGGAGATGGTGTTGATGTAGCGGGTCTGGGTGAGCGGGGGCAGCCCGATGTCCAGCTGCCGTGCACGCTTCAGGAGGCGATACAGGATGAACTGCGCGCGGTCGGCGCCCGACGTCCGGGCGACCGAATCGAGCGCGTCGATCCAGTCGAGCGTTTCCTGGGGATCGCTGTCGGGGAGCTGGCGCTTGAAGTCGCCATAGGCGTCGAACATGTCGGCGGAATGGTAGAGCCGTCGCGTGGTTGATGCCGCCGGTGGGCGCGACGCGGATCCGCCCGGGCAACGCGGATCCGGCCGTGGCGCGACGCGGATCCGGCCGCGGCGACGTCGATCAGCCGGCGGCGACAGAGCCTGGCACGGGTCGCACGGGGCGGCGACCGGCGTCGGGGGCCGATGATCCCTGTGCGGCCACCAGGCGCTCGAGCAGATCCGCGAGCGCCTCGAGCTCGGTCGCTCGCAGAGGCCCGACGAAGTGCCGGCGGACGCCCGCGAAGTGCACCGGCGTGGCCCTGTGCAGTTGTGTCAGGCCGGCCTCCGACAGGACCGCGAACGAACCGCGAGCGTCGGACTGACACACCCTGCGCTCGACCAGACCATCCGCCTCGAGGCGGTCCACCACCCGGGTGATGCCGCTGCGGCTCAGCAGCACGCGCTCCGCCAGCTCGTGCATGCGCAGTCGCCGGCCGTCGGCGAGGGCGAGCTGCACCAGCACGTCGTAGTGCGCCAGCGACATGCCCGTCTCGCCGACCAGGTCCGCTTCGAGCCGACGCAGCAGCAGCGCATGCGACTGCAGGTATGTGCGCCACGCGCGGAACTCGCCGTCCGACAGGTGAGTGCGGATCAGGTCCACGAGGCGGTCGCGCGTCGCACTGGGGCCCGAGAGCGCAGCCGCGTCACGCATCCGTGCGTCGCCGTCCTGCGTGCTCGAGGCGCGATCATCGCGACCGAGCGGGGTTCCGGGCCGACCGCCATCCACCTGCTGCTCCCCTGCGTGCGAGGACCGGCCGACATCATACCGCCCGCCACAGGTAGTTGCACACGCAACAACTACGGGTATGTTCCTCACCACATTCGGGTCGCTTAACGTCCGGCGAGAGCGCGCCCCTGCCCCTTCCCGCCGCCGCGCCCGCTAGACTGCACGAGAACGAAACGGCGACGTACGACGCGAGGAGCGCACGATGGACGAGACGGTACAGTCGGGCGCGGGCGCGTTCGATGCGGCCCGGCCCGGCGAGGGGCAGCCTGCCGGAGCGGGCGGCCCGGCCCACGACGGCCCGCTCGGGGTCGGGGTCGACGTCGGCGGAACCGGCATCAAGGCCGCCGTGGTCGACCTCGCCACCGGCTCGCTTGTCTCGGCCCGCATCCGCGAGAAGACGCCGTCGCCGTCCACGCCCGTCGCGGTCGCCGAGGTGATTGGCCGCATCATCGGCAAGATCGAGGCGGCCGGACAGGACACGAGCGGATTGCGGGCGGGCGCCGGGCTGCCCGGCGTGGTGAAGGACGGCTGGCTCAAGACCGCCGCCAACATCGACCACGCGTGGCTCGACACGCGCGCCGAGGACGTCCTGGAGCGCGAGCTGTCTCGGCCGGTGCTCATCATCAACGACGCGGATGCCGCCGGGCTGGCGGAGATGCGGTACGGCGCAGGCGTCGGCTACCACGGTGTGGTGCTGATGCTGACCATCGGCACGGGAATCGGGAGCGCGCTCTTCGTCGACGGCTGTCTCGTTCCGAACACCGAGCTGGGGCACCTGGAGTTCCACCGGCACGACGCGGAGACCCTGGTGAGCGGCGCCGCCCGCGAACGCCGGAAGCTGGGCTGGAAGGCCTGGGCGAAGGAATTCGACGCATACCTGGACGGCGTGTACCGCTACTTCTCGCCGGACCTGATGATCCTTGGCGGCGGCGTGAGCAAGGAGACGGCGCGGTACCTGTCGTACCTGACGCCGCGTGGACCGCTCGAGATCGCCCGGCTGCTCAACTCGGCCGGCATCGTGGGAGCCGCCCTGGCCGCTGCCGAGGCGCACGGCTACCGGCCCCCCGAGTCGGCCGGCGCGCGGGAAGCCGCCGGCGGCTGAGGACTCAGGCCACCCAGCGCCGATGGAGCACGCCGCGCACCGTTTCGGCGACGAGCTCCGGGAACAGTGCGACGGCGGCGACGAGCGACCAGTCCGCGAGGTCGAGCGGAGTGGCGTGGAAGGCGCCGGCGACCGGCGATACGTACGGGATCAGCGCCTGGACGACCACGGTCGCGACTCCGCCGACGAGCAGCAGCGGATTGGGCCGCAGGCCGAGGACCGGGTGACGCAGGCTCCGGTTGGCGTTGGCGCGGACGGCCTATCCCGCCACCAGCGCGGTGTACGCGAGCCAGCGAGCGTGCTCGAACCCTCCAGGATGCCACTCCATTGTCGCCAGCGCCGCGACGGCACTGAACCCGCCGGCGAGCGCGATTCGCGCCAGGAGCCGGTTGTCGAGCAGCGGCAGCGTCCGGGGCCGCGGCGGGACGCGCATCGCGTCGGGCTCTTCCCGCTCGATCTCGAACGACATCACCGTAAGCATGTCGATGAAGACCTCGAGCCAGAGGATCTGGATCGGCAGCAGCGGCTGCGAGTAGCCGGCGAGGGTCGCGATCAGGATGAAGCCGAGCATCGCCACGTGGGTCGAAACCAGGAACACGAGTCCCTTCTGGACGTTGGCGACGATGCGCCGGCCCTCGCGGAGCCCGTACAACAGCGTGGCGAAGGAGTCGTCCCCGAGGATCAAGTCGGACGCCTCACGGGCGACGGCGGAGCCGCTGCCCATGGCCACGGCGACATCGGCGTGCTGGAGGGCCGGGGAGTCGTTGACGCCGTCGCCGGTCACGGCCACCGTTCTCCCGGCCGCGCGCGCTGCGTCCACCAGCCTCAGCTTGTCCTCCGGCGCGGCGCGGGCCACGATGTCGATCGCGGACAGCTGCGACCGCAGCTGGTCGTCGTCCCAGGTCGCCAGCTCCGCGCCCGTCACGACGCGCTCCCCGCGCATGCCCGCGTCCCGCGCGATCGCCGACGCCGTGAGCGGGTGATCGCCGGTGACGATGACCGTCTGGATGCCGGCCGCGGTGGCCAGCCGCATGGAGTCGGCGATTCCCTCGCGCAGACGATCGGCGAAGCCGACCAGCGCCAGCGGTCGCCATGGCTCGTCGCCCGGGCGACCGGCCAGCAGCAGCAGGCGCTCGCCGGCATCGGCGCCGCGTTCGATGAGACCGTGCCAGGCGTCGTACGGGTCGGGCGGCAGGTCCCGGGCAAGGCGGAGGACGACCTCGGGAGCGCCGATCGCGAGGTCCTCGGGGGTGCCGTCCCGTACCGCCCGGGTGTGCGAGTACGGCCGGTCGTCGCTGACCGGCTCGGCCTGAAGCAGGTCGGCCGGATCGAGCTCGGCGCTGCCCCCGGCCTCGGATACCGCGGCCATCAGGGTTCGTGTGAAGGAACCGGGACGCGTCCCCGCCGCGATGCTCCACGCGTCCTCCTCCGCGCGCAGCGCCGAGAGCAGCAGCGCGCGGCGCTGGTCCGGGTCGGCGACGATCGTGCCCGGCGTGCGCACTCCCGTCAGCGTGAGCCGGTTCTGCGTGAGCGTGCCGGTCTTGTCCGTCAGGATGAGGTCGACGGAACCCAGGGTCTCCTGCGCGTTCAGGCGCCGAACGAGCACGCCGCGCCGCAGCAGCCGGTAGGCACCCAGCCCCAGGATCACGGCGAACAGGATCGGCGGCTCCTCCGGGATCGCGGCGATGGCGGCCGAGATGCCCGCCATCAGGTTGTCCGGCGCGGGATTGCCGCGGAGGAACCCTAACCCGGTCGTGGTCGCGATCAGCCCGATCGCCACCGCCAGCAGGATCCGGACGAGGCGGTCGAGCTCGCGCTGCAGCGGCGAACGGCGGCGGTCCCGGCCGGCCAGTGATGTCGAGATGCGCCCGAACTCGGTCTGCAGACCCGTCGCGACGACGATCCCCTCGCCACGACCCGCCACGACGCTGGTCCCGGCGAACGCCATGGCGTGCCGCTCCGCAAGCGGGGTTTCCGCGGGGTCGGGCTCCGTTCGTCCAGGCTCGGGCAGGGATTCCCCGGTCAGCGCGCTCCGGTCGAACGCGAGCCCTTCGGTGCGGAGCAGGCGCAGGTCCGCGGGCACGACGTCGCCGACCCGCAGCAGCACGACGTCGCCCGGCACCAGCCGGGCGGCCGGGATCTCGTCGACTTCCGAGTCGCGACGAACGCGCGCCGTGGGCGCGGCCGCCGAACGCAGGGCCTCGACGGCCCGCTCCGCACGGTACTCGGTGATCACGTCGGCGCCCACCATCGGGCCGATCATCAGCAGCACGAACGCGCCATCGCGGACCTTGCCAAGCGCGATCGCGAGCGCTCCGGCGACGAAGAGCAGCGCGATGAATGGCTGCGTGAAGCTGGCCCAGACGACGCGCAAGAGCGAAGGGCGCCGGACCTCCTCGAGCTCGTTGGGCCCGGCGAGGAGGTAGCAGGCGTCCGCAATCGCGCGACTGAGCCCGCTGACGGGGTCGACCCCGAGGGCGACCCCGACCTCGCCGGCGGGTCTGGAGTGGGCGTCCCCGACGGGCCCGGGGAGGATACCGGCGGTCATGCGTCCGCATGTTGAGCGCTGGCGAGAGTCCCCGCCCAGGCCGAATCGGCCCAGACTCCGGGCATTTCGTCCGGAACGGGTACGCGGGGCCCGCGGGGCCGGCCAAAGGCGGCCCCCGCGGGGGAGGGCCGAAGGCGGCCAGGCATGCCGCGGGCTGGGCATGACGCCGGCCAGGCACGCGGCCCGCCAAGCTGGCCCAAGCCGGCCGGGCATGACGCCGGCCGGGCACGCCGCCGGATGGTACCGTCGGGCGATGCAGGTCCATCTGCTCGACGCCACCTACGAGCTCTTCCGCGCGCACTTCGGGCGGCCGCCGGCAATCGATGTCCAGGGCCGTCCGGTGGGCGCGACGCTCGGGCTCGTGGAGAGCGTCCTCGGCCTCCTGCGGGATCCCGCGGTGACCCACGTGGGGTGCGCCACGGACCACGTGATCCGGTCGTGGCGCAACGAGCGCTACGAGGGATACAAGACCGAGGCCGGCATGCCCGCCGAGCTGCTGGCGCAGTTCGAGCGTGCCGAGTCGGCGCTCCGCGCGCTCGGGCTGGTGGTCTGGCCGATGACCGAATACGAGGCGGACGACGCGCTCGCCACTGCCGCGGCCCGGTGGGCCGACGCGCCCGGCGTAGAGCGAGTCGTGATCCTGTCGCCGGACAAGGACCTGGCGCAGTGCGTACGGGCGGACGGGCGGGTGATCGCGTTTGACCGGCGCCGGCAACGGACCATCGACGCGGACGCCGTCCGGTCCCGCTTCGGGGTGGAGCCCGAGAGCATCCCCGACTGGCTCGCGCTGGTGGGCGACGCAGCCGACGGGTTTCCCGGGCTCCGTGGCTGGGGCGAACGGTCGGCGTCGGCGGTCCTGGCGCGCTTCGGCCACCTGGAAGCGATCCCGGCGGACGTCCGCGACTGGGGTGTCCCCCTGCGCAATGCCGGGACGCTGGCTGCGACGCTCCGGGCGGGGCGCGCGGAGGCGGAGCTGTACCGCGACCTCGCCACGCTTCGGCTCGACGTCCCGCTGTCCGAGACGCTCGAGGCGCTGACCTGGCGGGGCGCGCCGCGGGGCGAGTTCGCGGGGCTCGTCGAGGAGCTGCGCGCGCCCCACCTGGCCGCCCGGGTTCCGCGCTGGGCTGACTGAGCCGGCGCCCCTGCCTCAGCCGCGGGGCGCGGGCGTGGAGCCTGCCTCGCCGGCAGCCTCCCGCTCCGGGGCCACTGGGCCGCCGGCGGGCACCTCGGTCCCCACGGTCGGCGGCGCTACCGGGCGACCGAACAGGTCGCCCTGGTAGGAGCGCGGCACGCGCACGGCGATGGCGAGCGGCTCCGCCACGATCCGGAACGGGCGGCCTTCGGTCCCCTCCAGCGCGCGACGCCGTACCGGACTTCCGTCCACCTCCATCGGCGGCGCGACCAGGGCCCGCAGCTCCAGCTCGCGACCGCGAAAACGGGGCACATCCCCGTCGGGACGGCGGCGCAGCGCGAGTGTCCAGCCGAGACGCACCGCCAGCTGCAGGTCGCCGGCGGGCACGATCGTCACGTCAAGCATGCCGTCGTCCACCAGCGCGTCGGGCGTCGCATGCACCACGTTGGCATACAGCCGGGAGTTCCCCACGATCAGCTGGAGGAGGCGGCCCTCCCACGCGGGCCGACCGTCCACGCTCAGCTCGACGTCGAACGGTCGGTAGGCGGGAATCGCGCGCAGGGCGCCAACGGCGATTCCCGCAGGGCCCAGGCGTGTCTTGAGGCGAGGGTCGGTGTGATGGAGCACGAGCCCGTCCATGCCGACACCGCTCATCAGCAGGAACCGGATGAAGCGTCCGTCCGGGTGCGCGATACGCCCCATGTCCATGCGGCGCACATCCGCGTCCACGAGCGCCCGGGCCGCGTGCTCCGGGGAGCGTGCCACGCCGAGCTCGTGCGCCCAGAGGTTGGCGGTCCCGCCCGGCAGCACGCCGAGTGGCACGTTGGTCCCGACCAGCGCGTCGGCGACGTCGCGCAGCGTCCCGTCCCCGCCGGCGCCGACGACCAGTCCCGCCCCGGCGTCCAGCGCCTCCTCGACCTGGCGGCGCACGCTGAGCCGGCGGCCGCGGTGGGCGACGTCCACGTCCCACCCGGCGTCGCGGAGGATGGGAAGCACACGGTGCGCCGGGTACGGGCCGCGGAACGACCACGGGTTGTCGATGATGCGAACGCGCACGGTCACCGGCCACGAAAGGGGAGCGGCGGGCACTGCCACCGTCCGTGGCTGACACGCTACACGCCGCGGACGAACTCTGCCCGGCGATCCGCCGACCGTCCCGAGCCGCGACTACCATCTCGGCCTGATGGCACCCGTCACGGCCGGCCGCGCCGTCGTCGCGGCGCTCGAGCGCGCCGGGGTCCGGCACGCGTTCACCGTCCCCGGCGAGAGCTTCCTCGAGCTCCTGGACGCGCTGCGCGACTCGTCGATCCGGCTCATCGCCACGCGGCACGAGGCGGGTGCCGGCTTCATGGCCGAGGCGTACGCGCAGCTCGAAGGCATCCCCGCCGTCTGCCTGGTCACACGAGCCGTGGGAACGGCCAATCTGTCGATCGCGCTGCATACCGCGCTCGCCGATTCGGCCCCGCTCGTCGCCATCGCCGGCCAGGTGCCACGCGCCTTCCGCGGCCGCGAAGCGCTCCAGGAAGTCGACCTGGTCGGCACATTCGGGGCTCTGTGCAAGGCTGCCGTCGAGCTCGACGAGGCGGCGACGATGGCGCGCGACGTGGAAGCCCTGGTTCGGATCGCGACGACCGGTCGCCCCGGTCCGGTGCTGATTTCGCTGCCCGAGGACGCGCTGGTCGAGGAAGTCCAACCGGCTCTCCTCGATCCGCCCATCGCGCCGCCCGGCAGCGAAGCGGGGGCGGCTCCCGACAACCCCGACGTGCTCGCCGTCCTGCAGCGGCTTGCCCGCGCCAGACGCCCCGTGATCCTCGCCGGGGCCGGCGTGCTGCGGAGCGGTGCGGTCCCGGAGCTCGCCGCGTTCGCCGATGCAGCCAACGTCCCGGTGATGGCGGCCTGGCGGCGACCCGACGTGTTCGACAATGACTCGCCCCGCTACCTTGGCGCGACGGGCCTGGGTGCCGCGCGCACGGTCCGGCCGCGGCTGCTCGAGGCGGACGTGATCCTCGCGATCGGCACCCGGCTCTCGCAGGTCGCGACCTTCGACTACACCGTGCCCGCGCCCGGAACCGACCTGTTGCACGTGGACGTCGAGCCGGGCCTGCGCGGCGATCGACTCGCGCCGGCAGTGTCGGTCCGCTCCGACGCCGGGGCGTTCCTCCGACGGGCGCTCGAGATGCTCGCCGACTCACGTCCCCCGGCCAGGCGCGGCACCCATGCCGCCACCACACTCGAGGGACGCGATACGCGTGCCATTGCACGGGAAGCCCTCCACGGCCCCGACGAACGTGCGCAGGACCTCGTTCGCGACCGGTCGGCCTACCTCGACGCCGTCGCCCTGCCCGACCCTGGGCCGAGGGGCCCGGGCGAGCCCGTGCACCCAGCGACCGTGCTCGGCGCACTGCGACGACACCTGTCTCCCGGCAGCGTGGTCACGACGGACGCCGGCAACTTCGCGGGCTGGGCGGCACGCTACCTGGCGCTGCCTCCCGGCAGCCGGTTCCTGGGGCCGACCTCCGGCGCGATGGGTTACGGCGTTCCCGCTGCGGTGGGTGCGGCGATCGCCTTGCGCGACCTCGGCGGCGCCGGCGGACCCGTGGTCGCGCTGGCCGGGGACGGCGGATTCTCCATGCTCATGGCGGAACTCGAGACTGCGGTGCGCGAGGACCTGCGGATCGCGGTGATCGTGTTCGACAACCGTATGTATGGGACGATCCGCATGCACCAGGAACTCGCATACCCGGGTCGCGTCGCGGCCACGAACCTCGGGCGGATCGACTTCGCGGCGTTCGCCGACGCATGCGGCGCACGCGGCCTGCGCGCCGCCCACGACCGCGAGGTCGACCGGGCGGTGGCGGCTGCCCTGGACGGCCCCGGCGTGACGCTCGTCCACGTCCTGACCGACCCGCGAGTGATCTCCGTCGACGCCACGCTGCCGGATTGACCGCCGCGGGTTAGCCGGGCCCCGCGGCTTGGAACAGTGCCAGGAGCGCTCCGTGGTGGCGGGCCGGGGCGGCGATGATCCCGATCGACGTCGCAGGACGCGACACGTCGAACCAGGGCTCGCCGTCTGCCGTCGTGACCGTCACTCCGCCCTCCTCTGCGATCAGCCCGGCCGCGGCCACATCCCAGTTGGAGATCCCCGTCGGGTGCACGCACGCATCGAGGCGGCCGGCGGCCACGTAGGAGATCTCGAGCGCCGACGATCCGAGGTGCCGGGAGGCGCGCACCGCACGGCGCACGTCGCCCAGGTCCGACCGCCAGTCGCGCGGCGCGTACCCCAGCCCGATCACGCAGTCGCCCAGGAGGGGCTTGTCGGGGTTGCGAATACGCCGCCCGTTGAGGCGGGCTCCGCTGCCGGCGACCGCGGTGAACAGTTCGTCCCGCACCGGGTCGAGCACGACGCCGAGAACGGGGCGGCCGTCGATCACCAGCGCCACGCTCGTGGCGAAGACGGGCAGCGCATTTGCGTAGTTGACGGTTCCGTCGAGTGGGTCGACGAGCCAGGCGCGGCCGGTTCCCGCCGTCGGCGCGTCACCGTCGGCGGCCGCGTGCTCACCGGATTCCTCCGCCAGGATCCCGTCTCGCGGGAACGCGCGGCGGATCTCGGCGAGGATCAAGCGCTCCGCGAGGTGGTCCACCTCCGTGACGACGTCACGCGCGCTCTTGCGGCGGACCTGCTCGACGCGCCCCAGGCGGTCCAGCTCGGCGCGGCCGGCTAGGCGTGCCGCCGCCACCGCGACGTCCAGCTCGCGCCGGAGGTCGGCGTCCGGGCGTCGAGGCGATGGGGCCACGCGGGCATTGTATGGCGCGCTACC
>Ga0209415_10007452_pt1 | contig 19113 bp, 17 predicted proteins | sample PeaSoiSIISIP2007_FD_187696 | JGI IMG/M metagenome (GOLD analysis project Ga0209415, IMG submission 187696) | Peat soil microbial communities from Weissenstadt, Germany - SII-SIP-2007 (SPAdes) (version 2) | ecosystem: Environmental > Terrestrial > Soil > Wetlands > Peat | place: Germany... | reverse complement strand
GGTGCACAGGGTGTGCCCGCAAACTGCTACCTCCGCCAGTGTTGCTCACTCAGCGTGGTGATTGCAAGGACCGTTTCTCGTTGCGTTGATGTTGTGATTTCTGGGCCGACGTGCTACCGGTCCGGAGGGGGGCCGGGAGGGGGCCTCCGGGCCTCGGACACGAGGCCGTTGCGCAGGGCACATAACAGCAGGCCGCTGGCCACGGCGGCGGTCTCGGCACGGAGGATCCCGGGGCCCAGACCGACCACCGGGAAGCCCGCCGGAGCGAGCTCGGAATCGTCCCACCCGCCCTCGGGACCGACCGCAAGGGCGGGCATGGCCACGCTCGGTGGATCGCCCCCGGGGTGGGCCAGGGCCAGGGGGGCCGGGGCCACCAGCTGGGCCAGTCCGGCCAGGTCGAGGACGCCCACCAGCTCGGGCAACCACGGCGACCGGCACTGCGAGGCGGCCTCTCTCGCCACCCGCCGGAGCCGGTCGACCGATCGGACACCCCGGTCGCCGTCCCACCGGACCACCGCCCGGACCGAGCGCAGGACACCGATGCGGTCGACCCCGGCCTCGGTCAGCTTCTGGACCACCCACTCGGGCCGGTCGCCCTTGGCGGGGACGAAGCCGACGGTCACCTCCGGCGCGGACCGGGGCACCACGGTGACGGGTCCGTCCACCTCGAGAAGCTCCGGAACGGGCCCCCCATCGGACCCCCGGGGCGTGCCCCGGTAGCGGCAGACCCGCCAGCCCCCCTGACCGTCGCCGGCCACCACCGGCTCGCCCGGCCGGAGCCGGAGGACGCGGATCAGGTGGTGGGCGTCGTCGTCCGCGGGGACCGGCCGGTCGAGATCGGCCACGTAGACCATGGCGGCCGCTCCCACCGACGCCGGATGACGGGCCCCGTCGGGCACCGGCGAGCCCGTCAGCCGAAGGCGGAGCGCAGGCGCGCCATGAGGCCCTCGTCCGGAGGCGAGATCTCCTCCGACCGCTCGTCCGCCAGGCGGCGGAGCAACTCCTCCTGGGTCTTGGTCAGTCCGGTCGGAGTGTCGACGACCACGTGGACGAGGAGGTCGCCGCGGCCCCGGCCCCGGACGTGGGGGACGCCCCGGCCCCGGAGCTTGATGAGGCGGCCGCCCTGGGTCCCGGCGGGGACCGGGAGGGACTCGTCCCCGTCGAGGGTCTCGAAGACGACCGTCGATCCGAGCGCCGCCTGGGTCATGGAGACGTGGAGGTCGGCGTGGACGTCGGTGCCGTCGCGGGTGAAACGCGGGTCGGGCCGGACGGCCAGATGGACGTAGAGGTCGCCGGCCGGGCCCCCGCGCGGTCCCACCGGGCCCCGGCCGGTCAGTCGGAGAGTCGAGCCGTGGTCGACCCCGGCGGGGACGTCCACCGAATAGGTGCGGTTCTCGACCCGCCGGCCCTCACCGGCGCAGTCCGGGCACGGGCTCGAGATGGCCTCCCCGAGGCCCTGGCACCGGCGGCAGGGCGCCGCGGTCACCACCTGACCGAGGATGGACTGGCGCACCCGGCGGAGCTCGCCGGTGCCTTGGCACTCCGGACAGCGCACGGCGGTGGTCCCGGCCCGCGCCCCGCTTCCCTCACAGGTGGCGCAGGAGACGTAGCCGTCGAGGAGGACGTCGTGGCGGGCACCGAACACGGCCTCGCGAAATCCCAGTTCGAGCACGACCTCGGCGTCGGCACCCCGGACGGGACCGCCGGCCCCGGCGCCACCGCGGATCCCTCCACCGAAGAAGGCGTCGAAGATGTCGCCCAACCCTCCGCCGAAGAAGGCGTCGGAACCGGGACCGTGCCCGTCGACGCCCTCGGGGCCGAAGCGGTCGTAGCGGGCGCGCCGCTCCGGGTCCCGGAGAACCTCGTAGGCGCGGGTCACCTCTTTGAACTGGGCCTCCGCCGCCGCATCGCCCCCGGTGGTGTCCGGATGGAGCTCCCGGGCCATGGTGCGGTAGGCGCGTTTGATCTCGTCGTCGGAGGCGGCCGGCGTGACGCCGAGAAGGGCGTAGTAGTCAGCGGCCACGGTCACGTACCTCCCGTCCGGGTGGGCGTGCCCTTGGACTCACCCGAGGGAGCTCCGCCGAGCCTCTCCCCCAACCGCTCGCCCACCACCTGGACCGCCGCCAGGGCGCGGGGATAGTTCATCCGGGTGGGGCCGACCACGCCGATGGTGCCGGCCGTCTCGCCGTCGACGGAGAGGGGGGCGAGGACGAGCGCGCACGACGCCAGCGGCTCGAAGCCGTGCTCGGACCCGATGGCCACCGAGAGGCCACGGTCGAGGATGTGCTCGACCAGCTCCACCACGACGAGCTGTTGCTCGAGGATCGAGAGGACCGACCGGACCGTCTCCACGGCGTCGAAGGCCGAGGCCATGCGGGAGGAGCCCCCGACGAAGACGTGTTCGGACTCCCCGGTGGCGGCCAATTCGCCGAGGGCCTGGAAGCCGAGCGCCACGGCCATGTCGAAGGCGGTGTCGCCCCGGTCGGGGATGGTCCCCGGGTCGGCCAGGGTCCGGCCCCGGAGATGGGTGGTCATGTGGGCGGCGGCGGCGGCCAGGACGGTGTCGTCGATGTCCCCGGTCAGCTCGACGGCCCGTTTCTCCACGGCCCCGTCCGACAGGACGACCACGAGGAGGGCCAGGTTCGGGCCCAGGTCGACCAGTTGGACCGAACGGATGGTGGCGGTGTCGTGGGTGGGGCCGACCACGACCGCCGCGTAGTCGGTGAGATTGGCCAGGAGGCCGCTCGTGTGACCGAGAAGATCCTCCACGGCCCCGTGGACGTGGGCGAAGAAGCGACGGACCTCCTGGCGTTGGACGGGACCGAGCGTGCCCGGGGACCCCAGGGTGTCGACGAAGAACCGGTATCCCTTGTCGGTGGGGATCCGGCCCGCGCTGGTGTGCGGTTGGGTCAGGTAGCCGTCGCGTTCGAGAGCCGCCATGTCGCTGCGGACGGTGGCCGAGGAGACCTCCACACCGGGCGTACCGGTGATGTGGGCCGAGCCGACCGGTTCGGCCGTCTCGATGTACTCCGAGACGACGGCGTTCAAGATGGCCGCTTTGCGGGGGTCGAGCTCGTCCTCGTCGCCGACGGGGCCCGGGGATCGTGCCTCGGGCGTGCGGGGGCCGGGGGCACCGGGGTCTGGGCGCGCCGGGCGCGCTGTGCGGTTGGGGACCATCGGGGTTCTGGCACTCGATTCTAGTGAGTGCTACTTCGGAGCCACCGACCAGGCACTTGAGGCCCCGGACGCACCGGGTGCCTCCGGGGGACGCCGGGGCGGCCGCCGACGCCCCCGGGCGGCCTTACGGGCCTCCTCGGCTGCCTGGACCCGGGGGAGGACGGCCAGGACGTAGAGGGCCGAGAGGCCCCCACCGACGGCGATGACGATGAGGGGGACGATGTCGAAGTGGTTGGCCACCGACACGCTGGCCACGGCGGCGAGGACGCCGAAGACGACGATGCCGAACCCCCCGAGGAGCCGCCGGGTGGGGAGGCGGAACGGGCGGGTGTGGTCCGGCAGCCGGGGCCGGAGACGGACGACGCAGAAGGCCGCCACCGCGTAGATCATGGCTTCGAGAGCGGCCCCGACGGCCACCAGGACCGTCCACGACCCGGTGGCGGCCACGACGAGCGAGACGACGAGGGAGACCACCCCGAGGGCGACCACGGGCACCCAGGGCACGGCCCTGTCGTTGAGGCGGGCCAGGGCCGACGGGAGGCTCCCCTCGCGGGCGGTGGCGTAGATGAAACGCGAGGCCGTGATGAATCCTCCGTTGAAGGTGTTCACCGCTGTCGCCGCCGTCACGCCGGCCATGAGCCACAACCCGGCCTGACCGAAGGCGGCCCGACCGAGGAAGAGCTGGGGATAGGCGGAGACGAGCTGGTGGTGACCGAGGACATGGCTCATGGCCACCGTGATCAGGCTGCAGACGATCACCAGGATGGCCAGGGCGATGAACATGCCCCGGTGGATGTCGTGGGGACGGCGGACCTCTTCGGCGCTCGTGGTCACCCATTCGAAGGCGCTGAAGAGGAAGACCCCGAGGGCCACGGCCTCGAGGAAGTCACCCGGGTGATGGCCGTGGAGGGGTGCCAGGGGGAAGCGCAGGGCCCGGTGACTGCGGACCACGGCGGTGACCGCCACCAGGGTGGTCACGGCGAGGACGGCGTAGGTGGCGATGTCCTGGACGCCGCCGGCCACCTTGACCCCGCGCAGGTTGGAGACGACGGCCGCGGCCAGGAGAGCGGCGATCATCAACCCCGCCACCCAGGCGGTCTGGCCCAGGACGTGGGCGATGGCCGAGCCCACGATGAAGGCGTCGGCCGCCACCACGAGGACGATCGTCGTCAGGTAGGTGAAGGTGATCGTGAGAGCGACGCGGTCGTCCATGGCCCGCTTCATGTAGAGGCGGATGGCGGCCGCCGTCGGGAACATGCCGTTCAGCTCGCTGAAGCACCCCCAGGCCATGAGGGCGAGGAGCCCGGCGGTGCCCACGGCGATCCAGGCCGAGTCCCCCGCCACGTAGGCGACGAGCCCCGCGGCCGCCAGGTACTCGAGAGCGGCGAAGGCGAGTCCCGTGGAGGTGGAGACCACGGTGCGCAGACCGAGGGCCCGGCGCAGCACCGTCACCCCGGTGGCGCCGGCGGCGGCGGGACCGGGGCGACGGTCTCCGGCCCCGGTCACTGGTCCAGGAACGCCACCATGGACATGGCATCGAGGCGCATGACGTCCTCCTGGGCGCCGGCCAGGGTGATCTCGCCCGACATGTACTTCTGGGAGGGGTTGAGATCCCCCCAGAAGAGGTCGGCGAAGTCTTCACTGGTGGCGGTGACGACCACGTCGGCCACCTCGTCGGCGCCGTCGGTCAGTTCGGCCAGGATCTGGTCGCGGACGACGACGGTGAAGCGGTCACCGGTGTCGGTGGCGACGAGGTGGACCACCCGGTCCCACCCGCGGAGCATCCTGCGGAGGCGGTCGTTCTCGTTGCAGCGGACCCGCCAGTCCGCGTACGCCTCGGCGATCTCGTCCCGATCGGCCATCGACGTGGGTCGGCCTCAGCCGCTCAGCGCGGCGAGAACCTCGCCGGCGGCCCGGACTCCCGACGACAGAGCCCCGTCGATGTACCCGCACCATTCGGTGGCCGTCTCCGTGCCGGCCCAGTGCACGGGCCCCACCGGGTCGCGTAACGCCGGACCGAAGTCGGTGAGCAGGCCCGGGGAGAAGACCGCCACCGGACCCCCGCGCGTGTAGGGCTCGGCGGGCCAGTGCTGCTCGACGATCTCCACCGGTTTGGCGGCGCGTGGGCCGAAGTACCGGACCAGGTCGGCGACGGCGATGTGGGCTCGCTGCGCCGGAGTGCAACCGTCGAGGGCGCGGCATTCGGACCCGGCCACGAACCCGAGCAGGATCCCGTGGGAGCCGTCGGCCGGTGAGTCGTCGAAGGTGACCCGGATCGCACCGTCGTCGGAGACGACCTGGCCGTTCAGACCCTCGTCGCGCCAGAAGGGGCGGTCGTAGACGGCGTGGATCTTGGTGACCGATCCCATGGGGGCCCGCATCGAGAGCTGGTCCCGCCGGCCCGGCAAGGGGGGCGACCACCCGAGACGGACCGAGAGCGCCGGGGGCATGGCCACGACGAGCCGCCGGGCCCGGATGGCGAAGGCGTGACGGTCGCCACCGGGTCCGGCCGCGGCCACGGTGGCCACGACGCCGTCGCCGCCGTACTGGACGGCCGTGACCGGCGACGCCAACAACAGGCGGTCGCCGAGGTCTTCGGCCAGGTGGAGGGCGCACTGCTGGGCGCCGGCGGTGAACCGTCTCTCCTGGGCCCCGTTGGTGGTCCGGGCCAGGTTCATGAGCCCCCCACCGGAGCGGAGGTAGAAGAGGGTGAAGAGGAGTGAGAGCTCGCCCGGTTCGGCTCCGAAGATGCTCTTGACGGCGGCGGCGATGGTGGCCCGGGCGCCGTCGGAGGCGACGGAGGCGGCCAGCCACCCTCCGAGGGTCTGCTCGTCACGCGCCCGGGCGTCGGGGGCGTCCCAGGGCGCGTGGAGAGGGACCTCAGCGGAGGCCAGGTCGAGTTCGAAGATGGCCTCGATGCCGTCGGCGGCGGCCTCGGGATCCGAGGTGGGGATGAGACCGGCGTAGGTGGATCGTGTGCCGGCCCGCCATTCCACGCCTTCGCCGGTCGTGTACGTGGGGAAGGTGGCGGTCCCGCATTCGTCGGCCAACTTCTGGAGGTGGTCCTGGCCGGGACCGATCCACTGACCGCCGTGGTCGATGAGGGCACCGGCGGGCGTCGTCTGCGTCCAGACGCGACCGCCGACCCGGTCGCGGGCCTCGGCCACGAGGACGTCGACGCCGGCGCGCGTGAGCTCCCGGGCCGCCGACAGACCGGCGTAGCCCGCCCCGATGACGAGCGTCTCGCACGTGCGGTCCTGCATCTGCACCTCCCCTGGGCGGCACCCCGGGGCCCACGGTACCGGGCCCCGGGGTGCCGAGAGGTGCCTGGTACCGTTGACGTCAGCCGCGGTTCCCGCCCAGGAGGGCCGTCGAATCGATCCATGGTGAAGCTCGTCTTCTGTCTCCGGCGCCGCGACGACATCAGCGTGGAGCAATTCCAGCGGTACTGGCGCGAGGAGCACGGTCCGCTCGTGGCCCGCCACGCCGCCGTCCTCGGGATCCGGCGCTACGTCCAGCTGCACACCGTGTCCGGTCCGGTGAACGCCCTGCTCGCCGGCACGCGCCAGGCGCCCGAGGCCTACGACGGCGTGGCTGAGCTCTGGTTCGACGACGCCGAGGCGCTCGTCCGTGGAGCGACGAGCGCCGAGGGGCGTGCTGCGGCCGACGCTCTGGCACGTGACGAGGAGCGGTTCATCGACCACCGGCGCTCGCCTCTGTTCGTGGCCCGCGAGCACCCGGTCATCGGCTGATGGCCAGTTGGATCCCCGACCGCGCCGCCGGAGACACCGAGTTCGCACGCGTCTTCGGCCTGAGGGCGAACCTCTTCGGACACTTCGGTGACTTCTACGCGCGTCTGTGGGACCCGACGGTGATGGCCCCGGTGGTGCTCGAGCTCTGCCGCCTGCGCGTCGCCCACCTGGTGGGCTGCGAGGCGGAGCTGACCGTGCGATCCCGGCCCGCGCTGGACAAGGGGTTGACGGATGAGGACGTGGCCGCGCTCGTGTCGTGGCCGACGGCGGCACGGTTCGACGACACCACCCGGGCCTGTCTGGGCTTCACCGAGCAGTTCGTGGTCGATCCGTCCGGGATCGGCGCCGCCGACCGGGCCCGGGTGCGCGCCGCGGTGAGCTTTCCCCGGCTGGTCGGACTGGCCCAGGCTGTGGCCGCCTTCGACGGCTTCGCCCGCTTCCGCACCGTCTTGGAGATCGCCCCCGACGCCGATGCCACCTCCGGGGCCGTCACCGTGGTGGACGTCGGGGAGCCCGACCGGTCCGTCCCCGCCGCGGTGGTGTCGGCCGACGCCGACGATCCCGCCCGTGGGTTCTCGGCGGCCCAGCCGAGTCTCTTCGCGTCGTTCGAGCGTCTCTACGCCGTGTTGTGGTCCGGAGGCGTCGTGGACCATCCGTCGAAGGAGGTGGCCCGCCTGCGCAACGCCCGGGTGACGGGCTGCAGGTTCTGCCGCAACGTCCGCTTCGCCCGCGCCCGCCAGGACGGACTGACCGAGGAGCTCGTGGAGCTGGTGGCCGACGGATACGAAGCCTCGGCGTTGTCCGACGCCCACAAGGCCGTGCTCCATTTGGCCGACGCCTTCCTCGTCGACCCCCGGGCCGGCGTCGACGTCGCCACCAGGGGGAGCCTGGTGAGCCACTACGGGTCGGCGGGGACGGTCGAGCTGACCGCCGGCCTCGCCCTCTTCATGGGCTTCTCCAAGATCGCCGTGGCCCTGGGGGCGTTCCCCGACGACTTCCCCACCACCGTCATCCCCACGCCCGGGGCGCCGGCGGCGGACCCGTGACGCCGGTGGCGGCGAGAGGGCGCGTCAGTCGTCGAGACGCAGGGCGGCGACGAAGGCTTCCTGGGGCACCTCCACGCGGCCGATGGACTTCATCTTCTTCTTGCCTTCCTTCTGCTTCTCGAGGAGCTTGCGCTTGCGGGTGATGTCACCGCCGTAGCACTTGGCCAACACGTCCTTGCGCTTGGCCTTGACCGTCTCGCGCGCGATGACGCGACCCCCGATGGCAGCCTGGATGGGCACGTCGAAGAGCTGGCGGGGAATGAGGGTGCGCAGCTTCTCGGTCATCCGCCGGCCGTAGGTGTCGGCCTGCGACTTGTGGACGACGGTCGAGAAGGCGTCCACCGGTACCTGGTTGATGAGCAGGTCCACCTTGACCAGGGTGGCCGTCTTGTAGCCGTCGGCCTCGTAGTCGAGGCTGGCGTACCCGCGCGTCCGGCTCTTCAGCTGGTCGAAGAAATCGATCACGACCTCCCCGAGAGGGATCCGGTAGATCAGCTCGACGCGTTCGGACGAGATGTACTCCATGTGGTCGAGCTCACCGCGTCGCGTCTGGCAGAGATCCATGACCGTCCCGATGTGCTCGGTCGGCACGATGAGGGTGGCCCGGAGCATGGGCTCGTCGATGTGATCGAGCTTGCTCGGCTCGGGCATCTCGCTCGGGTTGTCGAAACGCGTCTCGGTGCCGTCGGTGCAATGGGCTATGTAGGCCACCGATGGTGCGGTGGCGATGAGCGAGAGGTCGAACTCGCGCTCGAGACGTTCGCGGACGATCTCCATGTGGAGGAGACCGAGGAAGCCGCAGCGAAACCCGAATCCGAGCGCCCCCGACGATTCCGGCTCGAACGTGAAGCTCGAGTCGTTCAGCCGCAGCTTTTCGAGAGCCTCACGCAGCTCGGTCAACTCGTCGCCGTCGACGGGGTAGAGCCCGCAGAACACCATGGGCTTGGGGTCGCGATAGCCGTGGAGGGCCTCGGCGGCGGGATGGACGGCATCGGTCACCGTCTCACCCGACCGCGCCTGTCCGACGTCCTTGATCCCCGAGATCAGGTAGCCCACCTCGCCGGGACCGAGCTCGCTCGCCGGTGTGGGATCGGGTGTGCGCACACCGATCTCCTCGACGTCCTGGACCGTCCCGGCCTGCATGTAGCGGACTCTCGATCCCGACCTGAGCACCCCCTCCACCACCCGGACGGAACTGACCACCCCCCGGTACTGGTCGTAGGCCGAGTCGAAGATCAGCGCCCGCAGCGCCCTGTCCGCCTCCCCCGACGGTGGGGGGATGCGTTCGACGATGGCGTCGAGGAGAGCGGGCACACCGTCACCGGTCTTGGCCGAGATGTGCAGGATGCTGGCGGCATCGATGCCGAGGACCCGTTCGATCTCGGCCGCGTACTTCTCCGGCTCGGCGGCCGGCAGGTCGATCTTGTTCAGGGCGGCCACGATCTCGAGGTTGGCTTCGAGCGCCTGGTAACAGGTGGCCAGAGTCTGGGCCTGGATGCCCTGCGAGGCATCGACGAGGAGAACGGCCCCCTCGCAGGCGGCCAGGGACCGGCTCACCTCGTACCCGAAGTCGACGTGGCCGGGCGTGTCGATGAGGTGGAGGACGTGGTCCTTCCAACGCACCCGGACGTTCTGCGCCTTGATGGTGATGCCACGCTCGCGCTCGATGTCCATGGAGTCGAGGTACTGCTCCCGCATGAGGCGGGGGTCGACGGTGTCGGTCAGCTCGAGGATCCGGTCCGACAGGGTCGACTTGCCGTGGTCGACATGGCTCACGATGGAGAAATTGCGGATCCGGTCGGTCTCAAGCACGGCCCCCGGAGCGTACCGGTGGAGACGAGTCGCACGGACCGCCGAGCGCGATCGTGGGACCGAAGGCGGCCGAAGGCGGCCGCATCGAGACCGGTCGGGCCGGTGGGTCGGGGAAACGGGACCGGACCCACCTGCTACGCTCGACCCCCGCGGTGGTGGCGCCCGGTGGTGTCGCCCCGACCGTCCCCAGTCACCGAGCGCACCAGGCGCCGGGTCCTGCCCCTCGAACAGCGAGAAGCTCACGTGGCCAACATCCGTAGCCAGATCAAGCGAAACCGTCAGAACGAACGTCGGCGCCTCAAGAACAAGTCGGTCCGTTCGGAGATGCGGACGCGCACCAAGACGGCCCTGAGTGCGATCGAGACGGAGTCCGAGGACACCGTCGAGGCCATCCGGGTGGCGGTGCGGCGCATCGACAGGGCCGCCGCCCAGGGCGTGATCCACAAGAACCAGGCGGCGAACCGGAAGTCACGCCTCATGCGGCGCGCCGCTCGGGTCGGCTCGGAGGAGCTCGTGAGCGCCGCCCCCGTCAGCGCCAAGAAGGCCCCCGGCACGAAGAAGGCGGCGCGCACCAAGAAGTAGGAGTCCCGGCGCCGTCGCCCATCATGACGACGCCCGTCGCCGCGAGGTCGTTCGCCCTCCCCCGCGTCCCGCCGGCCCTGTCTCGCGCACGCTGCCGAGCCGGCTGAGTCTGCCCACGAGCACTTCGAGCACGGTCACGTCAGGAAGCGCACTCCGGCCCCTGACATCGAGATCGGCCTCGGCCAGGAGCGTCACCGCCCGACCCAGACGTGCCGCACCCATGCGCCGACCCTGCTCGAGTGCCTTCCGGGCGGGGAACGCGCTCCGGGTGCCGAGGAGCGCTGCCGCCTGCTCTCCCGACGTCACGCCGGCTCCGTCGAGCCTGAGCATGGCCTGGTAGTGGCGGTGCAGGATCGAGAGGACGACCAGGGGATGCGACCCTCCGGGCCCGAGCAGCCGCCCGAGGGCGACCAGGGCAGCCGCCGTGTCGCCAGCGTCGACGGCGTCGGTCAGGTCCCACGGGGCCACCCTTCCGGCCTGGCCCAGGAACGGCTCGAGCTGATCGGAGTCGATGGAGGCGCCGGGCCCGTAGGCGGCGGCGAGGGTGTCGAGGAGGCCCTGGACCCGGCTCAGGTCGCCCCCCAGGTGATCCCCGAGCCGGGTGGCGGCCCGGGCGTCGAGGCGGACCGGGGCGTCGTGGAGGCGATCGACGAGCCACTGGGTCCGGGCCCGACCGGTGCCGACGGCGGCGTCGACCACCACGCCCACCCGGTCGACCACCTTCACCAGGGCGGCCGGGACGGTGCCTCCGCCGGCCACGAGGACGAGGACGATACCGGGGATGGGGTCGTCCAGACACGGGGTCAGGCGGGCCGCGTCGGCGGCGATCAGCCGGCCGGCGTCGCGCACCACCACCACCCGCCGATCGGTGAGGAACGGTGGGGTGGTGAGAGCGTCGACGATCACCCCGACGTCGAGATCGGGAGAACCGGGACCGCCGTGCTCCTCGGTCACCGTCGCCGCGTCCCGTTCCCCGACCAGTCTCCCGAGAAGATCGTGGGCGGCCTGGCCCACGAGCGACGGATCGTCGCCCCGCACCAGATAGGCACCCGCGGCGTCGGCCTGTCCCGGTCGGGCCGGTCGCGTGGCCACCGTCAGGCCGCCTCGAGGACGGCGGCGATGCTGTCGCACACCTGACGGGTACGGGCGACGTCGTGGACTCGGACGATCCGGCACCCGAGTGACACCCCGATGGCGGCCGCCGCCAGGGACGCGTCGGCGCGGTGATCGATGTCGAGGTCCAAGATGGCCCCCAGAAAGGTCTTGTTCGACGCGGACAGCAGAAGGGGATGGCCCAGCTTCGCCAGGGCGCCCGAGCCGCGGAGGAGGGTCAACGACTGTTCGGGCGTCTTGCCGAGGTCGAGCCCGGCGTCGAGGATCACCCGCGCGGGGTCGATCCCCGCCGCCGTGGCGCGGGCGGCTCGGTCGACCAGGAACGACCGCACCACCTCGAGCACGTCGTCGTAGGCGGGCTCCGGATCGCGCACCCGGGGAGCGAGACGGATATGGGTGGCCACCACGGTGGCCCCGGCGTCGGCGGCGGCGGCCAGGTAGCCGGGGTCGGCGAAGCCGCTGATGTCGTTCCCGAGCACTGCCCCGGCCCGGTAGGCGGCGCGGGCCACCGACGCCCGCCACGTGTCGACCGAGATGGGGATGTCGATGCGGGCCCGGAGGGCTTCGATGGCCGGAAGGACACGGTCGAGCTCCTCGGCCTCGGACACGTCGGGGCCGGGGCCGGCCTTCACGCCGCCGATGTCGATGAGATCGGCGCCGTCGGCCTCCAGCATCTCGGCCCGGGCGAGCAGGGCGTCGAGTGCGTAGGTGGCGCCCTTGTCGAAGAACGAATCGGGCGTCCGGTTGACGATGCCCATCACGAGCGCCCGGGTACTGAGGTCATACTGACGGTCCCCGAGTACCAGACGCACGAACGGCGAGGCTACCCCGACGGTCACCCGGTCCCCGACGGTGGTGACGACGCGATCAGAAGAGTTGGGCGGAGAGCGCCTTGCGGTAGCGGGCGGTACGGGGATCCTCGGCACCGAGTGTCTCGAGGAGATCGAGGAACTCCTGGCGAGCCTCGGTATCGTCCTTCACCTTGGGCAGGAGGGCATCGAGGAGAACCTCCACTCCGTCGGCGGGAACCTCGACCCGCTGGGCGGCGAGCCGCGCCTCGGCGGCCACGACGCGGGAATCGGGGGTCTCGGGAATCCGGGCCAGCAGCTCGAGTGCCTCGGCCGGTGACCCTCCGGCCACGAGGACCCGAGCCAGGGCGACCACCCCGGTTCGGTGATCGGGCTCGAGCTCGAGGGCCCGTCGCAGTGACGCCTCGTCTCCCGCGGCGACCAGATCGTCGGCTTCCGAGGGTGCCGGCGCCAGCCGGGCGATGAACTCGCTCACCTGCCGTTCGGGGATGGCACCGATGAAGTGGTCGACGATCTGGCGGTCGCGCACGGCGAAGACGGCGGGGATCGACTGCACCTGGAATGCGCTGTACACCCGGGGGTTGTCGTCCACGTTGACCTTGACGAGCTCGACGGCGCCGTTGGTCGCCTCCACGACCTTCTCGAGGATGGGACCGAGCGTCCGACATGGATTGCACCACGGGGCCCAGAGATCGACGACGACCGGGAGGTCGACCGACCGGTCGAGAACGTCGTGCTCGAAGGTGGCATCGGTGACATCGGAGACGGCGGGCACGACTCCGACGATACCGGAGGACGATCGTGGCCCACGCGCCCGTCGAGGGTTTTCCCGGTCATGGAGCCCGTCCCCCGCCACGATCTCGTCCCCGGATGCCGTCGCGGGGTGCGGGCGATAGCGTGCATCTCATGGCCACTTCGCCCATCCCCAGCCACGACACCGTCGAGGGAGTGGACGTCGAGCGGGTGGGAAAGTGGATCACCGACACCATCGGCGGAGTCGCACCACCACTCTCGTTCGAGCTCATCGCCGGGGGACGGTCGAACCTCACCTATCGGGTGACGGACGCGGAGGGCCGGACCTTCGCCCTACGTCGACCCCCGCTCAGCCACGTCCTGCCCACCGCCCACGACATGGCCCGCGAGTACCGCGTCATCAGCGCACTGGGCCCGACGGTTGTCCCGGTGCCCGTCACCTTCGGTCTGTGCGAAGACGAGGGGGTGAACGGACGGCCGTTCTACGTCATGGAGTTCGTCGAGGGCCATATCGTGCGGGACGCAGAAACGGCCGAGCGTGAGCTCGACCTCGACGCCAGGCGCCACGCCGGGGAATCGCTGGCCGACACGCTGGCCGCCATCCATTCCGTCGATGTCGACGCCGTCGGCCTCGGCGACTTCGCCAAGCGCGACGGCTACATCGAACGGCAGCTTCGACGCTGGTACGAGCAGTTCCGGAACTCCGCCGTGGAGGGCGTGGAAACGACCACGGTGATCACCGACATCCACGACCGGCTGGCCGCCGACATTCCACCTCAGGTGGGTACGGCCATCGTCCACGGTGACTACCGCCTCGACAACACGGTCCTCGGCCCCGACGGCGCCGTCCGGGCCGTGCTCGACTGGGAGATCTGCACACTGGGCGACCCTCTCGCCGATCTTGGTCTGCTGATGGTCTACTGGACCGAGGCGGGCGACGAGGCCGCATTGCTCGGTGTGACACCCACGACGGTGCCCGGCTTCCCCCGTCGGGACGAGATCTGCGAGCGGTACCGGGCCGCATCGGGACGTGACCTCGGGCGTCTCGGCTTCTACGTCGCCTTCGGATACTGGAAATTGGCGTGCATCCTGCAAGGCGTGTACGCACGGTACGTCGGTGGCGCCACTGCCGGCGATCGCAGCAGCGTCGAAGGGTTCGCCACCAGCATCGTGCGGTTGGCCGAGATGGCGCAACGCATGTTGGACGACGCGTGATCCGGAGCCGCCGTTCATGACTCTGTACGAGCGCCACATGGACCGGGTTCTCGATCGACCCGTCCTCGTCGTGGCCCTGGAGGGGTGGGTTGATGCCGGGCTCGGTGCGGACGGCGCCATCTCGGCGCTGCTGTCGGCCGCCCCGACGGAGTTGATCGCCACCTTCGACGGTGAGTCCCTGATCGACCAGCGGGCGCGACGGCCCGTTGTCCACATCGCCCGGGGGATCAATGAGGGGCTCACCTGGCCCGTGATCCAGATGCGCCTCGGGCAGGACCTCGCCGGCGCCGACGTCTGCTTTCTGGTGGGACCGGAGCCCGACTTCCGTTGGCCCACCTTCGTCACGTCGGTGGTCGGGTTGTGTCGCGACCTGCGAATCCGGATGGTGGTCGGGCTGGGTGCCTTTCCGGCCCCGGCACCGCACACGCGCCCCGTGCGACTGGCCGCCACCGCTCCGCCGTCGTCGGCCGATCTCGTCGCCCAGATCGGCGTCGTCCAGGGGGAGATCGACGTGCCCTCGGGCGTGTGGGGCGCACTGGAGCTGGCCCTCGGCGACGCGGACATCGCCGCCGTGGGACTGTGGGCCCGGGTTCCGCACTATGTCTCGGGCATGGCATTCCCCTCCGCCAGTGCCGCTCTTCTGGACGGTCTGGCGGCGGTGGCCGGACTGTCGGTCGACGCCTCGTCGCTGCATACCGCCGCCGACGCATCGTTGCGCCAGGTCGACGACCTCATCGCGAAGAGCACGGAGCACATGGCCATGGTCCGGCAGCTCGAACACAGCGTGGACACCGCCGAGGGCAATCCTCTCGACGTCGGTCAGCTGCCGACGGGAGACGAATTGGCGGCCGAGCTCGAGAGGTACCTGCGCGACGAGCGAGGGGATCCGGGCGAGGGCGCGGCGTCGGAGAACGACTGACCAAGCGCCCGCACCGGCTCCGTCGGATAGGGTGCCGCGATGCGCATCGACGGAGGAATCAGCTTCGATCCCAGTGACGCCATCACCTCGGCGACGCGAGCCGAAGAGGACGGATTCGACGGGTTGTGGTGTGCTGAGACGGCACACGATCCGTTTCTCCCCCTGCTTCTGGCCGCCGAACACACGGAGCGCATCGAGTTGGGCACGGGCATCGCCGTGGCCTTCGCCCGGAACCCGATGACCACCGCCGTATTGGCCAACGATCTGCAGACGTACTCGAAAGGACGATTCCTCCTCGGCCTCGGTTCGCAGATCAAGCCGCACATCACCAAGCGGTATTCGATGCCGTGGTCGCACCCGGCGGCGCGGATGCGTGAGTTCATCCAGGCCATGCGGGCCATATGGTCGGCGTGGCACGACGGCACGAAGCTGGCCTTCCGGGGTGACTTCTACACCCACACCCTCATGACTCCGTTCTTCAATGCCGGTCCCAATCCCTACGGAACGCCCCCCGTCTTCCTTGCTGGGGTGGGCGAGATGATGACGGAGGTGGCCGGCGAGGTGGCCGACGGTCTTCTCGCTCACGGATTCACCACCGAGCGCTACATGCGCGAGATCACCCTGCCCGCTCTTGAACGTGGACTGGCCAAGTCCGGGCGTACGCTCGAGGGGTTCGAGATCTCCTACCCCGCCATGATCGTCACCGGGACGAACGACGCCGAGATGGCGGCGGCGGTACAGGGGGTCAAGACCCAGCTCGCCTTCTACGGCTCGACCCCCGCGTACAAGCCCGTCCTTGCCCTCCACGGATGGGGCGAGCTCCACACCGAGCTCAATGTCCTGTCCAAGAAGGGTGAGTGGGTGCAGATGGCCAGCTTGATCACCGACGACATCGTCGACGCCTTTGCCGTCGTGGGCGCGCCCGAGGAGATCCCACCCAAGCTCCTCGGGCGCTACGGCGACATGGTCACACGAGTGAGCTTCTACGCCCCGTACCGGATGGACCACCGGCGCGTCCAGGAGATGCTGGCCGGCTTCAGGGCGTCGTAGGGCGGCTTGCGCCCCCGGCGCCGGTGAGTCCCCGGAACCGCATCCTCGAACGGGCGGGTTACCGGACGACGTTGACCAGGCGAGGGGGTCGGGCCACGATCCGGGACGGTTCTCTTCCTTGGAGGTCTTCCATGACTCGGGTCGAGGCCAGAGCGAGGGCGATGGCCTCGGGCTCGGAAATGTCAGGTGCCACGTCGATGCGGTCCCGCACCTTCCCGTCGACCTGGACGACCATGGTGACCGACTCGGCCCGGGCCAGATCAGGGTCGTAGGACGGCCACGACTGGGCGTGCAGCCGGGCTTCGGTCCCGTGGCGTCGCTCCCAGGCCTCGGCCGTCACGTGCGGGGTCATCGGCGCCAACACCAGCAGGAGCGCGTCAGCGGCGGCATCGTAGGTGCTTTGGTGGGGCCCAGCGTCGTCTCGTCGGTAGCGCTGCAGTTCGTTGGCGAACTCCATGCACGCCGCCACCGACGTGTTGAACGACCAACGCTCCATGTCGTCGCTGACCTTGGCGATGAGCCGGTGTATCGACCGGGTCAATGCGACATCGGCTGGTGAGGGTGCGCCTTGGCGCGACGAGATGTCACCGGGCGTGTCCACCGTCAGGCGCCACACTCGATCGAGGAATCGGGCGCAACCTTCGATGATCTCTTCGGTCTGCGTGCTCCAGTCCATGTCTTCCCCCGGAGGTCCCGCGAAGAGATGGAAGAGGCGCAGTGCGTCGGCGCCCACCGAGTCGAAGTACTTCGTCGGCGCGATGAGATTCCCCTTGGACTTGGACATCTTCTTGTGATCGAGCCGGATCATCCCTTGGGTGAAGAGCTTCCGGAACGGCTCGCGCGGCACGCCCGGAGCCAGGCCCACATCGATGAGAGCCCGCGTGTAGAAGCGCGCGTAGAGAAGGTGGAGGATGGCGTGTTCGATTCCTCCGATGTACTGGTCGACCGGCATGAAGTGGGCTGCGACCTCGGGATCGAACGGCCGGTCCTCGGACCAGGGGTCACAGAACCGAAGGAAGTACCACGAGGAATCGACGAAGGTGTCCATGGTGTCCGTCTCACGCTCTGCCGGACCACCGCAGACGGGACACGTCGTGTGGCGGAACGTCGGGTGCCGGGTGAGCGGGGACTCCCCGGTCGGCAAGAACTCGACGTCGTCAGGCGCCAGGACGGGGAGCTGATCCTCCGGTACACCAACGGCTCCGTGCGTAGGGCAATAGACGATGGGGATGGGGCAGCCCCAGAAGCGCTGACGCGACACCAGCCAGTCGCGTAGGCGGTAGTTGACGGTTCGTCGCCCCAGCCCCTCGGCTTCCAACCACTCGATGGCCCGCTCCTTGGCCGACGCCACGTCGAGACCGTCGAGGAACCGCGAATTCTCCTTGAGCCCGTCCCCGGTCCATGCCCCGCCCTCGAACCCTTCGGGCGGACGGGTGGTCCGCACGACGGGGAGGCCGTGGGCGTGGGCGAAGTCCCAGTCGCGTTCGTCCTCCGCCGGGACGGCCATGATGGCCCCGGTGCCGTAGCGCATGAGCACATAGTCCGCTACGTAGACCGGAATCTCCTGACCGGTGAACGGGTTGACGACATGACCGCCGGTGAAAGCTCCTCGCTTGGCCCCGGCCCGCTCCTCCCGGTCGGACGACGTTCGCTCGTATTCGGTGACGCGGGCTGCGGCAGCCCGTACCTCCTCGACCTCACTGCGCTGGGTCTCGGTGGTGATGACGTCGACCAGCGGGTGCTCGGGCGCCACAACGGCGTAGGTCATGCCGAAGCTCGTGTCGGGCCGGGTGGTGAATACCCGCAGGCTGCGGCCTTCCGACTCGTGCCCCACCACCTGCAATTCGAACTCGACACCGACGGACCGGCCCACCCAGTTGCGTTGCATCGTCTTGACCCGCTCGGGCCAGTCCAGGGTGTCGAGGTCGGCCAGCAGCTCGTCGGCGTAGGCCGTGATCCGGAAGAACCACTGTTCCAGGTCGCGTTGGATCACAACGTCCCCCGACCGCTCGCAGGTCCCGTCGGCCAGGACCTGTTCGTTGGCGAGGACCGTCTGGCAGCCCGGGCACCAGTTCACGGGAGCCATCGCCCGGTAGGCCAGACCCGCCTCAAGGAGCCGGAGGAAGATCACCTGGTTCCATCGCATGTACGAGGGGTCGTGGCTGCGGATCTCCCGCCGCCAGTCGTAGACGGCTCCCAGAGCCACCACGCTGGCCTTCAATTCCGCGATGCGCTCCTCGGTGAAGGTACGGGGGTGGGTCCCCGTCCGGATCGCCGCGTTCTCCGCCGGCAGGCCGAACGAGTCGAAGCCGAACGGTGACAACACGGCGTTTCCCTGCATCGTCCGGTAGCGGACCAGGAGGTCCCCGAAGGTGTAGTTCCTCACATGGCCCTGATGGGCGGGGCCGCTCGGATACGGGTACATGCACAGGACATACTGAGGTGGACGGGGGTCGTCGGCATCCACCTCATAGGACCGCTCGTCGGCCCAGCGCCGTTGCCACTTCCTCTCGATGTCCTGAACGTCATAAGGTCGCGCCACATCCGGATTCTACGAAAGCCCACGAGGCCACCCGGGACGCAGACCTCGGATCCCCGATCGTGCCTACGATCGGGATCCTCGTCGCCTCGACGGGAGGCCCGGGACGCCCCAGGCTCAGGATCCGCGCCGGATGGCGCACCAACGGAGCGGTGGTGGCCGTTGCGCTTACACCCATCACGGGAGTGACCGGCAAGGATGCCCGACCAGGTCCGAGCCCCAGGCGCCATAGCGAGTGGGTACGACGAGACTGATATCGTTCCGGGTTGCCCGGGGGCGTAGCTCAGCTGGTAGAGCGCTTGACTGGCAGTCAAGAGGTTCGTGGGTTCGAGTCCCATCGCCTCCA
>Ga0209415_10007451_pt1 | contig 19118 bp, 30 predicted proteins | sample PeaSoiSIISIP2007_FD_187696 | JGI IMG/M metagenome (GOLD analysis project Ga0209415, IMG submission 187696) | Peat soil microbial communities from Weissenstadt, Germany - SII-SIP-2007 (SPAdes) (version 2) | ecosystem: Environmental > Terrestrial > Soil > Wetlands > Peat | place: Germany... | reverse complement strand
ATGGACGAGGGCCTGCGCTTCGCCATCCGCGAAGGCGGCCGCACGGTGGGCGCCGGCGTCGTCGCCAAGATCTTGAAATAGGCGGGGGAGCGGTTTCTCCGGCCAGAAAAAGAATGGGATCGGTCTAATGGACAGCCAGAATATCCGCATCCGGCTCAGGGCGTACGATCACCGCGTCCTCGATCAGTCGACGAGCGAGATCGTCAACACCGCCAAGCGGACCGGCGCCCGGGTGCGCGGGCCGATTCCGTTGCCGACCAAGATCGAGAAGTTCACCGTGCTGCGCTCGCCGCACATCGACAAGAAGTCGCGCGAGCAGTTCGAGATCCGCACGCACAAGCGCGTGATCGACATCGTCGATCCGACGCCGCAAACGGTCGATGCGCTGATGAAGCTCGACCTCGCTGCCGGCGTCGATGTCGAGATCAAGCTCTGAGGGATTGGCCATGCGCACCGGCCTCATCGCCAGGAAGCTCGGCATGACCCGGATCTTCACCGAGGACGGCAACCACGTCCCGGTGACGGTGCTTCAGGTCGACAATTGCCAGGTCGTCGCCGTGCGCACCGCCGAGAAGGACGGCTATTCCGCGGTTCAGCTCGGCATCGGCAAGGCCAAGGTGAAGAACGTGACGCAGCCGATGCGCGGTCATTACGCCAAGGCCAAGGTCGAGCCCAAGCAGAAGCTCATCGAGTTCCGCGTCTCGCCGGATGCGCTGATCGAGGTCGGCGCCGAGCTGTCGGTGGCGCATTTCGTCCCCGGCCAATTCGTCGACGTCGTCGGCCGCAGCAAGGGTCGCGGCTTCTCCGGCGTCATCCGGCGGCACAATTTCGGCGGCCTGCGCGCCACCCACGGCGTCTCGGTGTCGCATCGCAGCCACGGCTCGACCGGGCAGCGCCAGGACCCCGGCAAAGTCTTCAAGAACAAGAAGATGGCCGGCCATTACGGTGACCGCCGGGTGACGACGCAGAACCTCCGCGTCGTCTCCGCCGACGCCGAGCGCGGCCTCCTCATGATCGAGGGCGCGGTGCCCGGCGCCGAGGGCGGCTATGTCCTGGTCAAGGACGCGGCCAAGCGCAAGCCGCCGGAGGGCTTGCCCTTTCCGGCGGCGCTGCGGAATGCGGCAGCGCCGGATGCGGGCGGAGGCGCGTGAGATGAAGCTCCAGATCAAGAACCTCGACAATCAAGACGTCGGCAGCATCGATCTCGCCGACGAGATCTTCGGTCTGCCGGTCCGCCGCGACATTCTCGCGCGGATGGTCAATTGGCAATTGGCCAAGCGCCGCGCCGGCACGCACAAGGCCAAAGGCATCAGCGATGTCTCGGGCACGACCAAGAAGCCGTGGCGCCAGAAGGGCACCGGCCGCGCCCGCCAGGGCAGCCTGCGCTCGCCGCAATTCCGCGGCGGCGGCGTGATCTTCGGCCCGGTCGTCAGGAGCCACGAATTCGGCTTGCAAAAGAAGGTGCGGCGCTTGGCGCTCAAGACCGCGCTCTCGGCCAAGCAGGTCGAGGGCAAGCTCATCGTGCTCGACAAGGCGCAGCTTGCCGAGCCCAAGACCGGCGCGCTCGCCGACCGCTTCCGCGCGCTCGGCTGGGATTCGGTGCTGATCATCGATGGCCCGACGGTCGATGCCAATTTCGCGCGCGCGGCGCGCAATCTGCCCAAGGTCGACGTGCTGCCGCAGCAGGGCGCCAATGTCTATGACATCCTCCGCCGCGACACGCTGGTGCTGACGCAGGACGCCGTGCAGCATTTGGAGGCGCGCCTCAAATGAGCCGCTTTCGTTTCATCCCGCGCCACGTCCCAACCCTCAGCCGCGAGCAGATGTATGCGCTCGTGCGCACGCCCGTCATCACGGAGAAGGCGACCAACATCTCCGAGCACAACCAGGTGACCTTCCGCGTGCCGCTCGACGCCGACAAGCGTTCCGTCAAGGCGGCGGTCGAGGGCCTCTTCAACGTCAAGGTTACGGCCGTCAACACCATCCGCGTCAAAGGCAAGACGAAGCGCTTCCGCGGCCGCGTGGGTCGGCGCTCCGATTACAAGAAAGCGATCGTGACCCTCGCCGAGGGCTCGAAGATCGACGTGACCACGGGAGTCTGAGCCGATGGCGTTGAAGACCTACAAGCCGACATCCCCGGGACGACGCCAGCTCGTCCTGGTCGATCGCAGCGAGCTGTGGAGCGGCAAGCCGATTAAGGCGCTGACCGAGGGCAAGCGCGGCAAGGGCGGCCGCAACAACATGGGGCGCATTACCCAGCGCTGGCGCGGCGGCGGCCACAAGCAGCGCTATCGCATCGTCGATTTCAAGCGGCAGCGCAAGGATCAGCCGGCCGAGGTCGTGCGTCTCGAATACGATCCGAACCGCAGCGGCTTCATCGCGCTCATTCGCTACGCGGACGGCGCGCTCTCCTACATCCTGGCGCCGCAGCGCCTCAAGGAGGGCGACAAGGTGGTCGCCGGCGAGCGCGTCGACGTGAAGCCCGGCAACGCCATGCCGATGCGCAACATCCCCGTCGGCACCATCATCCACAATGTCGAGATGAAGGCGGGCAAGGGCGGCCAGTTCGCGCGCGCCGCCGGCACCTATGCGCAGCTCGTCGGCCGCGATGCCGGCTATGCGCTCCTGCGGCTGTCCTCGGGCGAGGTCCGCATGGTGCGCGCCGAATGCATGGCGACGATCGGCGCCGTCTCGAACCCGGATCAGCAGAACATCTCGATCGGCAAGGCCGGCCGCAACCGCTGGCTCGGCCGGAAGCCTTCGGTGCGCGGCGTGGCGATGAACCCGGTCGACCATCCGCATGGCGGCGGCGAGGGCAAAACCTCGGGCGGCCGCCATCCGGTGACGCCCTGGGGCAAGCCGACCAAGGGCAAGAAGACCCGGCACAACAAGTCGACCGACCGCTTCATCGTGCGGCGGCGGCGCGCGAAATAGCGGAGAGGGCTCGTGGCACGCTCGGTTTGGAAGGGGCCTTTCGTCGACGGCTATCTGCTGAAGAAGGCGGAGAAGGCGCGCGGCACAGGGCGCAACGAGATCATCAAGACCTGGTCGCGCCGCTCGACCATCTTCCCGCAATTCGTCGGCCTGACTTTCGGCGTCTACAACGGCCACAAATTCATCCCGGTCCTGGTGACGGAGCACATGATCGGCCACAAATTCGGCGAGTTCGCGCCGACGCGCACCTTCTACGGCCACGCCGCCGACAAGAAGGCGAAGAGGGTCTGACGCGATGGGCAAGCAGGCAGCGCCGCGCCGCCTCGCCGAGACCGAGGCTTCGGCCTATGCGCATGGGCTCAAGACGAGCGCGCGCAAGCTCAACCTCGTGGCGCAAACGATCCGCGGCAAGGCCGCGAGCGCGGCCTTGAACGAGCTCGCTTTCTCGACGCGGCGCATCGCGCGCGAGGTGCGCAAGGTTCTGCAGTCCGCGATCGCCAATGCCGAGAACAACCATCAGCTCGATGTCGATCGGCTCTACGTCAAGGAGGCGACGGTGGGACGCTCCTTCAGCCTGAAGCGCTTCCACGCCCGCGGCCGCGGCCGCTCGGCACAGGTCGAGAAGTATTTCGCCAATCTCCTGGTCGTCGTGCACGAGCGGGAAGAGGAGAAGGCTTAATGGGCCAGAAGGTCAATCCGATCGGGCTTCGCCTCGGCATCAACCGCACCTGGGACTCGCGGTGGTTCGCGCGCAAGGATTACAGCGCGCTGTTGCACGAGGATTTGCGGCTGAGAAAATTCCTGTCGGAGCGCCTGCAGCAGGCCGGCGTAAGCCGCATCGTCATCGAGCGCGCCGCGAAGAAGACGCGTATCACCATCCATTCCGCCCGGCCCGGCGTGGTCATCGGCAAGAAGGGCGCCGATATCGAAAAGCTGCGCGTCGATCTCGCCAAGATGACCAACAGCGAGGTGAGCCTCAACATTCTGGAGATCCGCAAGCCCGAGATCGACGCCAAGCTCATCGCCGACGGCATCGCCCAGCAATTGGAGCGCCGCGTCGCCTTCCGCCGCGCGATGAAGCGCGCGGTGCAATCGGCGATGCGTTTGGGCGCGCTCGGCATCCGCATCAATTGCTCCGGGCGCTTGGGCGGCGCGGAAATCGCGCGCATGGAGTGGTATCGCGAGGGCCGCGTTCCCTTGCACACGCTGCGCGCCGATGTCGATTTCGGCTACGGCACCGCCAAGACCACCTATGGCACCTGCGGCGTCAAGGTCTGGGTGTTCAAGGGCGAGGTGCTGGCGCACGATCCGATGGCGCAGGACAAGCGCGCCGCCGAAGCGCAGCCGGCGCGCGCCTGAAGCCCATTCGAGGAATTGACAACCCATGCTCAGTCCGGCGCGCACCAAATACCGCAAGGCGCACAAGGGCCGCATCCACGGCCTGGCGAAGGGCGGCTCGACCCTCAATTTCGGCGCTTACGGCCTCAAGGCCATCGAGCCCGGCCGCATCACCGCGCGCCAGCTCGAGGCGGCGCGGCGCGCCATCACCCGTCACATCAAGCGCGTCGGCCGGGTCTGGATCCGCATCTTTCCGGACGTGCCGGTATCGCAAAAGCCCGCCGAGGTGCGCATGGGCAGCGGCAAGGGCACGCCCGAATTCTGGGTTTGTCGGGTGAAGCCGGGCCGCATCATGTTCGAACTCGACGGCGTGCCGCATCAGATTGCGCGCGAGGCCTTCGATCTCGCCTCGGCCAAGCTGCCGATCAGCACCCGCTTCGTCATGCGTCTGGGCGAGGAGGCCAAGCGATGAAGGCCGGCGACGTTCGGGCCAAGACGGCGGACGAATTGAAGAGCGATCTCGATCAGCTCGGCAAGGAGGCGTTCAACCTGCGCTTCCAGCGCGCGAGCGGCCAGCTCGAGAACACCGCGCGGGTGCGACAGGTGCGGCGCGACATCGCGCGCATCAAGACCGTCCTCGGCGAGCGCGCGCGCAAGCCCTAGGGAAGATCAGCGATGCCCAAGCGGATTCTGCAAGGAGTGGTAGTGAGCGACGCCTGCGACAAGACGGTAATCGTCCGCGTCGAGCGCCGCGTCATGCACCCGGTCTACAAGAAGTTCATCACGCGGTCGAAGAAATACGCCGCGCACGACGAGGAGAACGTGTTCAAGACCGGCCAGCAAGTTCGCATCGAGGAATGCCGGCCGCTCTCCCGGCGCAAGCGTTGGATCGTGCTGCGCGACGGGGTGGCCGTTGCTGCATCCGCGCCGCCGCCGCCGGCGGAGGAGGCGGTCGAGAAGCCCGCTGCCGCCCGGCGCGCCCGCCGCGCCAAGCCGGCCGCCGCCGCCGCGCAGGAGTGACGCGCCATGATCCAGATGCAGACGAACCTCGATGTCGCCGACAATTCCGGCGCTCGCCGCGTCCAGTGCATCAAGGTCCTGGGCGGCTCGAAGCGCCGCACGGCCACGGTGGGCGATGTGATCGTCGTCTCGGTCAAGGAGGCGATCCCGCGCGGCCGGGTCAAGAAAGGCGACGTGCATCAGGCGGTGATCGTCCGCACGGCGAAGGAGATCCGCCGCCCGGACGGCAGCTCCATCCGCTTCGACCGCAACGCGGCGGTGCTCATCACCAAGCAAGGCGAGCCGATCGGCACGCGCATCTTCGGGCCGGTGACGCGCGAGCTGCGCGCCCGCAAATTCATGAAGATCGTCTCGCTCGCGCCCGAGGTGCTTTGAGCCATGGCCGAGAAATTCCGGATCAAGAAGGGCGACAAGGTCGTGGTGCTCACCGGGCGCGACAAGGGCAAGAGCGGCGAGGTGCTGCGTGTGCTGCGCGACGAGCGCCGCGTCCTCGTCCAGGGCGTCAATCTGATGAAACGGCACACGCGGCCGAGGCCCGGCGAGCCCGGCGGCATCGTCGAGAAGGAGGCGTCGATTCACATCTCCAACGTCGCCCATATCGATCCGAAATCGCAACAGCCGACCCGAGTGGGCTACCGGATTCTCGAGGACGGCCGCAAGGTGCGCTACGCCAAGCGCTCCGGCGAAGTGCTCGACGCGTGAGGGCAGGGCCATGGCGCGATTGAAGGAGCATTACGAGCAGACGGTGCGGCCGGCGCTGATGAAGGAATTCGGCTACACCAACCGCCTTGCCGTGCCCCGGCTCGACAAGATCGTCGTCAACATCGGCGTGGGCGAGGCGGTGCAGGACGCTAAGAAGACCGAGGCGGCCGCCAAGGACCTCGCCGCCATCACCGGCCAGAAGGCGGTCATCACGCGCTCCAAGAAATCGATCGCGACCTTCAAGCTGCGCGAGAACATGCCGATCGGCTGCAAAGTGACGCTGCGGCGCGAGCGCATGTACGAGTTTCTCGATCGGCTCATCAACGTCGCGCTGCCGCGGGTGCGCGATTTTCGCGGCCTGTCCGGCCGCAGCTTCGACGGGCGCGGCAACTTTGCCTTGGGTCTCAAGGAGCAGCTCGTCTTCCCCGAGATCAACTACGACGAGGTCGATGCCGTGCGCGGCATGGACATCGTGATCTGCACCACGGCCAAGACCGACAAGGAGGCGAAGGCGCTCCTCAGCGGTTTCCAGTTGCCGTTCATCACCTGAAGGGTAAGCCGAGGACCAAGCGACATGGCCAAGACCAGTTCCATTCAAAAGAACCGCAAGCGCGCCAAGCTGGTGAAGCAGTTTCAGGCGAAGCGGGCGCGGCTCAAGGCGATCGCCGACGATCGCTCGCTCGCGCCGGAAGAGCGCTTCCAGGCCCATTTGAAGCTCGCCGAGCTGCCGCGCAACTCGGCGGCGGTGCGGCTGCGCAATCGCTGCGAATTGAGCGGACGCCCGCGCGGCTATTACCGCAAGTTCAAGCTGTCGCGCATCGCTCTCCGGGAGCTTGCGTCGGCTGGCCAGATCCCCGGCATGGTCAAGTCGAGCTGGTGAGGGAGAGCGCCTTATGTCGATGTCCGATCCCCTCGGGGATATGCTCACCCGAATCCGCAACGGCCAGCGCGCGCACAAGAGCGTCATCCAGTCGCCGGCCTCGAAGATCCGCGCCAATGTGCTCGAAGTGCTGCAGCGCGAAGGCTACATCCGCGGCTATTCGCGCGAGGAAGTGCGACCCGGCGTCGCCGAGCTCAAGATCGAGCTCAAATACGTCGACGGCGAGCCGGTGATCCGCGAGATCACCCGCGTCTCGAAGCCCGGCCGGCGCGTCTATTCGCGCATTGCGGATTTGCCGAGCATCTACAATGGACTCGGCATCGCCATCCTGTCCACGCCGCACGGCGTCATGTCGGACAACGAGGCGCGCGCCGCCAATGTCGGCGGCGAAGTGCTGTGTCGCGTGTTCTGAGGTAAGCCATGTCGCGCATCGGCAAGAATCCCGTGGCCATCCCGCAGGGCGTCACCCTCGAGGTGGCAGGCGACACGGTCACCGCCACGGGCAAGCTCGGAACCCTGAAGCTCGCCCTCGGCGCCGAGGTCAGCGCCGCGGTCGAGGATGGCAAGTTCGTGGTGAAGCCCCGCTCGGACACGAAGCGTGCACGCATGCAGTGGGGCACGACGCGCGCACTCGTCAACAACATGGTCGCGGGCGTGTCCAAGGGCTTCAACGCCAATCTCGAGATCAACGGCGTCGGCTATCGCGCCGCGGTCCAAGGCAAGAACCTGGTCCTGCAGCTGGGCTTCAGCCATGACGTGGTCTTTCCGATCCCGAACGACGTGAAGATCACCTGCGAGAAGCCCACGAACATCGCCATCGCCGGCGCCGACCGCCAGCGCGTCGGCCAGATCGCCGCGGTGATCCGGGCCTTCCGCAAGCCCGAGCCCTACAAGGGCAAGGGCATCAAATACGATTTCGAGACGGTCCGGCGCAAGGAAGGCAAGAAGAAATAGGGGGGCGCGATGAGCAGCAAATCGAAGCAGCTATTCCATCGGCGCCAGAAGCGCGTGCGCCACCGCATCGACGTGACGGCGAGCGGGCGGCCGCGGCTCTCGGTGTTCCGCTCGTCGCGGCACATCTACGCGCAGGTGATCGACGACAGCGGCAAGGGCACCCTCGCCGCCGCCTCGAGCCTCGACAAGGATTTGCGCGCGAGCCTGAAGACCGGCGCCGACAAGACCGCCGCCGCCGCCGTCGGCAAGCTCATCGCCGAGCGCGCCAAATCCGCCGGCGTCACCGCCGTCGTCTTCGATCGCGGCGGCTATCTGTTCCATGGCCGGGTCAAGGCCCTGGCCGACGCCGCCCGCGAGGGCGGCCTCAAATTGTAGGAAGGGTTCGGCATGGCACGCTCTCCCGGAGGCAGCGACCGGCCGTCGCGCGGCCGCGGCGGCGACGATCGGCAATCGCGCGACCGCGAGGACGGCGAGTTCGTCGAAAAGCTGGTCAGCATCAATCGCGTCGCCAAGGTGGTGAAGGGCGGCCGGCGCTTCGGCTTTGCCGCGCTCGTCGTTGTCGGCGACAGCAAGGGCCGGGTCGGCTACGGCTCCGGCAAGGCACGCGAAGTGCCGGAGGCGATTCGCAAGGCGACCGAGCAGGCGCGCCGCGCCATGATCCGCGTGCCGCTGCGCGAGGGCCGTACGCTGCATCATGACATCGTCGGCCACTACGGCGCCGGCAAAGTCGTCGTGCGCGCGGCATCGCAGGGTACCGGCATCATCGCGGGGGGCCCGATGCGCGCCATCTTCGAGGCGTTGGGCGTGCAGGACGTGGTCGCCAAATCGATCGGCACCTCAAATCCGCACAACATGATCAAGGCGACCTTCGAGGCGCTCGGCCGCTCGGTGAGTCCGCGCGCGGTGGCCGCGCGGCGCGGCCGCAAGGTGAGCGAGATTTTCGGCCGGCGCGAAGGCGCCGAGGCGCGGGAGTGACGCATGGCGGACGAGAAGGAAGCCAAACCCGCCAAGAAATCCGCCGCCAAGGGCGAGGCGAAGTCGAAGGCGCCGGCCGCCAAGGCTGAAGCCGCGTCGAAGCCCGAGGCGGCGGCAAAGCCCGAAGGCAAGCCGAAAGCGCCGCGGCCCGCTAAACCCGATGATAAGGGCGCGGCTGCCGCAGCCGCCAAGGCCGGCGCCAAGGCCGCAGCGAAAGCCGAGGCGAAGGCCGCGGCCAAGGCACAGACGAAGGCGGCAAAGCGCGAGGCCAAGAGGCAAGCCAAGGCCGCGGCGAAGGCGGAACGGATCGAGGCCGCGGAAGCCGAGCGGGCGCGCGCCGCGGCGGCGCCGGCGCCGGTAGCGCAGCCGGCGCGACGGTCGCCGCCCGCGCAGAAGGTGAAGGCGGCACCGGAGAAGACCGTGACGGTGACGCAGATCGGGAGCCCCATCGGCCGCCAGGATTATCAGCGGGCGACACTGATCGGGCTCGGCCTCAACAAGCTCCGCCGCACCCGCGTGCTCGAGGATACGCGCGCGGTGCGCGGCATGATCGAGCGGGTGAGGCACCTCTTGCGGATCCAGCCGCCCGAGTGATTGCAGTGCGATTTTCGGTTCTGGATGATCGGGTTCCGGCCCTGGTGGTGGATGATGAAGCTCAATGAGATTCGCGACAATCCCGGTGCGCACTACCGCTTCAAGCGGATCGGCCGCGGCATCGGCTCGGGCAAGGGCAAGACCAGCGGCCGCGGCGGCAAGGGCCAGACGGCGCGGACCGGCGTCGCGCTCAACGGCTTCGAGGGCGGACAAACCCCGCTCCATCGCCGACTGCCCAAGCGCGGCTTCAACCGCACGGCGTTCCGCAAGGACTTTCATATCGTCAATCTCGGCCGGTTGCAGCAGGCGCTCGATGCGGGCCGGCTCAAGGGCGACGCGCCGGTCGATGGCGCGGCCTTGGTCGCCGCCGGCGTGCTGCGCCGCGTCGGCGACGGCGTCCGTTTGCTTGCCAAGGGCGAGCTGAAATCGCCGCTCACCATCGAGGTCGCCGGCGCCTCGAAGGCGGCGGTCGAGGCGGTGGAGAAGCTGGGGGGCAAGGTGATCGTCGCGGCGCCGAAGCCCGCTCCGGCGTCCCCGCCCCAGTGAAGGGCAATGTGAGCCCGAGGATGGTTTGAATGGCCTCAGCCGCCGAACAACTCGCCGCCAGCATCAACTTCTCGGCCTTCGCCAAGGCCACCGATCTCAAGAACCGGATCTGGTTCACCTTGGGCGCGCTGGTGATCTATCGTCTCGGCACCTACATCCCGCTGCCGGGCATCGACCCGCAGGTGCTGGCGGAAGTCTTCCAGCGCAATGCCGGCGGCATCCTCGGTATGTTCGACATGTTCTCGGGCGGCGCGCTTGGGCGCATGACGATCTTCGCGCTCAACATCATGCCGTACATCTCGTCCTCGATCATCGTGCAGCTCCTCACCGCGGTGTCGCCGCAGCTTGAGGCGCTCAAGAAGGAGGGCGAGGTCGGGCGCAAGAAGCTCAACCAGTACACGCGTTACGGCACGGTGCTGCTGTCGGCGGTCCAAGCCTATGGCATCGCCGTCGGGCTCGAAGGGCTGCGCGGGCCATCGGGGCTCGCCGTCCTCGACCCCGGGATTTTCTTCCGGCTCACCACGGTGGTGACGCTCACCGGCGGCACCGTCTTCCTGATGTGGCTCGGCGAGCAGATCACCGCGCGCGGCGTCGGGAACGGCATTTCGCTGATCATTTTCTCCGGCATCGTCGCGCGCATGCCCTCGGCGCTGGCGGCGCTCCTCGAGCTCGGCCGCACCGGCGCGCTCTCGACCTTCTTCATCATCGCGTTCCTGGTTCTCGCCGTCGCCGTCGTCGCCTTCATCGTCTTCATGGAGCGGGCGCAGCGCCGCATCCTCGTGCAGTATCCCAAGCGCCAGGTCGGCAACAAGATGTTCGGCGGCGAGGCCTCGCATCTGCCGCTGAAGCTCAACACCTCCGGCGTCATCCCGCCGATCTTTGCTTCCTCGCTGCTGCTGCTGCCGGCGACGATCGCCAGCTTCAACACCGAGCAGACTGGGATTCTCGGCGACATCGCGGCCTGGCTCGGCCACGGCAAGCCGCTCTACATCCTGCTCTACGTCGCGCTCATTGCCTTTTTCTGCTTCTTCTATACCGCGATCGTCTTCAACCCGGCCGAGACCGCGGACAATCTGAGGAAATACGGCGGCTTCGTTCCGGGCATCCGGCCGGGCAAGAACACCGCCGACCACCTCGACTACGTGCTGACCCGCTTGACCGTGGTGGGGGCGCTCTATCTCGCCGGGGTCTGCGTCCTGCCGGAGATCCTGGTCTCGGAATACGCCGTGCCCTTCTATTTCGGCGGCACCAGTCTCCTGATCGTGGTCAGCGTCACCATGGACACGGTGGCGCAAATCCACTCGCACCTGCTGGCCCACCAGTATGAAGGGCTGATCAAGAAGTCGAAGCTGCGCGGGAGACGCGGGTGAACCTCATCCTGCTCGGCCCGCCGGGAGCGGGAAAGGGCACCCAGGCCAAGCGTCTTGAAGAACGCTATGGCTTGGTCCAACTGGCGACGGGCGACATGCTGCGCGCCGAGCGCAGTTCCGGGAGCGCCCTCGGGCGGCAGGTGCAGGCGATCATGGATTCGGGCCAACTCGTCTCGGACGACATCATGATTGCGCTCATCGCCCAGCGCATCGACCGCCTGGGCGGGGCCAGAGGCTTCATCCTCGACGGCTTCCCGCGGACGGTGCCGCAGGCCGAGGCGCTCGATGCGATGTTGAACCGGAAGGGGCTCAAGCTCGACCTGGTCATCGAGATGACGGTGGACGAGAGCGCGCTCGTGGACCGCATCGCCGGGCGCTTCACCTGCACCAAATGCGGCGCCAGCTATCACGACCGCTATCACCGCCCGCAGCGCGAGGGCATCTGCGACGTCTGCGGCAGCCAGGATTTCGTCCGCCGCGGCGACGATCGGCCCGAGACCGTCAAGGCGCGGCTTGCCGCCTATCACGATCAGACGGCGCCCATCCTGCCCTATTATCGGGCAAAGGGGGTGCTCCGGTCGGTCGACGGGATGGCACCCATAGACGAGGTGACCGAACAGATTGAACGACTTCTAAACGGCCTGGCAGGCCCGCACGACCGTTGACTTTTGCTTACCAAATTCTATATAGTGCCGACCCTCGGTCTCCCGCGGGCCCGTGGCCGTTGTCCAACATCCAGATTCTGAGGAGGAGCGCAGGTGGCGCGCATCGCTGGCGTCAACATTCCCAATCAGAAGCGGGTTCCCATCGGACTTACCTATATCCACGGCATCGGCCGGACCACGGCGGAGCAGATCTGCGGCAAGCTCGGCATTCCGCCGCAGCGGCGCGTGCACGAGCTGACCGACGACGAGGTGCTGCGCATCCGCGAGGCGATCGACCGCGACTACACGGTCGAGGGCGATCTGCGGCGGCAGGTCGCCATGAACATCAAGCGGCTGATGGATCTCGGCTGCTATCGTGGCCTGCGGCACCGCAAGGGCCTGCCGGTGCGGGGCCAGCGCACCCATACCAATGCGCGGACCCGCAAGGGCCCGGCGCGTCCCATCGCCGGCAAGAAGCAGGCGACGAAGTAAGCCCAGAGGCAACGAGGAATCGAAATGGCGAAGCCAGCAGCAGCGCCGCGCTTGCGCCGTCGCGAGCGCAAGAACATCACCTCGGGCGTGGCGCATGTCAACGCCACCTTCAACAACACGATGATCACCATCACCGACGCCCAAGGCAATACCATCGCCTGGTCGTCCTCCGGCACCATGGGGTTCAAGGGCTCGCGCAAATCGACTCCCTATGCCGCCCAGGTCGCGGCCGAGGATGCCGGCCGCAAGGCGATGGACCACGGCATGCGCACGCTCGAGATCGAAGTCAAAGGGCCTGGCTCCGGGCGCGAATCGGCGCTCCGCGCGCTCCAGGCCGTGGGATTCACGGTCACCACGATTCGCGATGTGACCTCGGTCCCGCATAACGGCTGCCGGCCGCCCAAACGGCGGCGCGTCTAGTCTGCGAAGGCCGAGTCGCGCGGCCAGAGGATAAGCACCGGCGTCGAGCTGCGCGGCTCGAAATTGCGGTCTTTCGGCGGACGGCGGCAGCCGAGGAATTCGCGCCATATGGCATGAGGTACGGCAGGTGATTCAGAAAAACTGGCAAGCTCTGATCAAACCGAAGCAGCTTTCGATCGAGCCTGGCGACGATCCCAAGCGCATTGCGGTCGTCGTCGCCGAGCCGCTGGAGCGCGGCTTCGGGCTCACGCTCGGCAACGCCCTCCGGCGCGTGCTCTTGTCCTCGCTGCAGGGCGCGGCGGTGACCTCGGTGCAGATCGAGGGCGTGCTGCATGAGTTCTCGTCGCTGCCGGGCGTGCTCGAGGACATCACCGACATCGTGCTCAACATCAAGGGAATCGGGCTGCGCATGCATGGCGAAGGCCCGAAGCGGATGCGGCTCAGGGCGACCGGCCCCGGCGAAGTGCGGGCGGGTCAGATCGAGACCGGGCACGACATCGAGATCATGAATCCCGAGCATCTCGTCTGCACGCTCGACAGCGGCGCCAAGGTCGTGATGGAGCTCACCGTCGACAACGGCAAGGGCTACAAGGCCGCGACCGAGAACCGGCCGGAGGATTCGCCCATCGGCCTCATTCCGGTCGACGCGCTTTACAGCCCGGTGCGCAAGGTGAGCTACAAGGTCGAGAACACTCGCGTCGGCCAGGTCACCGATTACGACAAGCTGTCGATGCGCATCGAGACCGACGGCGCGGTGACGCCGGAGGACGCCGTGGCCCTTGCCGCGCGCATCCTCCAGGACCAGCTCCAGCTCTTCATCAATTTCGAGGAGCCGCGCGCCGCCTTCGAAGAGGAGCGGCCGAGCGAGCTGCCCTTCAACAAGAACCTTTTGCGCAAGGTCGACGAGCTCGAGCTTTCGGTGCGCTCGGCCAATTGCCTCAAGAACGACAACATCGTCTATATCGGCGATCTCGTGCAGAAGACCGAAGCGGAAATGCTGCGGACCCCGAATTTCGGCCGTAAGTCATTGAACGAGATCAAGGAAGTCCTAGCGCAGATGGGCCTCCATTTGGGCATGGAGATTCCGAACTGGCCGCCTGAAAACATCGAGGAGCTGGCCAAGCGCCTCGAGGAGCCTTATTGACCCGGAGCGATCGCGATGCGCCACCGTATGAGCGGCCGCAGTTTCAGCCGCACCTCTGCTCACCGCACGGCCATGTTCGAAAATATGGCCCACGCGCTCCTGAAGCATGAGCAGATCCGGACGACTCTGCCCAAGGCCAAGGATCTGCGGCCGATCGTCGAGCGGCTCATCACCCTCGGCAAGCGCGGCGGGCTCCACGCCCGCCGCCAGCTCATCGCGGCGCTGCAGGACGCGAAGATCGCCGACAAGGTGATGACGACCTTGGCCCAGCGCTATGCGTCGCGGCCGGGCGGCTATTGCCGGATCTTCAAGGCCGGATTCCGTTACGGCGACGCCGCGCCAATGGCGTTCATCGAGCTCGTCGACCGCGATGTCGCGGCCAAGGGCCAGGATTCCGGCCCGGTCCAGGCCGCGGAAGCCGAGGCGGAGGCAGCCACGGCCTGATCGTCACGGGCGGCGCAGACTCGCCGCCGCGACGATGAAATTGCCGATGGCGAGGGCGAGGAAGATGCCCCTGACACCCGCGCCCAATTGCAGCATCAGCGCGCTTATGGCGCCGCAGCTCACCATGAACAGGGCGTTCAGCACGTTGTTGGCGGCGACGACACGGGCGCGCTGCTGCTCCTCGCTGCGCGCCTGCATGATCGCGTAGAGCGGCACGACGAAAATCCCGCCGCCGAGCGCGATCGCGAAGAGGTCGAAGACGATCCGCCAGTGCCCGGGCACGGCGAGGAAGGACAGCGCGCCGGCGAGTCGGGCGTCGCTCATGGCGCCGGCGCCGGCGAAGGACAGGTCGAGCGCGAAGAGCGCCATCGCGAATGCGCCCCACGGCACCAGCCGCGCGTTGATTTCGCCCTTTTGCAGCTTGCCGCAGAGCATCGAGCCCGCGCCGATTCCGACCGAAAAGAGCGTGAGAAACAGCGTCACCACCTCGTTGTTGGCGCCGAGCACGTCCTTGGCGTAGTTCGGGAACTGGGCGAGGTAGCCGACGCCCACCGCCCAGAACCAGGAAATGCCGAGAATCGGCCAAAGCAGCTCCGGCCGCTCCTGCACGTGACGCAGGATGGCCCAGGTCTCGGCGGCGATGTTCCAATTGAGCCGCAAGCGCGGCGCGGCGCTTGCAGTGCGCGGGATGGCGAGGCTCGCGGCCCAGCCCGCCGCGGCGAAGACGAGCAACGTCGCCGTGACCGTGATGGTGCCGTAGTGCGTGAGGATCAAGAGCCCGCCCGCGATCGTGCCGATCAAAATGGCAAGGAAGGTGCCGGCCTCGACGAGAGCGTTGCCCGCCATGAGTTCCTCGGGCACCAACAGCTCCGGCAGGATGCCGTATTTGACCGGGCCGAAAAACGTCGCCTGCACGCCCAAGAGGAACAGGATGCCGAGCAGGAAGGCAGTGTTGCCTAAGGCAAAGCCCGCCGCCGCCAAGACCATGACGCCGACTTCCCAGAGCTTGACGATGCGGACGAGGCCGGCCTTAGCGTATTTGTCCGCGAGCTGGCCCGCCGTCGCCGAGAACAGGAAATAGGGCAGGATGAATAATGCCGTCGCGATGGTGACGACGATCTCGGTTGCGGTCGAGGATTGGGTGGCGCGATAGGCGACCAGGATGACGAGCGCGTTCTTGAAAAGGTTGTCGTTCACCGCGCCCAGAAATTGCACGCAGAAGAACGGCAGCAGGCGGCGGCTCGCGAGGAGGCGAAGCTGGCCCGTGGCCATCGGCGGTTCAAGCCGTCGGCCGCTGCTCGAACTCGGTCGCGCCGTCATCGCTCGAAGGCTCGCGCAGCACGGCGGAGACTTGCGCCAGCGCCGGCCCGAGTCGACAGGCGTCGATCATCGATTCGATATCCGCGGCCTCGCCGACGATCAGCATTTCGACGCTGCCGTCGCGGCAGTTGCGGACCCACCCGCGCAGGCCCCGCCGCCGCGCCTGATGCGCCGCCCAGGCGCGAAAGCCGACGCCTTGGACCCGGCCTTGGATCGAGAGGCGGACCGCAATGCTCGCCACCGCCGCTCACGCGAATTCGAGAATCACCTGGTCGACGGCGAGGCTCGCGCCGGGCGTGGCATGGATCTTGAGCACCTCTCCGTCGCGCTCGGCCCGCAGCAGGTTCTCCATCTTCATCGCCTCGACTACCGCCAGCTCCTCGCCCGCCTTGACCCGCTGGCCCTCGCTCACCGCGAGCGAGACGAGAAGTCCGGGCATGGGCGATAGCAGGAAGCGCGACAGATCGGGCGGCGGCTTCACCGCCATCAACACCAAGAGCTCCGCCGTGCGCGGGGGCACGACCATGACGCGCAAGCTCGCGCCGCCCCGCGACAGAGTCATGCCGATGCCGTCGCGCGCAATCTGGAACACTGCTTGCGTCCCGTCCATGGCGACGCGAAGCAAGGGCTGCCATGGCTGCCAGGTGGTCGCGATCGTCCGGGATTTCCCGGCGATCTCTACCGTGATCGACTCGCCGGCGCGCATGACCCGCGCCGCGTGGCGTTGGGCCTCGTCGCCGGGCTCGCCGACGCAGATGGTCCAATCCACCGGCGGCGGACGGCTTCGACCGGAGATTTGGCCGTCGATTCGCGCGGCATGCTCGGCGACGATGCATTGCACCGCGGCGGCGACGGCAAGGGCGTCGGCCTTGGCCGCGGCATCGATGGTCTTTCCCGAGAAGCCCTCGGGAAACTCCTCGGCGATGAAACCCGTCGAAAGCCGGCCGGCGCGGAATCGCTTATTGGCAATGACCGCCGAGAGAAACCCGAGATTGTGCGACGGACCGCGGATATGGAAGCCGTCAAGCGCGGCGCCGAGCCGGACGATCGCGGCCTCCCGATCGTCGCCATAGGCGACGAGCTTGGCGATCATCGGGTCATAGTAGAGGCTGATCTCGGCGCCTTCCTCGACGCCGCTATCGACGCGGATGCCTTCGCCCTCCGGCGGGATATAGCGCACCAGCCGTCCGACCGAGGGCAGGAAATTCCGGGTCGGATCCTCGGCATAGACGCGCGCCTCGATGGCCGAGCCCTGCAGCCTCAAATCCTTCTGGGCGAAGGGCAGTTTCTCTCCCGCGGCGATCCGGATCATGAGCTCGACGAGATCGAGGCCGGTGACCATCTCGGTGACGGGATGCTCGACCTGGAGCCGCGTGTTCATCTCGAGGAAATAGAAATTCCGTTCGCGGTCGACGATGAACTCGGCGGTGCCGGCCGAGCGGTATCCGGCCGCACTGGCGAGCGCCACGGCTTGCGCGCCCATGGCGGCGCGGGTCTTGGCATCGAGGAAAGGACTGGGCGCCTCCTCGATCACCTTCTGATGACGGCGCTGGATCGAGCATTCGCGCTCGAACAGATAGACGACCGTGCCATGCGCATCGGCAAGGATCTGGATCTCGATGTGCCGCGGCTCCTCGATGTACTTTTCGATGAAGACCCGACCGTCGGCGAAACTGGCGCGCGCCTCGTTGCCGGCGGCGCGGAAACCCTCGCGGATCTCGGCGTCGTTCCTGGCGATGCGCATGCCCTTGCCGCCGCCGCCCGCCGCCGCCTTGATCATCACGGGATAGCCGATGTCGCGGGCGATGCGCCGGGCCTGCTCGGCATCGGCGATGGCATCGAGATGGCCCGGGACGGTCGAGACCCCGGCCGCCGCCGCGAGCTTCTTCGCCGCGATCTTGTCGCCCAGCGCGGAGATGGCGCGCGCATCCGGCCCGATGAAGACGATTGCCGCCTTCTCCAGCGCCGCGGCGAATTGGGCGTTCTCCGAGAGAAAACCGTAACCCGGATGCACCGTCTCGGCCCGGGTCGCGCGGCAGGCCTCGAGGATGCGGTCGATGCGGAGATAGCTGTCCGCCGCGGGCGGCGGGCCGATATGCACGGCCTCGTCTGCTTGGCGCACGTGCAGCGCGTCGGCATCGGCGTCGGAATAGACCGCGACGGTCGCGATACCCATGCGCCGCGCCGTCCGGATGACTCGGCAGGCGATCTCGCCGCGATTGGCGATGAGGATTTTCTTGAACATCAGCGCGGCGACTTGGCGCGCCCTAGAGCGGGATGTTGTCGTGCTTCTTCCACGGATTGCTCAGTTGCTTGTCGCGCAGCATGGCGAGCGAGCGGCAGATGCGCCGGCGCGTGCCATGCGGCATGATCACGTCGTCGATGAAGCCGCGGCTGCCCGCGACGAAGGGATTGGCGAATTTCTCGCGGTACTCTTCGGTGCGCGCCTCGATCTTGGCGGGGTTGCCGAGATCGCCGCGGAAGATGATCTCGACCGCGCCCTTGGGGCCCATCACCGCGATCTCGGCCGACGGCCAGGCATAGTTCACGTCGCCGCGCAAATGCTTCGAGCTCATCACGTCATAGGCGCCGCCATAGGCCTTGCGCGTGATCACCGTCACCTTGGGGATGGTGGCCTCGGCGAAGGCATAGAGCAGCTTGGCGCCATGCTTGATGATGCCGCCATATTCCTGCGAGGTCCCCGGCAGGAATCCCGGCACGTCGACGAAGGTCAGAATCGGGATGCCGAAGCAGTCGCAAAACCGCACGAAACGCGCCGCCTTCCGGGAACTGTCGATGTCGAGGCAGCCCGCCAGCACCATCGGCTGATTGGCGACGACGCCGACGGGCGCGCCGTCCATCCGCGCGAAGCCGATGATGATGTTGCGGGCATAGGCCGGCTGCAGCTCGAAGAACTCGCCCTCGTCCGCCACCTTCTCGATCAGCTCGCGCATGTCGTAGGGCTTGTTGGGATTGGCCGGCACCAGCGTATCGAGCGACGGCTCGGTCCGGTCGGCGGGGTCCCAAGTCGGGCGCAGCGGCGGCTTGGCGCGGTTCGAGGCCGGCAGAAAGCCGAGGAAGCGCCGCAGCTCCATGAGCGCCTCGATATCGTTTTCGAAGGCGAGATCGGCGACGCCCGAGCGCGTCGTGTGCGTCACGGCGCCGCCCAGCTCCTCATGCGTGACGTTCTCATGCGTCACCGTCTTCACCACATCGGGGCCGGTGACGAACATGTAGGCGCTGTCCTCGACCATGAAGATGAAGTCGGTCATGGCCGGCGAATAGACCGCGCCGCCGGCGCAGGGGCCCATGACCAGCGAGATCTGCGGCACCACGCCCGA
>Ga0209415_10007450_pt1 | contig 19123 bp, 14 predicted proteins | sample PeaSoiSIISIP2007_FD_187696 | JGI IMG/M metagenome (GOLD analysis project Ga0209415, IMG submission 187696) | Peat soil microbial communities from Weissenstadt, Germany - SII-SIP-2007 (SPAdes) (version 2) | ecosystem: Environmental > Terrestrial > Soil > Wetlands > Peat | place: Germany... | reverse complement strand
CAGAGGATCGCCGAAACGAAGCAGATCCACCGCATCGACTCGTTCTTCTCGATGCACGAGACGATGGGCCAGCTCGACGTGCAGGTGCGCGACGACGTCCTGTCCTGCATCCAGCGGCTCGAGTCATTCGCCGATGAGACGATGGTCCTGCTCGCGGACATCGTGCCCGACGTCGCTTGCCTCGTCGCGCGCGGGTCCATCGCGCTTTACGAGGGCGAGGAGCACCGGGGAAAGCCGGTCGCGGTCGTGGAGCCCGATTCGTTCTACGGGGTGCGCGACGCGATCCACAGGATCGCGCCGAGCCTCACGGCGATCGCGCGACCGGGCACGACCGTCGCCTTCTTCGACGCAGAAAAGCTGCAGAAGCTCTGCGAGCGAAGTCCCGAGCACGTCGTGGCCGTTCTCGAACGCCTGGGCTGAAGGACGCACAGCCGCGCACATGCGCGCAAGGCGGACGCCTATCGAACGTAGGTCAGCGGGGCTAGCCTCTTTCGTGCGGAGTCATGCCCGACAGCCCCAGGAGCCCGGTGCCGGCCCCCGAGGCGCCCTCGCGCGCCCGGGACTGGCGAGGCACCTCACGTTACGAAGTCGTGCGCTGCATCGGCGAGGGCGGCATGGGCGTCGTCTACGAGGCGTTCGACCGCGAGCGAGGACAGGCGGTCGCCCTCAAGACGTTGCAGCACTTCAGCCCCGCCGCCCTCTACCGGTTCAAGCAGGAGTTTCGCACTCTCGCCGATGTGACCCACCCGAACCTCGTCCACCTCTACGAGCTCGTGGCGACGGAAGAGAGCGCCGTCTTCTTCACGATGGAGCTCGTGAACGGCGTCGACTTCGTCACGTACACGCGGCAGGAGGCGGTGGAGGGGCACGAGAAAAGCCCCGACAGCCGTCAGGGCACGGACGATGACGCCCTCACGGTGAACGAGGTTACCCGCGAGCGAATGTTCCAGCAGGGCGCCGAATCGGGCGTGCTCGAGCGCGCGTCGAACCGGCCGCCACCGTCCACCGGGCGGCTCTGTCCTGCGGACGTGGACCGGCTGCGGCCCTCCTTGCGTCAGCTCGTCGAGGGCGTGCAGGCGCTTCACGCGGCGGGCAAGCTGCACCGCGACATCAAGCCGTCGAACGTCCTGGTGACGCCCACCGGGCGTGTGGTGCTCCTCGACTTCGGCGTGGCGACGCAGCTCGGGGGCGTCGTGGACCAGAAGCTCGTCGAGCGCGAGGTGGTGGGCACGGTGCGGTACATGGCCCCCGAGCAGGCGACCGAGGACCCGCTGACCGCGGCGAGCGACTGGTACAGCGTGGGTGCGATGCTCTACGAGACCTTGGTCGGTCAGGCTCCCTTCGTCGGGCCCCGCCTCGACGTCGTCACCCGCAAGACGATGCTCGACCCGCGCCCTCCCCGTGACTCCGTCGAGGGAGCTCCGCCCGACCTCGACGCCCTCTGCTGCGATCTCCTGAGACGCGAGCCCGAGGCGAGGCCCACCGGGTCGCAGATCCTCCGGCGGCTCGGCGTGGGCCGCAACGCGCGCCCCAGCGCCAGGCTCCCCCCATCCGCCGTGCCGATCGCCTCGGTCCCGCTCGTGGGCCGGGACGCTCACCTGCGCGCGCTGCGCGACGCATTCGACGACGCCCGGGACCACGCCGTGACCGTGCTCGTGCATGGCGCCTCGGGCATGGGCAAGTCGGCCCTCGTCGAGCATTTCCTCGACGACCTGGTCGCGCGCGGCGAAGCGGTCACGCTCCGGGGACGCGCGTACGAGCGCGAGTCGGTGCCCTACAAGGCGTTCGACAGCGTCGTCGACGCGCTCAGCCGCTACTTGACGCGTCTGACCGACGACGACGGCACGGTGACGCTCCCGGGCGACATCTGGCAGCTCGCGCGGCTCTTTCCGGTGCTCCGGCGGGTCGCACCCATCGCCGCCGCCCCCGAGCCTTCCGTCGCGGATCCGCAGTACGTTCGCCGCCGCGCGTTCGTCGCGCTGCGCGGCCTGCTGGGCGAGATCGCCGCGCGCCAGGCGCTCGTCGTGTGGATCGACGACGTGCAGTGGGGCGACGTCGACAGCGTGTCGCTCCTCTTCGAGATGGTCCGCGCGCCGGTCGCTCCCCCGATGCTCCTCGTCCTCTCCTACCGGGACGACGAAGCCAAATCGAGCCCGTTCGTCCTCGAGATGCGCGCGCGCTGGCCGGTGCCCGCGGAGGTGAGGGACCTGGCCGTCGGCCCGCTGCGATCCGACGACGCCCGATCGCTTGCGCTCACGCTCCTCGGCGGCCACGGCGACGCCCCTCTCCACACCGCGGAGGCCATCGCGCGCGAGTCCGGCGGGAGCGCCTTCCTGGTCGAAGAGCTCGTGCGCAGCGTCGTCGCGCGGAGGCAGGACGGAGGGGCGCGGTCTCTGCCGACGGATCTCGGCCCGGTCACGCTCGAGAACATGGTGGGCGAGCGGCTCGGGCTTCTCGACCCTCCCGGGCGGCGGCTGGCCGAGATCGTCGCGGTGGGCGGACGCCCGCTGGAGGTGTCACTGGCGGGCGACGCGGCGGGGGTCTACGAGGACGTCGAGGGGGTCATCGCGACCCTCCGTGCCCGCGGCTTCGTGAGGACGGGATTTCGCGCGGGCCGTGAGACCGTGGAGATGAGCCACGACGGGATCCGCGAGACGGTCGTGGCGCGCCTGTCGGAGACGGCGCTGCGCGACCACCACAGCCGCCTCGCGCGCGTCCTCGAGTCCTCGACGTCGGCCGACGCGGAGGCCATCGCGGTCCACCTCTTCGGAGCAGGCGAGAACAAGCGCGCGGCCCAGTACGCGCAGCGAGCCGCCGAGGAGGCCGTCGTCAAGCTCGCGTTCGACCAAGCGATCCGCCTCTACAAGCTCTCCATCGACGCCGTCGACGACTCGTCGCCGGAAGGACGCCTCGCGCACACGCGTCTCGCCGAGGTGCTCGAGGGAGCGGGGCGCGGGGCGGAAGCCGCGGGCGTCTACCTGCTCGCGGCAGAGGGCGCGCCGCCGTTCGAGCGCATGGAGCTGCGCCGCAGGGCCGCCGAGCAGCTCATCATGAGCGGGCACGTCGACGAGGGGATCCGGATGATGCGCGGCGTGCTCGAGGCCGTCGGCATGACGATGCCGCGCAGCGCGGTCGGCGCTCTCTTCTGGCTCGTCGTCTACCGAGTATGGTTGTGGCTGCTAGGCAACCGCTTCGACGAGCGGGGACCGGACGAAATGCGGCCCGTCGACCGGGCGCGCATCGACGCGTGCCAGGCGGTCGCCGTGAGCCTGCCGTTCGTCGATGCGATCTTCGCCGAGTACATGGCCGCGAGGCACCTGGTCCTCGCCCTTCGCCGGGGCGACCGCTTCCGCGTTCTGCGGGCGCTGTCCATTTGGACGGTGAGCATCGCCGCGCGCGGCGGTGCCGAGAGCGCGAAGGAGCGACGCCTGGCTGAGGCGGTCCGTGGCCTGGCCAAGCGCTCCACGGAGCCGGACGCTTGGGTGTACGTCGACATCATCCGCGCCCTCTGCATGTTCCTGCACGGCCGCTGGAAGGAGCTCGCGGGGCTCGAGGCCGATCTCCTCGTCGCGCTTCCGCACAACAGAGGCGGGTGGCGGACCCAGGTCCGGATGACCGTCATCTGGGGCCTCGTGCTCGTGGGCGACGTCGCCAACGTGCGCCGTAGCCTCGGGAACATCATCGAGGACGCCGAGAGCCGCGGCGATCTGCACACCGCCGTCGCAATGCGTGTGGGCTACACGAATCTCTCCTGGGTCGCCGACGACGACCCGACCGAAGCGCGACGTCAGCTCCGTATCGCCGGGGCGATGTGGTCGCACAGCGGCTTCTTCCTGCAGAACTACCGGATGATCTTGGCCGAGGCGAACATCAACCTCTACGAGGACAACCACGCGGCCGCGTACGAGCACGTCGTCGCGAGCTGGCGCGCGATCCAGCGCAGCCTGATGCTCTTCGTCCAGTACATCCGCGTCGACGCTCACTATCTGCGTGCCCGGGTGGCCCTCGCGTCTCTCGCCACCGCGCCGAACCAGACACGACGCGTCGCCGAAGCGGTCCGCTTTGCGAGGAAGCTGGAGCGCGAGAAGATGCCGTGGGCGGCGATGCTCGCGGAGATCATCCGGGCGGGGGTGCGCCTGTGGGAGGGCGATCAGCCCGGCGCGATCCAGCATCTCCGCGCCGCGGTCGAGTCCGCGGACGACCTGGGGATGGCGATGCACGCTGCGGCCGCGCGCTTCCAGCTCGGCACGTTCCTAGGCGACGCCGAGGGCCGCAAGCTCGTGGAGGCCGCCGAGGACTGGATGCGCGGTCAGGATATCCGGGTGCCCGCGCGCTTCGCGACCATGCTGGTCCCGGGGAAATGGTCCCCGCAGGCTCCTCAATAGGGAGTAGAAGGGTTTCATCCGGGTGGTCGTGCGCGCCGTCGCGTTGCAAGGTGCCACGATCATGGTGGCGATGACCGCGTGCCGCACCACGCCCACAGCCAGCCAGAAATGCGCGACGCTGGACCAGCTCTTCTGTCCGCGTCGTGATCTCGCGCTCGTCTGCGAGCCGAGCGTGCACGGCAGGGGGCAGGCGCAGGCCGCGAGCCCCTCGGCGGCGTGGGTCGAGGTGCCCTGCAAAGGACCGCGCGGCTGCGAGACCGGCGGCGCCGCCAGCGAGTGCGACGACACGCTCGCGTCCGAGGGGGATCCCTGCCCGCGCGGCCCGCCTCAGGACTACGCATGCACGCCCGATCGCGGCCACGCGCTCGAGTGCCGGGAAGGGCGCTTCGGCGTATGGCGCGCATGCCGCGGGCCGGGCGGGTGCCAGGTGGTCGACGGCCGCAGCGTCCAGTGCGATACGACGCTCGGCGAAGCTGGCGATCCCTGCGCGAAGAAAGGGACGTACTCATGTTCCACGGACCGGAGCGCGATGCTCGTCTGCGACGGGGCTCAGCTCGTGGCGTCCTCGTCGTGCCGCGGCCCGGCCGCCTGCCAGGTCGAGCGCGACAGCAACCGCGTGAGCTGTGACGACGCCGTCGCAGCGGAGGGCGATCCGTGCGACCAGCCCAGACGGATCGCTTGCGCCGTCGACCGAAAGGCGGAGCTCGTGTGCGAAGCAAACAGATACACACGCAAGCGCGCGTGTCTGCGCAGCGATTGCCGCCTCGAAGGGACGGAGCTGTTCTGCGATTGAAGACGTCAGCCCCCGCCTGGCACGCGTGGCTCCGGCGGCTGGCGCCATACCTCGTCGCCGGGAGCGTCGTCGCCGCGATCCTCCACAAGTACCCGATCGCCGAGATCGTCGCGGAGATGCGCCTCGGACATTCGTTGCGGATGATCCCGCTCGCCCTCGCTCTGCCCCTGGTCGTCTGGCCGACGTACGCCGCGTGCGATCGCGTCGTCTTCGCCGGAGCGATCGGTCCCGTTTCGTACCGCGACGTGCTGCGCGCGAAGGCGGCGTCAGCCGTCCTGTTCACGCTGGGGTACTTCTTCGGGGGGGGCGGCTACGCCGTGTGGATCGCGCGGAGGACCGGGTCCGGCGCGGCGCGCGCCGCCGGCGCGGTCCTCTACGTCATGACGAGCGATCTGATCGCCGTGTGCGCCATCGCGAGCGCGTCGATGTGGCTCGGCAACCTCGCGGTGCCGCACACGCTCCGCACGCTTGCGTCCGGGATCTTCTGCGTCCAGGTGCTCCTCATCCTCGTCGGCCCGCACGGGCGTGTGGCCCGCAAGGTGCGGGTCTTCGAGCCCTGGGCCCGCGTGCCTCGATCGTGGAGCTTCCTGCAGATCGCAGCGCGGGCCTTCAACATTGCCGTCATCACGGCGTTCACCTGGGCGGCCGCGCGTGCGTTCGGCATCGAAGTGCCCCTCGGAGGGATGGGGATGTACATGCCCATCATCCTTCTCGTCTCCTCGCTGCCCTTCAGCGTGGCCGGGTTCGGCGCCGCGCAGGCGGCGTGGCTGCTGCTCCTGCCGTGGGCGAGTGGGCCACGCATCCTCGCGTTCCAGACGCTATGGGGGGTCTTCTCCGGGACGGGCATCATTTTGCGGGGCCTGCCCTTCGTCCGCAGGGTCATCGCCGAAATCGACGCCGGAGCGCCGTTGGCCGACGGCGGATGAGGGCCCGGTCACGGAGGCGGCTGCGCGAACCTCGCTCCCGGGAACGGTTCGGCGCGATCGCGGAGCTCGATCTCCGCTTCCCGCGCGTCTCGCGGTGCAACGGGGATCCCGCGGGCGATGAGGCCGTCGCGATCGTCGTACCGGAGCTCGGCCAGCGTGAGAGGCGCCCCCGCGCGTTCGAAGCTCACCTCCTCCACGTAGGACGTGTGCGTCTCGCCGAACCGTGTCCCCAGCCCCGGCCTCGATTCGGCGCGCGCCGCCGGCGCTCCTGCCGCGCTCTTGCCGGTCGCCGCTTCGGCGTCATCCATCGTCGGCGCGGGCGACGGCGCCGCGCTTCGGGTCCTCGGCGGCGGTTGCCATGCGACGCGCTGCCGCTCGCGAAAGAATGCGACGCCGATGACGCCCACGTTACGGTCGTGGCCCGTGCGTCCGGCATACGAGTCCCGGACGGAGGAAAAGCGGAAGGCGGCAACCGCCTCGAGCGAGGTGCGCCATCCATCGATCGTGACGTCGCTGTAGGGGGCGACAAGATAGCCGCGCTTGGAGAGATTCGCGGGGCGCCCGTCGATGGCGTCGAGGCCATCGACCGAAACGACCGCCTCCACGCGGACACCGGTGGGGTTCACGATCCGGACGAAGTAGCGGGTACCGGCCGCGCCCTCGACGAAGATGCGCCCCTGGTGGGCGAACGTGGGGAGGGGCTGCATCTCCTCGTCCACGAGCTCGATGCGCGGCGCCACGATCGGCACCGGCTGCGCCACGGATCGCGCAACCGGTGGCGCGTTCGGGGGATCGGCATGTGCAGGCCCGACCGAGCAGGCCGCGAGGGCGGCAACGATGGTCACTGGCAAGAGGACATGGTTTCGCATCCCCATCCGACGGACGACCCGCAGATTCGATCTGCGACCCGGACGCGGCAAACGTGGCGGGTCACCCGCCAGAGACCTTCGCAGTCTCGCCCGCCAGGATTGCATCTGCCTCGAGGCACAGCAGCCTGACGCGTCCTGTCGCCGCGACGCGCCCGTCGGCATCGGTGATCGTGCCCTCCCACACCTGCGTCCGGCGCCCGCGAGTGAGGGGACGCGCCGTGGCGCGGAGCGTCCCGCTCCGGACGGCCCGCAGAAACGATGTGTGGTTCTCGAGACCGACGACCGACTGCCCGCGTGGCATCGCGTTGATCGCCGCACCCACGGAGGCCACGGTCTCGACGATCCCGGCGAAGACCCCACCATGGACGATCCCGTGCGGCTGGCAATGCTCCGGCCCGACGTCGCACTCGGCCACCACCTCGTCGGCCGTGGCGCGGATGAAGCGCACGCCCATCGCTTTGTTCCACCCTCCGCGGCCGGCGTTCATGGCGGGGGCAAGGTCGTCCGAGGTCGGTGTCGCCATTGGATTCGGGCACGATAGCCGCCCCGCGTCCGGTGCGCACTCGCCCTCACCTGGCCCGTCCCGTTCCTTCGCTGTCTCCATAGTATGACAAGTACCGTGCTTCTAGGACGCCGGCGCGCGCGCTCGGGCGGTTGTTCCGCTTGTTGAAGGGAGATAACCTTCTCACCATGGCCCGGTTTCCCGCCGAAGATGTGCCCGCGGGGAAAGTGACTGTGCCCTTGCCGGGGGAGGTCATCGACGGCAAGTACCGCGTCGAGAAGGTCCTGGGCGAGGGGGGGATGGGGGTCGTGCTCGCCGCGCACCACGAGCTGCTCGATCAGCGGGTCGCCGTGAAGGTGCTCACCGCCACGGACGAGAGGTCGATGTCGCGCTTCTCGTTCGAGGCTCGGTCGACCGCCCGGTTGAAGAGCGAGCACGTGGCGCGCGTGATGGACGTCGGCGCTCTGCCGGGTGGCGCGCCGTTCATCGTCATGGAGTACCTCGAGGGTTGCGATCTCGAGGAGCTGCTTCACCTCCACGGCAGGCTGCCGGTAGAGGAGGCGGTCGGCTACATCCTGCAGGCGCTCGACGGCCTCTCGCAGGCGCACGGGATCGGGATCGTCCACCGGGATCTGAAACCCGCGAACCTGTTCCTCGCCATCCAGCCAAGCGGCACGAGCGTCATCAAGGTCGTCGACTTCGGCATCTCCAAGTCGATCGTATCGCGGAGGAGCGGCAAGACCGGCGTCCTCACGGCGGAGCACTCGACCGTTGGCTCCCCGGCGTACATGGCGCCGGAGCAGATCCGCGCGTCGAAGGACGTCGATCCGCGCGCGGATCTCTGGTCGCTCGGCGTCGTGCTCTACGAGCTCCTCTGCGGCGAGTCGCCGTTCATGCACGAGAGCGTCGGCGCCATCTTCGCCGCCGTCCTCGAGAATGAAGCCCCCGAGGTCCAGACGCGCGTGCAGGGGATTCCACCGGGGCTCAGCGCCGCCATCGCCCGCTGCATGCAGCGCGACCGCTCGGAGCGCCATCCGGACGCGCTGGCGCTCGCGAGAGACCTCGCGCCTTTCGGGCCACCCGACTCCGCCGCGCGCGTTACGCGGATCGAGCAGACACTCCAGACCGCCGCTGCGCGGGTTGAGGGACAGGATCCATCGCCCGTCTCCAGCACGCGCGCCTCCGCAGGGGCGCGCGCCGCGGCGGGCGAGGCGACCGCGGAGCTCACGAGCTCCGGCTCTCACGAGATCCGCTTCGACCTGACTGGTGCAGACTCCCCTTCGCGGGTGTCGCCCGCGCCGCCGTCCTCGGGCGCTCCACGGCGCGGACACATCGCCCAGGCGACGGCGGGACACGTGGCCTTCTCCTCGGACACACCGAGGCCCGACGCGACCTACCGCGGGCAAACCGTCCCGTCGGTGGCCAGGCGATCGCGTCGGCGCACCGTACCGGCATTCGTGGGCGCCGCCAGTGTGGTCGCCGCAATCGCCGTCGTCACGATCATGCGCACGGCGCCGAGCGACGAGCCGCGCAGCCCGACGAGCGCGACCGCCCCGCCGCCGAGCGCCCCGGCGCCGTCGAATGACCCGGCTCCGCCGCCCCGTCGTCAGGACCCACCTGCGACGGCGGCCGTGCCCGACAGTACGTCGGCCGCGCCGCCCTCCCCGGTCCGGGCGAAGCCCGCTGCCGGGCCGCGCCGTCCCACAGCGCCCGCGCCGCTCCCCGGCGCGAAGAAGCACCTGAGTGTCCTGGACTCTCCGGACTGATTGATGCCCCTTCGGCCACGAACGCTCTCCCCGGTCGTCCTCCTCGCGAGCCTGTCGCTGGCGCCTGCCGCGCGGGCCGATGCTCCCTCGTCCCACGGCGATGACGCGCGGGCCCAGGCCGACGACGAGTTCAGCGAGGGCAAGAAGCTCATGGAGGCTGGAGACACGGCGGCCGCCTGCGTAAAGTTCGCGCACAGCCAGGAGCTGGACCCGAAGCTCGGCCGCCTGCTCAACCTCGCCTTCTGCCACGAGCAAGAGGGCCTGACGGCGAGCGCGTGGGCCGAGTTCAACGGCGCCGCCGCCCTCGCGGAGGAGAAGGGTCAGGCCGAGCGCGTCGACTTCGCGCGCGAGCACGCCGCCGCGGTCGCGAAGAAGCTCGCGTTCGTGCACCTCGACATCCCGGCGAACGCGGCGAGCGTGGACGTGGACGGCGCGACCCTCTCGCATGACAGGTGGCCGATGCCGCTCCCGTTCGATCCCGGCGAGCACCACGTCGTGGCGCGCGCTCCCGGGAAGAAGACGCGAGACGTCGTCGTCGTCGTCGGCACGACGCCCGGCATCCAGGAGTTTCGCATCGCCGCGCTGGAGGACGAGGAGACGCCTGCAACGCCGCCACCCGTACAAGCGCCCGCGCCTCGACCGCCGATCCAGGCGGCGCCTCCTCCGGAGCACGCCGGGCCCAGCCGCGTGCCCGCGGTCATCGTGACGGGCGTCGCCACAGGCGGCTTCGCGGTCGGGGCCGTCTTCGGCCTGCAGGCCATATCGAAGAAGAGCTCCGCGGACCCCGACTGCCCCGCCAAACTGTGCAATGCCGAAGGGAGCAGGCTCATCTCCCAGGCCGAGACGGCGGCGACGGTCTCGACGATCGGGTTCAGCGTCGGGCTCGCGAGCGCGGCCGTGGCTGCATGGCTCTTCGTCCGGCGTCCGAGCGAAGAGAAGGGAGCCGCGCGTCTAGTTCCGGTCGTGGGCCCGGGCGTTTCCGGTCTCGCGATGGAGGGGTCCTGGTGATGCGAGCACAGATCCGGCGTCGCGTGCTCGCTAGTCTGCTCGCAGCGAGCCCGGCGGCGTGCGGGACGTTCCTCGGCCTCGACGACTACCGGAACGCGCCGCCCGACGCGGGGCTCACGCTCGATTCGCGGCAGGGCGCCGACGACGTCGAGCAGCCGCCGAGCGACGCGACCCTGCGCGAGATGGGCGACGACGGGACGCCGGTGGCGAACGACGACGCGGGCACGGACGGCGCGATGGACGCGTACGGGGCGGCGGAAACGGCCGCCGATGGCCCCGCTACGATCGATGGCGCGACCGACGGTCCCGCAGAGGCGGACTCCGGCGCCTATCTGCCACCGGCGGGGTGGACCGTCGTCGCGTTCACGCAGGATCCCACGGCCACCACCTGCCCGGCGGGCTACACGAACCGGACCCCGGTCGTGTTCGGGACGGCGTCGCCGATGCCTGGCGCCTGCACATGCGACAGCTCGTGCACGGTCACCGAGCAGCCAAGCTGCGTCACCGGGCCGGTCAACGCCAGCTTCGACACCAACGGCTCGGCGACCTGCGGCATGGCCGGCAGCGTTCATACGAACCCGAATCCTGGCGGATGCAACGCCGCCACCCTCGGAAAGATCACCGGCGGAACGGACATCGAATGGATCCCACCCGGGCCCACGGGCGGCGTGTGCTCGCCGGGGAACCCCGTGCCTCAGCCGAGCGCGGTCACGTTTGGCGACGCCGGTCTCGTGTGCTCGCCCGTCGCGGACGGCGGCGCGAGCTGTAGCAATGGCGGAAGCTGCTCGCCATCGGTTGGGCTTCCATTCATCCCGTGCGTCGTCCAGGAGGCGGAAGCGGATGGAGGCCACGTGGACGCCGGCACCGTTTGCCCACCCGGCCCCTTCTCGGTCGCCCATCAAGTCGGGGACGGTGCCACGGTGGACTGCTCCGCTTGCGACTGCACGGTTCAAACGACCTGCACCAATCAAACGATGACGTATTTCCGGGACAGCATGTGCAGCTATGGCGCGCTCCCGATGCCCGCGGACGGAACGTGCTTCCGCGCGGCTGGCGGAAGCAACACGTACGGCTCGTACGTCTTTTCGGCGACCGCCAGCGCGACGTGTACCGGCAACTCGACGGTGGCTGCTGTCGCGCTGGCGAACGAGATGACGCTGTGCTGCACGCAGTAGGGTCGACAAGGCCCCCGCTGATCATCCGCGCTTCACGGATGCGGAATCAGGTGCGTGAACCACGCGGCCGCTCCCGCCGCCGCGACGACGAGCACCGCGACCACGACGCCAATCTTCGTCCCGGCGCTTCGCGAGTCCAGCTCCGGCGCGACGAGAGGCGGTGACGACGGCGACGCCATCGCTCCCGGGTGGCCCGACGACGGCGGAGCGGAGACGCGGTCGGGCGACGCCTGCGCCCTGGCCGCCGCGACGGCGGGCGACTCGGGGGGACGCTCCGGCTCGTCCTCGAGAGCGGCGAGGTTCCCTTCCATGATTCCTGGTGGCATCGCCGCCCGGAGCGCGCTCTCGCCCGGCTTGCTCCTCCCCGCGATCTCGTCGATCCACGACCCGACGTCGACGTAGCCCGGCCCCGAGGGCACCGACGCCCGTTGCCTGCCGGAGGGCGTCGCCGGCTTCGGCTGCCCGAGAGGCGCGCCCTTGTCGTCGGTCAGCGACGTGAACTCGAAGAGCGCCTCCTCGATGAGCTTGTCGATGATACTCGGCTGCAGCGGGCGGCGCCTCTGCCGCTCCTTCATCGCGCCCTGGACGAGCTGCCCGATCTCGAACGTGCTCACCGGCACGCCGAACTTGAACATGAAGCGCGTCAGCTCGAGCCCCATCTCCCGCGCGGTCTGGTACCGCTGCGCCGGGTCGCGCGCGAGGGCGCGGCCGACGATGCGCTCCAGCTCCGCCGGAGCCTTCTTGTTGATCTGCGTGATGCTCGGCACGTGCGCCGCCTGCACCTTCTTGACGGTCTGGAAGTCGGTCTCACCGAGGAAGAGGCGCTGCCCCGCGAGCAGCTCCCAGAGCATGATCCCGAGGGCGAAGATGTCCGTACGCGCGTCGACGTCCTGCCCCATCGCCGCCTCGGGCGCGAGGTACGAGAACTTCCCCTTGATGATCCCGGGCTCGCTCTTCTCGAGCTGGCTGTTCGCCTTCGCGAGGCCGAAGTCCACGATCTTGATCTCGCCGTGCTTCGTGATGAGCACGTTCGGCGGCGACATGTCGCGGTGCACGATGTGGAGCGGGACGCCGCTGCTGTCCGTTAGCTCGTGCGCGTACGCGAGGCCTTTGCAGAGCTCGAGGGTGATGTAGACGGCGGCCTCGACGGGGAAGTCCCGCCCGCTCTTCTTGATGTGCTCGATGATCGACTTGAGGTTGCCTCCGTCGACGAACTCCATCACGATGAAGAACGCGTTGTCGCCGACTCCGATGTCGAACACCTGGACGCAGTTGGAGTGCGACAGGTGCGCCGAGAGGCGCGCCTCGTCGAGGAACATCGAGATGAACTTCTTCTTCGACGACAGGTTCGGCAGGACGCGCTTGATTGCGACCTGCTTGCGGAAGCCCTGGAGCCCCTCGCTCTCCGCGCGGAACACCTCCGCCATGCCGCCGGATTCGAGCTTCTCGATGACGCGGTAGCGTTGCTGGCTGTCGGACATGGGCGGACGGCCTGCGGCCTACCCTCAGCGTGCCATCCGCGCGGAGGAAGGGTCAAGGACGGGGTTTTTCCGGGATTGGCACTACCTTCGCGGGGACACACGGACGATGCGACACGCGCTTCTTCTCTTCACCCTCGTAGCGACGCTGCTCTCTCTTTCTCGGCGCGCCGCGGCGGACACGCTCGAAGCGCCCGTCGGCGGGAAGCCCATCGCGCTCGGCCCTTCGCTCGTCGCCTGCGCGCCGGGCGCGGGCGGCTGGAAGACCGAGCCCGGAGGCCACGCCGTGCGGCCCCCCATGAGCGACGCAGCGATCGGCGTCGCGGTCGATTTCCCCGTCGCGTTCGCTGCTGCAGAGTGCCCGCACACCACAGTCACGGTGAAGCTCGTGTCGACCGCGCCGTGGCCCGCGCTCGACTCGTCGTCCTTCGCCCTCTTCCTCGACGAGGGGCGGCTCGAGGGACGCGGGCGTGGTCTTCGCCGCGTCATCGTGACCTGGCCGACCGAGAGCGGCAGGGCGTCGGACAGCTGCCGCGACGTCAGCACCGCAGGCGGCACAGAGACCTGCGCGTGGCGTGTCCCGAAGACCCTGACCGCCGATCCCAGCGCGAGCCGCCTCCGGTGGATGCCGGCCGGCGCGCAGGTCGCTCCGGACGCGGCCGTGTTCGACGCCGACGGGCGGCTCGCCGCGCCCGAGAGCTTCGGCATCACCCCGGGTCGCGTCGAGGTGATGGATCTCCTGCCGGCCGATGCTTCGGTGGACGTGTCGTCGGGCACCGGGCGGACCGCCTTCTCGCACGGCGAGGCCGTGGCCGGCGTCGACTGCGGCACCGTCGTTTGCAGGGTCGAAGCCGGCTCGCTCGTCGTCCAGGCGCCGCCCGCGTCGGTGACGGCGGTCGACGTGAAGGTCCGCCTGATCTCGCGATTGTTCTATTCGAAGCGAAAGCCGCCCGAGCCTGCCGCCACGCTTCACGTCGCGATCCTGCGGTGCCCGATGAGCGTCGTGTCGGGCGCCGCGCTGCGGGGAGTCGAGTCGGCCCGCGCGATCGTCCGCCTCGAGGGCGCCTGCATGCGCGACGCGGGTACGCTCCGCTTCCTCGTCGGCGGCCGGCCGTCCGACGTGGTGCAGATCGAGACCGTGAAGGACGCAGCGTACGCAGTGCTCGACCTGGGCAGCGTCGACGCCCCGAGCATCTCGATCATCGCCGTTCACGGCGAGGGGGACACGGTCGTCGCCGTGGCCCACACCGACACGCGGCCCGCGCCCGTCGTGCGCACGGTCCTCCAGATCCCGGGGTCTCCGCCGATCGACTTCATCCCCAACAACCGGACGGCGATCGTGCACCACCCGCACGTGCCGGACGCCGACATCGTCCTCTTGCCCATCCAGGACGTCTACGAGGCAAAGAACGAGGTCCGCGAAGGCGCGCAGGTGTCCACGGTGAAGGGCGACGTGAACGCGGTCGGCTCGGTCGCGCTGAAGTTCGGCTACCGGAACCCGGCGCTGCCCGCGCCGCTCGACGCCGTGAACCTCGCGGTGCTGACGGATCCGCTGCACCGCGCCGTCAAGGAAGCCAACATCCCGGCGCCGTTCGGCATGTCGGCGCTCGGCGTGGACCCGCTCGTGGAGCTCGTCTGCACGGACGTCGATGGCAAGACGCGCCGGGTCACCCCGGGCATCCCGGTGCACATGTCGTTCGCGGGCCGCGAGGGCTGCAGGGTCGTCCTCCACCGCGAGCGGCTCTCCCCGGAGTACGGCACGCAGAAGCTGAACGTCGAGATCGAGGTCGACAAGCTCGATGGCACGGCGCGGCCCGAGGGCCACGTCAACCAGGTCATCGCCCTTCGCTCGGGTGGCGAGCCGCGCATCGCGTGGGTCAAGGGCGTCGTCGCGCCGTACGACCGGGTGGTCGTGCGCCTGTCGCACGTTGCCGACGAGGCACACTACCTGAGCGCTCTGGACATCCCGACCGGGGCGCCGATGGTGCAGTGGAGCGTCGTCTTCGGGACCGGCCGCGTGCGCCTCTACGCGACGACCGCGATCCCCACCGGCCTCTATCGATTCGGCAACAGCCCGGCGACGAGCGGCGTGCTCTCGCTGAGCCTCGGGATCATCACCCGCTTCACGTGGCTCGACAGCGAAGGACATGAGGGGCTGCTGGGGCTCGAGGCGGGCCTCATGGTCTTCGGGCTGAGCGAGGACCTGTCGACGACAGGGCAGCAGCTGCAACAGGTGGGGGCAGTGCTGGGGGTCGGGATCGCGATCCCGATCGCCGGCGCGGGATCCCCGACGCAGGCCTCGATCAACCTGCACGCCTGGGGCGAACAGCGTATTACTGGCACCGGCCCCGAAGCCGCCAGCTCGCACGCGCTGATCTTTGGACCGAGTATATCGGTAGGCAACATCGGCACGACGTTCTGATTTGACAAACGCGGCCCGTCGAAACCATCCTCTCCGCGCGAGCGTAGAAGCACTCCGGAGACCGTACCCCGTGGAAAACGACTTCGAGAACGCCAAGGCGCTCGTAGAGGGCACGATCCGCAAGATCGGCCTCGACCCGGCGACCACCCTCGTCCCCGGTGGCTCTGGGACCACGGTCTCCTGGACCCTGAAGAGGGGGAGCGCCTCGGTCTTGGTCTCGGTGAGCAAGCACGACGACGGGGGGACATACCTGCGGCTCGCCTCGCCCGTGGTCACCCTCCCGGCGGGGGCGGCCCAGCAAGGGGCCCTGATGCGCAGGATCCTGGAGCTCAACGCGGCCGGCCTGGTCAACGCAGCTTTCGGCCTGATGGGCGATCGCGTAATCGCCGTCAGCGAGCGGCCGGCGACGGGGCTCGACGCGGGAGAGGTCGAGCAGATGGTGAAGCACCTCTCCGCCGTGGCGGACACATTCGATGATCGCCTTGTCAAAGAGTTCGGCGTAGCCAAGGCATGACTGCCCCCCTTGTGCGGCCTGCGCGGCTCGCTCGGCGCGCGCTCGCGGCCGCGATCCTGGTTGCGGCAGCGGCGCCCGCTCCCGCGTACGCGGTAGACGCAGAGGTGACGAGCGACACGGCGGCGCAGTTCTATGACGTGCGGTCCCCGACGGGCATCCCCGTGCTGAACCGCCGCCGGCTGACGACGACGCTCGGCGTGGGCGCGTATGACCTGCTCGACACTCCCCCCGGCGACCCGAGGGTAGCCGAGCTCAGCTTCCGCGCGCGCGTGCGCTACGACGCCGACTACGGCGCGGCGGGCGCCGAGCAGGACCCGACGATGACGGGGAGCTTCGTCCCCGGCTACAACACGGGCGCGCCGGGCGCCGTCGACGTGATGTACGCGTACCTCGAAGGGCGCCGCTTCCTGCACGGGCTGCTCGGCTTCAAGCTGGGGCGGCAGTACGTCACCGACGCCCTAGGGTGGTGGTCGTTCGACGGCGGCGAAGTCAGCGTGACGACGCCGTACTACGTCAAGGCGGAGGCATACGGCGGCCTCGAGGAGCGCGGAGGCTTGCCGCTCAGCACCTCCCGCTTCGAGGCCGACGGTGTGTGGCGGGGCGATCGCAACGGCTTCGATTCGTCGCTCTATCCGGCGTTCCAGCCGGCAGCCGTGGCGCCGGCGTTCGGCGCCGCCATCGAGTCGACCGGAGTGACGTGGATCCACGGGAGACTGTCGTACCGGCGCGTTTACAACACGGGCAGCTCCAACGTGACCGAGTTCGCGGGCGGCCTCTACGCACCCGCGGTGTACGACGCGACGCGCATCTCGACGGACAAGGTCGGCTACGCGGTCGACGCGAACTGGCCGAAGGTCGGCGGCGTCAAGACGGGGATCGTGTACGACCTCTACCGGACCGAGGTGACGAACCTCTACGCCACGGTCGACGCGTACATCGGGAGGAAGGTCACCGTGAGCGCCGACTACGACTACTACGTGCCGTCGTTCGACGCCGACAGCATCTGGAACGTCTTCGCCGGCGAGCCCATGAACGACGTGGGCCTGCGCGCGAACGTCGACGTGAACGACCGCATCTCGGTCGCGGGCAGCGGGCGCATCAAGGTCTTCGACGTGCAGACATCGCCGCTCGATCCGGGGACGGCGTCGTACTCGCCGTATCCGAACTTCAACCCGAAGGCGCCCGCCGACATTTACCCGACGAACGGGCATCCCTTCGACGAAGGGGCGAACCTCTCGGCGCGGTACCGCACCGGCGAGACGCTCGTGACCCTCCGCGCGGCCGGCGACTGGGGCGACGAGGGAGACCGCGTCGGCGCCGACCTGGCCGCGCAGCGTGTGTTCGAGACCCGCTACGTGGCGAGCGTCCGCACCGGCGTCTGGCAGTGGGACGACAAGCTCCGCCCCGATCGCGACGCGACGAGCTTCAACTACGTGCTCGGCCTCGGGTACCGCTTCGTGCCGAGGTCCCAGGTGCTGGTCGAGTGGGAAAACGACATGAACCGCCTCGTCGGGCAGCGCTTCCGCCTGATGTTCTGGCTCACACTGGCCACCAAATGAGAGTGGGCGCCCACCCCATGAAGACGGTCCTCTTCGCGCTCCTGCCGCTCTTCGCGCTCGTGCTGGCGGTGCCCCTCGCGCTGGCCGAGGCGCCGGCGACGTTGCACGGCCTCGCGCCGCTGCCGGACGATCAGCGCGTGCCGCACAAGCTCCTGCCGCCGGGATCGTTCGAGCCCGACGACGGGCCGAGCGACGTCATCTTCCCGACTCAGCACCTGACCGTCCGCTTCAACCACGCCAAGCACCTGACGAAAGACGTCGGCGCGTCGTGCAAGACGTGCCACGCCGGCGCCTACAAGAGCACCTCCGTCGCCGACGCGCTCATCCCGTCCGGCCTCGTGTGCGACGCCTGCCACTCGACCGACCACACGGACCTGACCAAGGTGACGCCGGGCGACGAGGACATGGGCAAGTGCGCCTTCTGTCACCTCGGCTACAAACCGAGCGACGGCAACGTCGTCGCAGCGGTCGAGGTCCCGCGGGCGAACATGCTCTTCAACCACAAGGCGCACGTGGATCGGAACATCGGCTGCGCCCAGTGCCACGGCGCGGTCGATCAGCTCGAGCTCGCGACCCGCGACCAGCTCCCCCACATGCGCGGATGCTTCAGCTGCCACCAGGCGCCCGACTCGGCGTCGCGAGGCGAGGCGAAGAGCGCGTGCGATACGTGCCACGTCCGCGGCAACCGCGGCACGCTGCTCAAGACGATGTTCGCGAGCGGCACGATGATGCCTCCGCGCTGGCTCCACAACGCCGAGCACACGCCGGACTTCATCCAGCGCCACAAGCTCGTGGCCGCGGACGACTCGCAGTTCTGCGCGAACTGCCACAAGGAGGACTTCTGCGCGGACTGCCACGACGGCCGCGTCCGCCCGCGCAGCGTCCACCCGAACGACTACCTGAACATGCACGCCATCGAGGCGCGCATGGACACACAGAAGTGCACGAGCTGCCACCAGGAGCAGAGCTTCTGCCTCGACTGCCACATGCGGGTCGGCGTCGCCGAGTCGAGCCCACCCAACGCCAAGGACAGCGGCCGCTTCCACCCGCCGAAGAGCATCTGGAGCGACCCCCCGATGAAGCCGGGGAGCCACGGGTTCGAGGCCGAGCGCAACCTGAATGCCTGCGTGAGCTGCCACACCGAACGCGACTGTGTCTCGTGCCACGGCGGCCTCGGGATCGGCGGCGGATTCGACCCCCACAAGAACGGGTTTCGGGGCGGCTGTTCCACGCAGTTCCGCAGGAACCCACGGCCGTGCTTCGTCTGCCACGAACCGAGCGACGCGGTCCTCGCGCAATGCCGATGACGACCCTGATCCCCACACAGAAGCCCGTTTTGGGGGGCGGGAGCGAAACTCCCTTGCAACCCTCGTGCGCCGGGGGATATGAGTGCATCCCTTGCACTCTCGGAAGGCTTGTGAAGGAGGACGCTGGTGAAAGAGCTCGTACGCTACCTCTTGGAGAACATGTACCTGGATTTCCAGGGCGAAATCTCCCTGGACACCGTCCGCCAGTTCCTGCGCAGCGACGACAGCCGCGAGGCCCGGCAGCTCCTCCAGAAGCTCATCGAGGACAAGGGGGTGGACGAGCTGCTCCTGACGCTCGCCGACTGCCTGAAGGACCATCTGCGCTCGGGCGTGAACGAAGAGGTGGTGCGCGAGCAGCTGCAGCTGTATTCCGAGAGTTGAGCGTGGGGGGAGCGGCGCCGCTCCTCCCCACACCCCCC
>Ga0209415_10007447_pt1 | contig 19130 bp, 18 predicted proteins | sample PeaSoiSIISIP2007_FD_187696 | JGI IMG/M metagenome (GOLD analysis project Ga0209415, IMG submission 187696) | Peat soil microbial communities from Weissenstadt, Germany - SII-SIP-2007 (SPAdes) (version 2) | ecosystem: Environmental > Terrestrial > Soil > Wetlands > Peat | place: Germany... | reverse complement strand
TTCAGGCTGCGGGCCTCTTCGAAGCGGCGATGTCGTCCCTTTTTCACGAGCGACTCCTCCGTCGGCCGGGGCGCGTCCCCCACGGCGAGCGACACGCCGAGTGTACCCGTCGGCGCGCGGCCTCCGGCACCGGCCCTGGGCAGGGATTCGGCCCCACTAGTGTCATACCCGGTGCCCGACGATTTCGATCCGACCGCCATGATCGAGCGATTCCGGTCACGCGCCGTGGCGGTGCGCAGCCGAGGCATCCCGCCCATCGAGGGTCCCGAGCGCCAACGGTTCGTGGAGCAGGCCCAACTCGACTTCATGGACTACGCCATGCTCGGAGATGCCGAGGCCACCCTGGCCGACGGCATTCTCACCCTCCGCATCGACCTCCGGCCCCAGGACGGCGGCGGGGAGGGCGGTCAGCCGCCGTAGTTCATCCGGGTGTCCTCCATCCGCAGGATGCCGCCGTCGCCGTCGGGGGACCCGTCCGGCGGTGTCCCCGGCTCCGCCGGGCCCACGTCCACCACCTCACCCACGAACCAGCTGTGGCTGCCGAGCGCCAGCGTGTGACGGACCTCACAGTCGAGCCACCCTACGGCCACGTCCAGAATGGGGGCGCCGGTCGAAGCCGGCCGCACGGCGGAGCCGTTCATGGTCCCGACACCCGTCTCCTCTTCGACGTCTGCGTCCTCCACCGGCTTCACGAAACGGCGCACGAGCGCCCGGTCCCGGCGGGCCAGGAGGCTGAGGGCGAATACGCCGCCCTCGACGATCAACTCATGGGTGCGCGCCCCGATCTCGACCCCGACCCCGATCAATTTGGGCACCTGGGCGACCTGGGTCACCCAGCTCACCGTCATGAGGTTGCGCCGACTGCCGGCGCGTGTCCCGAGAACGTACAGACCGGTGGGGAGCGACCACAGGACCCGACGACGGAGCTTGTCGTACTCGTCGGGGTCGCGTCCCGGCGGGATGGGACCCACGATGTCACCGCCGGGTGGTGTCATCCCGTCGTCACGGCGTCGAAACGCGCCAGCGCCTTGATCAGGTCCCGGCGGGCCGAGGACCGTTCGGTGGCCGATCGGACATCACGGGCGCTGTCCGCCGCTCCCGACAGGCAGTCGTGGCCCGCCTCGCCGGCGATCGAGTACGCGGTGGACAGAAGGGTGGTGAGAGTCGGATCGGGCGTCGGGAGATTCTGATTGGCGCTGAGGGCGTCGTAGACGAGGACGTTGCAGTCCGTCGACACCGGCGCCCGATCGCCCTCGGCGGCACCGATGCGCCTGAGGTCCCCTTGCAACAGGCTGACCGAGGCGGAGAACCCTGCCGTCGTCGCCCAACTCGTCACCTGCTGGGAAAGGGTCCTCCCCGAGTAGGTGCTGCCGCAGGCGGCGAGTACGAGCCCCAGTCCGACGACGGTCGCCGACACGACCCACACGGCGCCCCGGTCGGGCATCCACAGTCCCCGGTGTCGCTGGCCAGGATCGGTCTGCCTCTCCGGTCGACGTCCCGCCGTCACCGCAACGTTCCGCCGGACGGCGTGGCGAGATCCTCCGGCGGCCAGGTGGGGTCGAGCTGGTGCAGGAAGAGGTCGCATCGCTGTTCCTCCTCCGGCTCGCCGATGGCGGCCGCCATGGACCGGAGGCCGTCGAGCGACCGGAGGAAGCCGCGATTCGAGACATGTGCCCATCGCACGTAGCCGCTCCCCCGCCATCCGGCGCGGCGCAGCGCGTCGAGGCCGCGGTGGTATCCCACGCGGTAGCAGGCGTATGCCTCGACGTCGTCACGGGCCAACCCGCCGAGTGCCGCCCACGCTTCGCACCAGTCGGGAAAGGCGCGCACCACGTCGGCGACGGCGTCGCGGCGGCTCTCGGCCGGCGCTCCGAGCGCGGCGGCCAGACGCTGGGCGGCGACGGCGTGGGGGGGATCGAGGACGGTGTCGGGCGGACCGAGGGTCAGGTCGACGGGATCGCTCATGGCTGCGGCATGGCGCCGGGGCGCTCGGGCAGGTAGTGACGCCCACCGACCGCGTCGGCCCACACCCGCATGACCCGTTCCGTGCCCGGATCCCGGAAGACCTCGTCGGTGGGGACCCACCCCGGACCGGGACGGTCGGACTCCCCGTGCCGTCGGAGGAAGAGGCTCAGGGTGGCCGCCACCAAGACGGCGACCACGGCGGCGGCGCCGACAAGGGCGAAGAAGATCATGCCGGCGGCCGGGGGCCGATGATGACCGCCGTCCCGTAGGCGGCGATCTCGGTCAAGGCGTTGCCGATCTCCGACGAGTCGAAGCGCATTCCAATGATGGCGTTGGCTCCCATGAGCCGGGCGTTCTCGATGAGCCGGTCCATGGCATGGCGGCGGCTGTCCTCGAGGAGCTTCGTGTACTGGCCCACCTCGCCCCCCGCCAGCGCCTTGAAAGAGGCGCCGATGCCCCGCACCGCCCCCATGGAACGCACCACGAGGCCGAAACAGGAACCGAGCGTGCGTTGCACCTGGTACTCGGGGAAGTCGAATGCCGTGGTCATGGGAAAGCTGGCCAGGCCGGCGGCACCGGTCGAGTCGTCCTGGGTCATGGCGCCTCCCGGCGAATGTCCTGACTGGGTGGCCCGCTACTCGAACCGCAGGAGATGGTAGTCCCGCTGCCCCCGGCGCAGAACGAGGTGGCGACCGAAGAGGAGGTCCTCGGAGCCGAGACGCGCGTCGGGCTCCCGGACCCGGCGATTGTTCACGTAGGCACCGCCCTGCGTGATCGTCGTCCGGGCCCGGCCCTTCGACGGAGCCAGTCCGGCGAGCACGAGTGCGTCGACGAGGCTCATGCCGCTCTCGATCTCGGCGCGGGCCAAAGTGCTCGTCGGAGCGTCAGCACACACCTCCAGCAGCGTGTGTTCGTCGAGCGAGGCGATCTCCTCGGAGTAGAGCGCCCGGGCCGCCTCCTCGGCGCGCACGGCCTCGGTCTCCCCGTGCACCAGGGAGCACACCTCGTGGGCCAGTGCCCTTTGGGCCTCGCGCCGCTCGGGATGTTCCGCCGTCTCGGCGTCGAGTGCGCCGATGGTGTCGTGGTCGAGGAAGGTGAGCATGCGCAGGACGGTCCCCACCGTGGCGTCCTCGGTGCGCAGGAAGTACTGGTACAGCTGGTACGGGCTCGTCCGGCGGGCATCGAGCCAGACGGCGCCGGATTCGGTCTTGCCGAACTTGGTGCCGTCGGCTTTGAGCAGGAGCGAGGTGGTCAGCCCGAAGACCTCGGCCTGGCGCGTCTTGCGGATCAGCTCGATTCCCATGGTGATGTTCCCCCATTGGTCGCTGCCCCCGAGCTGGAGCCTGCAGTCGTGCGCGTCGAAGAGCTGTTGGAAGTCGTACGCCTGGAGGAGCATGTAACTGAACTCCGTGTACGAGATCCCCTGTTCGGGTCGATCCAACCGGGCGCGCACCGACTCCTTGGCCACCATCTGGTTCACGGTGAAGTGCTTGCCCGTGTCGCGCAGGAAGTCGACGAGACTCACCCTCCCGAGCCAGTCGCTGTTGTCGACCAGCAGTGCCTGTGACGCAGACGCACCGACGGAGAAATCGAGGAAGCGCTCGAGCTGTGCCCGGATACCGGCCACGTTGGCGGTGAGTTCCTCCACCGATAGCAGGTTGCGTTCCTCGCTCTTGCCGCCCGGATCCCCGATCATGCCCGTGCCCCCTCCGGCCAGTGCGATGGGCCGGTGACCGGCGAGTTGAAGGCGTCGGAGATTGCACATCTGAAGGAGGTGACCCACATGGAGGCTGTCCGCCGTCGGGTCGAACCCGATGTAGGCCGTCAGCCGCTCGCGGTCGAGCTTCTCGGGGAGCGACGGGTCCGTGACCTGGTGGATGAGTCCCCGGAATGCGAGGTCAGCCGAGAGTGCCGCCATCGGTCCAGACTGCCACGGGCCCGACGGGACCCGACGCATCCACGCGCCGACGCCTCTCAGATACCGCCCGAAGGCACCACGAGCGCCCCGCCGTCGACCACGAGCACGTGGCCCGTGAGCCACGACGCAGCATCTGATGCCAGGAACAATGCGGCGGTGGCCGCATCGTCGGGCTCGCCCAACCGGCGCATGGGCAGCCGCGCCGCGATGCGTTGTTCGCGGCTCTCCCACAGTGCACGCGCGAAGTCGGTCTTCACCAGTCCGGGAGCCAGAGCGTTGACCCTGACCCCGGGACAGAGCTCCGCGGCCAGCTGGCGGGTGAGGTGGGCGACGGCGGCCTTGGTCACGTTGTACCAACCGATCCCCGGCTCGACCGACAGCGCCCCCACCGATGACACGTTGATCACGCATCCGCCCCCGGACTCCATGGAGGCGCGCCACGCACATTGGGTCCAGGTGAGCACGGCCTGCTGATTCACCCGCACCGTCTTCTCCGCCGCCGCCAGGTCGATGTCGACGAGACGCCCGTAGAACGGGTTGGTCGCCGCGTTGTTGACCAGGATGTCGACCGATCCGAACTGTTCGACGGTGGCGGCCACGCACTCCTCGGCGGCGCCGGGGTCCCCGGCGTTGGCCGCCCGCCAGGCCACCTCACCGTCGAGTCCGGCCATGGCGGCCGCCGCGTCGGCCAGGATCTCGGCCTTACGCGAGACCAGCATGACCTGGGCACCGGCCTCGGCGAATCGGTAGGCGATGGCCCGTCCGATCCCTCGAGACCCGCCCGTGACTAGTGCCACCTTGCCGTCGAGTCGCAGGTCCATGGGCCGTCACCCTACGACCCCGGCTCCCGACGGTGACGTCCGTCGGGCCCTGCCCCGGCGCGGATCACGGGGTCCCACCGGCGCCGTAGCATTCGCCTCCGTGAGCCGACCCACCGCGACGTCGCCGTGAACCGACTGGCGTCGGAGACGAGCCCCTACCTCCGTCAGCACGCCGACAATCCCGTCGACTGGTACCCGTGGGGGGACGAGGCCTTCACCCGGGCCCGGGCCGAGGACCGGCCGGTGTTGCTGTCGGTGGGCTACTCGTCGTGCCACTGGTGCCACGTCATGGCCCACGAGTCGTTCGAGGACGAGGCGACAGCCGCCGTCGTGAACGCCCGTTTCGTCGCCGTGAAGGTCGATCGCGAGGAACGACCCGACATCGACTCCGTCTACATGGAGGCCGTCCAGGCCATGACCGGCCGGGGTGGATGGCCCATGACGCTGTTTCTCACCCCCGACGGCCGACCGTTCTTCGCCGGGACCTACTTCCCGCCTCGTGACGCCCACGGGACGCCCGGCTTCGGGCGCGTCCTCGACGCCATCGACGAGGCCTGGCGGGAGCGACGTGGAGAGGTCGAATCCCAGGCCGACTCCCTGGTGGCGGCCGTCTCCCGACGCACGACGATGCCCGCCGACCTCGTGGCCGCCGGTGACGGGGTGGGGCCCGGTCCCGGCGCACGGTATCCGGACCTGCTGGCCACGGCGACGGCCGAGCTGGCCGGACGCTTCGACCCCGCCTGGGGCGGTTTCGGCCCTGCGCCCAAGTTCCCCCAGCCCGCCCTCCTCGCACTCTGTCTCGAGCACGGACACCTGACCGGTGACGTCGGCTCCCTGGCCATGGTCGAGACGACGCTGGCGGCCATGGCCGCCGGGGGCATCTACGACCATCTGGGCGGGGGCTTCGCCCGGTACTCGACCGACGCCACGTGGACGGTCCCCCACTTCGAGAAGATGCTCTACGACCAGGCCGGGCTGGTACGCGTCTACCTGCACGCGGCGCTCGCCACCGGGGACGACCGTTGGTACCAGGTGGTGGAGGAGACCGTCGCCTACGTGCTGCGTGACCTGGCCGCACCCGACGGTGGGCTCTACTGCGCCGAGGACGCGGACTCCGAGGGCGAGGAGGGCCGCTTCTACGTCTGGGACCAGGCGCAGATCGCGGAGGCGGCCGGCGCGGAGCTGGGTGCGGTGGCGGCCGGGTGGTACGGGGTCACCGACGCCGGCAATTTCGAGGGTCGCTCCATCTTGCGCCGCCCCCTCGGGTCCCCCCTCCGGCGACCGGACGACGTCGAGGAGGCTCGCCTCCTGCTCTTCGAGGCGCGCCGCGCCCGCGTCCGGCCCGGACTCGACGACAAGATCCTCACGGAGTGGAACGCCATGTTCTGCTCGGCTCTGGCCGAGGCGGCCGGGGCCACCGGACGGCGTGACTGGACCGACGCGGCGGTCGGCATCGCCGACTTCCTCCTCGGCCATCTCCGGCGCCCGGGCGATGGGCGCTGGCTCCGGTCCTGGCAGGGCGGTGAGGCGCGCCACCTCGGGTATGCGGCGGACTACGCGTGGGTGGTGGACTGCCTGACCCGCGTCGGCGAACTCACGGGCGAGGCGCGGTGGCTCTCGGCCGCGGTCGAGTCGGCCCGCGCCATGCTGGCTCTGTTCACCGACGAGGGGGGCCCGCTGTTCACCACCGGTTCCGACGCCGAGGTCCTCGTCGTCCGGCCCACCGAGCTTCTCGATGGCGCCATCCCCTCGGCCACCGGCGTCGCCGCCGGCGCCCTGCTGCGCCTGGGCGCCCTCACCGGGGAGAACGATCTCGTCACCGCCGGCGAGGCGCTTCTGACCGCGCTCCTCCCCGTGGCCGCCGTCCATCCCCTGGCCACCGCCCACGCCATCTCCGCCTGCGGGCTGGCCGGTGGCGCCATCACCGAGGTGGTGGTGGCCGGCGACCGACCCGATCTGGTGGACGGCGTCCGTCGGCGCTTCGAACCGACGGTCGTCCTGGCCTCGGGCGAGCGGACCGACTCACCGCTGTGGGAGGGTCGCCGCGACGGTTTCGCCTATGTGTGCCGGCACTACGCCTGCCGGGAACCGGCCGACAGCCCCGACGTCCTCGCCAGCCACCTGGACCGCGAGCTGTCGGCCGAACGCGCTCGTCATGCCGTTTCCCTCGATGCCGCCCGCCACGGCGCCGGGACACGGACGTGACGGCGGAGGCTCCGGCCGACGCCGGACGACGGGGGGGTCGGCGACGGCCGGCACCCCGCCACGGCCGGAAGAAGGCCGAGCCTCGTCCTCCGGGTGCCCACCGGTGCATGGTGCTCGCCTGCGGGTCCGACGACACCACCGGCGTCGACCTGACGACCGGGGCGATCGTCCGGCTGCGCATCGACTGGACCGACGAGCGCGAGGCGGACCTGGCGCCGTTCGACATCATCGACGCCGCCTGGGCCCAGGATCCCGAGCGTGACGACCTGGCGCAGCCCGAGGCCGTCACGGTGGAGGGCATGCCGGAGCGGATCGGAACACTGCGGGGGCGCCGGGCCCGACGACTGGTGCGCCATCTGGTGGCCCCCGAGGAACCCCACCTGCTCGGCTTCCCCGGGTCGTCGGCGCCGTACTGGGAGTTTCACGGCATGCGGCCGTCTGTCGCTCTCGTCGTCCCCCGCCGCGGTCCCCTTCTCTTCCGTCGGCGCGCCGACGGGACGGTCTGGGCCCGGTTCAGCGCGGCGCGCAGCGACAACTGGCTGCCGGTCGAGGACCGTCGGGCCATGGCCGCCCTGTGGACGTCGCGCCGCGACCGGCTGTCGGGCAAGGGGCTCGCCACGGCCCTCGGTTTCCGGCCCCACTTCATCGTGGTGTCGATCAGCCGGCCGCGCGACGGCCACTGCTACAAGACGGTCACCGCCATCCTCCCCCGTCCGTAGACGGAGAGGGTCCGCTCAGCGCGCCCGACCGGAGGCGAGAGTGCCCGAGGCGAGGTCCTCGGCCATGGCCCACCCGAAGGTCACCAGCCGGTCACCGCGCTTGATGGCCAGACCCTTGAACAGCAGGACGACGCCGGCATCGGGCTCCTTGACCTTGGGCCCACCGAGGTCGAGGGCGCCGGCGGTGCTCCCGTCGCCCTTCAAGACGAACGTGCGGTCGTCGATGCGGCCCTCGGCTCCGAAGCGCTTGGCCAGTCGGCGGCCCCAGGCCCGCTCCTCGCCGCTCGCCTTGTGGTCGGGGCGCGGGACGACGTCCACCAGTCCGGTGAAAGCCTGGTACGCCTCGGCCACGCCCAGGCGGGTGCCGACCAGGACGTCCTCGTCGGGAAAGGCGAGCAGTGCCCGGCGGTACTGGTCGCCGAGCAGCAGGCGCAACGCCTGTTCGGCCTTGACCGTCCGGTCCACCGTCGACAACCCGATCAGGAGCGACGGGGTCCCGCCGATCCTCTCCAGGGTCGAGAAGGAATAGCCCCGCAGCTTCTGCCCTTCGCGTACCAGGGTGATCAGAACCCATTCCTCGCACTGCTTGGAGAGGAACCCGATGTCGAACCCCGGTTCCCGGTCGACGCACAAGTCGGCCATCTCGGCCAGCTCGGCATCACTGAGTGACGTGCAGTCCTTGGTCCCGACCTCAAACGGCATACCCTGCTCCGTGCTCGTCTCGCTGACCCGGCTCCCGGCACGACAGGGGGCGACGATGCTGCCAACTGGGTCCCGGGGTGTACCTACAGGATACGGGATGCGCACGGGGGAGCCCAACCGACGTGCCGACCTCGACGTTCGTGCCTGGACGGTGCCCCGGGCGGGTGTGGGCGCGGGGGCCGGGAGGGATCAGCAGATGGCGTTCGGGCCGAGCAGGACCCTCAGCTCGGCCGCCAGCCCGCGTCGGCTGTTCACGTTGAATTCGCCCGACAGCCGCAGCACCGTCTCCCCCACGTGGAGAAAGACCGGCTCGTCGCCGGGGTTGTCCCTGAGGAGCTGCTTGAGCTGGTCGACGCTGTCCCCGGAGAAGATGCCCACCGGCACCCGCACGTGGAGCTCGGCCGCCCCGTCGACCGCCAGCTCGGGCCGGGTGATCTCCATGCAGACGAGCTTGACCTGGTCGTCGCGGGTGTCGACCCGTCCCCGCAGGACGACGACGGAGTCGTCGGCCAGCAGGCCTCCCACCTCGGCCATGACCTTGGGGAAGACGAAGACCTCGATCGACGCCCGCAGGTCCTCGAGTGTGAAGGTGGCCATCAGCTCGCCGCGCTTGGTGTAGCGGCGCACGAGGGCGGTGACCACTCCTCCCACCGTCCGGACCTGACCCTCGCGCCCCCCGCCGGTGTCGACACCGGCGTCCTCCTCCTTCAGGTCGGCGATGGAGCATTCGACGAGCCGGGCCAGGGCCCCCTCGACGCCTCGGAGAGGATGGTCGCTCACGTAGAGACCGAGCATCTCCTTCTCGAAGGCCAGACGCTGGGTCTTGGCGAACTCGGTGTCGGGGATGGGCACGCGGACATCGGCGTATCCCGCCGGCCCCCCGGGGACGGTCTCGCCGTCGGCCGCGAACCCTTCCACGGAGGAGAACAAGGTGGAGATCCCCGCCTGTTCCTCGCGCCGGCGCTCCAGGGTGCGATCGACGATGTCCTCGAACACGAGGCACAGCCCCTGGCGGACGTGGCCGAGGGAGTCGAAGGCCCCGGCCTTCACGAGGGACTCCACCGTCCTCTTGTTGAGCACCATGGGATCGACGCGTCGGCAGAAGTCGTAGAAGTCGACAAACGGCCCGTTCTCGTCGCGTTCGGCGACGATCCGCTCGACGAGTCCTTCACCGACGTTGCGTACAGCGGCCAGACCGAACACGATGCGACGCGCCCCGTCGTCACCCACGAGAGGAGTGAACTCGGCAGCCGACGTGTTGACGTCCGGCACCAGTACCTCGATCCCGATCGACCGGCATTCACCCAGGTACACCGCGGTCCGGTCCTTGTCGTCCTTGACCGACGTCAAGAGCGCAGCCAGATACTCCACCGGGTAGTGGGCCTTCAGCCACGCCGTCTGGTACGCCACCAGGCCGTAGCCGTAGGAGTGGGACTTGTTGAAGGCGTAGTCGGCGAACGGTTCGATGATGTCGAACAATGCGGTCCCGAGCGTCTCGTCGTAACCCTGGGCGACACAGCCGGCGACGAATTTCTTGCGCTCGGCCTGGATCAGCTTGCGGATCTTCTTGCCGCACGCCTTCCGCAGATTGTCCGCTTCGGCCAGCGTGTAGCCGGCGAATTTCTGGGCCACCCGCATGACCGATTCCTGGTAGATCATGAGCCCGTAGGTGTCGGCCAGAATGGGCTCGAGGTCGGGGTGGAGGTACGTCACCGGCTTCCGGTCGTTCTTCCGGTCGGCGTAGTCCTTGTGCATGTTCGCCGCCATCGGCCCGGGGCGGTACAGAGCCACTAGGGCGGCCACGTCGTCGAACGACGTCGGGGCGAGCGACCGCATCAGCGACCTCATGGGGCCACCTTCGAGCTGGAAGACACCGATGGAGTCCCCCCGGCACAGCGCCGCGAACGTCTCGGGATCGTCGAGGGCGATGGCGTCGATGTCCGGCCTCGTCCCCACGGAGCTCTCGACGAGGTCGAGTGCCCGTTCGATGACCGACAGGTTCCTCAGTCCGAGGAAGTCCATCTTGAGCAGGCCCAACTCCTCCACCCCGTGCATCTCGTACTGCGTGACGATCGGAGCCTCGGTGACGACCTGGCCGCTCTCGGGCTTGCGCTGGACGGGGAGGTACTCGGTGAGGGGTTCCTTCGTGATCACGACGGCGGCGGCGTGGATTCCGTCCTGTCGCCGCAGTCCCTCGAGTCCCTTGGCCACGTCGATAACGCGCCGCGCTTCGGGGTCCGAGGAGTACATCTCACGCAGCTGCTGGGCGGCGGCGTATCCGTCGTCCTGTCCGTCGATGCGGTCGAGGCACGCCCGCAGAGGGGTGTCGCGCCCCATGATGAGCGGCGGCATCGCCTTGGCGATGCGGTCCCCCACGATGTACGGCAGGCCGAGGACGCGCGCCGCGTCGCGCACCGCGGCACGGGCCTTGATGGTGGAGAAGGTCACGATCTGCGCCACCCGGTCGTCGCCGTAGCGTTCGGTCGCGTACCTGATCATCTCGCCCCGGTAGCGCTCGTCGAAGTCCATGTCGATGTCGGGCATCTGCTTGCGTCCGGGGTTCAGGAAACGTTCGAACAGAAGGTCGTAGCGGATGGGGTCGAGGTCGACGATCTCCAGGCAGTACGCCACGCAGCACCCGGCCGCCGATCCCCGCCCCGGGCCGACGCGGATGCCGCTCGTCCGGGCGTGGTGGATGAGGTCCCACACGACCAGGAAGTACGCCGAGAAACCCATGTTGGTGACGACCCCGAGCTCGTAGTCCAGTCGTTCCTCGACTCCGGGCGGTAACGGGGTGCCGTAGCGCTTGCGCGCTCCCTCGTACGACAGATGGCGGAGATACGCGTCGGCCCGCTCCTCGTAGCTGGACCCGACGAATCCCGCCGGCACCGGGAATTCCGGCAGTGCGTTCACCCCGAAGGCGATCTCGACGTTCGCCCTCTCGGCGATGAGCAGCGTGCTGTCACAGGCCTCGGGGACCTCGGAGAACAGCGTCCGCATCTCGGCCGCCGACTTCAGATAGTGCTCCTCGCCCTCGAACTTGAACCGTTTGGGATCGTCGATCAGGGCGCCGGTCTGCACGCACAGAAGAGCGTCGTGGGCAACGGCGTCGTCGCGATGGGTGTAGTGGCTGTCGTTGGTGGCGATCAGGGGGGCACCCAGCTGGCGGGCGATGCGGATGAGACCCGGATTGGTCCGGGTCTGGGCGGCCAGCCCGTGGTCCTGGAGCTCCACGAAGAGGTTGTCCCGGCCGAAGATGTCCTGGAGCCGACCGGCGAGCTTGAGCGCCCGCTCGTCGTCGTCGGCCAGCAGCGCCTGCAGCACCACGCCTCCCAGGCAACCGGTGGTGGCGATCAGACCGGGGTGGTGACGTTCGAGGAGCTCCCAGTCCACCCGGGGCTTGTAGTAGTAGCCCTCGAGGTAGGCGGCCGACGACAGCTTCATGAGGTTGCCGTAGCCCTCGGTGGTCTCGGCCAGGAGCGTCAGGTGGTAGTAGAGCTTCTCCCCTCCGTCCACGTCTCCGCCGGTGTCGTCCACCTTGCCCCGTCGCACCGGCCGCTCGTGACGGGAGTCCGCCGCCATATACGCCTCGGTGCCCACCACCGGCGTGATCCCCTTCTCGCGACACTGCGCATAGAAATCGAGGACCCCGTACATGTTGCCGTGGTCGGTGATGCCGAGGGCCGGCTGGCCGTCGGCCACCGCGGCGTCGACGAGGTCGCCGATCCGGGCCGCTCCGTCGAGCATCGAGTACTCGGTGTGGGTGTGCAGATGCGCGAAAGACCGCTCACCAGCCATGCGCCCTCGTTCCTCCTCGCCAACCGTGTCTCGTCGGGCGCCGTCCCTGGGGGCACCACCGCGCGCTGACCCTCCACCCGCACCCGGATGGGCCCGCCGCTCGGGCCGGATCCGGAGACGCCGGGGGAGTTACAGCCGTGTGGTTCGCGACGATAGCCGAGCGGGTGCGACGGTGATCGGTGCCGCCATACCCAGTGGGCGGCGACCGGTGGGACGGCGCCCGGTGGGACGGTGCCCGGTGGGACGGTGACCCGAGCCTCGGTCAGAGGTAGGCCCCCGGCCTCGGGCCGGGGTCCCCTGGTCCTCGACCCGCCGGCAGCCCCGGTTGCCGCATCTCGGACAGCTGGGCCCGGGCCGCCATCTGCTGCGCCATCAGGGTGGCCTGGATCCCGTGGAACAGCCCTTCGAGCCAGCCGACGAGCTGGGCCTGGGCGATCCGGAGCTCCGCCTCGGACGGGACCGCCTCGTCGAAAGGCAGGGCCATCCGGTCCAGTTCGGCAGCCAGATCGGGGCTCAGGGCGCTGGCCAGCTCCCGGACCGACTGTTCGTGGATCTCTCGCAGCCGGGTCCGGCTCGCCTCGTCCAGGGGGGCGTTGCGGACCTCGTCGAGGAGCTGCTTCACCATCGAGCCGATCCGCATGACCTTGGCCGGCTGCTCGACCGACTCCACCGGTTCCTCGACGGACGCGTCCTCCCCGGCACCCCCCGGACGCGCTCCGAGCTCCCCGGGTTCGATCAGCACGGCCTCGGCCGTCTCCCTCTGGTCGGCCCCCGCGTCATCGGCCGCTGCCGTCTCCGGACCCGCTCCGGTCTCTTCGTCCACCATCACGATCCTTCCAAACGGTCCGGGCCGCGCCAAGCCGGCCCCTCAGGCATTGGCCCACGCCACCAGCGGGACGTACATCTCGGCCGCCGTGAGCGAGCCGTGCCGGGCCAGGAGACGGGTCTCCCCCGTGTCGGCCGGGTCGAGGAAGGCCACCGGTGCGCGCGCCACCAGGGCCACGTCGCCCAGCCGGTGGGCCACCTCGGCGCTGAGAGGGCCCCCGAACCAGCCCTCCTCCACGATCTGCTGGCGTGTCCGGACCCACGCCTCGGTGCCGTGGGCGTCCTCGGCCGCCGCCGCCACGTCGGCGGTGGCACCGGCCCGCGCGTGCAACCATCGGAATCGCCCTTCGCCCGACAGCATCTCCACCGCCTCCAGCACCTCAGGTCCCGGGAGCCGGGCCGAGGTCCCCACCTCGACCTGGCCGTGATCGGAGGTGACGACCAGGGCCGCGCCGGACGGGAGGACCTCGATCAGGTCGCCCACGAGCCGGTCGACGTTACGGAGCTCCTGGGCGTAGTACTCGCCCAGCCCGTGTTCGTGCGCCACTTTGTCGAGGCCGTCGTAGTAGGCGTAGACGAACGGCTCGCCCTCGCGCAGGAGGCGCCGGACCTCGACCACCAATGTCGACGGGACCGACCACCCGACGAGCCTGGTGCCGGCCAGATGGGCGGCGGTGAACCCCGTCGACGCGAACTCCGTCTTGGTGACGGCCGGCACGTCCCGACCACCCAGGGGCGGGACCGTCTGGAATCCACCGGCCGGTCTCCGGCGCCGCATGTCGCCTGCCTCGGTCCGCCACCGCAAGACGTTCATCACCTGGTCGCCGGCACCGTCGTCGCCTTCGACCCGCACCCGGTACCCCACCACGCCGTGCTCGGCGGGCGGCCGTCCCGTCGTGATGGAGGTGAGGGCCGTCGCCGTGGTGGTGGGGACGACCGACGTGATCCGCCCGCCGCGACCCGACGCCACCGTCGGGGCATGGGCCCGGCCGCCTTCCAGCTGCTCCCAGCCGACCCCGTCGAGCACGAGCAGGACGACCTGGCGGGCCCCCCGGGCCGGATCCGGCAGCCAGGACGGGGGGTCAGGGGTGAAACGGTCGAAGAGGGCGGGGACGACCGACGACAGACACGCCCCCCCGTAGTCGGGCAGAACGGGCTCGTCGGTCACAGCGGCACTGTACCCACGGTGGGGTCCAGAGCCCGCACGGTCCAGCGGAACTCCGGGGACGGCCAGGTAGCATCGGACCGTGAAAGTCTCGACCCGTGGGGACTATGCCAGCCGCGCTCTGCTCTCCCTGGCCCTCCACGGCGACGCCCTCGGTCCGACCTCGGTCCGCGACATCGCCGAGCGCACCGGACTGCCCCAGCCCTATCTCGAACAGATCCTCCTGGCCCTCAAAGGTGCGGGTCTCGTCCGCTCCAAACGGGGCGTGGGCGGAGGCTACGTCCTGGCCCGCACCCCCGAGGAGATCACCCTGAGCGAGATCGTGAACGCCGTCGACGGCCCCATCGTGGCCGGCGACTTCGGCCGCCCCCACGAGAACGGTGCCTGCGAGCACGAGGGTCAGTGCATCCTGCTCGCCGTCTGGTCAGAGGTTGGTGAGCACATGCGCGAACACCTCGACTCGTTCACCCTGGCCGACATGGTGAACCGGTCACGCGGCAACGCGCCGGCCCGATCACTGCACTGAGCCGAGTCAACCGGCCGAGCACTGGCCCGTGATCGTTCTGAAGTGGCTGGTCGGTGTGGCCGGAGTCGTCCTGGTCGTGGCCGACCTCTACGACGTCACCCGGGCCCTGGTGGTGCCGCGCCCGCACACGACGGGGCCGGTGGCCCTGGGGACGCGCTACGTCCGCCAGACCACGCACTCCTATGTCGCCCGGATGAAGACGTTCGCCGCCCGCGACAAGTTCCTCACCACTCTCGAACCGGTCGTGATGCTCCTGCGCATGGGCATCTGGTTGTCGGCCGGTCTGGCCGGCTTCGCCCTCATCATCTGGAGCACGGGCAACACGACGTTCGGCCATTCGTTCATCGAGGCCGGGTCGTCGATCTTCACTCTCGGCTTCGCCAACGAGAGCCACCCGGCCCCCGAGGTCGTCGCCTTCCTCGCCGCCGCCTTCGGTCTCCTCGTCATCGCCCTCCAGATCGCCTACCTCCCTTCTCTCTACGACTCCTTCAACCGGCGAGAGACGCTCGTGACCATGCTCGAGAGCCGGGCCGGCAGCCCCGCTTGGGGCCCGGAACTGCTGGCCCGCCACTACCTGGTGGGCATCGAGGCGAGCCTCGACTCCTTCTACGGCGAATGGGAGCGCTGGTCGGCCGACGTGGCCGAGAGCCACACCACCTATCCGGGACTCCTCTACATGCGGTCCCCCCATCCATCGAACTCGTGGCTCGTCGGGCTCATCGCCGTCCTCGACTCCGCCGCCATCTACCTTTCGGTGTGTCCCTTGGCGGCCCCGGCCGAGGCGAGGCTGTGCGTCCGCATGGGATTCACCTGCCTGCGCGACATCGCCCGGGCGATCCACCTCCCGTTCGACCCCGATCCCCGGCCCGATACCGACATCGCATTGTCGTTCGAGGAATTCCGCGAGGCGGTGGAGGACCTGGGACAGGCCGGTGTGCCGCTGGAACGCAGCGCCGAGGAGGCCTGGGTCCATTTCAAGGGATGGCGGGTCAACTACGAATCCATCGCCTACGCGTTGGCCAACATCGTCTTCGCGCCTCCGGGTGCGTGGACCGGGCCGCGCCGCTATCCCGACGACGCCGCCGGCGCCCCCCGGTTCCCGCGACGGCCCGTCGACCGCCGGCCGGACAAGCCCGAGGGTGATCGCGTCGGATCCGACTGACCGACGCCGTCGGGCGCGTCACGACAGGGGCGCACCGCCGGTGTCGTTCCACCGCTCGATGACCGGGGTCTCGCGTTCCCAACCGAGAACGCTCACGCTGGCCGGGCCGAGTACCCACCGCGCACCGTCGCCCGCCGGCATCGCCAACCACCGGGCCGCCACCACCCGGAGGATGTGCGCATGGGCGAAAGCCAGCACGTCCCCGGCGATGACGCGCACCGACGCCACCACCCGGTCGGCGCGCACCGCCACCTCGGCCAGCGTCTCCCCGCCCGGCGCCCCGTCGTGCCACAGCGACCATCCCGGGCGCTCGGCCCGGATCTCCGCCGTGGTCCTGCCCTCATATGCGCCGTAGTCCCATTCCCTCAGATCGTCGCAGACCTCGACGTGAGAGAAGCCGGCCAGCTCCGCCGTCTCCCGGGCCCGTTGGAGCGGGCTCACCAGGACCCGGGCGAACCGGTGGCCGGCCAGGCGCAGGCCCACGGCCCGGGCCTGTTCGCGGCCATCGGGTTCGAGTGCGAGGTCGCTGCGTCCGGTGTGCCGCAACGCCATGCTCCAGGCGGTGGCCCCGTGGCGGACGGCCACCAGGCGTCCGGAGCCGACCTCGCCGTCGTCGCCCGGTCCGGTCCGCTCGGACGGGTCCCCGAGGGGCCGGCCGGATCCGTGGCCCGAGGGATCCCCGGGGCCCGGGGCGGTGGTGGACACCGCTAGAGCGCACCACCGGCGGCGGCGGCCCGCAAACCGGGATCGGCCCAGCCGGGATGGGTTCCAGGCGGGACGGTCTCCAGCCTGGCATCCGCTCCAGGCCGGGGGGTCCCCAAGCCGGGGGGGTCCCCACGCCGGGAGGGGCCCCAGACCAGGAGGGGCCAGCGCTGCCGTATCAGGAATGCGGAGGACGACAACCGTGTTGTTCACTGCGAGAGCACACCTCCGATCACGAGGCAGAGATGGCGAAATTCACGAGCACCCCCGACAGCGTGCGGTACTTCCTGGACGACCTGGACCAGTACCCCCTGCCCGACCCCGACCAGCAGACCGAGCTGGCCAAGCGCGTAGCCGATGGCGACGACGAGGCGCGGCGCGCCATGATCGCCGCCAACCTGAGGTTGGTCGTCCACTGGGCCCGGCGCTATCAGGACCGCGGCGTCGACTTCGCCGATCTGGTGCAGGAGGGCACGTTCGGTCTCATGCGCGCCGTCGACAAGTTCGACTGGCAGCGTGGCTTCCGGTTCTCCACCTACGCCACCTGGTGGATCCGCCAGGCACTCCAACGGGCCGTCCAGCAGCACGGCGCCACCATCCGGGTCCCCATGGAGGTGGCCGAACAAGCCCAGCGGGCCGACCGGATGACATGGGAACTGGCCACCGAGTTGCAGCGCGACCCCACGCCCGAGGAAGTGGCCGAGGCGAGCGGAGTGGACGACAAGGCTCTGCGCTCGTTGCAGGGTATGGCCCGGGTCGTGGCCAGCCTCGACCAACCCACGGGAGGCGACACAGGCTCGGCCCTCGGTGACCTGGTGGCGGCCGACGACAACCAATTCGAAGACGACGTGGAACGCCGTCTCGTTCTCGAACGAGTCCGCCGCGCCGTCGACGGCCTCGACGAGCTCGAACGCGACGTGGTGCGGATCCGCTTCGGCCTCGACGGTGGCAGCCCGGCGTCACTCCAGGCCACCGCCAGCCGCCTGGGCATCGGTGTCCGGCGCGCCCGACAGGCCGAGACGCGGGCCCTTCAGCACCTGGCCGACCTGCCCGAGGTGGAGGCCGCCCACGAGGCGGCCTGAGGACACCGACACCCACATGCCCCTGGCCACCCTCGCCGAGGGCGGCCAGGGGTCACGCCCGCTCTCGTTGCAGGACGGCGTCCAGATCAGGGGGAAGGGGTGACTCCCAGGTCCGCCGCTCACCGCTGGCGGGATGGTCGAGGCTGAGCCGACAGGCGTGCAGGAACAAGCGGCCGGGGGTGAGCAACGTCCGCACGTCGGCCGGGCGGGGCCTGTTGCCCCAGTAACGGTCGTCACCGAACACGGGGTGGCCGATGGCCGCCAGATGGACCCGGACCTGGTGCGTCCGACCCGTGTCGAGGGTGGCCTCGACCAGCGTCGCCTCCCACGGCTCCCGGTAGCGGCCCACAACCCTGTAGGCCGTGCGTGCCGGACGCCCTCCCCTGGTCACCGCCATCCGTGTGGGCTGGCGTGGTGATCTCCCGATAGGTGCGTCCACCACGCCCGCGTCGTCGTCGACCGTGCCGGCCACGAGGGCGCGGTAGTGGCGACCGGCGGTGTGCGCACGCAGCTGTCCGCTGAGAGAGCGGAAGGCCTCGGGCGTGCGGGCCACCACCAGCAGTCCCGAGGTGCCCTTGTCGAGGCGGTGCACGATGCCGGGTCGGGCCGCGTCTCCGGTCCCGGCCGCCGCCAGGTCGGCCAGTTCGGGGAAGCGGGCGAGAAGTCCGTCGACCAGGGTGCCGCCGCCGTGCCCGGCTCCGTGGTGGACGACGAGCCCCGCCGGCTTGTCCACCACCACGAGGTGCGCGTCCTCGTAGACCACCGTGAACGCGACTCCGATGTCGGCCCGGGGTCCTTCGTCGACGACAGCGGCCACGTCCACCCGCAGCATCTGGCCGGTCACGAGGGCCCGGCTCCGGACATCGACACGGCGTCCGTCGACCGTCACGCGACCTTCGCTCACCATCTCGGCCACGGCGCGACGGGGCAGGCCGGTCAAGAGGGCGACGGCCCGGTCGACACGTTCGCCTCCGAGCGTGGGGGGAACGACCGTCTCGAACACGCCGGTCGCGGCGGCGTCGGTCACGGCGTCGCGCCGGCCTCTCCGGCGGCGTCGGTCACGGCGTCGCGCCGGCCTCTCCGGCACCGCCGGGGCCGGCGTCCCCGGTCACGGTGGACCGCGTCACCGACGGCGCGGCGGCTGCGGGCGCGTCGCGACGCGACAGGAGCAGGGCGGCGGCCAGAGCACCGATCACGATGCACGAGTCGGCGACGTTGAACGTCGGCCAGAAATGCAGGGCGATGAAGTCGACGACCGCTCCGTGGTGGCCCCGCACCACGCGGTCGGTGAGGTTGCCCAACGCACCCCCGATGACGAGGCCCAGGGCCACGGTGAGCGCCACCGACCGGACGTGGCGGACGGCCGACAGGAGAAGCACCACGGCGGTGACGGCCACGGCGGCGATGATCGGTGCCCATCCCCGGGCGAAGCCGAACGAGGCGCCGGAGTTGTAGGTCAGCTCCAGATCGAGCTTCCACACCACGTGGATGTCCCCGTGGGAGAGCCGCCGAACGGCCCACGACTTGGTCAGCTGATCGA
>Ga0209415_10007446_pt1 | contig 19130 bp, 15 predicted proteins | sample PeaSoiSIISIP2007_FD_187696 | JGI IMG/M metagenome (GOLD analysis project Ga0209415, IMG submission 187696) | Peat soil microbial communities from Weissenstadt, Germany - SII-SIP-2007 (SPAdes) (version 2) | ecosystem: Environmental > Terrestrial > Soil > Wetlands > Peat | place: Germany... | reverse complement strand
CGGCCAGGCCGTAGCTCGGAGACGAGGGCCCCCAGATGTGCAGCTCCGCATCGTCGGACCAGAACGGCAGGAAGAAGGCCAGTCCCTGCAGGTGGTCGAGGTGGAGATGGGTCAGAAGGACATGGATGGCCCGAGGGTGACGCCCTTCGAGCGCCCGGCCGAGCTGACGCATCCCGGATCCGGCGTCGAGGACGATCACGACATCGTCGTCCACGTTCAGCTCGACGCACGAGGTGTTGCCGCCGTAGCGCACGGTCTCCGACGAAGGGGCGGGAAGCGACCCCCGACAGCCCCAGATCCGGGCCCTCACCCGCCCTCCTCCCAGAACACCGACACCGCTCCGGCCAGATCGTTCACATGGGCGAACAACGGGAACGAGGTCGCCTCGATCGTGCGTTTGACCCCGTCGAGGCCGGTGATCCGGAATCGGGCGTGTTCGGGGCGCCTCTCTCTCATGGTGTCCACGAGGGGGAGGTCGTTCACCGTGATGCGGTTCCCGTCCAGGTCCTCGGGCTGGAACATGGTCCCGCCCCACTGGTCCGGACCGATGGGGCCCGTGACGGCGAAGCTCTGGCCCAGGAGCTTCTCGGCGGCTTCGTTGTAGAAGACGAGGACACCGTGGATATCCACCACGAACATGGGAGTGGCCACGTTGCTGGCCAGCTCCCGCGCCAGGATCAGAAGCAGGCTCTTCTGTCCGTCGGTCCCCACGCCGGGAGCCTACTCAGCCGCTCAGGTCTCGGACCGGGGCCCCGTCGCCCGGGCGGCCACCCGTAGGGGAGTGCGCACCGGATCGTGTTCGCCGCCCAAGGCGAGAACCTCCTCGAACCCGGCCCGGAGGCAGTCAGCGAGGACCACGGCGTCGGGAACGGCGGCGGTGTCGATGGTGACACCGACACAGCACGTCCCGTTGTACGACAACAAGGTCAGATTGGCCGACGAGCCGATTGTGGGTCCGAACGCGACGTACCGCTCCAGTCGCGCTCCGGCCAAGTGCACGGGGAACGTGAACCCCGGAACATCACTGGCCACGAAGTCGACGTGCTTGAGCATCCGCCCCACCGTGCCCCGGGGCAGCAGGTTGAGGGCCCCGGCGATGGTGTTGGTCATCGGGAGGGAGCGCTCGTCTCGGGCCGTCCGGCACAGGCGGTTCATGGCCCCGATCCGGGAGGCCGGATCGGGGTCGGAGACGGGGACACAGAAGCGGATGAGGGTGATCCGGTTCCCCCCCAGGGGGTCCTCGGGCGTGCGGATGCTGATGGGCAGGGTCACCCGCAATGCCTCGACCACGACGCCGTGGTGTTCATGGTAGAGGCGGAAACCCCCGGCCACGGCGGCCATGAAGCCGTCGTTCACGGTCCCGCCGGCCGTGTCCGCGGCCCGCTTCAGATCTCCGAGGTCCACCTCCAGAATGTCCAGACGCCTGTCCAGACCGCGCTCGGTCATGATGGGCGACAAGGTGGTGCGCACGGGTGCCACCGTGCGGCCGATCGAGAGTGCGGTCTCGACGATCCTTCCGACGCTCGCCACTGGATGGCGTGCCGCGCGCAGGATGCCCGGAGCGGCGACCTCCGCCCCGTGGTGCATGACCCCGGCCAACCGGTCCCAGTCACGGTTCAGGCTCAGGCGCAGGAGCTCGCCGGTCCCGATGTGCTCGGCGGCGGGTCCGCACGCCTGGTCATCGGGTGCGGTGACGACGGGATCGACGTCGAACAGAAGCAGCGCCAGTTGCATTCCCCCGAGACCGTCGGTCAGCGAGTGGTGGACCTTCATGATCAGAGCCGCCCGGTTCCCTTCGAGGTGCTCCACCAGCGTGAACTCCCAGAGCGGCCGGGATCGGTCGAACGACGTCATGGCCGCGATGCGGGCCATGGTGATCACGGTGCTGGGCATGTGGGGTTCGGGTGAGTCCACGCGGCGAAGGTGCCAGGTCAGGTCGAAGCTCCCGTCCACGGTCCAACGGGGCGTGGCCAGTCGTGCCGGCGGCTCGATCACCCGTTGACGGAACATCGGGATCATCCGAGTCGCCCGGTCGAGCTTGGCCACGAGCACATCCCAATCGGGGCTGCACTCGAGCCACGCCACGGCGACCACGGTCGACCGGAGGATGGGGTCCTGCTCCATGTACCAGGAGAAGGCGTCGCTGTCGCGCATGAAGGCGTCCACGGCCACCCCTTCCGGCGGTGCGACCGGTGTCATCTCCTACCGGTCCTCTGTGGGGCCACGATGATCGTCGAACTCGTCCAGGTGGATTCCCCGGGTCGCCAACACCTTTTCGACTCGACGGCGTTCGCCTTGAGGGGGGTCGAATGCGGAGGCGTCGCAGGGGATCCCCAGCTGTCGGGCCAGATCGATGAGCGCGACGTCATAGGCCAACTCGTCGGCCACCGCCGTCAGATCGCCATCACGGTGGCGGCCCAGTAGCGCATCGGCCCCCAGACGGCTCCGGCAGAGGAGCACCTTGGCCAGCGCGGCGGTTGCCGGTGCCTCGTCGTCCGGTGACGGGAGGTCGTTGATCGCGGCGTCGAGGAGTGTGGTGTACATGGACATGGTACGTCCCACTGTCTGCGTTCCCCGGCGGGTCCGCTAGAGGCCAAGGACCCCTCGGGCGCCGCTCGCGTGTCGGCCGTCGGTGGTGATCCCAGGTGCGTGCCGTCGGGAAGGAGAAGTTGGGACGTTCGACTCTGGGTGGTGCCCGTGGGGACCCTTACGATCGACCACGAAGGCTCGTTTCCGTCGGGATCTGGGGGGGTCCGGATCCGGCATGACGGAATTGGCCACCAAGGAACGTTCGGCTCGACGGAGGGGATTCCGATGACCGATCTGGCACTACCGACCAACCGTCGGATGGGGAGCAGGGTCTACGACGCGCTGTGGCGGCGCCAGCTCCAGCGGTACCCGTCGACCGGACCCCGGTGGGGGTACCTGGGGATCGTGGTGCTCACCACGATCATGCTCTACTACCTCTACTACGTGGAGGGCGCCGTCACCCCGTTGATGCTGCCCTACTACCACATGTCGTTTCAGTACTTCCTCTACCTGCTCGTCGTGTCGAACGCCATCGGCGCCTTCACCGCCTTCATCGGAGGCCTGTCGGACAAGATCGGACGGGCCAACCTGACGATCTACGGGACGCTCGTCGTGGCGCTCGTCCAGCTGGTCGGCGTCCCCCACATCCACTCCCGGTTCGGATTCGCCTTGGCCTACTGCGTGATCGGGTTCGTGGAGGGCATCATCTTGGTGTCGACCCCGGCGCTCATGCGTGACTTCTCGCCCCAGATGGGCCGCGGCGCGGCGATGGGTTTCTGGGCGCTCGGGCCCACCATGGGGAGCCTGGCCGCCAGCCTGGTGGCCACCCACACCCTCACCCACCTCCACCCGTGGCAGGACCAGTTCATCATCTCGGGCCTCGTCTGCATGGGCGTGGTGGTGATCTCGTTCTGCTTCTTGCGGGAGCTCTCCCCGCAACTGCGCGACCAGCTCATGGTGTCCGAGCGTGAACGGGCCCTGGTCGAGGCGCGTGCCCTGGGGATCGATGTGGAGAAGGCGACCGCGCACCCTCTGCGCTCGATGCTGCGGCTCGACCTGATCTCCTCGTCCGTGGCCGTCTCGCTGCTCCTGCTCTTCTACTTCGCCTCGGTGAGCGTCCTCACCTTGTACTGGGTGGTCGTGTTCGGCCGGTCCACCGCCGACGCCAACGGCATCAACGTCTGGTACGCCGCCTTCCTCTCGGCCACGCTGGTCTTCTTCGGGATCATGTCCGACCGGTTGCGCGTCCGGAAGCCCTTCATGCTCGTCGGCGCCGCGGCCACCGTCGTGATGACGTGGTTCCTCATCGACCAGGTGGGGCATCCGCACACCGGCTACTACTCGAACGTCCTCGTCGTGGTGCTTCTCGCCGCCGCCATCGGCTGCGCCTACGCACCGTGGATGGCCAACTACACAGAGCAGGTCGAGTCGCACAACCCGGCCCTCTCGGCCTCGGGGCTGGCCGTCTGGGGCTGGATCCTGCGGCTCGTCGTGGCCGTGTCCTTCCTGGTTCTGCCGCGCGTGATCACGACCTCCACGACGCTGGTCGACAACCAGGGGGCGGCCACCACCCTCCAGGCCATCCAGGCCGCCGTGCCCTATGCGCCCTCCACCACGGCGTGCGCCTCGCAGGGCGCCCCGGCGGGCGTCATCGCCGGGCTGGAAACGACGCACGAGCCGGGGCCACAGACTCTGGCCAACGTCATCGTCGCCTGCGACCGCTCCCACAACCTTCTCCAGGCGGTGGCCGCCGCCGGTGGGCTCTCCAACCCGCAGGTCCAGGGTCTGCTCGCCTACAACCCGCTGGCGGTCGCGATCGACAAGGGCCAGCCGGTGAGCAACAGCGAGATCGCCGCCAAGGTGGGAGTCCACTCGCAGAACCTGGCCGGGCTTCTCCTGGCCGAGAAGAAGCTGGTTCCGGCACAAAATGCGTCGCCCAAAGAGTGGAAGCGTTGGTGGTGGGTCTGTCTCGGAGGCGAGGTGGTGTTCGGTCTCCTCGTGTTCACCATGCGGGGCCGCTGGAGTCCGCGGGCGGCCAAGCGTGACTTCGACGAGCACGAGCGCGTGGTGGCGGCCGAGCTGGCCACGTTGATTCCCCGTGCGGAGGGGCATCCGTCGGTGGGAGACGGCCCCCGCGCACCGGCGCCACTGGCCGTGAGCGGCCCGCCGGAGGCCCGGGCCCCCGTTCCCCCGGGAGGCGGGTACCCGCAATGAAGGAGCTCGTCTACCCGCACTTCCTGCTCCCCCGGGCGGAGCGGCTGGCCGACAAGGTTGGGTTCGTCGACGTGACCCGTGAGGGTGTCCGCTACCGGGGGACGTTCGCCGATCATGTCGATCGTGTCCTGCGGCTCTCCGACGCCTTGCGCACGCAACTCGGGGTGCAGACGGGAGACAGGTATGCGGTGCTCGCCGTGAACGGTCACGAATTCATCGAGCTCTACCATGCCGCCCTCTTCGGCGCAGGCATCATCAACCCGCTCAACATCCGATTCAGCGCCGCCGAGCTCGCCTACGTCCTCCACGACTCGGGGTCCACCGTCGTCTTCACCGATCCGGTCTTCGCCTCCCTGGTCGAGCGGGCCCGGGACGAGGAGGGGGCGGAGATCGAGACGCTCGTCATCATCGACGGGACGAAGGAGGACGTGACCGGGCGTCGCGGCGCGGTGGGCTACGAGGACCTGATCGCCGCCGGGCAACCGGTCATGCCTCCCGAGCCGGAGGAGGACGACCCCGTCATCCTCATGTACACCGGTGGCACCACGGGACTGCCTAAGGGGGCATTGCTCGATCAACGCGCCGAGGTCCTGAACGTCTACCACGTGGGCCTCCAGATCGGTCTCTCCGAGAGCCGCCGCTTCCTGTTCCAGTCGCCCATGTTCCACGCCGCCGTTGTCGCCGGCGTGCTGGGGATACCGGCCAGCGGCGCCACCTCGGTCTCCATCCCCCTCTTCGATCCGGAGCTGGTCCTCGACACCATCGAGTCCGAGCAGATCGACACCACGATGATGGTGCCGGTCATGATGTCCATGCTCGAGCAGAATCCGTCGTTCTCGCCCCGGCGCCTGCGCGGCCTGCGCCAGCTCGTCTACGGGGCCGCCCCCATCTCCGAGGTCGTCCTGAAGCGGTGGCTGGCCATGCTCCCCGACGTCGACTTCTACCAGGGCTACGGGATGACCGAGGCGGCATCGGTGTTGACGTTCCTCGGCCCCGAGGAGCACCGGGAGGATGCGGACATGCTCGGCGCGGCCGGCGCCCCGGTCTTCGGCGTCGAGCTCCGCATCACCGACTCGTTCGGAAAGGATCTGCCCCGGGGTGAGGCGGGCGAGGTCTGTGCCCGGGGAGGGAATCTGATGCGGGGCTACTGGGGCAAACCGCAGGAGACCGAGGAGGCCATGCGCGACGGGTGGTACCGCACCGGCGACGTCGGCTACCTCGACGAACGGGGCCTCCTCCACCTCACGGACCGCATGAAGGACATGATCGTCACCGGAGGGGAGAACGTCTACTCCACCGAGGTGGAGAACGCCATCGCCACCCACCCGGCGGTGCGGGACGTGGCCGTCATCGGCATTCCCAGCGACTCCTGGGGGGAGGCCGTGCATGCCATCGTGGTGCTCAAGGAGGACATGAAGGTGACCGGGGAGCAACTGATCGAGCACGCCCGGGAGCGGCTCACCTCGTTCAAGGTCCCCAAGTCGGTCGAGTTCCACGACGGGCCCCTGCCGCTGTCGGGTGCGTTCAAGCCGCTCAAGCGTGAGCTGCGCCGGCGCTACTGGGAGGGCCACGACCGCCAGGTCGGCTGAGCGTCGCCGCCACCCCGGTGGCGGGCGCCTGAGAGGATGTGGCCGTGCCTTCACCCGAACACCGCCTTCCGCCTGCTCCCGTCCGGGCGGTCGATGTCCCGGTGCGGTCCCTGTCGTGGCTCGAACCCCTGATCGGCGCTGAGCGCTACCGCGTGCTGCGCAGCACGGCCCAGGCGGCCAGCCGGATCCTCCGGGGGAAGACCGTCTGGAACATCAGTTCGACAGCTGCGGGCGGGGGGGTGGCCGAGATGCTCCAGGTTCTCATCGGCTACACCCGTGATGCGGGCGTCGACATCCGCTGGCTGGTCATGACCGGCGACGCCGAATTCTTCGCCATCACCAAGCGGATCCACAACCATCTCCACGGCATACCGGGCGACGGTGGTGGGCTCGGGCCCCGCGAGGCAGCCCACTACGTCGCCACGGCCACCGCCACCGCCGACAGCGTGGCGAAGCTCGTCCGGGCGGGAGACGTGGTGCTCCTCCACGACCCTCAGACCGCGGCCATGGCGGCCCCTCTGGCCGAGGCGGGAGCCCGGGTCGTCTGGCGTTGCCATGTGGGCCGGGCGACGAGGAACGAGCACACCGACCTGGCGTGGTCGTTTCTCCGAGACCATCTGACACCGTGCACGGCGTTCGTCTTCTCGCTGCGCGCCTACATCCCCTCGTGGATCGACGAGGCCCGGGCCTGGGTGATCCCCCCGTCGATCGACCCTTTCTCACCCAAGAACCAGGAGATCGAGCAGGTCGAGGTCATCCGCACGCTCCAACGCATCGGCCTCCTCGAGGGAGGAGAAGGCGCACCCGGCGCGTTCACACGGCGCGACGGAACAGGCGGGCTCGTCGAACGCCGGGCGTCGATCGTCCCGGCCGCAAGGTCGTGCCTGCGTCCCGACTCGCCCTTGGTGATCCAGGTGTCGCGGTGGGACAGGTTGAAGGACATGATCGGAGTGATGACCGGATTCGCCTCCGAGGTGGCCGGCCGGGTGGACGCCCAGCTGGCCCTGGTGGGTCCCTCCGTCGGCGACGTGACCGATGACCCCGAGGAGGCAGAGGTCTTCGCGGAGTGTGTCGCCGCGTGGGAGGCGCTCGCGCCGGAGACCCGCGACCGGGTCCGATTGATCACCTTGCCCATGGACGACATCGACGAGAACGCGGCGATGGTAAACGCTCTCCAGCGCCACGCCACCGTCATCGTGCAGAAGAGCCTGGAGGAGGGCTTCGGACTGACCGTGGCCGAAGGGATGTGGAAGGCGAAGGCGGTCGTGGCATCGAGCGTGGGGGGGATAACGGACCAGATCGTCCCGGGGACCGGACTGCTGCTCGAGGATCCGAGAGACCTCCGGGCCTTCGGTGACCTCCTGGCCGGCCTTCTCACACGTCCGGACGAGATCGCCAGCCTGGGCCGACGGGCCCGTCGACACGTCCTCGGGGGATTCGTCGGTGACACTCACCTCATTCGCTACGCCCGTCTGATGGAATCGGTCCTGTCGGGCTGAGTCCCACGAGAGCCGTCGCCGTCGTCGCTCCCCCCATCCGATGTCTGGGGCCACTGGCCCGGCGGCCGGTGCACGGACGCGGACCCGCCCGGCCTCGGAGTACGAGACCGGGCGGGACTGCTCCGCAGACGGGGGAGGGTCAGGCGGGGACAGGCACCACCCCGGTCGTCCGCGCTGCCGGGAACTCGGCGTCCGCGGGCACCCGCCGGAAGTGCAGCAGCCCGAAGAGGGTCAGCATCAGCATGATCCCGGCCAGGATGAACGAGACGATGGCGGCCACCAGGGCGATCTGCCCGAAGGTGCCGAAGGCGTACGCCTCGAGGAGCAGCCCCCGGAGGGTCGTGCCCTGGAACACCGTCTGGACCTTGGCCTCAGCCGCGGTAGCGGCCGGCGATCCCGGAGGCAGTGACCGGGCCTCGGTGGACAGCTGGGCGTAGGTCTTGCCGCCGCCGATCTGCTGCAGGTGCACGGCGATGAAGTCATTGGCGTAGACCTCAGCCTGCTGACCGGTGACGAGGGGCTGGCCCGCGTACTTCCCTACCGTCGAGACCATCGAGGGGGTGATCTCGGTACCGGCCTTGGCGTGTGCAAAAGCGGCTGCCGGCGGGAAGGTGATCTGCTGCTCGGAGAGCTGGTTGTGGACGTTCGAGTTGGCGAAGCTGTAGCCCCACAGGCCCAGCGCGCCGGCGGCGAGCAGGACAACGACCAGAACGCCGCCTCCAGCCGTCAGGATCATGTCAAAGGTCTTGCGCTTCACGGTCATCCTCCTGGTTGCATGCCCTCAACGGGCCCTTTTCTCCAGGGTGCCCTGGACCGACCAGCAGGCGACAGAGCCGAAGGTCCTGCCGGCAGAGGACGAAAGGCCTATCTCCGGGGCCACCTGTCGTACGTCAGCGAGCCGGGTGTCCCCTCCGACCACCGGGAGCCTCGGCGCGGGCCCCCATCTCCAGGCGGGATTCGTGCCTGCACCGATGGGACCTCCCCCGCCCCTTTCGGGACCTTCGGCCTCTCAAGAGGGGCCCGGCGCCACCCGATGAATTCACCGTGGCAATTTCGACGTCGAGCCCGAAGGCACCGTGCCTGACGACTCCATGCCCGACGACTCCATGATTGAGCGGCGGCGGCCGGGCAGCCACCGGCAAGGGCGCCCGACCGTGGGCCGACGGGCCGTCGTCCGATGACGGAGCTCGCCCCGACACCCGCTGGCGATCAGGCCGCGGGGGACAGGATCGACACCCGGCACCCCACTCTCGGTGCCCAGCTGGTGTCGGCCGGACTGGTGACCCAGGAGCAGGTTGACGACGCGCTCGGCGAGCAACGTCGAACCGGCCAACGACTCGGTGAGATCCTCGTCGCGCACGACGTCCTGTTCGAGGAGGACCTGGCCCGGACACTGGCCCAGATCAGCGGTCTTCCCTACCAGGACTTCACCCTCGAGCCGCCCGACCCGGGCGTCTTCGACTACCTGCCGGAGGCGTTCTGCCGGCGTCGTGGGGTCCTGCCGGTGCGATTCACGGGCGGTGCCCTCGTCGTGGCCATCACCGACCCCCGTGACATCCAGACGTTCGACGATCTCCGCATGCTCCTGGACGTGCCAATCCGCCCGGTCGTGTCCGCCCCGGGTCAGGTCCGCCGGGCGATCGAGTCCGGCTACTACAGCCGACTGATGAACGAGGAAGAGGTCTCCTCCGACTCGACTCCCGAGGTCCTGGTCACGACGGACACGCCAGAGGAGGGCGATCCCGATATCGCCAAGGGCGGGCGGAGTCAGGACCAAACCGTCGTCGTCGCCTTCGTCAACCAGCTTCTCAGACGGGCGGTCGACGAGCGGGCGTCCGATGTCCACCTCGAACCCACGGCGGACGGCCTTCGGATCCGGTTCCGAGTCGACGGGATGCTCCACGACGCGATGAGTGTCCCGGCGTCGTTGCGCCTGGGTGTGGTGAGCCGCATCAAGATCATGGCGGACATGGACATCTCCGAGCACCGCCGGCCCCAGGACGGCCGTATGTCCATCAGGATCCGAGGCCTCGCCGTGGACATGAGAATGGCCACCCTTCCCACCATCCACGGGGAGGCTCTGATGTTGCGGCTGTTGCGCCGGGACCAGGGACTCCTGGAGATCGATGCCCTGGGATTTCTTCCCGAATCGTTCAGACGGTTCCAGAAGTCCTTCCAGAAGGCGTGGGGCATGATCCTCGTGACGGGGCCGACCGGCTCGGGGAAATCAACGACGCTGTACGCGACGATCAACCAGCTGAACGTACCCAGCCGCAATACGATCACAGTCGAAGACCCGATCGAATACCGGATCGCCGGCATCAAGCAGACCCAGGTGACTCCGAAAGCCGGCTACACCTTTGCGTCCGGCCTGCGGGCCGCCCTCCGGGCCGACCCCGACATCATCCTCATCGGAGAGATCCGCGACCTCGAGACGGCGCGGATCGCCACCGAGGCGGCGCTCACCGGCCACCTCGTCCTTTCGACCCTCCACGCCAACGATGCCGCCTCGAGCACCACCCGGCTGATGGACATGGGGCTGGGGCCGTACCTGGTGACGTCGGCGCTCGAATGCGTGGTGGCCCAGCGCCTCGTCCGCCGCCTCTGTGGACGGTGCAAGTCGGTGGACACCGCCAGCAGCGAGGAGCTCCTGGAGCTCGCGGAGATGTCCCTGGTCGACGAAGGCACCACGACGACTCCGCTGTATCGGGCCAAAGGCTGTGAGCAGTGCCGCCAGAGCGGCTATCTGGGAAGGCTCGCCGTCCACGAGGTCATGGTGATGAACGACGAGCTCCGGATGCTGGTCCTGCAGCGCGCCCCGGCCGAGGCCATCGCCCGGGCCGCCATCACCGGCGGCATGCAGACCCTGCGTGAGGACGCATTCGCGAAGGTCCTCGACGGCGAGACGACCCTCGACGAGCTGAAGCGGATACTCGTCTAGACCGAGGGGCGCCACCGGGCCCGATCCGACTGGTGGGGCAAGAGGGGCCGATCGGCCCTACCGCCGGTCCTCGGGCTTTGAGAGATTCACAGTATGAGGACGGGCACCGCCATGTCGCAGGCCAACGGACCCTTCGTCCTCGTCCCCGACACGTTCATCCCGGCGTCCCCGTGGGAGGCCGTCGGCGGTGATCCCGCCCTGCGCTTCGACGATGTCGTACGCCGCTACGGGCATCACGTGGCCCTCGACCATCTGAACCTTCGGGTGGATAGGGGGGAGACCGTCGCTCTTCTCGGACCCAACGGTGCCGGGAAATCCACCACCATCTCGCTTCTCCTCGGCCTCCTGCGCCCGCACGGGGGTTGCGTGGAGGTGCTCGGTATGAGTCCGCGCCGCGCCGTGGCCCAGGGCCGGGTGGGGGCGATGCTCCAGACGGGATCGGGCACGGGACTCCCGCCCGGCGTCAAGGTGGCGAGCGTCCTGCAGCTGGTGCGCCGGCTCTACCGCCACCCCGCTCCGTTCGAGCTCACCGTGGAGAGAGCGGGGATCGGCGCCCTCCTCGGTCGCCCCACCCACCGCCTCTCGGGTGGTCAGGCCCAGCGGGTCCGCTTCGCCGTGGCCATCGCCGGAGATCCCGAACTCGTCTTCCTGGACGAGCCCACGGCGGCCATGGACGTGGAGAGCCGGCGCTCCTTCTGGCGCATGATGCGCCAATTCGGCGCGGAGGGCCGCACCATCGTGTTCGCCACGCACCACATGCACGAAGCGGACCAGATCGCCGACCGGGTCGTGGTCATCAACCACGGTCACATCGTGGCCAACGGGCCGGGGGCGACGATCAAGGCGGCTGTTGCCAGCCGGCAGCTGCGCTTCGTGACGGGACAACCCGATGAGCGACTGCTCGACCAGTTGGAGGGTGTGACCGACGTCGTCATCCGGGGCACCGGTGTGGCCCTCAACTCACTCGACGCCGACGCCACCATCAGGGCGCTCGTGCACAGCGGGGTGGCATTTCGCGATCTCGAAGTCACAGGAGCCGGTCTCGAGGACGCGTTCATGGCGCTCACCGGGTGCGACGAGGACGCTGACGAGGAGAGAAAACGGTGAGCGGGCTCCTGGCGTTCGCGCGCTTCGAGGTCCTCCGATTGCTGGGGAGCTGGAAATTCCTGGCCATCACGCTGGGTTTCCCGGTCATCTTCTACATGCTCTTTCTCCGCGACGAGAACGCGGGGAAGATCGTCGATGGTGCCGTGCCCTGGCGCGTCTACCTCATGGTGTCGATGTGCTCGTTCGGTGCCCTGGTCGCCGCTCTGAACGCCGGGGGGAGCCGGCTATCGGCGGAACGGGCCTCGGGATGGTCCCGACAGCTCCGGGTCACCCCCATCCCGGCCTGGTCGTATGTGGGGACCAAGTTGGCCTCCAGCATGCTGGTGGTGCTCCCCGTGGTGGCCCTGGTGGAGCTGGTGGGCATGGCTTTCGGAGGAGTCCGACTGGGCTTCGGCACCTGGATCGAGCTCACGGCTCTGTTGTGGGTGGCCGCCGTCCCCTTCGCCGGCCTCGGGATCTTCGTCGGTTTCATGGTGAACGCCGAGACGGCCTATCCGGTGGTGACCGCCCTCATGTTCCTCCTCGGTTACTTCGGTGGCCTGTTCAACCCGGTGAGCCACATGCCGCACACGCTGCAGACGACGGCCCGGATCCTGCCGAGCTTCCACCAGACGTCGCTCGGACTGGCCCTGCTCGACGGTCGGTCCTTCGGGATCTCCGACACATTCGTCCTCGCCGCCTACGCGGTCGCTTTCGGCCTGGCCATCGCCTGGAAGCACAGGGTCGAGGAATCGCGGGGTCTGGCCTGACCCGAAGTCGAGAGTCGGCCGGGGGAGCGGTTTCGAGTCCCGTGAAGTTGGCACACGAACAGGTCCTTGGTCCGACGGTCGTGCTCCGGTTCATGATGGTGTCAAGACCGAGACGACCAAGGAGGCGACGGTGAGCCCCGAGACGATGCGGGCATGGGTGGTGGACGCACCCGGCCCGATCGACACACAACCGCTCCGGCGGGTCGACCGGGCCGTCCCGGTTGCCGGGCCGGGCGAGGTCCGCGTACGCGTGCGGGTCTGCGGCGTCTGTCGCACGGACCTCCATCTGGCCGAGGGGGACCTCACGCCGAAGCACCCCCTGATCACCCCCGGCCACGAGGTGGTCGGCGTCGTGGACCAGTTGGGCGACGGCTCCGCCCGCTTCGCGGTCGGCGACAGGGTGGGCGTCCCATGGCTCGCCCACACCTGCGGGACCTGCCGGTTCTGTAAGGCCGGAAAGGAGAATCTCTGCTCCGATCCCCTGTTCACCGGGTGGGACACGCACGGGGGCTACGCCCCGTACGTGGTCGTCGACGAAGGGTATGCGTACCGCGTGCCGAGTTCCTTCGGTGACGAGGAGGCGGCCCCGCTGCTGTGCGCCGGCATCATCGGCTACCGAGCGCTCCGTCAGTCCCGCTTACCTTCGGGAGGACGGCTCGGAATCTACGGATTCGGTGGGTCTGCTCATCTCACCGCCCAGATCGCCATCGCCGAGGGAGCCCGGGTGCATGTGCTCACGCGGGCGCCCGAAGCTCGGGCGCTCGCCCTGGAGCTCGGCGCCGCCAGTGCCGGAGGGTCGGATGACCCCCCACCGGAGCCGCTCGACTCCGCCATTCTCTTCGCGCCCGTGGGAAGCCTCGTCCCTCCGGCGCTGGCCGCACTCGATCGCGGGGGGACACTCGCCATCGCCGGCATCCATCTCTCTGACATCCCTGTCCTCAACTACGAACGTCACCTCTTCGAAGAACGGACGCTGTGCAGCGTGACGGCCAATACCCGGCGCGACGGTGAGGAGTTCCTCGGCCTCGCCGCCCGCATCCCGGTACGGGTCTCCACCACCGCATACGGACTCGACCAGGCCGATCAGGCGTTGAGGGACCTGGCCCACGACCGGGTCACCGGGGCTGCCGTCCTGGTCGTCCCCGGTGACGGTGACCATGAATGAGTCCTTCGGCCCTGTTCGGGTCTGAGCACGGGCGCGCACGATGTGGCATGACGACCGCGCCGGACGGTGCATCGAATTTCTCCACCGTCGAACTGGACAGGCGGCAGTGCTTGGAGCTCCTCCACGGTGCCCGCATCGGGCGGGTGGTGCTGAGCGTCGACTGCATCCCGGTGGCTCTGCCGGTGAATCTGTCTATGCTCGACGAGGATGTGATCTTCTGCACGGATAGTGGTTCGAAACTCACCGCCGCCGTCGAAGGACAAGTGGTCAGCGTGGAGATTGACGAGATCGACCCCTTCTACCGCACGGGATGGAGCGTCCTGGCCACAGGGGTCGCACAGCTGATCACCGACCCCGATGGTGTCGAACGGGCCCGTGGGTGTCTTGCGCCGTGGGCGCCCGGGCCCCATCCCTTCCTGGTCAAGGTGCCCTCGACGTTGATCTCGGGTCGGCGTCTCATGTGGGTAGGACTCGAGAACGCCGGGTCACAGACGTGACGCCCGATCGCTCCGACGCCGGTGGGCAGCGGATCCGACGCATCCCGGCACGGATGCCGGCCGTTGTGGGTGGGCTGACCAGTCTGCGGGCCGTGGCGCGGTCCATGGTGGAGTCAGGGATGGGTGCGGTGCTGGTGGAGAGCCCGGCCGGTCCGGCCGGGCTCGTGACCTCCAGGGACATCGTCGAAGCCGTGGCGGACGGTGCCGACCCCGACCTGGTGTGGGCCGGGGAGATCATGCGCCCTGCTCCCAGGATGGTCAGCTGCCGGCAACACCCGGCTGACATCGGCGAGGAGATGGCAGCCTACGAGCTCGACATCGTGGCGGTCGTCGACGAGGACACTCCCTTGGGAGTGGCATCCGCCCTCGACATCCTGGGTGCCGTCATCCGGGCCGCACGAGAGGCAGGGCAGGTCGAGCCCCGACCGGTCAACGAGGCGAACGAACCGGACGGGGACCCCGTCTCCTGACGAGCCCGCCACCGACGGGCCTTCGACCGACGGGCCGGCGCGACGACCAGAGCGGTTCGGCGCTAACGACCTCGGATGCGACGACCCGTCACCACGTGGGGAGTGATGCGGACGTAGACATCTCGCTCTCCACCCGCCCACGGCGCCACCCCTGTCGCCTGCGCCTGGCGGAGTTCGTCCGGGTCCACGATGACATGACCCACGCCAGAGATGAGCACGCTCCATCCCTCGGCCAGAGCCTCGTCGATGTGGTCGACCTCGAACGAGACATCCCCCAGTCCGAGATGAGACGTGAGCTCCGGAATCGTCTCGGTACGAAAGACGACATCGCCGTCGAGGATCCGGAAGTTGACAGGGAAGGCCACCGGACCCCGGGATTCGCAGAACACGATCCGACCCACGCCTCCCGCGGCGATAAGAGCTTGGCAGCTATCGACGTCGAGGGAGTCGAGGACCGGCCGACTGAGGGCTTCGGCCTGCCCCGGTGGGACTTGCGTCCCACCGCCGCTCACGAGGTCCATCGTCGTGTCGAGGGCGGCGGCCAACCGCCAGAGCGCGGCACGAGAGAGCTGAGGCGACGGATTCGCCTCCAGGCTGCGCACATAGGACGGGTCCATGCCCGCCCGGTCGGCCAGTGCCTCGATGCTCAGACCCATTGCGCGACGACGCTCGGACACCCGCCGTCCCAGGTCTCCTACGTCGGTGCTCACGGTCCTCTCCCCTCTGCCAGTGTCGTCGTGGTTGGTCGCCGGGTCGTTGGACCTGATCGGCGCGCACCCTCAGTCATTGTTGTCGATCGGTACGTCCCTCACCTGTCCGGGTGGCAAGACGATGGGCTCGCCCGACACCATCAGGGTCGATGGTCTACCCCGACCGGACTCGGACTCGATCCGGACCCGCCGTCGGTCGACATCCACCATGATGTCATTTCCCCGGAACATCACCTCGAATCGGAGGCCGGTCAGCTCGCGGGGCAGGAGGGGATGGAGCCAGAGCGCCTCCTCTCGGACCTCCAACCCGGCGTAGCAGCGTTGGAGGATGTCCACGGTGCCGGCCATGGCGCCCAGATGGATGCCCTCCCGGGTCGTGCCTCCCTGGCTGTCGGCGACATCTGACGCCAAGGCATCCTGGAAGTACCGCCACGAGGCCTGCCGGTCGGCGCGTGCGAGCACCCATGAGTGCACGATCCTTGACAGGGTCGAACCGTGCGTCACCCGGGCCGAGTAGTACTCGACGGTCTCCCGGATCGTCTCCGGCTCGAGGGGATACCCCATCCGTCCGAGCACGGCCCGGAGCTCTTCGGCCGAGAGGAGGTAGAGCAGCATCAAGACGTCGGCCTGCTTGCCCACCTGGTAGCGGCAGACGGCGTCGCCTTCGGCCTCGAGAATGAGGTCGAGGCGCCCGATGTTCCCGTAACGACCGCGGTAGGCGTCGAGGTCGAGCGGCTCGAGGCGCTCGTAGCCGGCGAATTGAGAGATGACGCCGTCGTGAAACGGCACGTGGAGGGTCCGGGAGATGGCATCCCACCGAGCGATCTCGGGCCCGTCGACACCGAGTCGTTGGGTGGTTGTCGATCGACGCTCCGCCCCGAGCAGTGCGGCCAGTTCGCCGGCCCGCCAGAGCAGCCAGGACACCATGACGTTGGTGTAGGCGTTGTCGGCGACACCCGGATCGTCGGACCATGGGTAGCCGTCGTGGAATTCGTCGGGTCCGACCACCCCGGCGATGTGGAAGCGGCCGGATGCGTCGTCCCACGTGGCCAGGCTGGCGAAGAACCGGGCGATGTCGAAGACCAGTTCCGCGCAGGGCCCGGCCAGGAAGTCGAGATCCCCTGTGACCTGCCAGTGCTGCCAGGCGTTGTAGGCGACGGCCAGGCCGACGTGGCGCTCGAACCGTGAACGGTCGGGCATCCACCGACCCGAGCGGGGATTGAACAGCCGGGTCGGTGTCTCGTCCCGTCCGTCACTGCCGCTCTGCCACGGAAACATGGCCCCTCGGTGACCCGCGTCGGCGGCGGCCCGGCGCGCCGCGGGCAGGCGCCGTCGGCGATAGTCCACCAGCGCGCGCGAGACGGCCGGGAAGCGGAGGTTCACCACCGGAAAGACGAACAGCGAATCCCAGAACACGTGACCTCGGTAGCCTTCGCCGTGGAGCCCCCGAGCGCCGACCCCGGTGTCGATCTCGGTGACGTGCGGCGAGGTCACCTGCAGCAGGTGGAACATGTGGAGATTCAGTACCGCAGCGGAGCCGTCCTCGTCGCTCACCGTGACGGCAGACCGGCGCCACAACGGATCCCAGGCGGCCCGCTGACGGGCGAGGAGATCGTCGAAGCCGGGAAGCTCGGCGAGGGCGTCGCGCGCGGCGAGGCCCGGTTCGGAGATGGCTCGGTCCTTCGACGTGTAGATCGTCACGACCTTCTCGACGGTGGTGCGAGCGCCCGCCGACGCGGCCACGGAGACCCGTGCGTCGGGCGACCCCGGTGTGCTGTTGCCTGTCCAGGGCAGTCGTGGCGTCCCGTCGTCAACGCGACACCGAGCGGCCATGGCCACTGTCACCTGCGACTGGACGGTCCGGACGCGGAGCCAGAGACATCCTGCACCGTCGACCCCCTGGTCGATCAGCTCGAGATGACGGTTGGCGAGCAAGCGGTCTTCGGGCGTCTCGTCGTCGACCACGGCACCGTCGAGGGCGGCCCGCAGCTCCAGCTGACCGGACCAGTTGAGGGGCATGCAGCTCAACTCCATGGCCACCACATGGGGATTGTCCATCGACACGATGCGTCTCTCCACCACGGCGGTGCGCCGACCGGTGCCGTCCGTGACCAGGCAATGGCGGACCAGGAGGCCACAGCGCAGGTCAAGACGGATCCGATGTGCGGACACGACGACTCCGTCGGTGTCGAGCCAGGCCCCGTCATCGGCACGGAAGGTGAGCGGCAGCCAGTTGGGCGCATTGACGAGGCTCTCCACCTCGACGAGCTCGCCGACCACCCGGCTCTGGAGCCGGTTGTAGATGCCGGCGAGGTAGGTGCCCGGATAGGAGATGCCATCGTCATGGACCCACGACCGCGCCCCCCGGGTGCCGAGATAGCCGTTGGCGAGTGTGCACAAGGTCTCGACGACCCCCTCGTCGGATTCCTCGACGTCGTCGTACGTGAGCCACCACGGGCTCTGGCGGGGGCCCCGTCCGGTGAGCGAGACCTCCCCGAGATCGGTAACCACGATGTCGGCGCCGCCCCGGTGGAGATCGTCGGCTTGGCCGACGCGGTCGACACCGACCACCACACCGAATCCCCCCCGCCGACCCGCCTCGACACCGGCCAGGGCGTCCTCCACAACCACGGCCCGGGACGGCTCCACCCCCAGGCGACGGGCCGCCTCCAGGAACAACGCAGGGGCCGGCTTGCCGGCCAGGGCCATGGCCTGGGCCGTCTCCCCGTCGACGCGGACATCGACAAAGCCGGTCAGGCCGGCCGCCTCGAGCACCTGGGCGCAATGCCGGCTGGCCGACACCACCGCGATCCCGACGCCCGCGGCCCCGAGCCGCCGCAGAAGCTCGACCGAGGACATGAACGGACGTGGTCCCTTGGTCTCGAGCAGAGCCATGTATCGGGCGTCCTTCGCCTTGGCTTGGCCCCAAACGGTCCGCGATCCCGGGTCGTCGTCCGTCGTCCCCTCGGGCAGCGCGATACCCCGGTCGGTCAGAACGTGGCGAACACCGTCCATCCGGTCCTCACCGTCGACCAACCGGCGGTAGTCGTCGCCGGTAAAGGCGGTGGGCGCCGCGGTGGCACCGCTCGTGGCCAACGAGGCGAAGAGCTCTCGAAAAAGGTCGGTCCAGGCCTCTTCGTGCAGAGCGGCGGTGTCGGTCAGAACCCCGTCGAGGTCGAAGATCCAGCCGTCCGTGTCGTCCAGCGAGATCGTCGCAGACTCCCCGGCACTCCCACCGGCTCCGGTCCCGGACCCGCTCACGCCGGCTCGACCGGTGCGGGTGGAGCTGTCGAAGGACGCACGATGACCACCGGACAGACGCCGTGATGGGCGCACTGCTGCGCCACCGAGCCCACCAGGATGTCGCTGAAGCTGGTGTGCCCTCGCGATCCGACGACCAGAAGCTCGGCGTGTCGGCCGACTTCGAGGAGCGTGGGGACGGTGGGACCGATCCTGGCGTCGACCTCGAACGGGACCCCGGGCTCCCACCGTTCGGCGTCTGTCGCCGCCGCCGTCACGATCCGGCGCGCCAGGCCCCTGTATCCTTCGGGTGGTCCCATCACGAAGCCGCCGACAGGCGGGTACTGCCAGGCGTAGACGGCCTCGACCGAGGCGGACCGTCGGGCGGCCTCGCCCATCGCCCATCGCAGGGCCAGGTCC